>Ga0210247_100070_pt1 | contig 78835 bp, 51 predicted proteins | sample ChrtobMetP3_16mM_FD_155449 | JGI IMG/M metagenome (GOLD analysis project Ga0210247, IMG submission 155449) | Chrysochromulina tobin associated microbial communities from unialgal haptophyte culture, Seattle, Washington, United States - P3_16mM | ecosystem: Host-associated > Algae > Haptophytes >... | reverse complement strand
GCGGCGAGGGCGCCCGCCGTGCGCGCGGCGTGCGAGGCGCGCCTGTCGGTGGCGCTGCGTACGGCGCTGCGCACGGTGCGCGAGCGCGTGCTCGTCGACGCGCTGCCGCTGCTCAGCCTGGTGCAGTCCGAGCCGCTGCGGCTGCAGTCGTCGCACCTCTCCTTCCAGGAGTACTTTGCCGCTCGGGCGCTGTGCGAAGAGGGCACCAAGCTCTCGGGCACGCCGCCGTGGCAGTGGCCCGCGTGGTGGGCGAACGCGGTGGAGCTCGGCGCCCAGATGGGCGACGGCTTTGGCCGAGGGCTGCTGCGTGCGGCCGGGGTGACGGGCAGCACGCTCGACCTTTCGCAGAAGCTCGGCGGCGACCCGCCGACCGTGCGGCGTGTGCTGGCGGCCGTGGTCGCCGGTGCCGGCAAGCTGAGGACGCTCGACCTGAGCCAGAACAAGCTCGGTGCAGAGGATGCTCGAGCTCTAGCCCCTGCGTTGAAGACCACGGCGCTGACAAGTCTCTCCATCGCCAACAACAACATCGACGGAGAGGTGGCGCAGCAGCTTGCGACGGCAGCGCTCGGCAGCTCGTCGCTCGAGGTGCTCTCTGGAGTGCCGATCAAGAAGCTGCGCGCGGGCAAGCTGACAAAGCTCGACCTGCAGGGCAAGGGTCTCGGGGCGACCGAGGGCATTGTGCTGGCCGAGCTGATTCAGCTCAGCCCGGTGCTTAAAAATCTCTCCGTCGCGAACAACAAGATCGACGGGGAGGCGGCGCAGCAGCTCGCGACAGCAGTCCTCAGCAGCGCATCTCTCGAGGTCTTCTCGGAGATCCCAATCAAGAAGCTACGCGCGGACGCGCTGACGAAGCTGGACCTGAGAGGCGTTGGGGTCTCCGGCGCCCTCGTCCTCTCTGATCTGCTCAAGTTCAGCTCGGCGCTCAAACGCTGCAACTTGCTCAAGAACGGCCTTGACGTGGAGTCGGCCACGATGCTTGCCAAGATTGGCACGGAGAAGGGCATCATGCTCTCGGGCATGACGCGCAACCAGACGATGGCCAACTTCAGGAACCAGGGCCTCCAACTTAGCCTCCAACCCGCCGACGGCATCCTGATCGGGTCGGACCTGCAGTTCATGGCGGTGATGACCGAGCTCGAGCTCAGCGGCAACGAGATCGGCGACGAGGGTGCCAAGGCGATCGCGGAGGCGCTGAAGGTCAACGCGGTCCTGACTGAGCTGAGGCTCGGGGCCAACAACATCGGCGACGACGGTGCCAAGGTGATCGCGGAGGCGCTGAAGGTCAACGCGGTCCTGACGAAGCTGAGCCTCTGGGAGAACAGCATCGGTCCGGAGGGAGCCTTCGCGATCGCGGAGGCGCTGAAGGTCAAGACGGTGGTGACCATCCTCGAGCTCGGCGGCAACGAGATCGGCGACGAGGGTGCCAAGGCGATCGCGGAGGCGCTGAAGGTCAACGCCCTCCTGACCTGGCTCAACCTCTGGGGCAACAAAATTGGTCCAGAGGGAGCCATCGCAATCGCGGAGGCGCTGAAGGTCAACGCGGTGTTGACCACCCTCACCCTCGGAAGCAACAACATTGGGGTTGAGGGTGCTAAGGCAATCGCGGAGGCGCTTAAGGTCAACGCGGTCTTGACCACCCTGCACCTGGACAAGAACAACATTGGCGACAACGGTGCCAAGGCGATCGCGGAGGCGCTGAAGGTCAACGCGGTGGTGACCACCCTCACCCTTGGAAGCAACAACATCTGGGATGAGGGTGCCATCGCGATCGCGGAGGCGCTGAAGGTCACGGCGGTGATGACCGAGCTCGAGCTCGGCCGCAACGAGATCGGCGACGAGGGTGCCATCGCGATCGCGGAGGCGCTGAAGGTCAACGCGGTCGTGACCACCCTGGGCCTGCACCAAAACAACATCGGACCAGAGGGTGCCATCGCGATCGCGGAGGCGTTGAAGGTCAACGCGGTCCTGACCAAGCTCGACCTCGAGCACAACAGCAACATGGGAGTTGCAGGGAAAAAAGCGGTGCGAGATGCGGTGAAGGACCGGAGTGGATTTGTGTTGCAGCTGAGAGCACTGTTGTGAACATGTGTGGATCGCTGTTTTGGGTTCTGTGAAGTTATTTCCTAATTTGGAAGCTGCCTTACAAGGCGTTTTCAATAGGGTGCTGGAAAAATTTACGCAAAGCGAGCGCCTCGTCACGGAGTTCACAGGAAAACTGTAGCGAGGGAAAAATGCTCGCCATTTCGCATTCCATCGCGAGCTTCCAGACATCCGCTCACGCATCAGGTCGGCGTGCTCTAAGGAGCTCATGAAAAACGAGCTCAACGACGACACCCGGGGGACGACCTCCGAGCCGCTGTCCAGCCGGGATTCGCGATGGACCTGTGACTCCTTGCGCCCGAAGCCCCGGCACGACCGCCGCTCACGGGTGCCGGCTCATCGCCTGCGTGTGCAGACCAGCCCGACGCCCAACCGGTCAAACTGTCCAAGATGGCGCGCAAGCGAATATTGCAGCGCTAAAGCGGGCCGCTCACGCGCGTTCCCAAACAGGTGCGTGCTACGCTCGGTCACGCACTGTGGGCCGACTTTGTCGCGCACGCCAACGCGTGCTACGAGGACGCCTTTTTAAGTGCCTTCCCCAAGCCGGTTCTTCGCTGCGTGCCCCCCCCGCACGGCGGCGCATGCCCGCACAACTTCCGTGTCGACCTGACATGCGAGAGAGCGTATGCGACGCTCGGTTAGCTGCACCTTGACCACAAGCAGGACTTGGTCGTGACGTCATCGGTCACCTCATACGGAAGCGGCCACCAACTGGGACAGCGGGCAGCTGCACTTCCTCAGCGACATGTGGGTGCGGGCGCTCGCGGCGCTCCCGCGCGCGCCCGCCACGTGGGACGACGGCGTCGACGTCGCGCTACTGTGCCACCTGCTCTTCTTGGTGCTGCAGGTGCGGGAGAACCATCGCCTGGAAAATGTACCGGGGTTTCCGATTAGCGAGTTTTTCAGTAGGCATGGCGGGACCGGAGTCCGTGCCGCCAGCGACGAGTTCGGAGTTGTCCGCTAAAACACAAATATCCGGTCGCGGAGCTCCGCGAAGTCCGCTCTTGTGTCGTCTCAATGACAATGTCGAAATCGTCCATGGACGATACACTACGCTAAAAGCGTCCATGGTGCGACCGCAAGTACACGCCGACCGAGGACGGTGCCGACACTGCAGACGCACCCCCGGCTCCGCCCTCCACAAGCCGCGCTCCAAGCGGTGTGCCGTTCGCGCGGATGCTGCGCTGCTACTGTACTCGTGACACACTGTCACTACTCACTGCCACAGCATCCGCTCCTCTTCAGCGAGCGTACCCACATGAGTCAGGTGTGAACGACACAGCATCCGCTCCTGTTCAGCGCGGGCACAGAGCGCCCCGCCGATCAAGCTCATCGACCCGCGCCACGCCACGCAGCAAGCTGCGCGCGTTCGCGACGAGATCGCTGGCAGGCAAGCTGCACGTGAGCAGCGTGCCCAGCTCCGGCCGCACGCAGCCAGCCGGCGGGCTGCTCGCCCAACGCTCCGCCGGAGGCACGAAGCGCACGCAGAAGAGGAAGACGGTATCGGGGTCGAGTCGGGCGAGCCGCTTGCCAACGGCGACGGCAGCAGCCTGCACCGTCTCTGGCTGCTGGCGCGAGAGGAGCGGCGCGCTCGCTCGCAGCGTGCGCAGTACGTAGGGGCGCATCGCGCGCGGGGAGGCACAGAGCAACCGGAGTGTACGGAGAGCCGCGAGGAGGACCTCTTCATTGCGACCGCCGCCGCCGCTGCGGCTGCGACCGACACTTGGACTCTCCAGGGACCTGTGCATGAGCTGTGAATGAGCGACACTTGGACTCTCCAGGGATGGCGGTGTGGCGCCGGCCGAGGTGACGGACGCGAGGAGCGCTGTGACCGCCGGCGAGGCACCTCCACCGACGGCGCCGGCGCCGCCATTCGAACCGACGCCGCCGTCGCCGCCTCCATGCGCACCCAAGCCACCGCCGCCGCCGCCGCCGCCGGTGTTGACGACGGCGGCGGGCGCGGCAGTGTACCTGATGAGTGCGTCGATCAAATGCTCGATGGCCTGTGACTGCACGCGAGTTGAGAGCTCGGTGCCGTAGCAGCTCACCGCTAGCCCAAACGCCCTCATTGCATGCGCGGCCACGGAGCGGTCGTCACCATCCAGCAGCGCCAGCAAAGGCGGCCAGAGCGGATACGCGGCGGGCAGTGCGGCGCGCGGCCACTGTGCCAGCGCCGGCAGCACCTCGCTCAGGATGTCGAGGACAGCGTGAGTAATCGAGGGGCAGCCGGAGAGAAGGAGCACTTCCGACTTTCTCAGCAGCTTCAGAGCGAGCTGGCCGGCAGCCGGCGGCGTGTTCGCTTCCTTTTCGAGCGCCTCGGCTCGCCGGAGGGCCGCCTCGGAGTCCTCTTCCTCTTCCTGACCAGGCAGGTCCTCCTCCTCCTCTTCCTTCTCCTCCAGCGCCGCCTTCGCAGTACCCGCCGCCAGCACCTCCGGCGCCGGCCCCAGCAGCTCAGTCACCAGCTCGCCCATAAAGTCCTCCAGCGTCGCCTCGCCCGGTGTGTCCTCCTGCAACCAGCCGCCATCCTCCTCCGCCGCCTCCGCCGCTGCGGCCTCCTCGCGTGCTTCGGTCCGCTCGTCGTTGGCTGCGGGCTCCTCCGCCCGCCTCGCGCTCTCGTGAGCATCAAACGGCTGCGACGGCGGCGACGGCGGCTGTGGTGCCCGCAACTGCTCGCGCAGCTGCTCGCGGCACGCCAGGGCTATCACATGCAGAGCGCGCAGCCATCCATGCAGCCGCTGCTCCTCCGCCGCCGTGAATGAAGGTGTGAATGAAGGGAGCAGCGTCAGCGCCATCGTCTCATCGAGCAGCCGTCCGGGCAGCGGCTCCGCAGCTGGGGAAAGACCGACCCTGTCGGCGGCGGCGGCGGCGGCGGCGCTCGGGATGGTCGTACCAGGCAGCATGCCCGCGGTCTGCGAGTACCGCAGGTAGTCGAGGCGCCGTCGCGCCGGGGTGGGCACTTGGGCCGTGGGCATCGCCTCATCGACCAGCCTCAAGACGTCGTCGAGGAGGTCACCCGCAATCGGCAAAGCTGTCTCGCCTCCAAACTCAATGACCGCCTGGACCGCTTGCGCCGTGTGCGGGTAGCGTGCACCGTGCCGTAGCCGTGCACCCAGCGCGTCGAGTAGAAAGTCGCCGTGGGCCGAGAGCAGCTGGGCCACAGAGCCGTTGGCGCGCGGGTCGTCTAGGGCGACGCACATCCGGCAGAGGGTGAGCTCGGCGGCGGACGAGAGGGCGGCGGCACGATCGCCCAGCCGCTCGAGGAGGGGGAAGAGGCTCAAGCGCAAGGCCACCTGAATGGAGCTGCAGCCGCCCACGCCGCCGCCGCCGCCCGCGCCGACGCCGCCCGCGCCCACGCCGGCGCTCGCGCCGAGCGCTTGGGCAGCACGCGCGCGCACGGCGGCGGCGAGGAGCTCAACGGCCGAGCCCACGAGCTCGATCATCGCCTCGTGCTCGACGAGCGTTGCATGCTGCCGGCGCAGGCTGGCCGGCGAGGTGGCGCCCGAGACGGCGCTCGGCGCATTCCACAGCTCCGGGGTGAGCACTTCGCGCAGCAGCATCAGCATGCATTCCTCCACCTCGGCGGGAGAAGAGGCGCCGATGATGGCGCCCATCAGGGGAGGCGCAGGCGCCGTATCGAGCGCCACGGCTGCAGCCTCTCGGGCCTCTGCTGCCGTCGTGCTCGGCCGGGGCGCATCCACCCCCGCCTTCACCCCCGCCTCAACCCCCGCCCCTTCGTCAGTCTCCTCATCCACGTCCGCATCCGCATCCGTGTCCGCCCCAAGCCCCTCGTCAGCCTCCTCCTTGTCCACCTCGTCCCGAGCCTCTACGACAAGCCCTGCCACGCGCCCCACCCTGTGCCACCGGCCGCCGCCCCCCGCCCCCCGAAGCAATTGGTCGAGCAGCCAGAGCGCAGGCGCCTTGAAAGCACCGGCCGTGCCCTCGGGCGTCGTCGCGAGCGCGGGCAGCAAGTGATGGACCCACGCGCTGATCGAGCTCAGCGATCCGAGGGTGGCGCAAAGCTCCTTGGCGGCGATCAGGGTGCGCCCGTCCCGCAGGTGCGCGTGGGGCGGCGCAGAGTACCGAGCATGGCGCAGCAGGCGCGCCGCGGGGGTCTCAGCCATCGAGGACGATGTAACGCTCCGATCGCCGCATGGCGAGGGCGACGCCGCATTCGGCTCGTGCTGTAACGAAAGCCGACGCGGCCGACGCAGCCTCGTCTCGATCGCGACGCTGTCCGAGGGCGCCACCGCCAACGCGCCGAGCAGCGCCGTACTGAGCGCGCCCAACCGTGCGCTGAGCAGCCGCCGCAGGCTCCCACTCGCGTGTAGCAACTCCGCCTGCGCGCTCAGAACGGCGAACGCGCGCGCCTTTGCCGGCTCATTGACCGAGCGCACGATGGCGGGCAGCTGGCGGAGTTGCTTCTCGAGCCCCTCGCGCAGCAACGCCGCTAGCGGCGCCGACAAGGCGAATCGGCGACCGACGGCGTGCAGCGCGCCCACGGCGGCGCGATCGACTTGCGGATAAGGGTCGCGAGTCGCTGCGCATAGGTGCTCGAGGAGCACTGGCACGCAGGCGTGCAGCGAGAGCGCGCAGCGCACCAGCAGCGCACGTGCCATCACCACGAGCTGCGAGCGAGCGCGCCAGCGGCCCGCGGCCGCCGCCACGCACAGGCGCGAGAGCAGCGGAGCCAGCCGTCGACCTGTCGCGTCGAGCCATTCGCTGCTGATGGCCACGCGGAAGGGGTCGTCGCCGCCGCCGCCGCCGCTGGTGCTGCCGCCGAGGCAGCTGCTGCCGCTGCTGCTGCCCTCGTCTGCGCCGCCCGCCGCGCCGCCCGCTCCGGGCGCCATCGCCTTGGCGTGCAGCGCGCGGATCCACTCGCTTGGCGAGGAGCTCAGGTCGGCAGCGCGGAGCGCGGCGGCGTTGGCGTCGTCTGTGGCGCAGCCGAGCAGCACCGCATGTGTCGCGCCCATCAGCGCCGCCAGCAGCGGCGTCGACGCCTTCTCGTCCTCCGTTGCGAGCGCGGCCAAGCGCGACATCAGGCCGGGTACGAAAAAGGCGAGCACGCCGCGGTCCATCCCACGCAGGCTGCACACACGACGCACGCCACAGATGCACGCGGCACGGCGCGCGGCGGACAGGTGCATCGGCGCGGCCGCGAGCGCGAGCAACGTGGATAGCAGCTGGCCCGTCGTCGCTCGGATGGATGGCGCGCAGAGCAGCACGGCGGCGCCCGAGAGCCCAGCGACACCGAGGCCGAGAAGCGTGTCGAGGCAGCGCAGCGCAGCATCGAGCGTCTCCTCACTCGTGCCCGACGGGCCCCACACGTCGAGCACCGCCAGCGCGTGCGCCACCTGCCGAAAGATGACCTCGAGCTGCACTGGATGCAGCTCGGTGCGGGCACCTCCGGCTGCCTCGGCGTCGACCGCGTCGGCGAGCGCTGTGAGCGCGACGAGCACCTGCACGCGCCGGTTGCTAGCGAGCAGTCGAGCGTTGTCCGGCGAGTGCTCGGGTGGTAAGGCGCTGCGCAGGGCCTCGACGGCGTCGAGCAAGCGGTCGGCCATCCGCGCGTGAGGCAAATCCGTGGCGCCGTGAAAGCACAGCGGGCGCGCCACGTCACAGGCGCCACGTCAAATGCCGCCGAGTTGTGGGCGGCTGACCTTTCGAACTGTGTCCCAAGCTAGGAACCTGTAACGCCCCCACGAATGTCCCCATAGCCCTTTGGGCCACGGAGAGAAACCACAAATTCACTTTGTTTGCCTCTGTTCAAGCCTTCGCATACCTTAACAGTTGCAGGACAGACCCTGCCTCCATTCCCTGACCCCTACCCGTGTATGGATTGATTACTTGGACTTGACGTGGTGTGAATGAAAAGGCGAGCACGTTCACAGGGGTCCCTTGATTCGTATCTTCTCTCTCTGACATGGCCGCCGCGGTCAAGCGTGCGTTCGCACCGCCAAAGGCGGCACCGGTCGTGTCACGACCGAAAAGCCTCAAGCAAGGGCTCGACGTCCTCTTCCACGTCCGGATGGCTGAGGGCGATGGCCTCTTTGATTGTGCGGTCCGGCTGATGCGAGATGGAGCGCTCATTGCAGCCGCCGGTGTGAACGGTTCCGTGACCTTTGTGGATGGTACCGACGGGACGTTATCCGTGCGCTGCGATGCCGTCCACGACGGGCCGCCCAACGTGCTCGTTTTCGCGTCCGACACCTTGCTCGTCCTCTGCGGCGACGACGGATGCATCCGGTGCGTCGCCGTGACGGGAGAGGTCGTGCACACGCATCGCGTGGCGGCGCCTTGCGAGGACGGCAAGCGAGAGCGGCCAGCCGCACCGATTGACCACGCCATCATGCTCGACGGTGGCGTGTGCGTGGCCGCTGCCGGCCGCCTCGTCCACGCTTGCAAGCTACCCGTCGATCAGCCTTCGCATGGACTGCACCCCGACGGGCAGCCTATGCATGCATGGGAGCTCTTGCATGCATTGGACGCCGCGGCGCCCGTGCGCGCCCTGTGCGCGGCGCCACCGGCCCAGAGGGGCGCGTGGGCGTACGCGCTCGCCACAGCGCCCGGCGTGCGCCTCATCTCCGAGTCGGGAGATATCGTGCGCCAGCTCTCGAGCAACCGAATGCTCCGCTCGCTCGGTGCGGCGGGCTCGTGGGTGGCGGCTGCGGCCATGGACGGCGCGCTGGAGCTGTGGGAGACGGTCACGCCGCGCATGGCGAATGTGCATGTCCCCTTCCACACGTTCAACGCGGCGTGCGGCACCGACGGCGCCATCCTCGACTGGCGCTTCGACGGCGGAGCTCTCGCGTTGAGCGGCCGCCGTGCGTCCGTCTTCGACTTTAGCGGCGCCTTTCCTCCACATCCGTACCGCAAGCCGGGGTGCGTTCAAGCCAAGGGCCAGCCAGACTCGGTGCCGCGCGTGTGTATGTCGGACGAGGGCGTGCGGTACGTGCGCTGGGCGCCGCCCAAGACGGCGCCCGAGAGGCCGTCGGAGGAGTTGGGCGCCGTATTGGGCGCTCCACTTCCACCGCCTCCACTGCCTCCACCGCCTCCACCGCCTCCGAGCGATCTCGCGAGCGATCTTGCGACGGTCGACGTGCAGGGCACGGTGCGGCTCTGGTGTCCTCATGGCTTGCCGTTGCGCAAGGGCGGCATGGGCAACGCGCACAACCCCCAGAGCATGAAGCCCCAATTCTACACGTACGTGCGCCAGGACGCGACGCACCCGAGTGGCGACGCCGTCGAGGCATGCGCGCTCCTCTGGCTGGCGGCGGACGCGGTCGCCGTCGGCTACTTCACCGGAGAGATTGTGGCGTGGCGGGTCGCGCGTTAGTTGGGCGCACTGAGCGCACTCGCCGCAATCGCATTTCCTCCACCGGCCAACTGTCTGACGAATTACCAATTAATTTAGTCCGCTCATGGTGTACATGGTGCGAAACCTGATCTCCAAAACCACTGAAGGGATCTGGACGAAACTCGTCGAACGCTCGAACCAGAGATCGGTCCCATGCTCTCCCATTGAGCTGTAATCTATAGAGCTCAAAACTTTCATCTAGGCAAGCCGGGTTGGATGGCATGAACGTCGTCTTACACTGGCGGTTGTGCCTCTAACCGTGAGGGCTATGAGCGTGAACGTTACTAGTAACTGATTGCATTTGTCGTGTTTGGTGATCATGAATGCGCATGATGAATTGCCGAGTGTGGACCATGGTAGCGACTGCCGCGCTGGCGCGACCCATGCGCAGCGTCACATCAAAGCGTAGCGTCACGGCAGTTTCACGATGCGCCACGCCACCTAGGCTGTGTTCTGACGCCTTGTGCGCCGAAGCTTTTGCCGATGAGATGCGTCGCCGCGGCCTCCAGACGGCACTCGAGCAGCTGGAGGAGGATGGACCGAGCGCCTTCAAAGATCCGACAAAGGTGGTTGAGTACGTCATGCTGAATTTGCAGCACAAGGCGCAGGGGCCGGGCCTGGCCGAGGCGTTCCGTTTCAGCTGCCGGGAGCCGGGCAAGTCCTCCTTTGTGTCGGGCAACGCTTTGTCTACCAGACGCATCAGCTGGAAAACGGCCAAGGTGGTCTCAGGATATGCGTCTGGCCCGGCGCGCTCCCTCGCAGATTTCGAGGCGGAGATCCGCGAGCACTACGGCCTGCTGCTCGGCTGCGCGCAGTGGCGATTCGCCGTGCACCACCCGGTGACGCAGGAGCCTCTCGCACGCAGCTCGAACGACGACGGGCGAGCAGGCGACCTTCGGGAGTACGTGCTGCTGGTCGACGAGACACCAGTGAGTGTGCGGCTGCTTTACGATTGGGGGGCATGGTGCTACCTCATCTGCAGTGTTGAGGTGCTCGATTCAAACGCGGCGGCACTCGGGATCGGGTCGCCGCCCGATCCGCGTGACGAGGTGGGCGGGCGCTCGTTGTGACTGTGGCGCACAGTTTGCGTTCTTTGAATCGTAAATACAAAGTATACCGTAGCGGCGGTGTTGCTCACTACATCGAATGGCACCATCACAGACGGTGCCAGCTCGAGACCATCAATCTCCAGCCGAAGGTGCCATTCGCGGCGTTGCTCCTGGCTTGCGTGACGAATCCGACGCCCTTCGCCGATCTCGTCGCTTTCCAATGGCACTTTTCGGTTTGGCGAGGCCCGATGTGCTGCTGGATGCCTTCTTCTCTTTTGAGCGTGCGGTGCGGAGCTTGGAGACAGCGCCCATGCGGAGGATCAGATCGTCCTCCGGCGCCATGACCGCAGCCTTGCTCATCGCGTCCAGCCGCTCGAAGAGATCACCACCATCCATATCGGCCTCGGCCGCATTTGTCTCCACTTCGCCTGCGTCGTCGACGTCCATCGGCGGCTCACGCGGGCTGGACGGCGGGCGATTATTCGGAGGAGACAAGGACGACCTTTCAAAAACTCGGAAAATGACTATTCACACCCCTGCGGATGTTTTGTTCACGTTCACGTTAGTTTACCATCTCAGCCAGACGAACGACCACCGGTCCCGTGGAGACACACCGTGGAAGGAATACACATTATGACCACACACACAGGCTCGACCTTTATGTTTTCAAAGAATCAAACTCTTGGGGTGACTAATTCGCCTGCCCTGGCGGCGAAGTCATCAGCTCCGCACCAATCCAAACTGCACAATCAGAGCAATTATAAAATAGGAACGGGTCCCAACGTGCTCCTCACAGTCATCTGGCACAATCGGCGTGAAACTAAGTCGCAAAGTGATGTTCTGAAAAGCCCTGCTGAAAAGTGAAATGACTACAACGTCACTCGCGCATCACACGGCCACGAACTGCCGTGCGTGTCAGCATTGGCGAGCGTAGCGGTGATACACGCGCCCGACGGATCGCTGCGCGTGGCCCCGTGGGCGATAATTCCAACCTACACAAATCAGTCTCTCGGTGCGCGTGTGGCTGTGGGGCGATCGCCACGCGGTTTCACGCTGTTCACAGCACACGGATTGCTCGAATGACGCGCTTTTGTTGGTCGGCGCGTCTCGTGCTCAGCAACGCTTGAGCTCCACATCGAACAGGAGCGTTGCATTGGGCGGGATCGTGGGCGGCGCCCCTCGCTTGCCATACGCGGCATCCGGGGGGATGCGCAGCTTACGCTTGCCACCGACACGCATGCCCGCCACGCCGAGATCCCACCCCTTGATGACCTCTCCAGCGCCGAGGCGAAACGAGATGTCGCCCGCGTCGAAGCGCTTGCCGTTGGTGAGCGTGCCCACGTACTTGACCGTTACCTTCTGACCGTTACGTGCGACCCCGCCCGACATGGCGCCCAGCTGAACGTCCTCGTACTCGACCCCGCCCGCAATCTTGACGAAGCCGCCTTTGGACGCGGGCGCCGGCGCGGGCGCCGCCGGCTTCGCTGCTGCCAGTGGCGCGGGCTTTGGCGGCGGCGCTGTCGGCTGCGCCGTCTCGTGGGTCGACTTGCCTTTCTTGGAAGGAGGCGCGGCGGCGGCCGCCGCTCGCTTGGCGCCCGAGGTGCCCTTCAGGATCGCCTCGACACTCGGAGGCGCAAGCGGCATCCCTCCCTCCTCCTCCTCCTCCTCGCCCTCCTCCTCCTCGCCCTCCTCCTCCTCGCCCTCCTCCTCCTCGCCCTCCTCCTCCTCGCCCTCCTCCTCCTCGTTGTCCTCCTCCTCATCGTCGTCGTCCTCGTCGTCGTCCTCCTCGACGCCCATGAGCGCCTCCGGCGCCACAGCCTTGGCACGGCCAGCGATCGTGCTGCTCGCTGTGTTGGCCGCCGGTGCTGCCGCCTTGGCAGCTGCAGCCGGAACCGCCTTTTTCGCAGCTGCAGCCGGAGCCGCCGCCTTGCCAGCTGCAGCCGGCGCCGCCGCTTTTGCTGGCGCGGCCGGCGCCGGCGCCTTGGCAGATACGGGCGCCGGCCGCTTCTCGGCCGTCTCAATCTCCACTGGGCCCAGCTCGCCGCGCGAGAAGCCGCTGACGTGCACGGCGGAGGTGCTGGCGCCATCGACCATCAGCTCAAAGTCGGCGTTGAACGGCTGGCCAAGCTTGGCGGTATCGTGCACGCCACTGCCGAATAGGTTGCACAGCACCGCCGAGTAGCCTCCACTCGTTGCGCGCAGCACTGCGCGCTCCGTGGATGGGGTTGCGAGCACGGCGCCCGTGAGGCACACGCACGCATGCCGCGAGACGTGCTGCGAGAGCTTGCCGCCCGGTGGGATCTCGTAGCCCCAGAAGCAGGCTGCGTCGCTGGAATCGTCAGCGTCCATGCCGTGCGGTGCGAAAGACCACTGTCACCTCTCCGTCGTGAAGGGCCTACGACGTGGACAGTCCGGCCGTCCAAAGATGCGAAAAAACGGATTTCGTCAAAGGTTGCGCGCGCGCGCGCGCGCTAGAGGCGCTTAGGTTTTCCTCGAACACGTCAGCAAGTATGGCGGTCCATCGGATCTTTCGTTGCCACTTCGAAAGCGAGATCCGGCGATGGCGGACCCTTGAAGCGCGTCGCTCGCTCGCTCGCTCGCCAGCAATGCTCTACTCTCCCGTCCGACTGCTGCTGCTCATCGTGGCACTCGTGACTGTGACACCCGCCTGCGGATTTGCCGCCGCGCCGTCGATTGCCTGCACGCGACCGCCTCTCTCCGCCCGCGCCTCATGCCTCGCGGTGGTGATGCAGCAGCCGAAGGCCGCGTGACGCGAAGAGGACGGCGCCGTCATGGTGAACAACGTCCGCGTCACCGGCGACACGCTGCGCTCCATGGTGCTTGCGGACGCGGACGGCGCCCGCGTGCGTAGCGGCAGCCTGCTCGGCGCGCAGGACGGCCGCGCCGTTGTGGTCTTCCTGCGCCACCTCGGGTGACCGCTGTGCTGGGACTACGCGCTCTCCTGGCGTGATCCCAGCACCACCGCGCGCCTCGCGGCCGCCGGGGTCGCAGGCCCGCTCTTCGTCTCCGTCGGCCAGCCCGAGCAGCTGCGCAGCTTTCTCGGACTCAACCCTGAGCTCAACGGCGCGCCCGCGCTCATCGACGACTCGGAGGACTTCGCAGCGTATCGCGCGGCGGGCTTCACGAACCTGCTAGGCGACAAGCAACTCGACAAGGCGCCCGACTTCAAGCCACCGCGCACCATGAGCCCTGGCAAGTGGTGGTCCTATTTGCGCAACGTGGCACAGCTCGCACCCAAACCCAAGGGCGGATCCTTCAAGCTGGGAGAAGTCCCCACAGGCGTGCGCGTGCTCGGCGGCACGTACGCGCTCAATGGCGGCGCCGTCGTCTTCTCGCACGAGGACGAGGTGCCCGGCGCGACGCCCGAGATCGAGGCCGTCCTCAAGGCGGTGGGCGCGTAAGAATTCTTACGCTGTCGCACCGCCGCCGAGCCATCGCATTACCAAGCAGGCGGTAGGCAGGCGAGCACGTGCTGTGCCGCCCGCATTCCGCATCGCACTCCACTGAGCCAAAGTCTCTCCCGTCCAGATGACGTCGCTGCCCGCAATGCCCATCACCCGCGGTGGGGCCCGAGCTGTCGGCCGAGGTTTAGCGACGCGAGGTCTCCCCGCGCGGTTCAGTCTTCGGAAACGTCGAGTGACGCGTGGTCTCGGAGGGGTCAGCGGTTTGTCAGCGGTCGTGAGTTAACAACGTCCGCACTGCTTTCCTACAACTCTAAGATATACTAGTTCGACAAACTACATGGATATGGAGCGCGAGATGGGCGGAGGTGTGGGCGGGGACAGCCCCGCCGTAGCTAAACTTATGACAACGGTTGAGCATGAGCTTGAGGCTCTACATAGAGGCGGCGGGGGCGGAGAAGGCTCCGAGGCTCTCCGCTTCGGCGATAAGCTCTGCACTAGGACTTGTACGCGTGGCAAGAGGTCGAATGATGACGATGTGATCATCACCCTGCCGTTCACTTTATGCTCGGAGAACAACGGCGTCGAGATCCCACGGGCCATGCACGCCTCCTTGAGCGCGGTCCAATCGCCTTCAAAGAGGCCACCCCCAAAGACGAATTCCTTGAGCGCCGGCGCCGCGCCCTCGCGGATCGCCTTCGCCAGCGCCTCGAACCCGCGCGTGCCGATCTTGTTACCCCTCAAGTTGAGCGTCTCGACGTGCTTCAGGAGTGGCAGCACCTCTGCGAACGCCTCCGCGTCCGCGTCCTTCCACTCGAGGATTTCAAACTCAAGAACCCGAGCCTTGCCGAGCGCGGCGCAGAGTGTGTTGGCGTACAAGTCCGCCACCACCTCGCAGTCGGCGCCGTTGGTGAAGACCTTGCGCGACAGCTCGGCTGCAAACTTGCGAGGGTGCATCGGAGGCGCGCGGTAGCTAGTGAAGCCGAAGCGGCGCGGCACCGCGCTGTCGACGATGCGCCGAAAGGAATACTTGGACCCCCTCTTGATCATGCCGCTCACGGCGCGCTCGAACGACGGCCACCCCTTGCCTCGGAGCCAGCCCTCGGGGAAGAAGGGCGCGTCCTCGGCCGAGCGCGGCCAGCCCGGGGGCTGCTCGCTCAGGATCACCGTCGTCGTCAGCCTGTGGGCGTACCACATGCCCATGGTCTTCTTCGCGGTGTCAAAGGCGGCTTGCTCGGGCGCCGTCCGCTTCCCGTCGGCGTCCTTTTGGTGCAGGCTGCCCCAGCTGCGCGCATCGAGGACGACACGCACACAATCAGGGCGCCGAGGTTGCAACGCCGCGGGTCGATCAGGCGAGACAACGCTCAGTGGCAATCAGACGCAATCAGACGCAATCAGACGCAATCAGACGCAATCAGAGGGCCGATCAGGCGAGCCGACACTCAGTGGCAATCAGTGGCAATCAGTGGCAATCATGCGCAATCAGACGCAATCAGACGCAATCAGACGCAATCAGACGCAATCAGACGCAATCAGAGGGACGACGCGAGCGGCGCGGATGGAGATGCGCAAGGGTGCAGCGGCGGTCAGTAGTTCGTTGGGGTGCAGGGGGTGAGGGGCCGTGCGAGGGGAAGATGGATGGGAAAGGGAGTGAGAGCGAGCACGCACTCGTAGAAGACGCCAAACTCGCCCGAGGGGAACTGTTCCGCTGTCTCGCCACATTGCTGGCCGAAGCACGGGATGACGTAGCAGCAGTAGCCAGCAAACAGGCCGAGGCTGAGAGCATTGCAGCACAACGAGCAGCCGACGTCGACACAGCCTCCCGGGCAGCACCGCCGCTCACGCTCGATCTGCTCGGCGAAGCGCCTCAGCTGCTCGCCATCCGGGTCCGGGTGCTTGGGCGTGAGCCACCCGTGCGAGATGGCGATGATGCGGAGCGGCTTGTCGGCGCGAAGATCGTCCGTCATAAGGCAGCCGCAGGTCTCACAAGCCCTTCCCACGTGCCCGCGCGGGAGTGCGCGCACCTCCGCCTCCGACAGGAACGCCTCCTCCGGGAGCTCCTGCCGCCGTGGCAGCACCTCACGGCGGCGGGCCTTCTCGAGTAGCCATGAGAGGCGAAGGAGCCGCACGGGTGCGGGACTGCCGTCGTGCCCCTCGCGCATCAGCCAGTACATCTTTTCCGCCTCGAAGTAGATCACGCCGTCGCGTGACTTCCACTTACTGTTCTCCTCATATTGCGTCCAGAACCTCTGACCGAACGCCTCGGCCTCATTTTGCGACTGGACGAGCGCCTTGGCCACCGGTCCCTGCTTGGCCTCACGCTCCATAACCTGGGAAAAGGGTGCCTCTGCCATCGGTTTCGTTTCACTTCCTGTTTAGACGCGTAAGTGATGAGACTACAATTGTAGTCTTCGTTCGGTCGTTCGTTTCAGGGCCCTCTCGGCCAGACACACACCCACAAGCCCCGAAAAGGCGTGCGTGGGAGGCGCTCTCAAAAAGTCATGTCTAGTCAATTCAAGTCTAGGAGATGAACTCGTCCGGGACTAAAAAGTAGTGACCGGACAAGTCAAGCGAAGTCAAGTCAAGTCTGTAGGAGGTGAACTGTCTCGTCCGGTACTGAAAAGAATATTTTTCATCTGTCTCACAGGTCCGTAGTCCGGGCTGAATGTAACGCGGCTGCACGCCATGACGCGGCGCCAGCGCCGACCAGCGCGACCACCCTCGACCCTGAGCAGCCAATGTGTGCGGCAGCTCCCTCGACGCTCGACGCGCCCCGCCGGTCAGACGCGCCACGCCTGTCGCCTCGCGGTCATCTACGGCAGCAGAGGATGCATGCGTCGAGCTCGGGCCGGCTGGTGACCTCGAATATCGTTGCCGCATTGCGTAGCCCGCTGCAGCACCTGTCGGTGTGGTACTTCTTGCCCGTGCGCGTCGTGTAGTAGACGAGCCGAGCCACGAGGGGTCTCGGTAGATGACCGCTGATGACCGCTGATGACCTCTGATGACCTGTAGTAGACGTGTAGTAGACGTGCCGAGCAGACATAAGCGCAGTCGAGGGCGCTCGGATGAGCGGCTTTGCATTCACACCGGCGCAGATGAGCGGCTTTGCATTCACACCGGCGCAGATATTGCACAGGCGGCGCCCACCCGTGCTTGCGACACGCATCACACCAGCCTGCCGCAGTCCACTACACATCGGTGTCAGATGATAGCAGGCGCCACCGCCGGTCACAGTGATGTAGTAGCCAGTCTCACGCGCCGTCACGGGCGCCGTCGCCGGACGCTGAGTCGTCGCGTGGCGACTTGCCGCCTGAGCGTGCTCCGCCAGCGAGATCGTGCTCGAGACAGCGCCCTGAGCGTGCTCCAGCTCTGAGGCCATCTCTGCCGCCCGGCAGCGCAGCTCAGTCGCCACTTCTGCCTCAACATCCCTACGCCGCGAAGCCCGTGCACTCGCCTCCGCGAGCCAGTCAGGGGTAGAGTCGCCCGGCCCTGGCGGAGAAGGGGGAGCAGGGGCGGCCGAGGAGATCAGGCCCTCATCCTTCAGCGCGTTGAGCACCTTCTCTCGCGTGAGAGCCGTCAAGCACTCGGTGAACCGGGGCAGAGCGCAGAACATGGCGAGGTCGGCGACGCTGAAGACCTCCTCTCGCTCGAGAGCTTCGTGCGTCCGATCGAGGATACGGCAGTCCAACCACTTCGAAAGCCAATCGCGAAGCGAAGTCTTCAAACATAGCTCGTCAAAGTCAGACGGCGCAACCGAGGGGGGAGCGGGAGGCGGCGCAGGCGGCGGCGCAGCCACTACACATTGCAACTTCTCCATCTCGTGCCGAGCCACCGACTCGTCAAAGTCAGCAGGGCGATCGTACTGGGCCACGCCCGCCTCGTTCCAGAAGTAGGTTGTGCCGCTGTCGTTCTTGCCCGTGTACCAGACCATGGTGTCCGAGCTCACGAGCACGTGCGTCTCCATGGAAGCTCCCGCCGGCTTGGATGATGGACTCTCGGCAACTGCTGGAGCACTTGCCGCTGCACCGCGCGACATTTCCATTGAGCACCGCCTCGCGCAATATTCATACACTGGCCTCCTCTCCTGGTTTGCGCTCGCTCGCTCGCATTTGTAAGGAAAAACCTGTCACGCGGAGCCGCGGAACTTGGAACTTGAGACCGTCGAGCCGCTCGAGCGAGAGCGCGCGCGCCGCCTGAACTTCTCGTCTCAAGTTTACTCGGCTTGTGTGTGTGTTCACAGCCTTGACGATTTTCACAGACATTTCGGGCGCCACAATGCGGTCCTGCATTCTGTGTATCGCCGCGCTGGCCGCGCCATCGCCATGCGCGGCCTTCTACCTGCCTGGCGTCGCGCCACGCGACTACCTGCCGGGCGAGAAGGTCGAGCTGAAGGTCAACAAGCTCTCGTCCACGAAGACGCAGCTGGTGCGCTGAGCTGCCGCTCACCCTGCCTGTGCCTTGCGCGTGCGCCGCCTCACAACCTCTGGAGTACACGCGTGTGCTGCTGACGTTCGCTCGCTCCTGGCAGCCTTACGAGTACTACCTGCTGCCCTTCTGCCAGCCGGAGGTCCTGGAGACCGTCGCCGAGAACCTCGGCGAGGTGTTGCGCGGCGACAAGATCATGAACTCGCTGTACGAGCTCAAGATGGGCGTCGAGGAGACGTGCAAGATCCTGTGCCGCAAGGAGCTCACGAACGCTGAGGCCAAGGAGTTTGCCGTGCGAGTGGAGGAGGATTACCGCGTCCACTGGGTGATGGATAACCTGCCGTCGGCCACGAAGGTGCACGCCCAGTTGCCACCCCGCCACCGGGCGGCGATCGCTGCTTCGCTCGGTGTACGCTGCGTCCCGTTGCTTGCTCACCTGCCGGCGCCTGCTCTGCTTTGGCGCAGTACGTCGACGAGACCAACCCGGCCAAGCCGGTCACGATCTATGACCTCGGATTCCCTCTGGGGTTCAAGGGCTCGGCCGACATCCCGGGCACCAAGGAAGGTGTGCACTACCTCAACAACCACCTCCTGCTGACGATCAAGTACGCGCCGCCCGCGCGGCACGCGGCACCCCGCGCAGCACGCGCCACTCCGTGCACCACGCGGCAGCAGTGGCGGCGGCGGCGGCTACATGCGTGAGGACCAGCACGGCCGCCGTCCCATGAAATCTGTCATCAGTCATCAGTCATCACTGATGGGATCTGTCATCACGGCCGCCGTCCCATGAAATCTGTCCTCGCTATTGGGCGCGGTGAGCGAGCGGTCGAGCGGAGAGCGCTGGATAAACTTGAGGCGGCCCGTGGCGATGACCATTTGCATGCGTGGCGATGACCATTTGCATGCGTGGCGATGACCAATTGCATGCGGCAGCAAGGCACACCCATCGGCGCCCTTCCCTCCCTCTCCGGCTCCAATGCCGCCACATGCGCACTCACCGCCGCCGCCGCCGCCGCCACGTGTGGGCTTGCTCCAGGTACCATAAGGACGATTCGTTCGACGGTGCACGCATCGTGGGCTTCGAAGTCGAGCCTTCCTCAGTCAAGCACGCGATCAAGGATAGCTGGAAGGGTGCGGACACCCAACTGTCCACGTGCGGAGGCTCGGCGAGTGCGGTGCCTCTCTCGGTGGCCGCCGGCGGCGAGGTGATCTTCACGTATGACGTCAAGTGGGAGGCGAGCGAGATCAAATGGGCGAGCCGTTGGGATACTTACCTGCTCATGGGCGACGAGCAGGTGGGCGCCTGAGCTCCGCGCGATCTCCGCGCGATCTCCGCGCGATCTCCGCGCGAGCTCCACACGAGCTCCGCGCGAGCCTCTGACTGCCTCTGATGGTCACTGAGTGCCTCTGAGTGCCTCCGATTGCAGATCCACTGGATTTCAATCGTCAACTCGTTGATGATCTGATGACCTCTGATGACCTCTGATGACCTCCCTCATCAGATCCATTGGTTCTCAATCGTCAACTCGTTGATGATCGTGCTCTTCCTGACTGGCATGGTGGCCATGATCATGATGCGCACGCTGCACCGCGACTTGGATCGTTACAGGCAGGCCGAGTCGCAGGAGGATGTGGAGGAGGAGACGGGCTGGAAGCTCGTGCACGGCGACGTCTTCCGGCCGCCGCGGAATCCGATGCTCCTGTCGGTGCTCATCGGCACCGGCGTGCAGACGCTGTGCATGGGGGTCATCACGATGATCTTCGCCGTGCTCGGGTTCCTCTCGCCTGCCAACCGCGGAGGCCTCATGACGGCCGCTCTGCTGCTGTACGTCTTCATGGGCGTACCCGCTGGCTTCACCTCCGCCTTCCTGCACAAGACGCTCAAGGGGCAGGACTGGAAGAAGAACATCGTGCTCACCTCGTGCCTGCTCCCGGGCATCGTCTTTCTCGTCTTCTTCATCCTCAACTTCTTCTTGTGGGGAGAAAAGTCGTCCGGCGCTGTGCCCTTCGGGACCATGTTCGCGCTGCTCGTCCTCTGGTTTGGCATCTCCGTGCCGCTCGTCTTCCTCGGCAGCTACTTTGGCTACCGCAAGAAGCCCCCCGACTTCCCCGTGCGCATCAACCAGATCCCGCGCCAAGTGCCGGAGCAGGTGTGGTACATGCAGCCGGCCTTCTCGATCACCGTAGGCGGCGTGCTCCCGTTCGGGGCCGTCTTCATCGAGCTCTTCTTCATCCTCTCCTCCATCTGGCTGCACCAGTTCTACTACGTCTTCGGCTTCCTCCTCCTCGTCTTCCTCATCCTCATCGTCACGTGCGCTGAGATCTCGATCGTCATGTGCTACTTCCAGCTCTGCGCCGAGGACTACCACTGGTGGTGGCGCTCCTTTTTGACCTCGGGCTCGTCGGCGGGCTACATGTTTGCCTACTCGGTCTTCTACTTCTACACGAAGCTCGAGATCACAAAGCCCATCTCGGCGCTCCTCTACTTTAGCTACATGGGGATTACCGCACTCATCTTCTTCCTGCTCACCGGCACCATCGGCTTCTATGCGTGCTACTGGTTCGTCTTCAAGATCTTTTCGGCCATCAAGGTCGACTGATCGGCCGCCGCCGTGAGCACGCAGGATAGTCGGACTCCCACAGAGGCGCAGGAGGCGAGCGCCGTCACGAGCGCTCCTTCGACAGGGCGGAGCGTGGCGGCACGCTGTCTCGTGGCCGGCGTGGGGGCACGGGTGCGTTGTGATTTCGTCGCCCCACGCGAGATGTTCAAGGGACTCGAGTCTTCCCTCAAAGAGCCGCATACGACCGGGGCGCATATCGGCGAGACGTGTGGCGGCCGGGCGCGCGTTTTTTTCGGTCTTCTCTGTGCATCACACTTGTTAGGGATGTTAAGTAATAATCAGCCCCGGGAGCTCGCCTTGTGAGGCCGAGCTCTGAGTCCCCCTATTCTAAACAGTACGGGTCTGAGGAGGGTGGGGCACGACAAACGCGGCGGAGCCGCTGACCAGGATGCGCGACGCGCTTGGGGCGACGTCTCAGGAGATCTATGCGACACGTCACGCAATACGGATCTTGCTTCGCCAGATTTGGCAAGCACAGTATGATACTCGAGTATGCTTCTGTATATTCATGCATGCATGCATGTTAGTTTCACCCGCCCGCCGGCGCTCCGGGCTCGACAGTACGGGTCGAGGTGTTGCGCCTACCGCCCTTAACGTTGTTCGCTCTGGAAGACAACCAATCTAGCGCAAGCGCTAGAACCCACCGTCTTCTCTGTGCATCACACTTGTTAGGGATGTTAAGTAATAATCAGCCCCGGGAGCTCGCCTTGTGAGGCCGAGCTCTGAGTCCCTGTGAGTGTGAGGCGCCGAGAGACGGCGGTTAGGACGGAGGTAAAGGTGGTCGGGCGGTGTCGTGCGGTCACTGGTTTGAATCCCCCCATGGGTGGGTGGGTGGTTGTTTGTAGGCAGCTGGTGTAGTCCAAGCCTGCCATTTGAAGACGAGGTGCAGCAGCTCGCCCTCGTGCTGGGAAGGGTGCTGCTCCTGTGCCGAGAGCAAGATAAGCAGCGTTGATCGAGAGTGTTGCCAACGCAGCTGCGGCGTCGAGCGACACACCCGCCAGGGCGATAAGCGGTGCAGACGCCGAAAGCGAGAGCAGCAGCGTCGATCGAGAGCGTTGGCGACGCAGCCGCGGCGGCGAGCGTCATACGCGACAGGGCGATCAGCGGTGCAAACGCCTAGCAGCAAGCGGCCTGTGCCGCCCAAGCTTCCGAGAGCGAGGGCAGCAGCGTTGATCGAGAGCGGTGCAAACGCCGAGCAGCAAGCGGCCCGTGCAGCTCAAGCTTCCGAGAGCAAGAGCAGCAGCGTCGATCGAGAGCGTTGGCGACGCAGCCGCGGCGGCGAGCGTCACACGCGACAGGGCGATCAGCGGTGCAAACGCCTAGCAGCGAACGGCCTGTGCCGCCCAAGCTTCCGAAAGCGAGAGCAGCAGCGTTGATTGAGAGCGTTGCCGACGCAGCTGCGGCGGCGAGCGTCACACCCGACAGGGCGATCATCGATGCAGATACCGAGCAGCCTGTAACGCCCGAGCTTCCGAGAGCCAGAGCGGCAGCCTTGATCGAGAGCGTTGCCGACGCAGCTGCGGCGGCGATCTTCACACCCGACAGGGCGATCATCGTTGCAGACAACGAGCAGCGAGTGGCCTGTCCCGCCCAAGCTTCCGCGAGCGAAAGCAGCAGCGTTGATCGAGAGCGTTGCCGACGCAGCTGCGGCGGCGAGCGTCACACCCGACAGGGCGATCAGCGGGGCACATGCCGAGCAGCGAGCGGGCTGTGCCGCCCAAGCTTCCGAGAGCGTGAGCAGCAGCGTTGATCGAGAGTGGTGCCGAAGCAGCTGCGGCGGCGAGCGTCACACCCACAGGGGCGATCAGCGGTGCAAAACGCCGAGCAGCAAGCGGCCTGTGCCGCCCAAGCTTCCGAAAGCGAGAGCAGCAGCGTTGATCGAGAGCGTTGCTGACGTAGCCGCGGCGGCGAGCGTCACACCCGACAGGGCGATCAGCGGTGCAAACGCCGAGCAGCAAGCGGCCCGTGCAGCTCAAGCTTCCGAGAGCGAGAGCAGCAGCGTTGATCGAGAGCGTTGCCGACGCATCAGCGGCGGCGAGCGTCACACCCGACAGGGCGATCATCGGTGCACACGCCGAGCAGCAAGCGGCCTGTGCCGCCCAAGCTTCCGAAAGCGAGAGCAGCAGCGTTGATCGAGGGCGTTGCAGCAGCGTTGATCGAGAGCGTTGCTGACGTAGCCGCGGCGGCGAGCGTCACACTCGACAGGGCGATCATCGGTGCAGACACCGAGCAGCGAAGACACCGAGCAGCGAGTGGCCTGTCCCGCCCAAGCTTCCGCGAGCGAAAGCAGCAGCGTTGATCGAGAGCGTTGCCGACGCAGCTGCGGCGGCGAGCGTCACACCCGACAGGGCGATCAGCGGGGCACATGCCGAGCAGCGAGCGGGCTGTGCCGCCCAAGCTTCCGAGAGCGTGAGCAGCAGCGTTGATCGAGAGTGGTGCCGAAGCAGCTGCGGCGGCGAGCGTCACACCCACAGGGGCGATCAGCGGTGCAAAACGCCGAGCAGCAAGCGGCCCGTGCAGCTCAAGCTTCCGAGAGCGAGAGCAGCAGCGTTGATCGAGAGCGTTGCCGACGCATCAGCGGCGGCGAGCGTCACACCCGACAGGGCGATCATCGGTGCACACGCTGAGCAGCAAGCGGCCTGTGCCGCCCAAGCTTCCGAAAGCGAGAGCAGCAGCGTTGATCGAGAGCATTGCCGACGTAGCCGCGGCGGCGAGCGTCACACCCGACAGGGCGATCAGCGGTGCAAACGCCGAGCAGCAAGCGGCCCGTGCAGCTCAAGCTTCCGAAAGCGAGAGCAGCAGCGTTGATCGAGAGCGTTGCCGACGTAGCCGTGGCGGCGAGCGTCACACCCGACAGGGTGATCAGCGGTGCAGACACCGAGCAGCAAGCGGCCTTTGCAGCTCAAGCTTCCGAGAGCGAGAGCAGCAGCGTTGATCGAGAGTGTTGGCGACGCAGCAGCGGTGGCGAGCGTCACACCCGACAGGGCGATCATCGGTGCAGACACCGAGCAGCGAAGACACCGAGCAGCGAGTGGCCTGTCCCGCCCAAGCTTCCGCGAGCGAAAGCAGCAGCGTTGATCGAGAGCGTTGCCGACGCAGCTGCGGCGGCGAGCGTCACACCCGACAGGGCGATCAGCGGGGCACATGCCGAGCAGTGAGCGGGCTGTGCCGCCCAAGCTTCCGAGAGCGTGAGCAGCAGCGTTGATCGAGAGTGGTGCCGAAGCAGCTGCGGCGGCGAGCGTCACACCCACAGGGGCGATCAGCGGTGCAAACCGCCGAGCAGCAAGCGGCCTGTGCCGCCCAAGCTTCCGAAAGCGAGAGCAGCAGCGTTGATCGAGAGCGTTGCCGACGTAGCCGCGGCGGCGAGCGTCACACCCGACAGGGCGATCAGCGGTGCAGACACCGTGCAGCAAGCGGCCCGTGCAGCTCAAGCTTCCGAGAGCGAGAGCAGCAGCGTTGATCGAGAGTGGTGCCGAAGCAGCTGCGGCGGCGAGCGTCACTCCCGTCACCTCTCTGCGATCAGCGGTGCAGACACCGAGCAGCGAGCGGCCTATGCAGCTCAAGCTTCCGAGAGCGAGAGCAGCAGCGTTGATCGAGAGTGTTGGCGACGTAGCCGCGGCGGCGAGCGTCACACCCGACAGGGCGATCAGCGGGGCACATGCCGAGCAGCAAGCGGCCTGTGCCGCCCAAGCTTCCGAAAGCGAGAGCAGCAGCGTTGATCGAGAGCGTTGCCGACGTAGCCGCGGCGGCGAGCGTCACACCCGACAGGGCCATCAGCGGTGAAAACGCCGAGCAGCGAAGACACCGAGCAGCGAGCGGCCTGTCCCGCCCAAGCTTCCGAGAGCGAGAGCAGCAGCTTTGATTGAGAGCGTTGCCGACGCAGCTGCGGCGTCGAGCGTCACACCCGACAGGGCGATCAGCGGGGCACATGCCGAGCAGCGAGCGGCCCGTGCAGCTCAAGCTTCCGAAAGCGAGAGCAGCAGCGTTGATCGAGAGAGTTGCCGACGCAGCTTCGGCGGCGAGCGTCACACCCGACAGGGCGATCAGCTGTGCGGACACCGAGCAGCGAGCGGCCTGTCCCGCCCAAGCTTCCGCGACCGAGAGCAGCAGCGTTGATCGAGAGCGTTGCCGACGCAGCTGCGGCGTCGAGCGTCACACCCGACAGGGCGATCAGCGGTGCACACGCCGAGCAGCGAGCGGCCTGTGCCGCCCAAGCTTCCGAGAGCGAGAGCAGCAGCGTTGATCGAGAGTGGTGCCGACACAACTGCAGCGGCAAGCGTCACACCCAACGGGGCGATCAGCGGCGCACACGCCGAGCAGCGAGCGGGCTGTGCCGCCCAAGCTTCCGAGAGCGAGAGCAGCAGCGTTGATCGAGAGCGTTGCCGACGTAGCCGCGGCGGCGAGCGTCACACCCGACAGGGCGATCAGCGGTGCAAACGCCGAGCAGCAAGCGGCCTGTGCAGCTCAAGCTTCCGAGAGCGAGAGCAGCAGCGTTGATCGAGAGTGTTGCCGACACAGCAGCGGCGGCGAGCGTCACACCCGACAGGGCGATCAGCGGTGCAAAACGCCGAGCAGCGAGATGCCTATGCAGCTCAAGCTTCCGAGAGCGAGAGCAGCAGCGTTGATCGAAAGCGTTGCCGACGCAGCTGCGGCGGCGAGCGTCACACCCGTCAGGGCGATCAGCGGTGCAGACACCGAGCAGCGAGCGGCCTTTGCAGCCCAAGCTTCCGATAGCGAGAGCAGCAGCGTTGATCGAGAGTGTTGGCGACGCAGCAGCGGTGGCGAGCGTCACACTCGATAGGGCGATCAGCGGCGCACACGCTGAGCAGCGAGCGGCCTGTGCCGCCCAAGCTTCCGAAAGCGAGAGCAGCAGCGTTGATCGAGAGCGTTGCCGACGCAGCTGCGGCGGCGAGCGTCACACCCGATAGGGCTAGATAGGGCGATCAGCGGTGCGGACACCGAGCAGCGAGCGGCCTGTGCCGCTCAAACTTCCGAGAGCGAGAGAAGCAGCTTGATCGAGAGAGTAGCTGATGCAGCTGCGCGGCAATGAGCGTCACACCCGACAGGGCGATCAGCGGTGCACCCGCCGAGCAGAGGGTTACGCCGGCCATCGAGAGCTTGGCGAGAGCGACCACTTGCGCCGCGGCGAGGTGGCGCAGAACATCCGCGCCAACCGCGGGTGATTGGGGGGGCCCGTCATTCGTCATGACGCAATCAGCAGCAGGGGCAGAATCAGTGGAGCCCTGCGCTTCTCGGACACGCATCGCCGAGAGCGCAGGCGACGACAGAAGCCGCCGGTCAGGGACGCTCGATTCAGTGGAGCCCCGCGCTTTCGGACACGCATCGCCGAGAGCGCGGGCGACGACAGAAGCCGCCGGTCAGGGACGCTCGAATCAGTGGTAACGTCGTGAGTGGAAAGAGGCCGAGACGCCGCCTCGCTACACCCCTCTTCCGTGCCCATGTATCCATGGCGCGACAGAGCTTGAGAGAGCGACAGAGGCAGGACGCTCGCCGAGCCCTGCGCTTCTCGGACACGCATCGCCGAGAGCGCAGGCGACGACAAAGTCGCCGGTCCACGCGGACGCTCGAGTGCAGGGCAGGCCTGGACACACCATCCTCTTCGGGTTCACCACCTCCGCGGGTGCGCGTCATACGCGAGTCACGGGGCCGAGATGGTGAGCCGGCGAGCAGCGAGCTCGAGCCGGCGAGCTCAGCGCTCACGGACCGAAGGGGAACCGGCGACTGCGCTGCGAGTGCACGATCCACGCGGATCGTAGCCCGGGTGCCGCCGCCAGCTGGCTCCACGGTCAGGGATGCAGCCGGCGGCGCCCCTCGCAGCTGCACAGTCATCAACGTCACCCGGGTGCCGCCGCCAGCTGGATCCACGGTCAGGGACGCAGCCGGCGGCGCCCGTCGCATCACGGTCATCAATGTCACAGTCACGGTCGGGGTGCCGCCACCAGCTGGCTCCACGCGGATCGCAGCCGGCGGCGCCCGTCGCATCACAGTCATCGACGTCACAGTCACAGTCAGGGTGCCGCCACCAGCTGGCTCCACGCGGATCGCAGCTGGCGGCGCCCGTCGCGTCACAGTCATCGATGTCACAGTCACAGTCAGTGCACGATCCACGCGGATCGCAGCGCCGTCGGCCAGCCTAGCCGACGGCTCATGATTGCAGATTGAGCCTTCCAAAGGAGGGAGAGCTCAACGTGTCGCGGCTCCTTCAAGAGCCTTCATCCGGATCCAGCCGCCGAGCCACACCACGAAGGTACACCAGAGAGATAAAACCGCGCCATCTTCGACCAGCTGGCGGCGCCCGTCGCGTCACAGTCATCGATGTCACAGTCACAGTCAGTGCACGATCCACGCGGATCGCAGCGCCGTCGGCCAGCCTAGCCGACGGCTCATGATTGCAGATTGAGCCTTCCAAAGGAGGGAGAGCTCGACGTGTCGCGGCTCCTTCAAGAGCCTTCATCCGGATCCAGCCGCCGAGCCACACCACGAAGGTACACCAGAGAGATAAAACCGCGCCATCTTCGACCAGCTGCACCTGCGACAGACATCCAGATCCTCGGCCGAGATCCAAACGTCCGTCGGGGAGCAGCAGCGTTGATCGAGAGCGTTGCCGACGCAGCTGCGGCGGCGAGCGTCACGCCCGACAGGGCAATCAGCAGAAAGACACCTAGCAGCGAGCAGCCCGTGCCGCCCAAGCTTCCGAGAGCGAGAGCAGCAGCGTCGATCGAGAGTGTTGCCGATGCAGCTGCGGCGGCGAGCGTCACACCCGACAGGGCGATCAGCGGTGCAGACACCGAGCAGCGAGCAGCCCGTGCCGCTCAAGCTTCCGAGAGCGAGAGCAGCAGCGTTGATCGAGAGCGGTGCAAACGCCGAGCAGCAAGCGGCCCGTGCAGCTCAAGCTTCCGAGAGCGAGGGCAGCAGCGTTGATCGAGAGCGTTGCCGACGCAGCTGCGGCGGCGAGCGTCACACCCGACAGGGCGATCAGCGGTGCACACGTCAAGCAGCGAGCGGCCTGTGCAGCCCAAGCTTCCGAAAGCGAGAGCAGCAGCTTAGATTGAGAGCGTTGCCGACGCAGCTGCGGCGTCGAGCGTCACACCCGACAGGGCGATCAGCGGCGCACACGCTGAGCAGCGAGTGGCCTGTGCCGCCCAAGCTTCCGAACGCGAGAGCAGCAGCGTTGATCGAGAGCGTTGCCGACGTAGCCGCGGCGGCGAGCGTCACACCCGACAGGGTGATCAGCGGTGCAAACGCCGAGCAGCAAGCGGCCTGTGCAGCTCAAGCTTCCGAGAGCGAGAGCAGCAGCGTTGCTCGAGAGTGTTGCCGACGCAGCTGCGGCGGCGAGCGTCACACGCGACAGGGCGATCTGCGGTGCGGACACCGAGCAGCGAGATGCCTATGCAGCTCAAGCTTCCGATAGCGAGAGCAGCAGCGTTGATCGAGAGAGTTGCCGATGCAGCTGCGGCGGCGAGCGTCACACCCGACAGGGCGATCAGCGGTGCAGGCACCGAGCAGCAAGCGGCCTGTGCCGCCCAAGCTTCCGAAAGCGAGAGCAGCAGCGTTGATCGAGAGTGTTGCCGACGCAGCTGCGGCGGCGAGCGTCACACCCGACAGGGCGATCTGTAGGCGATCTGCGGTGCACACACCGAGCAGCAAGATGCCTATGCAGCTCAAGCTTCCGAGAGCGAGAGCAGCAGCGTTGATCGAGAGCGTTGCCGACGCAAACTGCGGCGGCGAGCGTCACACCCGACAGGGCGATCAGCGGTGCACACGCCGTGCAGCGAGATGCCTATGCAGCTCAAGCTTCCGATAGCGAGAGCAGCAGCGTTGATCGAGAGAGTTGCCGACGCAGCTGCGGCGGCGAGCGTCGCACCCGACAGGGCAATCAGCGGTGCAGACACCGAGCAGCGAGCGGCCTGTGCCGCCCAAGCTTCCGAGAGCGAGAGCAGCAGCGTCGATCGAGAGTGTTGCCGATGCAGCTGCGGCGGCGAGCGTCACACCCGACAGGGCGATCAGCGGTGCAGACACCGAGCAGCGAGCAGCCCGTGCCGCTCAAGCTTCCGAGAGCGAGAGCAGCAGCGTTGATCGAGAGCGGTGCAAACGCCGAGCAGCAAGCGGCCCGTGCAGCTCAAGCTTCCGAGAGCGAGAGGAGCAGCGTTGCTCGAGAGCGTTGCCGACGCAGCTGCGGCGTCGAGCGTCACACCCGACAGGGCGATCAGCGGCGCACACGCCGAGCAGCGAGCGGCCTGTGCCGCCCAAGCTTCCGAAAGCGAGAGCAGCAGCGTTGATCGAGAGCGTTGCCGACGCAGCTGCGGCGGCGAGCGTCACACCCAACGGGGCGATCAGCGGCGCACACGCCGAGCAGCGAGCGGCCTGTGCAGCCCAAGCTTCCGAAAGCGAGAGCAGCAGCGTTGATCGAGAGCGATGCCGACGTAGCCGCGGCGGCGAGCGTCACACCCGACAGGGCGATCAGCGGTGCAGACACCGAGCAGCGAGCGGCCTGTGCCGCTCAAACTTCCGAGAGCGAGAGCAGCAGCGTTGATCGAGAGCGTTGCCGACGCCGCTGCGGCGGCGAGCGTCACACCCGACAGGGCGATCAGCGGTGCACACGCCGAGCAGCGAGATGCCTATGCAGCTCAAGCTTCCGATAGCGAGAGCAGCAGTGTTGATCGAGAGAGTCTCCGACGCAGCTTCGGCGGCGAGCGTCGCACCCGACAGGGCGATCAGCGGTGCAAACACCGAGCAGAGGGCGGCCTGTGCCGCCCAAGCTTTCAATATCGAGACCGTTGCCAACGCAGCTGCAGCGGCGGAATCACACCCGACAGGGCGATCAGCGGTGCAGACACTGAGCAGCGAGCGGCCTGTGCCGCCCAAGCTTCCGATAGCGAGAGCAGCAGCGTTGATCGAGAGAGTTTCCGACGCAGCTGCGGCGGCGAGCGTCACACCCGGCAGGGCGATCTGCGGTGCGGACACCGAGCAGCGAGATGCCTATGCAGCTCAAGCTTCCGATAGCGAGAGCAGCAGCGTTGATCGAGAGTGTTGCCGACGCAGCTGCGGCGGCGAGCGTCACACCCGACAGGGCGATCAGCGGTGCAAACGCCTAGCAGCGAGCGGCCTGTGCAGCCCAAGCTTCCGAGAGCGAGAGCAGCAGCGTTGATCGAAAGCGTTGCCGACGCAGCTGCGGCGGCGAGCGTCACACCCGGCAGGGCGATCAGCGGCGCGTGCGCCGAGCAGCGAGCGGTTTGTGCCGCTCATATTTCTTTATGAGCGAGAGCAGCAGCTTAGATCGAGAGCGTAGCCGACGAGAGCGTAGCCGACGAGAGCGTAGCCCAGAGTTGGAGATTCCCAAGCCTCCTCCGAGCAACACCATAGCAAGAGCCGTCACATGCCCCGGGAAGACAGCGTGCATGTCGAGCCATCCCAGCGTGGGGAACGCTCGATAGTCGGCGCACACCATCGGCACATGCAGGTGTATTCCAGCTTGAGGAGTGCTTGTGAAGACGTGTGGCATTGCCGGCAGAGCAATCCCTGGCGCTGCCACCACCCTGGTCGAGAGGAAGGTCCCTGCAGGCGGCGCTGAAAGCGAGAGCGCAAATGTATCTGGTCCCTATGCACGACAAACGCGGCGGAGCCGCTGACCAGGATGCGCGACGCGCTTGGGGCGACGTCTCAGGAGATCTATGCGACACGTCACGCAATACGGATCTTGCTTCGCCAGATTTGGCAAGCACAGTATGATACTCGAGTATGCTTCTGTATATTCATGCATGCATGCATGTTAGTTTCACCCGCCCGCCGGCGCTCCGGGCTCGACAGTACGGGTCGAGGTGTTGCGCCTACCGCCCTTAACGTTGTTCGCTCTGGAAGACAACCAATCTAGCGCAAGCGCTAGAACCCACCTGATTTGATGGAAAATATTGCTGATACGTGGTATCTCGTCTGCACGTCTTCCTACTTAAACTACTCGACTTAATCGCCCAGATGCCACATGTGTGACGGCATGCCCCTGTCGCTGCGGTGCACGCTGGTCGCTGGCGGACGGGTGGTCGCCGACGGCCGGGCGGCCGGCGGCGGCGCGGACAACGCGCATCGCAAACACGCGAAGCGGTACTTTACACATGTTGACCGATGATGGATGTACGGCGTTCAGGAACGGCGATGCGGCGGCCGCCCCCCATCGACAGCATGTGTACCGCGCCACCGGCAGGGTACCCGTGACAATAATGCCCAAGCTACTTGCCGACACTGCCCCAGTCTGCGGGCCTATCCTCCGCAAAGCGAGCCCGCGCGAGCTCGAGGATGGCCCACCGAATGTGCATGCTCTTCGCCTCCTCCATGGACTGCGGCTGTGCGCCGCCATTGGCCGAGACCGCTGCGGACGTGCTCGCATCGGTGAAGAGCTCGGCCGCCTCCATCTCGGCGAGAGTCTCAGAGACGACCGTAGACAGCGCAAGGCGGGCGCGGCTCAGATGTGCGGGATTGGTGCCACTCTCACTCGCCGCAATGAGCTCGGCGACTGAAGGGTAGTCCTCGAGCTCTGCAGCCAGCCGTGCCGTCAGCACGAGGGCGACGCCGAGCGTCGCGGGCGACGGTGCGCCGTCTCCTTGGAAGACGAGGCCGGCCATCTCGATGTCGCCCAGCTCCTTGAGAAGCCTTGCCCTCTGCCCTTGGAGTTCCTCCTCGTCTAGTTCGAGCGCGCGCAAATCGACCGATTTGCCCGCGGCCAACTGCATCATCTCCTGCTCTGCCGCCTCACAAGTTGAAGCCGAGAGGCCAGCCGAGAGGGCCGAGAGCGGCAACTTCAGCGTACGTTCCGGCGACGCGGCTCTCGCGGCGATCAGACAGGTCCGCCGAACGTGCTGCGCCATGTTGCCAGTAGGTGAGGAAACGACGGCTGCTGTCAGCCCAAGAGCCCATGAGAGGAGAGCGGGAGCGACGACCATTTTCTCTGAATACTAGCGTAATCAAAGCGGCTGAAACCTTGCCGAAAGTAGAGGAACTCCATATTGATTCAAGCTTCCATAGATGTCATCCGTCTTTTGGGGGGAATCTGATGAACCACATGGCCGAAGCGACCACGAAGGACGAGGCGATGCCGGCAGAGGCGGCGATTGAGACGAAGAACTCGATCCTCGAGGTCGGCAACTCCATGCTGAACGCGATTGTGCTGGCCTTCTCGCCGCGTGTGCCGCTTTCATCGGGACCGTCGAGCGTACCCGCGCATGCGCTTTCAAACGCGCGCACTGTGCAGGCGGCTGCGAAACAGACACTCTCAGAAACGCCCACTGAGGTTGAGCTGCCGACGCTCAAGCCAGAGTCTGCCGCTGCCTCTCACTTGGCGCCGCCGCCGGCGCACCGCCACCCAATGGGCCCCACGCGGCCCGATGCCTTGGAAAACGGGGACGACACGAACCTCGACGACATCGACGACGAAGACGACGCTATTCGGCCCTTCGGAGCCTGCTGCAGGCCTTCGCGTCGCGAGCGCCGCCCTACGCGCAAGCTCGTCGGCATCGACCCCGAGGTGAAGCGCGAGTTGAGTGCGCTCGACAGCGATCTGGCGGAGGTGCTTGGACGCGGCGATATTGCGCTCGTGAGCGCGAAATGGCTGAAAGCCCAGCTCGCCCGGCAGCCAGACTACCGCATCGTCCGCCGGCAGGACCTCAAGCCTGTGGGCGAGATCAAGCCACATCTGACGCCCAAGGAGGCCAAGCGACTCCTTCTCGAGGGCAGGCGCGCAGTCGGCGCGTTCTCTCTCGGCTGGCCCACCCAGGGCAACCCGGACCCGACCGGCCACCGCATCCAGGCCTTTTGGCATGCCCTTGAAGAGCGGCCCGACATCGAGGCCTTTTTCTGGGATTACCCGTCGCTGTACCAGAACAGTGACCACAGCCCTCGCACCGATGAGCAGGAGCGCGCCTTCAAACGAGGGCTTCGCGTGGTAAGGCGCTCGCGATCAGAACGCTCCTCCGGAACGCCCCACGTCATGCCCCCCTCCTCTCTTCATGCTGTCCTTTGCACCACCTCGCTGAGAGAATGCCGCCCACCCCCGTCGGCCTCTGCGCCGTGCGTGCGTCTTCACCGCAGATAAACAGCCTCTATGGCTCCGCCATCGGCACGACTGTGCTGCAGCTCAAGGAGCTGCCGCCGCGACCGCGAGAGTACGATGGCAAGCTCTGCCTCTTCAATCTCGCCCCGGGCGTCGACGAGGCGGCGATCAAAGCGGCGCTTGTGCCCTACGGCGACATCGTCAGCTGCACGCTCGGCAAAACTGCGCGTCCTGCGATCGTGTGCTTCGCGACGCACGCGGCGGCGCATGCGGCCAAGCGCGCGGCGGCGCAGCTCGTGCACATCGCCGGCGGCATGGACACGCTCTTCAACGAGCGCTCGTACGATGGACGGCACGGCGAGGCCGGCCTCGACGATGACGAGGGGCGTGGCTGGTGCATCTTCGAGTCGGAGGTGAGCGGCGAGCTCATCCTGCGGCTGTCCGTCGTCCCGCGGCTGAAGGCGGAGCTGGATAAGCTGCCGCCCAAGATGCTTCAGGTCCGCAGCGGGCGCTCCCTCGAGCCCGTCGACTTGAGCGCCGGCCAGCTCGAGACGCGCGTCGCCGAGGTGATCGCCCGCATCGAGGGAGCCACCTTCACTGCCGGCGCTGACAAGGCCATGGTCATCAACCTTTACAAGACGTTTGTGGAGCGGATTGCGGGCGCGCTGGCGCGATTGTTGCCCAAGATGCTCGCGTCCCACGGTGATGCGATGGCCGCGCCGCCAGAGCCGCTGCCGCAGGTCGATGCGCCCGTCGCCGCGCCGCTGCGCCTCGCCGAGGGACAGCCGCTGCTGCTGCTCTCTCGGGACGCGGGCGGCGGGCCGCGCTTTGGCGTCGTTGATGCGACCGGGGGGCGCGTCGCCGCCGTCATCACGGGCGGCGACAACGTAGAGCTGGCCTACGACCGTTGCAGCCAGGCGGTGCTGCCGTGGCGCCCGCCCGCTGCCGGCTGGGAGGCCGCATTCGTCGGCGATGCGGGTGTGTTTCGAGACCTCGCCGAGCCCGCACGCCGCCTGGCGGACGATGCTCGGCGGATGGAGTCGGAGTCGGCGCTGCGTGCCGTGGGCGAGCGGGCGCGCGAGATCGCCCACAGCGCGGCGCGGTGCCAAACCCTTGCGCACGCGGCGCGCGAGGCGGGCGGCGCCGTGCAGTCGTGCGTGGACGCAGCGGCGGCGCTCTTCCGGGAACAGAAACAGGGCGATCGCACGCAGCTCCAAGCCGCGCTCGGCAAGGTGCGCGAGGCGGTCGAGAGGCTGCAGCTCGAGGCCATGGTCACTACGGCGCTGCGCTCCAGCGGCGCGAGCGGCGCCCGGCGCTACGCCACGGGCCAGCCGCTCACCGTGCGTACGGCCGGCGGCTGGCGCGATGCCGACGTGGCAACGGTCGGCGCCGACGGCCTCTGTCACGGCCTCACCTTCTTGGAGGGCAGCGGCGAGCCACCAGCCACGCTCACGCTGCACCCGTGGAACCACGCGCCGCGCGAGCTGCCGCAGGTCGCCTTCGAGGCGCTGCGCGCGTGGTGGACGCGGGGGCTGCGCGCGCAGCACGGGGGCATTGCCGACGCGCTCACGGGCCACCGGCTCGATGCGCTGCAGCAGTGCGTCGCCATCAGCGTGACAGAGGATGCTGCGGCAGAGGTGGAGGCGGCTGCCATCAGCGACGTGTACAGCCTGCTCGGATGGCTGCTTGTACAGCACAGCGCGCAGCTCGAGGGTCGCACAATGGAAGCGCCACGCGCGGCGCTGCTCACCGCCGGCCCCGCGAGCGGCAAGACGACGCTGCTATCGCAGGTGGTGACGCTCGCGCTCCAAGACGAGCACACGGAGCTCGTGCCCATCCTGGTCAAGGTGCAGGTCTTGCAGCAGCGGCTGCTCGACGCGCCCGACGCCTTCGCCTCCGCGTGGAACTACATTGACGCCTACCTGCGCCTCGAGCACGAGGCGAGCCGCCCCGCGCTCTACCGCATGCTGCGTCAGGCGATGATGGCGCGTCGGGCGCTGCTCCTCCTCGACGGGCTCGACGAGGCCGGCGCCAAGCGCGCCGACATTGAGCTCCACGTGGTCGAGGTGCTCGCGCCGCAGGGCCACGTGCTGCTCTGCACCTCGCGGCCGGCGGGCGTCGACGAGGCGCGCTTCGCCGCCTTCCGCCGCCTCGAGCTCGCGCCGCTCTCGGACGCGCAGCAGGAGCGCGCGCTCGAGCAGCGTCTCGGCGCGGAGCGCGCGGCCGCGCTGCTGCCGTACGTGCGCGACACCGTGCCGCGCGATGACAAGGGCCAAAAGGTGACGAGCAACCCGCTCATGCTCTCCATGGTCGCCTCCGTGTACGAGCTGCGGCAGGGCATTGGCATGCCCGCCACGGTAGCCGAGCTGTACGCGACCGCGTCGGACGCGATGCTCGCGCGCGGTGGCGTCGCGTCGGCTGAGCTCCTGCGGTTGCTGCAGCGCATCTTCTTTGAGGCGCACGTTGCGCAGCGCCGCCTCATTGAGGACCGGCAGCTCGACGAGGCGGCGCTCGGCCTGGAGGCGCCCGAGGCGCTCGCAAAGATCCGGGCCGAGGCGGCGACGATGCCCTTCGAGCCCTTTGGCGGCCGCGCCGAGATGGGTCACTATGTCGAGGTGACGAAAGAGGGCGAGCACAAGGGCAAGCGCGGCGTGATCACGACCGACGACAAGACTAGACCTCGTTGGGAGCCACCGTACAAGGTGACCTTTGCCAACGGCATGGAGAGCGGCTGGCTCTATCCCCACGACCTGCGCTCCTCGGGCCTCGCGGACGAGACGGCCGTGCTCCAGCGCGCGATGGCGGCGAGGGCGCCCGCCGTGCGCGCGGCGTGCGAGGCGCGCCTGTCGGTGGCGCTGCGTACGGCGCTGCGCACGGTGCGCGAGCGCGTGCTCGTCGACGCGCTGCCGCTGCTCAGCCTGGTGCAGTTCGAGCCGCTGCAGCTGCAGTCGTCGCACCTCTCCTTCCAGGAGTACTTTGCCGCTCGTGCGCTGTGCGAAGAGGGCACCAAGCTCTCGGGCACGCCGCCGTGGCAGTGGCCCGCGTGGTGGGCAAACGCGGTGGAGCTCGGTGCCCAGATGGGCGACGGCTTTGGCCGAGGGCTGCTGCGTGCGGCCGGGGTGACGGGCAGCACGCTCGACCTCTCGCAGAAGCTCAGCGGCGACCCGCCGACCGTGCGGCGTGTGCTGGCGGCCGTGGTTGCCGGTGCCGGCAAGCTGAGGACGCTCGGCCTAAGCCAGAACAAGCTCGATGCAGAGGATGCTCGAGCTCTAGCCCCTGCCTTGAAGACCACGGCGCTGACAAGTCTCTCCGTCGCCAACAGCAACATCGTCGGGGAGGGGGCGCAGCAGCTTGCGACGGCAGTGCTCAGCAGCTCGTCGCTCGAGGTGCTCTCTGGAGTGCCGATCAAGAAGCTGCGCGCGGGCAAGCTGACAAAGCTCGACCTGAAGGGCAAGGGTCTCGGGGCGACCGAGGGCATTGTGCTGGCCGAGCTGATGCAGCTCAGCCCGGTGCTTGAAAATCTCTCCGTCGCCAACAACAACATCGACGGGGAGGGGGCGCAGCATCTTGCGAGAGTAGTCCTCAGCAGCGCATCTCTCAAGGTCTTCTCAGAGATCCCAATCAAGAAGATACGCGCGGACGCGCTGACGAAGCTGGACCTGAGAGGCGTTGGGGTCTCCGGCGCCCTCGTCCTCTCTGATCTGCTCAAGTTCAGCTCGGCGCTCAAAAGCTGCAACTTGCTCAAGAACGGCCTCGACGTGGAGTCGGCCACGATGCTTGCCAAGATTGGTGCAGAGAAGGGCATCATGCTCTCGGGCATGCCGCGCTACCAGACAGTGGCCGACTTCATGGGCCAGGGCCTCCAACCCGCCGACGCCATCCTGATCGCATCTGACCTGCGGTTGATGGCGGTCTTGACCACACTGCACCTGAACGGTAACAACATCGGTGCGGAGGGTGCCAAGGCGATCGCGGAGGCGCTGAAGGTCAACGCGGTCCTGACCAAGCTGTGGCTTGGAAACACTAACATGGGAGATGCAGGGGAACAAGCGGTGCGAGACGCGGTGAAGGGCCGGAGTGGATTTAAGTTGAAGCTGTAGATTGTGCAAGCACTGTGAACATGTGTGGATTGCTGCTGTGGGTTATTTCCTAATTTGGCAGCTGCCTGATTAGGCCGGTTTTCAATGGGGTGGTGACCACCCTCTCCCTCGGAGGCAAACAACATCAGGGATGAGGGTGCCGTGCCATCGCTTAAGCCATCGCAAGAATCGCGGAGGCGCTGAAGGTCATAATGAAGGTCACCGCGGAGCGCGGTCCTGACCGTTATCGAACATCTTTTGTTCACAACAAGATCGGGGTCCAAGGCGATCGCGGAGGCGCTGAAGGTCAACGCGGTGGTGACCACCCTCTGCCTCGGACGCAACAATCAAAGTTAAGTACTTAACGCGGTTATGAGAGGTAAGAGGGAGAAGAGAAACGATGAATCTAGAACCCAGAAGCAGAACGCGGGTGTTTCAGGACAAACCCACTCCCTCGAAAGACTGCAATCCTTCCGCCTTTCGATGGAGTCGACTCAGCGTCCCTCGCCTCAGTCAATCAATCGCCCTCACCCTTCGCCGCACCTATGTCGCATGATAGGGGTACGGGTACATACATCATGCTGTGATAGAGGACGCATGGTATAGTAACCGGGCATACCATGCGTCCTCCACGGTCCACACGCCAGTCAGGCGAGGTGGTTGCCGTGTCCGTGGGGACTACAGGTCCTGCCCAGGGTCGCATACGGTGAGGCTCGGCCACGCGCGAGACGTTAACGGCTGACGAAACTCGGTTTCGTCAACGACGAAACTCGCGCGGCGACCAGCCCACCGTCATCACGAGGAGGTATTCAAGCTAACCAAGAACTATGAACAACCAGACTCTGAAGGTCAACGCGGTGGTGACCACCCTCTCCCTCGCACGCAACAACATCGGGGGTGCAGTGCCATCGCGATCGCGGAGGCGCTGAAGGTCACGGCTTAGGTCACGGCGGTCCTGACCAAGCTGTGGCTCAGCGACAACAAGATCGGCGTTGACGGTGCCAAGGCGATCGCGGTGGCGCTTAAGGTCAATGCGGTCCTGACCCGCTTGGACTTGGACCGCAACTCAACTACATCGGCGTTGACGGCGCCAAGGTTGTTGTTATGTAGAGCCGACGCGAAGACAACGTCGCAAGCAGCGACGCGCCGTCTTCCCGCGTCTCTCAATCAGATACTCCCGGGTAGCTCGTTCACACACAAAGGTCCCCGACCTTGCTCGGATGACATCGGCTCGCCTCGCGAGTCTGCCTGTCGTCCCCTCTTCGGCTTTGACCTTCACTCACCCTGAGTGATGGTTGTGCCTGCCCTTGCCCGCGCTGTCCTGTCTCCTGAGCGCAAGCGGCGGCCTTCCTTTCTACCTCGCTCCACGTATCCGAAATCCCTCCCTGCGGCCACCAATTGCGAATTGGTAGGTAGCTTGGTCAGTTTACAGTTACTACAAATCTCTCTCTCTGCGGCCGGAGTTTGGCCGGAGCCGCGTGGCCGCCGGCGTCACCGGTCCTACGTACGTTTTGCGAACCTGAGTGTGGTGAGTGAACACGAGTCAATACTTGACATTATTATAATAAAATGAAAACAAGATAGTCCAAGCAAGTACTTGTACAGTACCGATTGCATGCGATGGCCGATTGATAGCAATACGTACTTGTTTCTTGAAGTTTGATCTGATGTGAATCAAGTTCACTTGAAATAGCATGAGCCCCAGGCGGCTAGTTCTTAAGCGCACGAGCACACCACGGCTGGGGCCACGTCGCCCGTCAAGTACGCGTAGCTGGCGTACATCGAGAGCTTGGTGGAGATGGGGAGGGCCGCCTCCGGGCTCGCCATGAAGGCCGCGGGATCGCTGACTTTGAATGTAACGCCCGCGTACTCGACGGTGGCAGCGCCGTCCTCGTCCAGCACAGTCAGAGCAGCGCAGCCGTTGGGGTTGCATGCCGGAAGAGGGTGGGCAAGGGCCATGAGACCATCGAGAGTGCCTAAGGCCATGAGAGCGCCAAGGGCCAGCCAGAGGACACCGAGCACCCCCGGGGCCGAGGGCACGAGCATGTTGAGGGCCCTGCGATCAGAGAGGGCACTCAGCATGCAATGAGGGAGGCACTCAGCATGCAATGAGGGAGGGCACTCAGCATGCAACGAGGGCCCCTGCGAGGCCGTGCAGCACGGAGGAGCAGGTCTCAGAGAGAGAGAGGTCAGCTTCCTAATTTGGATGCATCAAGGCAACAGTTGCCTAATTAGGCAGTTGAGCGCGTTCGAGAGCGCGAGCTGCGAGCATACCCTGCCACGACGATCGTGCTCAAGTTGATCAGGTTTCGAGTCCACAGAGAGAGCGAATGCATGCACATAGAGGCGGGCACGCCAACGTCCGACGAGCCGCTGCCAGTTGTAGCAGCGGAGGCGAGGCAAGCGTGCAGTGTGCACGTGGCGACCACCGAAAGCGCCGAGCCGATGCACAGTGCACTCACAGCCCATGGGCGTGCGTGCAACGGTGGACGCTGCGTGAGGCGCCAAGGGAGCCAGATCCATAGACTCGACGCGAGCGGCACACCAAACGCGAAGGCGGCTGGGAGTGAATGCATGCACATATTGGGAGTGAATGCATGCATGCCAAACGTCAAGGTGGCTGGGAGTGCGGCGACGGCGATCGCGTGCGCGGCGCTCAGGACGGCGCCCAGGACGGCGCTCGGGCACTGGCGCGTGCCGTTGGTGACCACCAGAGCGCCCAGCACAGCGTCTGCATCGAGCGCTACGTCGAGCGCGCCGGCGTCGGAGCGTTGCCTAATTAGGACATCCAGCGCGCTCGCCTCGGACCGAATCCGAACGAAGACGAGCAGCGCGATCTGCACGCTCACACCGAGGAGTACCGGGCCGCGGCTCCACCGAAGATGGTCCCTCCAGCGCGCCCGTGCATCCAAGCGCTCGGCGGCCGCACGTCGGCCCATGGCGAGGTGCAGCACCGCCCGCGGGGGCAGCGCCGTGTCGAGCGGCTCCTCCTCCTCGGTGAGAGACGCCTTGGCGGTGGAGCGCAGCTGCTCGTGAATAGCCGCGGCGCTCGCGCGGGCGGCTCGGCGCATCGCGTCGAGTCGGGCGGGCTCTCTTAACAGTCGCTCGATCTCGGCTGTGAATGCCCTCTCGTCGGCTGTGAATGCCCTCTCGTCGGCTGTGAATGCCCTCTCGTCGGCGACGGGTGCGAGATCTCCAAAGTTCGCGTGCTCGCCCACGTCGAACGCGAGCACGGGCACTCCAAAAAAGGCAGCCTCCTGAGCGGGATTGCAAAAGTGCTCACAGTGTGCCGAGACAAAGACGACGCTCGCCTCCCTATACAACATCGCGAGCCGCGCCTCGTCCACGTCACCGAGCCACTCGACCTGAGAGCTATGCAGCCCGAGCGCGATCCGCGTCGTGTTGAGCTCGGCGGCATGCGCCGCGTCGGCCGTTACGCTGCCCACGATCCGCAGCGTCCAGTGCTTGAGCCCGTGGCCACGCGCCGCGCCGAGCGCGCGGAGGACGACGCCGAGGCTCTTGCGCGGGATCGCGTGGGCTACGACGAGCAGCTGCAGCGACGCGACGTTCCGAGGCTCGCTGCGGCTAACGCTGCGGCTGGGTGGCGGCGCAGGCGGCAACGGCAGCGAGTCCTCCTCTTCCACAGGCGTCACGAGCGCTGTATCGAGCGCTGTGTCGAGCGCTGTGTCGAGCGCTGTATCGAGCGCTGTATCGGCGGCCTCTGCCTGCGCTGCATCGGTGAGCGCGTCGGTGAGTGCGTCGGAATCCACGGAATCCACAGACTCATCTCGACTCGGTGGCGGCGCTGGTGGCGAAGGCAGCGAGAACTCGTCTGGAGCCCCGTCGACTGCGGCGGCGGTAGCGGCGGCGGCGGCGGGCGCGCCAAGCGCTGTATCGGCGGCGTCGAGCTGCGCGTCGGTGAGCGCGTCGATGTCCACATCCACGCCGGTGGCGGAGGTGTCGAAGCGGATCGGTGGGCGTATGATGGAGATAAGCGTAGGCTCAAGGGTAGGGAAGGTCCGAACGAGCGTCGAGCGTGTCATCTCGCCCGCCGCGAGGATGGCGTGGCATCGCGTGAGCACTGCTTTCTCCTGATCGAGAGAGGCGATCAGAAAGGCCATCAGAGAGGCCATCCGACATGCGATCCGAGGCGCAATCAGATGCGAGCAGATCTCATCAGTGGTCATCAGTGGTCATCAGTGGTAATCAGCTCTCATCAGTGGCCATCAGCTCTCATCAGTGGTCATACCTGCTCGAAACAGAGCTGGCGGGTGGCCTCGGACACATCGCACTCCCAACTGAACGGGTAGTGCTCCATTGCGACGAGGGTCACCTCATGCGCGGGCCTCGCCTCGACGGGCGCCACGAGCTGTGAAGTGACGCGCGAGGCGATCAGTGGCGATCAGTTGCTACCAGTGGCGATCGTCATCATATCAATCGATCGTCCGTGGCAATGTCGAGGGCACTCGATGGGACTCGATGGCCATCTGAGCGGCCCTCAAAAGGCAAGCACACGGAGCCACCAGCAAGGCCATCAGAGGCCCTCAAAAAGCAAGCACCTGGAGCAGTGCGAGACCGTCCATCACTACGACCGAGCCGGGGGGGAGCGCCCCGAATCTCGCCGCCGCCTCCTCGCGGCTGATCAGGCTCCGGTCGTCACTACCTCGGGGGCTCGTGGGCGGCGGCGAGTAGGCTGTCCGGTTCGTCGGGTTCGTCAACGCAGCCCTCGAGATGAAGATCTCGTGCTCGGTCGGGTTCGTCAACGCGGCCCTCGAGATGAAGATCTCGTGCTCGTACGCGAGCTCCCACAGCTCGGGCTCGAGCTTCCACAGCGGTCGATTTCGAATCGAGCTCGCGCACGACCTCGAGAGGCCCTCGTACATGAGCCTCTCGAAGATGTAACCACCGCTCGTGCTGTGAAGAGGCCCAACCGTTGCCAAGACGAACCGGGGCGCTGCGGCGAGGCGGCGGCGGAGGACCTCGCGCGCCATCAAGGCGTACGAGAGCCCAAAGGAGGCTGCGTTGATAGAGCAGCCGGCAAGCCCCATGCTGTAGCTCAACCAGCCAGGGGCGTGGGCGGCGTGGGCGATGCTCGCGCCGACGAGGCAGACGCCCATGATGCCCTCCGCCGTCCGGGCGAATGGCATGTGCCACTCGAAGCCTGGGCAGAGCGCGCGCATGAGGACTACGAAGAGGTAGTGCGCGCAGCCTTGGTGCACCGCGAGCCAGCGCGGCGCTAGGCCGAGGCGTATGAGCTCCGCAGATGCCACCAACGTGCCGAAGGCATCTGCTTCCTCGTCCAGAAGGCTGCCAACTGCGCTCGCCTGATTGAGACGTCGCGCCAGAGCCCCATCCGCAAAGTCGAGGAGCACAAAGAGGAGCCCGGCCAGGCATCGCACGCTGCCCGATTCCACAGGATAGAGCACGCAGGTCGCAGCCACCGCGATGCGAAGTAACGTGACGACATTGGGCCAAGTGGAAAGCAGGGCACGAATGGGCAGCAGCACGAACAGTGAGACCGGAAGTGCCGCTGCGGGCAAGTAGGCGAGACCCAGCTCCGTGCACAATTCCGAAGCGGCCGCAGCGCAGAGCAACGTCACGCAGATCGCGAGCCGCAGCGCGTCGATCTCGCTGTGCTGCATCGAATTTCAAAGATTCGTCAAATGAAAACGTCAGAAGTTGAAAGTCAAGTCACGTCAATTTAAGTCAAGTCAACTTGATGGGTCCACAGAGTGGTTACCAGGTGGGGGGGGAATTAATTCATTCATTTACACCGTTCCATCAGCACCTCGTAAAATAAGCGCAGCTCGATCACGCAGCAACATGTGCGCCGCTAATTTGGTCGCCGTTCACCACAGAAGCCTACGCCACTCCGAGCGCAGGTGAACCGCTCCGCAAAAGAGCGGTCCTTGGCGGGAGCGTGTGTACCTCAGCCGCTTGTCCTTTAGGAACATCCCACGAGCTCCCATCGAGATTGGGCCACTCCGCGAATGCTCACGAAGCCGAAGCCGCCGCGTGTCTAGGGCTCCTTGTGATTACCTCCCTCATCAAGCCGCCGCGTGCTAGGGCTCCTTGTCGCTCACGACGGCGCGCGTAGACGACACGCACAGCAGCTACAGCTGCAGCACGAGCATTGAGCATGCATTCCTCCAGCGCACATGCATGCTAATGCTCATGAGCTCTCATGACGGCGCTCGCACACGACGCGCGTATACCCGTGTGGGTCTGGCGCTTCACCCATCTGCAGCTTCGTCACCGCGTTGTACAGGCGCTCGATGGTGGCATAGCTCTTGAACTGATGCACTTTGCCCGCGCGCGTGATCGTCTTGATCGGCGTCACTACCACCGCAGTGCCGCACGCGGCCACCTCACGAAGCGAGGGCACCTGAGGCCATCCGCGTCATCAAGCGGTCCTCAGCGGTCATCAGCACACCTCCTCCCACGTCATCAATCGGCCATCAATCGGTCATCAGCGGCCATCAGCGGCCATCAGCGGTCATCAGCGGTCATCAGCGGTCATCAGCACACCTCCTCCCACGCGACCGGACGCTCCTCGACCGGGATCCCCATGTCGCGGGCCTGCTGAAGCAACACACCCTTGGTGCAAGAGGGCAGGATCGAGCTCGACGTGGGCGTCACCAGCACGCCCTTCTCCGTCACTCCGAGAAAGTTGGACGTAGAGAACTCCTCGACGTACTGGTTGGTCGCGGCATCGAGGTAGAGGCAGACCGGGTAGCCCTTCTTCTTCGCCTCCGCCGAGGGCGAGACGTCGGGTGCGTAGTTGCCCGCCGCCTTGATCGAGCCCACGCCGCGCGGCGCGGCGCGGTCGAAGCCGTCCACCACGAGCGCATCGATCGCTTCCAGACCGCCCTTGTAGTACGCGCCCACCGGGCTTGCCACCACGCAGAAGGCGTACTCGGGCGCCGGGCCGAGGCCGAGCTTGGCGCCGTGGCCGAAGAGGAAAGGCCGTAGGTACATGGAGCCGCCCGAGCCGTACGGCGGCACGTAGTCGACGTTGTCCTTTATGACGCGGTCGACCGCGTCGTCGAACATGGCCCGCTCGACGGTGGGCATGTACAGCCGCTCGCAGCCGCTGCGCAGGCGCGCCGCGTTCGCGCCGGAGTTGAAGACGCGCACCTTGCCGTCCTTGCAGTGAAAGGCCTTGAGGCCTTCGAAGATGGCCTGGCCGTAGTGCATTACATTCGACAGAGCGTGAATGTTCAGGTTGAAGTCCTGCTGCAGGTGGCCCTCGTCCCACGAGCCATCGGCCCAGTTGTGCTTGATCATCGAGCGGGTCTGCGTGAAGTTGAAGCCGAGCGACTTCCACGCGATCGCTGGCTGCGTAGAGAGCGCGCGCGCTGTCTGCGCGCGGAGTGGTCGCATCGCTCCACGCATCCGGAGGGCTCCGTCGACCGTGAGGCGATCACCGCCTCGAGCGCACGCGTTGCCGCGGGCGGCTCCTGGGAGGCATGCTGTGCTGCTCTCCACAATCGTCTTGCGAAGTCTCGGAAAGTTCTCTAGACGAAATGTCTTTTCTCACGATGCTTCGCGGCGCTCGGCGCTCGGTGCTCTCGCGGCACGTGCTGACGGAGCGTCGCCTCAGCTCAGCATCGGTGGCGTCTTCGTCAGCCTCTGCAGAAAGTACCACGCTCCGGCGCCTCGGCGCCGCCCTCTTCTCTGGGCTGTGCGGCACGACCGCGTGCCTGTGCGGCTGGCAGGTCAAGAGGTATGGCGACAAGGTGCAGATGGTCGAGGATCGCAAGACGGCGCTGCAGGCTGCGCCGCGTCCGCTGCGCGAGGTCTACCCCGAGCTGTCCGCGGGCATCAGTGCCGGCGATGAGTACACGCGGGTGAGCGTCGAGGGCACGTTCGACCACGCGCGGCAGGTGCTGCTCGGCCCGCGCTCGGCGCCGCCGGGCTCCGACAAGGGCAACTCGCCAGCCGGCGCGCCGGCACAATCGGGATGGGACGTGGTCACGCCGCTCGCGTGCGCGGACGGCTCGCGCGTGCTCGTCAATCGCGGCTGGGTGCCGCGTGACGCGACGGCCGCCATCGACCAGCCGACGGGGCAGCAGCGCATCGAAGGTGTGCTCAAGCAGGGCGACCGCGAGAACAAGTACGGGCACAACGATCCCGCCGCCGGCCGTTACGTCTGGCTCGACCTCGCCTCGCTCGCCCGCAGCAGCGGCAGTAGCCCGATCCTCGTCATGGCCGCGGCCGAGGGCTCCGACGCCTCTGATGGTCGCGCCGCGTCGAGCGTTCACAGGACGTGGCCACGCGTGCGCCCGCTCAGCTCACTGATGAGCTTCTACGTGGAGCCGCACACGCACATCGTGTACGCTGCCACCTGGGCCTCACTCACTGTCGCCGGTGCCGTCATCACCGTCAAGCGTTTCGTACGCTGAGAGGCGATAGTCGACGCCGCGCGGTAATGGAACCACCGAACTTGCTGTGCCCGGCCGCTCTGAGGGACCGGTATGAGTCCACCGAACTTGCTGTGCCCGGCCGCTCTGAGGGACCGGTATGAGTCCACCGAACTTGCTGTGCCCGGCCGCGCTGCGGGACCGGTAATATGAAAACCACAGAACTTGCGTTGCTGATACCGCCGGCCTCGCCTGCGCAGGATGTGCTGTACGCGCCGAGTACTTTTCGCGGCCCGTTCACCCCTTTTGTCTCGAGTTTCCCATGGAGTTTGCCCGGCAACCACGCACCTCCTACGGCCCACTTCTGTCCCGGGCGCATGCACAATGCATGAAATAATTACTTCCCCGTGGCCATAGACGGGCAGGTCAAGCCGCGTACACCAGCGGCTACGCATCCATGCGCATCCTCTCCGATTTACCTATACGGCGCCCTGTCCTTAAAAGGCATCCTCCCTCCTCAGGTCAGCAATCGACCTCACAAAGCGGTGCCCAGGCGCGCTGACGGCGTGACGAAAGCGGCACGCACTACCAGGCCACTCCTCAGAGCCATGGAAGATGTGCTGGGTCCTGCACACAATGCTGCATTTCAAGGAGATGGCGACAGTCTTCGCGGTCTGGCGCTTGTCAACCTCATGGCGGTGGGTGCAGATGGAAGGACGCCCGCGCACATCGCTGCTATGGAAGGCCACGCGAGCTTTTTGCTTGCGCTGCATGAGCTCGGGGCGGCGGCTAGCCTGTCGGCGGCTGATGCAGATGGAAAGACGCCCGCGCACGACGCTGCTTCGCACGGCCACAAGAGCTGCTTGCATGCTCTGCATGAGCTTGGGGCGGGGGCTAGCCTGTCGGTTGCGGATGCAAATGGAAAGACGCCCGCAATCTGGGCTGCAATGCGATGCCACGTGAGCTGCTTGCATGCGCTGCATGAGCTCGGGGCGGCGGCCAGCCTGTCGGCGACGGCTGCAGATGGAAGGACGCCCGCGCATGAGGCTGCTATTGGAGGCCACGTGAGCTGCTTGCATGCGCTGCATGAGCTCGGGGCGGCGGCCAGCCTGTTGGCGGCGGCTGCAGATGGAGGGACGCCCGCGCATGACGCTGCTCTGAAAGGCCACGTGAGCTGCTTGCATGCGCTGCATGAGCTCGGGGCGGGGGCTAGCCTGTCGGCGGCGGCTGCAGATGGAGGGACGCCCGCGCATTTCGCTGCTATGGAAGGCCATGAGAGCTGCTTGCATGCGCTGCATGAGCTCGGGGCGGCGGCCAGCCTGTCGGCGACGGCTGCAGATGGAAGGACGCCCGCGCATCTCGCTGCTCTGGGAGGCCACGCGAGCTGCTTGCATGCGCTGCATGAGCTCGGGGCGGGGGCCAGCCTTTCGGCGGCGGATGCAGAAGGAGGGACGCCCGCTCATGAGGCTGCTATGGAAGGCCACGCGAGCTGCTTGCATGCGCTGCATGAGCTCGGGGCGGGGACTAGCGTGTCGGCGACGGATGCAGATGGAAGGACACCCGCGCATGATGCTGCTCTGGGAGGCCACGTGAGCTGCTTGCATGCGATGCATGAGCTTGGGGCGGGGACTAGCCTGTCGGTTGCGGATGCAAATGGAAGGACGCCCGCGCATGAGGCTGCTCTGGAAGGCCACGCGAGCTGCTTGCATGCGCTGCATGAGCTTGGGGCGGGGGCCAGCCTGTCGGCGACGGATGCAAATGGAGGGACGCCCGCGCATGACGCTGCTCTGGGAGGCCACGCGAGCTGCTTGCATGCGCTGCATGAGCTCGGGGCGGCGGCTAGCCTGTCGGTTGCGGATGCAAATGGAGGGACGCCCGCGCATGAGGCTGCTCTGAAAGGCCACGCGAGCTGCTTGCATGCGCTGCATGAGCTTGGGGCGGGGGCCAGCCTGTCGGCGGCGGCGGCTGCAGGAGGAGGGACGCCCGCGCATACAGCTGCAATAAAAGGCCACGTGAGCTGCTTGCATGCGCTGCATGAGCTCGGGGCGGCGGCTAGCCTGTCGGCGGTGGCTGCAGATGGAGGGACGCCCGCGCATGGCGCTGCAATAAAAGGCCACGTGAGCTGCTTGCATGCGCTGCATGAGCTCGGGGCGGCGGCCAGCCTGTCGTCGGCGGATGCAAATGGAAGGTTGCCCGCGCATGACGCTGCTATGGAAGGCCACGTGAGCTGCTTGCATGCGCTGCATGAGCTCGGGGCGGCGGCTAGCCTGGTAGCGGCAGCGGCAGATGGATCAATGCCCTTGCATGACGCTGCTTGTCAACCCCGCGATCATGCCGACTCAGAGCGCAACTATGTCCGCTGCATGCGGTTCCTTCTGCAAGCGGGCGCCGACATCGACCAAACAGATGGCTTCGGCAATACGCCGCTTTTCTTAGCGGCACGTCAAGGCCATCTAAGCAACGTGCAGGAGCTGTGTTTGCATGGTGCCACTCGAGAGCTGGACGGTGCTCCGACAGCCATACAAGTGTCGGCTGGCTACCCTACTGTCTGCCGTTGGCTTCGCCGCACACACGACCATACGTCGCCGTTGCACTATCTCGAGCTCCTTTCTGCCTCGCAATGCAAGGCCCTGCTTCGCGCGGGTGGCCGAGTGCAGGACGCATTCCTTCAATCGCGTGCCTTTTGCAGTTTGCAGCGTGGATCAGGAACGGCCGGGTACGAGGCCGCTCAGTTGGTAGCTGCCGCTTGCATGCCGTGGCATGCGGCATCTCATTCACTCTGGCCAGCAAGCTGCAGGGCGCGCGCATGGGAACTCCTTGCCGCTTGCTATCAATTGGCATACCGTCGCAACACGCAGGGTGAGTTGAAGTATGGCAACGAAGCGGCGGGTCTGAAGGATGCATTGGTCTCCAGAGTGCTTGCATATGGGCTCGATCGCACCACTTCTGAGCGAACACTCAAGGGCGCGGCAGTGGCCATCGCCTTGACTGCTTCGGACACTTCATCCCAAACGGTTGAGCCGCCAGTAGCGAGGTTGGCAGCGGAGTGGTTGGATCAGAAGCTTGCGAAGAGAGCAGCAGTCCAAGAAGGAGGAGGATGCAGTGTCGAGAGCGATGATGAGGAAGGCGAGGAGGAGGAGGAGGAGGAGGCTGTGGAGGGCGAGGAGGAGGATGATGAGGAGGAGGAAGGCGAGGAGGTGGAGGAGCAGGGAGGATGAGGCGAAAGCTAGGTAAAAAGCTAGCGCGGGGACCCTGAGAGATATTGGGCATGCCGTACGATGCAGGGGAAATCGAGATGCTTCCGCCGCGCCATGCCGCCGTCACTTTACCAGCCTATACTCTCGTCGACGGCATTGCAAAATGCAATTCACACAACACCTGCAAAATTACCGGTACCATGGCTTTCTAGAATGGTGCATGCAGACGGACTGGCGTCGCGCCGTCTCCTCAGTCGCTGGCTTAGCAATCCTATTCGCATCAGATGGGCTCATGGCATCGTACGCGCATCTGCAGCGCTGTTCGCTGGCTGAGCTCAAACTTGGCGGGTTGGCGGTGGTCTGGGACAATGTTTCCGCAGCAGGCCTATCACCCGTGGCGATCGTAGATTTCGCGGGCAAATGGGATGCACGGGACGCTGAGCGCCTACGCACACAAGACATTGAGAGGTGTCGCTTTGTGCCGGCCAGGCTGCGGGAGGACTGCCGACAAGCGTCGCGGGCGTCGCAGGCGGTCAATGCCGACCTTGAGGCTGCTGCCGACCAAGTGGCGGACGACGAGCGCCCAGGGGCGGCGGCGGCGGCGAGCGCGGCGGTCGCAGCGCATAGTCAGGCTCAACTCAAGCGCATAGTCAGGCGCGGCGAGCCGAGCGTCTTCTCATCGTGGGGTCGCAGGCTGCAATGGCTCAAGTTCTACGTGCTTGTGCAAGCGCACGCCGCCTTGCCGGGGGTGCCGCTGCTCCTCGCCGATGCCGACGTCGTGTGGCTGCGCAGAGATGCACCTGAGCACCTCGCGGCTCGCTGCCGTGCCGGCATCGACTTGGCGTTCATGCGTGACGGCGGCGATGCCTCCTACGTGGGCAACGCGAATGCAGGCTTCATCCTCTCGTGCGGCACGCCGGCTGCCGTCGACTTCTGGCGACGCATCGAGCTCGCCATCTTGGGCGGCGCCATCTTGGGTGACGCCGTCTTGGGCAGCGCCGTCTTGGGCAGCCGCAGAGGCGCGATTGGTCACGCAAGCCGCGGAGCACCCAGTGGCGCCCAGCACGACGCGAGCCGCGGAGCACCCAATGGCGCCCAGCACGACGCGAGCCGCGGAGCACCCAATGGCGCCCAGCACGACGCGAGCCGCGGAGCACCCAGTGGCGCCCAGCACGACGCCAACAGCGGAGCACCCAGTGGCGCCCAGCACGACGCCAACAGCGGAGCACCCAGTGGCGCCCAGCACGACGCGAGCCGCGGAGCACCCAAGGGCGCCCAGCACGACGCCAACGGCGATGCACGCACAGCGGGCCATTGGGATGGTGTTGGCGGCGACGACCGGCTCGACGAGTGGGCTACACGCACCGCGCTGTTCAATTCGAGGATGATGGCGCTGTATCAGAAGGACGACCCGCGCCACTTCCCGTCCAGTGTGAATGCCTTGCCGCTCAACGACCAGCAGGTGAGTGCCACTGAGTGCCACTGAGTGCCACTGAGTGCCCGTGGTGTGATTGACGCGGATGGCCACGGAGTGCCGCTGTTCGACTCTGATGTGATTGGCACTGATTGGCACTGATTGGCACTGATTGGCACTGATCGGCACTGATCGGCACTGATTGGCACTGATTGGCGCTGATTGGCACTGTTTGGAGCTCAACGACGCTCAACGACCGACAGATCATCAACTACGAGGCGGCAACAGCCATCGCCTCCGGACGAGCGAACATCGAGCTGCTCGATGCCTGCCTGTTCCCAAACGGTCGAGCGGTGGAGGCGGCCAACTGCACTTCCGAGGGGGGCGAGGCCTCGTGCCCTTGCAAGGGGATCGTCCCTGCCGCCTTTCACGCTAATTGGGCCACGGCGCGCCAGAAGCCATCGCTGATTCGAAAGATCTTTCGAGGCCACGGAGGCAACGCTCCAGTAACGGCAGCCGGAGGCGCCGATGCCAATGTACTGCGTGCGAGCGTCAGGGCTGTCAAGCGGCGCTGCGATGGCGAACTGACCGACCTCCATCGCATGCCAGGCTGATGCCGACGCGGAAGCGAGCATGTGTACTCGGCCGCCTACTCGGATGTCGGAATCTATGGTATTAGGTATAGGGCACGCAGGATTAGGTGTTGAGGATTAGGTTCTGGGCCGGGCCTCCAGGTCGGTATACGTTGTTAGGTTACTTTGGGCTTGTATTCGGTCCACGTAGGAGGTGTTACACCGGTCGCGTGATGCGGCGTGGTGCGTCGGAAGTTAAGTGGTCTAGTTGTGTACGGACACGTCCGCGTATTCCGTATAGCGGTCTTAGTTTGATAGGTGCGTGCATGGACTCTTACGGTTAGGTGAAGTCAGGTCGGGTAGGCGTATACGGCGGTATGCGACGTTCGTTGCGCGGTATGATGTGAGCGCGCATGAAGCTCTAGCGAGAGCTCGACGTCGGCATCCGAGCCCAAATGATGATCTCAGATGAGATCTCGTCAGAATTCGTCGAGGCCCTGATCATTTAGCCGTGCCTCGGCCAGCAGCCGCGCGACGCGTTCCTTGAGCCCCTCGGCACCGCCACCCTCGGCCTCACCACCCATGCTGTCCTCGTTATTTAGGCCACCGAGGCCTCGCAGCATGTTGGCGAGTGCATCGTTCTCCGAGCCGCCCTCCGCACCCAGCTGGCTCATCATCTTCTTCATTTGCTCGGCCATCCCCTCCATACCGCCCATCCCCTGCAGCACTGCGCACACACGAGAAGCGAACGGCAAGCGCTCAGTGAGGCAGCGGCAGCGGCGGCAGCGGCGGCGGCAGGAGTGGCAGCAGCGACAGCGGCAGTGGCGGCAGCGGCGGCGGCAGTAGTGGCAGCAGCGACAGCAGCAGGGGCGGCAGCGGCGGCGGCAGGAGTGGCAGGGCGCTCCGCGTACGCTCTTGCATCTGCTCAGGATCTTGCATCTTTTGGAAGATCTCGGCCGCCTTCTCCACATGGTTGCGCAGCGCGTCGGGGTCGGCGAGCGCCTCGGCGAGCCCAGGCACGGCGTTCGCGAATCCCTTCAATGCCGGGTTGTCAACGATCTGCTGTAGGGCCTGCTGGAGCTTGTCCGGGTCCGTCATGACGCTCTGCATCTCCTCCATCATCTTGGAGGCCATGTTCATGCCCTCCTCTGAGTTGAGCATCTGCGAGACCTCCGCAATCTTCTCCTTCATCAGCTCAGGGTTGCTCAGCATTTCCGCGAGCTCGGGGTTGGCGCTCGCGAGCCCCTTGAGCATCGGATTGTTCATGAGGTTGGAGAGGTCACCGCCAGCCATCATCTCCATAATCTTCGCCATGTCGGGCATCCCGCCATTCGCGCCGAGCTGCTCCGCCATCCTCTCGAGGTCCGCCATCCCCTCGAAGCCATCCATTCCCGTCGCCGCCGCTGGGACCTCCTCCTGCTGTCCCATTGCGTTGAAGCCCGCACCGCCTACACGGCGCGGCCGTAGCTGCGCCGAGACCTGGTAAGAGCCCAGCAAGAGCAGCAGCGCGATCGTACTCCTGCGCATGCTTCCTGTTGGCGTGTGATCGGAAGATGGACAAACCTGTTCGGTGATGACGCGTGTGCAGAGCGCTCGTGATGCTCCCTGGACGGAGATCACGTCGCAGGTCTGCGCCCGCTACGGCGCTTTCGCGCGAAGTGGTGGTGGAATCACGTTTGAAACTTATTGCGTACTACATGTACCTGTAATGAAGAACTGAGAGCAACGAGAACCTGGGGGCATCTGATAGAATCTGGGAGCTCTGATAGAATCTGGGAGCATCTGGATCTGCGCGTAGCGAAGGTTCACACCCAAAAGTGGCTGCGGACGCCCGCCGCCCGCAGCCGCTGCATGAGCTGCAGCGCCTCGACGATGGTGTCCGGCGTGGTGTGCTCGCTGGTCGCCTTCCGGTGATCTGGCACATGGAGATGGTACTCGAAATAGAGCTCATCGACGAGATCGACGAGCTCGGGAGTGGAGGCGAGGGTGCTCACGAGGCGCTTCTCGAGCGCCGGCGAGTCGATATCCACCTTCATCACTACGAAGTCGTCCGGGCGCGCCGTCGAGCGTAGCGTGCGGAACACGTTCTCGTCGGTGACCGGCTCGTTGTGGAATGTCAGCTTGGCGCGCACGTGCGCGGGCACGGGTCGCATCCATTCGTCTCGATCGAACTTTTGTGCCTCCCACCCCCACATTGCATCAAACTCGATGCAGTTGCGCGCGTACAGCCGTTGGAAGAGTGGGAGGGACGAGCCGTAGCCACCCGAGATCGAGATCTCGCCAGAGTCCCGGTATCGGCTGCAGCCGAGGTCGTAGAAGAGTCGGCGTCCAGTCGGCCTCAGCCGAAAGCTGCCCGTCTCGCAGCTCGCCACCGACTCGCGCGTGCAGCCGTTGACCGCCATAAAGTACGTGAGGTTGTACTTATTGGTCTCCATGATGCCGGCAGGGACAGAGGAACTAGGGTGCGTCTTCCTTCTCAAAAAACAGCCCGAGTGCTCGGCGAATGGATGACGCCCGGCGCCGGTGAGCGGCTCAAGCAGCTCCGTGCACGTACCTTTGCTGAGCTTCGACAGCGCATGCCGCTGCTCGCGCGTCGCCAGCACACTCGCGTTCCCAAAGGCCGTGTTCGTGTACCGGAGGCTCTCAAGCAGGTTGCGGCTCCTGACGGCACCACGGAGCAAATCACAGTTGTTGCTTCCCGTCGCATTCCGCTGCCACAGCAGCTCGACACTGCCTGCCTCGTACGTGTAGGCCGGCATTCGATCTGTGCGCCCGCGCCGTTGCCGATCAATCGCGGACGACGTGGGGACGCGCGTTCTGAAGAGCTAGAAGAAGGCGTGAAGATTTTATGAATACGCCCCTGTGAACATAAAAACAAATTCTCGTCACCGTGTACATGTATCATGATGAATTTACACCGACACATAGCTCGCACACGAGCAACGGCGGCCACGACCCGTTGTGCGGCGGGAAGACAGTTGCCACGCCGGTGGACACAACTCGCGCCGCGTCGTGCTCAGAAAGCGCGCGCCAGCGGCAGCGCACCCGTTCCCCCAGCTCTCCCTCCCGCTCTCCCTCTAGCTCTCCCGTGAGTCCCCTTGGCACGCCACACGGCACGTTACGGTCATGAAGAGCCCCCGCATCGGCGCGTCCAGCGTTCGTGCCCGTTGGTGTGAGCGTGCTGCGCTGGCCCCGGCGGTCCATGCTGAGGTATGTGGAGCCCATTCCAGCATCACCATCGTCGAGGGGCTCTTGGTGGGCTTGCGCCCTCCCTTGATCTGCCTTCCCCACGTGCTGCCACGCCGGCCATAGGAGCTCGAGTAGAGCGAGATTGAGCAGATTGTTCCCGCGCGACATGAGATGCACGCCGTAGCAGAAGGCGGTGCAATTTGCATGCACAGAGTCCCAGAACTCGGCGTTGGTGACATTCGCCTGGCGCAGCAGCTTGCCCGCATCGAGGACGCGGTCGAAGTAAGGCGCGGCCATCTTCGCCTCGCTCCTGTTCGAGTGGGCGATGTCGGCATCGAGGCCGAGAAGGACCTGACGCATCGCAAGGAAGGCACGGTAGGACCCGTCCGTGTGCCCCAGAGTCTTCCACACCGTAAGCACGCCGCCGCCTGCCTGTTGGCTCGCCGCAGCGAGCGTGCTCTGGAGTGCAGCGAGGTAAGATGGCGAGAGGATCTGGGGATGCTTCAGGTGCAGCCCCACGTTCAGCACAATGTGCGACGGATGCAACGCCGGCACCAGCGCCCGCAGCGCGTCGTGAAATATGGTTCCATTCCATCTCGGTGGATAGGGAGCCTCTTTGGGTGTCTGAATGCGCCGTGTCTGAATGCGCCGCCGCTCGTCGCTGTCGCCAGGCAGCCAGTACCCGTGCAAGGAGCCAGCGTAGTTAACATACGAGAGGCTGATGTTGCACGGGGGCGGCAGCTCAAAGTACCTACACGTCGCAAAGAGGATGGGCTGGTCAGCACTGACTATCCGGAAAGTAAGTGTCGAGAGGGCGGGGCGAACGAAGGGCGCGACGCGGAGCAATCAGTCACGACGGACCTGTTCTCAAAGGAGATTGCCCTGCCGCCGTAAACTTTCAAGCATTCGCAGTGGCCAAAAGGAGCCACGTCTATGGTGGTGTGGTTGAAGAAGTCGGGCCATGTTGCGAAGGTGCGCTCGTTCACAATGGATTGGTTCTGCGCACACGAGATCGGTGTCAGAGGGCGAGGTGCACGTGGTCGCTGGTGAAGGTCGCAGGAGCCACATGTATACGCACTGCATCTTGCGTCCACATGCGACCGTGTCGCAGTTAGTGTCGCAGCGCGTGCACGAGTGCGACAAACTGATCTGCCGCGAGCAATCGCGAGCAATCGCGATGTAAGCGTGGGAAGAGGCTCGCATCGTTCGGCACGGGCTAGGACTAGGCTAGCACAGGCAAGCGCACATCGCATCGTAGAGTCGCCGATGAAGAGCATACGTGTGTTGAAGGGAATGCAGCAATGCGAGGATTTTGCCCCGCCTCCCGAACCATCTGGGCAAAGAAAGCAGATGGCGGCTTTGTGCATGCTGCAAAGGACAGAACGCCAGGGGCGATTGCGGCGGGCCACAGCAGGGTTTCCCCGAGGAGGTCACAGGGTCCTGAAGAATTCCTCGAACAGAAAACAAATAAAACTTGTTTTGCATGCAGTAGACTAGCGCATGAAACACTACTACACGAAGCAGCCACGCCGGACGCACAAGCCCCTACCGCTTTGCGGGCCCATGCACTCATTTTCTGCCCCAAGCCCGTCGAAGCTCGTCGTAAGTCGAAGCCTCCTAAGGTGCGTTCGTACCATCGGCTCTGCACAGACGGAGGTTCGAACAGCATGACTGGTGCGAGTGAAGTGGACGTTGTGGGGATCGAGGAGGTCCAAGTGCGCTTGCAACGGCGAGTTGAGGAGCTGCAGATGGACAGAGTCCGCGTGCAGCGCTCAGTGCGTGCAGCGCTCAATGCGTATCCCACAGCGTTATTCGAGTTCTGCGGTGCATGCAAACTTTATAGTGTCTAGTGCAGATCGATAATAACGCAACCGAAACCGCCAGGCCTCTCACCCACGCGATCAACGCAGAGGATATGCGGTCGACGCAATAAAAATATTGACAACGATGTGCGACACACTGGCTCCGCTTACAAACGCGACGTTGCCCTCGACGGTGACGCCGCTGCAGCGCTTCTATGCGCGTAATGGCGTCAAACCGCCACGGAATTGCACGCCCCCGTTGACCGGAGCGCCATCGCCGAGCAGCGTGCTGTTTGTCATCCCTGCACACGTGCCAAATAAAGCAAACTGCGGATTGCTGTGGGCAACGCTGCACTCGCTTGCCTGCTTCCATCCCGATGAGCACGTTTTGCTCGTTGACAATGACTCGCCATTTGACAACGTACGGCGTACTGTCTCAAAAGCTGAGAGACCTCGACTGCTCTTGCAAAGGTGCTCGCCGTCACATGGCCCGCTAGGCGCATGGGCTGCTGCCGACAAGCTGCTGCAGTCGCCGCAAGGCAGTAGTTATGAGACCGTGGTGCTGCTGCAGCACAGCACACGACTGCTACGCCCCTTTCCGCTGCCTCTGCCGGTCGGATGCGCCGCGGTCACGCTCATGGGCGGCATGCATGATGCGTGCGAGGCGCCTCTTGTGCCGTGCACCCCCACCGGTGTACCTGTGAAGGAGAGGATAGCTGTTCGCTACGGCTGCGCGCAAGGCCCGGGAATGAGTGCCCTCTCGGCGCGAGAGAAGCTAAATGGATGCCATCCGAGCACCCCTTGGATGCAGATGGCCTCGCGCCTTGCCGGTGAGCTTGGTATCCTGTGCAACTCCTCGCGAGCGTGGGCGAGCCGACGACGCCCAACAGCACGAGACAACAGCAGTGGAGACAGCGGCAGCCTGCTGATTAACTTCCCGTCGGCCACAGCCGCAGCGCCTAGCGGTGCGTGGGACGGGAGTCCCAGCCTGGCCTTCTGCCCAGCCACTTGGCACTGGGCCTTCCACTTCGCGCTTGGCTTCTCGCGAGCCGGCTGGCAGCAGTGGCGCCGCTTTGGACTCTGGCCGGTTCAACCTGAGGATGTCACTAGGTATGAGCTTGAGGCTGAGACTCCGACTCAGATCGAGGGGGAGACTGAAGGAGAGACTGAGGGCATCCGAGCTCGGAACGTGGAGGGTGGGTTGCTCGGCTCCCTGGCTGCAATTTGGAACGAGGCGGAGGGTGGGGTCGCCGCAAAGCGGCGTGGATCTGAGCTGGCTGTGATGAACCAAGCTCTCGAAATTCTCGCTGGTGTGCTGGGCCAGCACATGAATGGCCATCGCAGAGGGTGCATCATCCAAGAGTGGTTCGGGCCGAACTCTATCATCGACAAGGGACATGGCTCGACTCACGCCGCGGGCTTGACGAGAGAGGCATGCGACGGCACCAGCCAGGAACAGTCGTGGCAGCGGGTCAACAGCCTATCTGGTCTGCCAGGTCGCGCATACCCCTCGTCACGGATGCCGTTGACGGTCAGATAGATCAAAGCTACCCTAAATCGTCATGAGAAGTGAGAACGAACCGCGCGTGGCAAGAATCAGAACAGAATCAGAGGGACACACCGCCCCTTCCATCTAGTTCGTATCGGGGGAACCCGCGGGAGCTATGAAATTACCGAAGTGACTGTTAAGGTTTCCCGAGCCGAGCCGAGCAATGAAAACGGCACGATTGAATCAGAATCCATAAGAGACGAGTATCGAGTTCGTTTGTGAGAGCTGAGACACTTTGTGAGACTTGAGTTCGAACACTTCCGTTTGTGAGACTTCGCAGTTCGGCCACTACCGTTTGTGAGACTTGAGTTCGACCACTACCGTTTGTGAGACTTGGGTTCCTTCGGCCACTACCGTTTGTGAGTCTGTTTGTGTAACTTTCCACAAGAGACGTACCGTTTGTGAGACTTCCAAACATGTCAGTTTGTACCGGTAGGGGGGGCGCCTTCTCTTCGATCATGTCGATTCTCCCTCGAATACGAGGCTTTGTCGTTCTGGGTCTCGGTGATTGCCACAAGTGCATGTCGACCGCTTGGCCCGTGGTTGGGGGTGCTCTCGTGTCCCACGGATCACTTGTTCGTGTCCGACCTGCATCCGACGCAACGACGTTGTCGTTGTTGTGCAGCCCGCTCGGTGTTGGGAGAGCGTCAGTGCGTCACCGCGCGCCGAGTGCGAAATCCTGGCGTATGTAACCGCAGTCCAAGGCTGGGTTTTGGATTTTGATCAGCTCCACGGCGCTTGGCACATCTTCCTGTTTTGCTTCTTGTGCGACGTCTGTATTCCCTCTGAGCACAATCAGTGTGGAAATCAACCATATAAAGTGACTTAGTCACAAATAATTCAAATTTTACCTCTTGATGTAATCAAAGCTTTCTGGGCTACCCTATTCAAAGCATTGGGTGCATGGGTGGTCGCAATCGAAGACATTGGTCCTTGGGGTGTCCTTGGGCTACTAAAGATTGTTAGGCCGGCGCGTAGCGCTGGCGAAAATTTAGGCCGGCGCATAGCGCCGGCGAAAATTTGTATTCAAACGTGGAGCGTGTAGCGCCGGCGACACTTCGTATTCAAACGTTGCCGGCGCATAGCGCCGGCGGAGTTTTGAATCCAAACTGTGAATCAATGTGCTCGGTTCCGCAGTGATGTCCATCGCGTCCTTGCCAGCACTGATGCCTACCGCCTTTCACGCGTTCGTCTTCACGAGGCCTTTGCTCGGCTGTTCTTGTACAAGGGTATGAACGACTCTGTGACTATCCAGGAGGCCACATCCAATACTGTGCAAGAGCTTGAGTCCGTCCTCCCGACTGCGGCACCGGCAGGTTGCTCTCACTACTCCAAGGACGATATTCAGCATTCACTCGCGCACGCTCTTACTGATGACCGCGACGCTGACAATCTGGTCCGCCAAATCTTTCATATGCTCGACACCTACTATCTTTCACAGACGGCTTCGGACCCGTACTCTGAATTCCTGGCCATGCACTGGAAACAGGGCGTCACTTGGGAGGCTTACGTCCTGACGATTATCCGCTTCGCCAAGAAGTACAAGTTCTTCCAAAGGATGTCGGAATACGGTCACCAAGGCGCTGCTCCCACGAACATGGACGCCGATCAGGTTGTCATGCGCATTAACGAGCTCCAGCGGTGTGTGCTGGAGGATGGAGGCGCGTCAGTTGCTGGCGACCTCTACACGCTTTATGCGCTCGACAAGAAGCACGTGATCACTGGCCCTCAGGCGGGTTGCTCGCGCGCCGTGCCGACGACCACCGCACCACCAGGCCTCGGGCTTCTCGGGCTGGCGCGACCGTGTTTATACTTGTTCTTGCCACTCTAGTTAGTTACGCTGGCATCCCATGTGGCATCCCAGACTCGACCTTCAGCCTACCGTCGGCAGTGCTCGCGCGCCGCGTCAGAAAGTAGTCGTACACGCTGATGGTGTGCGGCTGCGAGAGGTTGCTGCCAGGGCTTCCGCTGCACACGCCGGGGGACAGCCTGGCCGGCTCTCTTGTCTTGTGCGAGAGCTTAAAGACAGGCCCACGCTCGATGACGCGCCGATCCACGGCCGAGAGTGCCATTCTGCGCAAGCAGTACTGATGCGGCTCGAAGTGCTGCACCACTTGGTCGCCGTCCGGGAGGGATTGCGTGCCGAGGCGCTCGTACTCGTGGCGGAAGCGCGAGCTCCGCTGCACGAGGCACCCAAACGTCTGCATCCACATAAAGTAGTTGGGATCGAAAACATTCGTCCTTGAGATGACATGCGGCATGGCCCAAAAGCGGCGCAGGTTATAGCTCATCTGGAGTGGCACGAGCGCACGAGGCACGCGTGCATAGAGGAGGTAGATCGACACTTCGTACTCGCCATCCTTGGTCCGATGCGGTGCCCAAAAGTCGCCCGATGCGCCTGCAAGCGCACGGGCCAGCCAGACCTCCGCCCCTTGCACGCAGTACAGCGTCGCATCCGCCCACAGGCCACCGTACGCTACCAAAAGCTCTGTGCGTAAGATGTCGGCATACAGAGGGTGGCTGGTCTCTGGCAGATGACCGTACGCCAGTAACGCCATGCGTGCCTCCGCGTGCTGTGTCAGGTTGGCGAGCGAGAGGCGACGCACCTGCCAGGTCGGGTTCTCCCGCTCCCACGACGCCGCGCACGCTCTCACGAGTGGTGACGCCGCGTGCCACCCCTGGGCCCACCAGAGCCACACGATGCGCACGGGCGGTGCGAGCAGCTGAAGGCCATCGATGCTCGAAAGCGTCCGAATAGAGGACCCCATGCGTCCGAGCTTCCGAGCAGCAGAGGACCCCACGCGCATGTCCATGACGCCGCCCGTACGAGGCCGAGGGCGAGGCCATCGAAGCGGCTGTGGCCGCGGCGGTTGCAACGGCTGAAGCGGTTGAAGCGGCGGAAGCGGCTGTAGCGGCTCGATCATGGTCCTTAGTTCAGCATCGGTCGCCATTGAGCACGAGCGGTTTACACGATCGGAGTGGCGCGGTCGAGTGGCCTCGGCACCGCCGAAGACGGCCTGCGCGGCGCGCTCAATGTAATAGCTCACCTCGTTCTGGTCCGAGACGCTCACCTGGACAAGCAGTCATCAGAGGCGATCAGAGGCAACCATTCATCATCAGGGCTCATCCAATTCGCTCGTCAAGGCTCATCAGGGCTCATCAGGGCTCATCGGGGCTCATCGGGGCTCGTCAGGGCTCATCCAATTCGCTCACCTGCGCGAGCATTGCTTCATAGAAGGCACGCGATCGCAGCAGCAGCAGCTCGCGGGTTGTGCGGAAGACGCCATCGAAGCACACACGATGCTTGGACAGGTGGCTGTACGAGAAAAGCTGAGTGTCGACCCAGTAACGGAAGGGCGCCGGCGATGCACTCACGAATGCCTCGGAACCATTCCACGACCAGATGCGAAAGCGGCGGCACGAGGCGAAGGTGATTCTCGGAAGCGCCGCGCCACCAAGCGTGTGCATGCCTTCGCACGGCGTCTCGCTTACATGCGCGGCGGCCCCGCGCTGCGCTGCAGTCCCGTGAGTCTCCAGCCCAAAGTAGGCACTCCGCAGCCTTGCGGGCAACATCTGCGTCGCACAGTCAAAGCCATTGGAACCTCTACTCAGCTCCCTCTGTGGAAGATGCAGCAAGTATTTTGCCCGCTCGAAGCGGTACCTCTTGGCGCTCGCGGGTACAAAGACCAGTGACGTAGGCAGGTTGTCGTAGTGCTGGACTATGTACGCAAGGGCTGTGCCAATATTGCGCCCAGAGTTGTCACTGATCTCCTCGCACGATGTGCCCATCCAGCCTGTGTACGTCGAGCACGAACCATTCTTGATGACAATGGAGACGCCGCCGCAGATGCCACTCGAGCGCGCATCATCGCACAAACGCACAAGCTCACGCACGAACTTTACCCGCCCGCGGAAGTCGAGGGCGATAATGTGGCTCATGGGTTGGGGCGCACACCTAGTGGTTGAAGTTTTTAACCACGGAAGCCTGCAAAACCCCAAAATCGCCAGTTGCATGCATGCGAATTAGTCAATCTTCAATAGACTCATCCTCGCAGTTTGTCAAAGCCTCGAAACGCTTCTAGCGGAAGTCTCGCCTACGCAGTATCAGCTTTGCGACGACCACAAGCACCAGTGCAATCCACCACATGGGCGCTGTGAGCAGGGACGGTGTGCGTGCAATGTCGTACCAAGACAAGGGGTGAGCTACGGCGGCGCACAATGTGAAGTTGACAATGTGGCGCGGCTGAAGAACTTGCCGACCGATCCCAAGTATGCCGAAAATATCTACGCGAAATATTACGTTGGATCCGTGGGTCAACTGAACAGCAGTATCCGTGATCATAAGAACCGTGGCAGTGGCGATGGCTCCTCGCTCGCGACGACGTTCGGAATCCGCACGGCGATGCCGCATCTCGTCGAGCTGCTCGAGATCAAGACTATCTTCGATGTCCCATGCGGCGACTTCAACTATTTTCGAGACATCCTCAAGGATCTGCGCATGGCCAGCGTACATTACATCGGAGCCGACATCGTGCAGTTTCTGGTGGACGCGCTCAACCGTGAGTTTTACCAACCCAATCGCGTCGAGTTCATGCGCTTCGACCTGTCGCTGCAGGCGCTCTGGCCGGTTGACCTGGTTGTTGTCCGTGACATTCTCTTCCACTTCAACGCGCAGCGCGCTCTCGACGTCCTCCGAAATGTAAACCAGTCCGGCGCCAAGTTCTTGCTCACTACCTACTTCCCGGACTCGCACACTAACGAGCATCAGGATCGCCACTTCAAGCCTGGCAGAGGCTTCGGGTCTTATATGAAGCTGAATTTGGAAGATGCGCCCTTCAGCCTCAGGCCACCCATGGTTGCCATTGGCCATGACTCGGAACACCTCCATGATCGCGTGCTTGGCCTCTGGCGCCTGCCGCTACTCACACACTAAAGCTTGTATTGGTGCATGGTGTAGCACTTCTTCCTCGAGCTAATGTCATCCGCTTCTGTTCATGATCTGAATACTGAACTCGATGCCGGTACATGTAGCCGCATCAGGGGGGAAATGGGGAAATGACGAAATTCTGATTCACATTCAGCGACGTCGCAACCTCCTGCAGCTGCACACGCCCGCCCGCGCCGCGCCCCTACCAGCCTGTTTGCCTACTGAAATCAACCAAGACTTTGGCTGGCAGGCAGCTGGTTGGCTGACCAGGGTCTCAACCAGCTTGGGGACCAGCTGGCACCCAGCTGGCGCCTGCTGACCAGGATTTCAACCAGCTTAGGGACCAGCTTGGGGATCAGCTGGCGCCAACCACGCTGCCTGCCAGCCAAAGTCTTGGTTGATCATTAGGCGAACAGGCTGGTAGGGTTGTGGTGGCCCGGCCCCGCCGCGCCCCCCCCCCCGCGCCCAGCACTATCAGCCTTCGATCAGCCCCCGGATGTAACCACCATCGGGGAGACTCCGTTTCGTCTGTTTCACCGTGTCCCCGTCGCATCGTTGCTAATCGTTGCATGCTCGCAAGGTATTCCGCGACGTCCTATCCGGAGACATGGTGCGAGTGAAGTGGACGCTTTGGGGATGCATCGAGGAGGTCCAAGTGCGCTTGCATTGGCGAGTGGAGGAGCTGCAGATGGACAGAGTCCGTGTGCAGCGCTCAGTGCAGCGCTCAGTGCAGCGCTCAGTGCAGCGCTAGTTCTGGGCCGGATGAATCCCTCAGCGGCTCTAGCCTTCTCTCGCCGAGACGGGAGCAGGACCGAGCGGCCACATCTGTTTAATAACAGCCACATTTTGTTTTTCTGTTTAAAGTAACCGAGAGCCACATTCTCTTGGGCCGGCCCTCCCTCAATCGGATTCATCACGCGGCTCACATGAGGCTGCACTCGACTTCGATCTCCTGTGCCTCCACCTTGAGCTCGCGCCGCCGCTCCTGACTCATGTGCTCCTTGACGGCAAGCTCGCGCGCCCTGTCGATCGCGCGCACGGGCTGCGTCCTCGGGGTGTCCAAGTCGATCGAGCCACCATCGAGATTACGTCGAGAGACGTCGAGATTACGTCGAGATACGTCAAGATTGGCGTCGTACGCGTGCCCGAGACCGCGCGGCTCCAAGGTGGCGTCGAGGGAGTCAAGGACATCGTCGGTGGCGCCGTCGGTGCCAACCTCAAGTTGCCAATGGCGCTGCACGTCGTCTCTGTCGTCGAGCAGCCGCGCTTTGTACCCATGGGACTTGAGAAGCTCAACTGAGGCCCCCTCGAGCCCTTGGCGTGATGGGTCGTCGAGCCCTGGGTCGTCGGCGCTCGTGGCTTGGTGTGCCTCATCGGCTCCACAAGCATGCCCGTATCGCGGCTCGTTGCCATGTGGCTCGGTGCCCTCGCGACGGGCTTCGCGTCCGTCACTCATGCCGGCTTCGCGACCGGCGGTGAGCGCCCGTTCGAGGAGGGCGCGAGGCAACTCGCCCGCCTCGAGGGCCGCCTTGACGAACGCGCTGCTCGCTCCGGCGTCCTCGGCTGCCTTGGCCGCCGCGACCGCCGCCAAGGCAGCGTCGGGCGGGCGCCTGCCTGCGTCGAGCGCAGTGCCGAGCGCGAGGCCGGCCGCGAATGCGGTTCCGGCCGAGTATCCCTCGTCGATCATCTGGTATGCCTTGTCCGCGGCGGCTTTGGCGACGTCGTCGGGCGGCAGCGTGACGGCAGTGATCATCGTGGCATCGCGCTCGCCCACCTTGCTTCCCCGAAGACGCTGGAGCTCGTTTGTCACCTTCTGGCCCACGTCGCTGGCGCCCCCGACGCTGAAGCGATCCGTCCCTAAGTTGGATCGCTGGCCTGCCACGTGGCCTGCATGCAGACCGAGCTCGAGTACGCGCGATGGCACGTCGTTGTTTCGGAGGGCCGTACGCACGCCACGGTCGCGCTTAGCTTCGGCCTCGGCGGCACGGGCTGCCGCGAGTGCGCCCTGCTCTGCGCTGTGCGGGGGCAAACCATCGTCAAGGCCCTCGGCATACATGACGCTGCCGATGAAGGCGGCGCCGGGCAAGAAGCCTTGGTTGAACAGATCTATCGCCTTTTGCGCACCCGCCCGTGCAATCTCGAGCGGGAGATCGCGCTCACGCAGGAAGCGTACGACGGAGCTGTTGTCGCCGCCGAAGCCGTGATCGTCGAGCCCCGCGCTGCTCCGCTTCGCGGCCGCGCGCCCCCTTGCGAGGCTGTGCTCAAGAAGATGAGGCAAGCTGTTACCCGAGGCCATCATGGCCGCCACCCTCGGGTCCTTGTCCGCTTCGGCGTCGGCCGCCTTGGCTGCAGCGTACGCCGCCACGTTGGCGCTCTGCCGACTCTGGCCCGCATCAAGCGCCTCGCCCAGGGCCAGGCCACCCGCGATCACGGCCCCGGGCGACAGGCCCTGCTGCATGAGCTCGCGTGCCTTGTCCGCGGCCGCCTCGGCCAGGCTCGCCGGAAAGCCACGCTCCCTGAGCATCTCTCTTGCCGCGGCGCCCACCGCCTCGGAACCGGGACGCGAGCCTGGCAGGAAGCGCTGGGAGCTTGGCGACAGCGCCGCCGCCGCCTCGCGGGAAGCGCCGTCGCGGTCGCCCTGCAGGAGCCTGCGCGCTTGCTTCTCCGCGTGGAGCTCCTCGATCTCCTTCTGGACCTCCGGCGTGAGGCCGCCGCGCTCCTTCTTGTGCTCCAATGCCGCGATCAGATCGTCGAGGTTGCGATGGCTGCGTCGGCGGTTCTTCTCCACATTGAGCTCGTCGAGGTCGCTCTGCTCCTTGGGTGCCAACGCCATCCGCACTTTCTTTCGATCGAGCGCCGCAATGCGCTCGTCAAGCTCCCGGTCGCTGAGCCGGCCGTACCTCTCGGCGTGCATGCCCTCGAGCTCCGTTTGCTCCTTGGGCGACAGTCCGTCGGTGTCCTTCCGACGCTCAAGTCTCGTGATCTTGTCACTAAGCTCACGGTCACTGAGCCTGCGGTTGTGCTCGACGCGCAGCTCCTCGAGCTCCTTTGGCATTGGGCCGTCGGGCGCGGCCTTGAGCTCGAGCGCCGAGATCCGATCCTCAAGATGCTTGTCGCCCAGTGCTGCGTACGGGCCCTTGCGCGGACCGGGCAAGCGCTCATCGCCATGGGCGAGCCGGAGCTTGCGTAGCTGCTTCTCGGCGTTCAAGTCCCTCACCTCCTTCTGCTCCGCGGGCGACAAGCCCTTCGACAGGCGCGCCGCGAAGAGGAAGCCCTTCGAAATGCCGCGGAGCAACCCGTTGGCTTTCGTCGGCGAGGCCTTGGGTGTCGTCCCGCCCCCGGACGGCCCCCCGACGGTAGTCCCGCTCCCAGACGCACCCTCGACGATGCTGGGGCCGCTCTCTTCAGCGGATGATGCAGTGAGGCCGCCTTGGGCTTCCTCTGGGCCGATCTCTTGGCCCTCGAGCGCGATCGCCTTGCGCTCGAGCGCCGCGATCCGGTCATCCAAATCTACGTCAGTGCGCCGTCGTTCCCTCTCGACGACAAGCTGACTGAGCTCCTCCTGATCAGAAGGCGTCAGGCCACTCCGCGCCTTTCGGTAGGTGAACCTTGCGATCCGATCGTTGAGATCCTTGGTCGTCAAGCTATCCGGCTCTGCAGCGGCTTCCAATCGGGCTCCAGTGTCACCCGGCCCTTGTCCCTTGCTCGGCCCGGGCATCGCACCACTGCCCACTCCACTGTACGGCGCGGCGCTCTTCCCCTTCGGGACTGACGCCTGCTCGCCCCGCTGCTTCCGCCCACCCCCGCCGCCGCGAAAGCTCGGGTCGTTCAGCTCTTCCACGGAGCCTAGGCCATAAGCCATCCTCGCTGCCTCGTGTGCCAGGCGGGCCGCCTCGGCGCGATCCTTGCCTGCAGCGATCGCGGCGGCGGCGGCCTTTGCGGCGGCCTTTGCGGCATAGGTGGCCATTGGGACGGTGCTCGTGCCACCGACGCTCGCGCTGCCGCCGCTCGCGTCGCCGCAACTCATGCCGCGTCCCATGGTCTTGTCCAGCGGAGTGCTGCCACCGCCACTGCCACCGCAACCGCCAGCGTCTGCACCAGCGCCAACGCCAGCGCCGGCATCCTCCAACTCGGGCCGTCGGCGTGCCTCGTCGCGCGCCTTTCGCTCGCGGGCCTTCTGATGGCGGCGATCCTCGAGCTCGCCCAGCTTCTTCTGTGCGTCGCGCGCTGCGGGGTGCTGTTCCAAGCCCGCCTTCTTCGCCTTCTCAATGGCCACACGCAGCTTGTCCATGGTCGCACGCTGGCCAACGTCGTCGTCGTCGTCTCCGGCGAAGCCAAAGTCGAGTGGTCCCGCCGGCGTCGGAGGCGGTGGCGCTCCGGCGGCCCCGACCTTGCCGCTGGGATCCTTGAGCATCGCCACCATGCGAAGCGTCGTCTCGCCGTACGCCGAGAGCACCGCCACGCCAATGGCGTTGCTGAGCTCCTCGGTGCTCGCGGCTTGGACGGCGCGCACGAACGAGGGCCCGGTGAGCGGCTGGTCGGGCGAGAGCATGACAGCCATCTCGAGGATCGTAGAGCCCCTGCCGCGGCGCGTGAGCACCACGAGCTGTGAAGGGAGCACCCCACCGTAAACGGCCAGCCGCGAGAGCACCGCCTGCTCTGCGCGCGCGCTCAACTTGTCCAACGGCCCATCCAGCGCGAGTGTGAGCGTGCCCGCAACCTTGTGGATGTCGTAGTCCGAGAGGAGGCGACCCTCCTCGAGCTGCTGGCCCATGAACATGAGGAGCTGCTGCTCGGGCGGGACGCCCTCCATGCCCTGGATCCTGGCCTTGAGACTCTCAATCGAGTGGGACGGTTCCACCTCGAGAGCGACCGTCTTCTGGATGCCCAGCTGGTAGTAGCGCTCATTGCCAGGCTCGCCCGCCCGAACGAAGGGTCTGTTGCGAGGGAGACTGACCAGACCAAGCTCCTCGAGCTCCGCGGCTGTGAAGTTGGACCTCAGGCGCTCAAGCGCCGCCGCGAGCGCCGCGTTCACAATTTCGGTGCCACTGCTCGGCCGCGCGGCCACGGCGCGCCAGATGAGCATCTCGACGAGGACTTGCATCCCCTCATGCATCGCCGCCTCCGCCGGTACGACGCTCACGACCTGTACGAGCTCCTGCTCGAGGTTGCTCCGCTCGGCCACGCCTTTGATAAAGGCGCCGCGCCTCTGTTGAAGCTGCTTGGCGCGCCGCTCCCTGTCCGCCACCGCCTTCTCAGCCATAGCCAACTCCTCACGTGCATGCTCCTCAGCCGCCGTGCGCAGCGACTCATCTTCCGCTTCCGCCTTGCTCACCTCGAGCGTTCGCAGCCTCTGCTCGGCGTCGGACGTGCTTAGCCCGAGTCTCTTCGCCTCCTTGATAGCCTTCTTGAGCACGTCAATGTCGCGCTGCATCGCGGCCGGATCGACAGTCGTTGGCTCCGCCGTAGGTGTACTGCCGATGCTCGCAAACGGGAGCGAGAAACCAAACGTCGAAGAGGAGGGCTCGCTCTTGCCCACGCTGCCAACGCTGGCTAGGCTGCCCACGCTGCCCACGCTGGCTAGCTGCTTGGCAAGAGCCTCATGGGCTCTGCGCTTCATCTCCTCTGCCTCTCTGAGACGCTGCTCCACCTCCTCCACACGTCTCTCTGCGTCCGTCGTCTCGAGGCCAAGCTTCTTTGCGGCCTCGACGGCCCGACGCACTGCAACGCACTCCTCAGCCGGATTGCCCTCGCCGAGGCTTTCGAGGGTACGCTCGAGCTCGTCAGCAGCCGCTTCTTCTGCGAGCTCGGCATCGCGGAGCTCCTCGAGGCGTTGTACCGCGTCGGCAGTGGCCTCGAAGGGCAGCCCAACGGCGCGCGCCTTGGCGATCACTCCGACGAGCTGCTCGATCTCGTCCGTGCGCGTGTGGCCCTTGCCCTGACCTACGTGCGAGGGCACGCCGACCCCAGCCGCTCGTGAGCCCAACCCGGGTCTACCGGCAGCGCCGTCACCCAAGCGTGGGTCGTTTGGATGAGCGTCTAGAGAGCCACGAGCGCTGCCACGAGCGCTGCCTTTGTGCGACGAGGGGGGCTCGTCGACGTCGGTGACACCGCCGCCGCCGCCGCCGCCGCCGCCGCCGCCGCCGCCGCCGCCGTGCCAGCTGGGCCAGTGCCAGCTGGGCCACCCCCACCCCCCACCCTCCCTTGGAGGCCTTCCTCCTCCCTCACTAATTCGAGGAGGTGCTTCCCCTTCCCCATTAGGCACGCGTCCTAGGGCCAGCTTGATCGCCTCGTCGGCCGCCTTCTTCTTACGAGCCTCGACCTCTTCCTTGACCCTCGCCTGCGCCTCCGTGCGAAAGCGCTCCGTGCGCTCGGCCCACGCACGCTCATCCACCAGCCGCTTCCGTTCCGCAGCCTCGTGCAGAGTGCGCTCGGCATCGCTCGTGTCGCACCCGAGCCGCTTCTGCTCGTCGATGGCCATGCGAAGCTCGTCGAGCTCGTCCTCTGTTGGCACCCCCCCTCTGCGAGGGTCGCCCTTGCCCACCTCGCCGAGTGCCCGAGACAGCGCCTCCGACGCGCGGTCGTGCTCGGCATGCAGTGCCTCCGCCGATTTGAGTCGTCGATGCTCCTCCTCATCGTATGGCTGCCCGCCGCCGCCGCCCGCGCTGCCGCCACGTTTGCCTGCACGCTTGCCTGCGCGCTTCTTGAGGGCATCGAGCTCAACCAGTCGGCCCTGGCGCTCGATACGGCGCCTCTTGCGCTCCTCGTCGGCCTCGCGAAGCAGGCTCTCTGCGTTGGCGGTGTCGAGCCCACGCTGTTTCGCGTCTGCGATGGCATGGCGCACGGCGCTCAGGTCGGACACGCTCCTCGCTGGGTCCTCTGGATCACTCTCTCTCATCCGAGCAAGTGCGCGAGAGAGAGGTGCACGAGCCACGGCCTCCTCGAGCTGCACGAGCTTCCGCTCTGCAATGCCCGTGTCGACGCCCAGCCGCTGGCCAATGTCGACGGCTTCCCGGAGCCGATCGAGAACAGCCGGGTCGACTTCCACCAACGGCGGGTACGTGGCGGTAGTAGCGTGGCGGGGAGTAGCGTGGAAGGTACGTTGCGGGTACGTGGCGCCGGTCGCATCGCTGTCGGGGCTCGCGCCGCCCTCGACAGCGCCTTGCGTCGTCAGGGCGCCTTGCCTCGTCTGGCCGCCGCCCTCGCCCTCGCCGCCCTCGCCCTCGCCGCCCTCGCCCTCGCCGCCCTCGCCCTCGCGTCCGGTTCTCTCGAGCACCTCCCTCAGCTCCTGTTCGGCCTCACGGCGGAGGCCCGCCGCCTCCTCGGCCAACTGCGCCTCCTCCTCGCTCACATCATGCCCGAGGCGCTTGGCTTCCTCGATCGCAGCGCGTCGCTCCTGGAGAGCGTCCGCGAGAGCGCCCCTCTCCGCACGGCGCCTCGCCGCGGCCGCCTCAAGCAGAGCTTTGGCCGTTCGCGAGGCGCGGACTCGACGGCCGGCATGATCCACTTCCTTTGCTCGCCTCTCGACGACACGCCGCTGCCGCCGCTCCTCCTGCCGCCGGCGTGCCGCCTCCTCCAGCCGCGCGCGCTCGGTTTCGGCCTGCTGGCGCTTTGCATTGCGCTGCCGTCGCTTGAGTCCTTCTAGGGTGCTCAGCTTCTTCTCAGCTGCCTTTGTGATGTCCGAAGTCTCGAGACCGATCTTCTTGGCCTTGGCGAGGGTCTCTCGTAGCGTGTTGATGGCGTCCTCGAGCGCAGCGCCCTCGAGCGCCGCGCCCTCGAGCGCGCTCGCCACGTACGGCTCCCTACCCGCCACGTACGGCTCCCTACCTGAGTCACCACCCATGCCGCTACCAGCACCCATGCCGCCTGCGCCGCCTGCGCCGCCTGCGCCGCATGCGCCGCATGCGCCGCCGATGCCGCCGCCAGAGACGCCATCGAGGACCGTGGCGAGGGCGGTGGCAGCAGCGTCTCGCGAAGCCTTCATCTCGCCGAGGACCGTCGCAAGGGCAGCGGTGGCGGCGTCGCGCGCGGCCTTGGCGTCGGCCGCCTGCTGGCGCAGCTCGGGCGCCCTCATCGACGCATCTCCTGCCGCCGCGCCTGCTGCGAGCACCTGGGCCAGCAGCCAGGGCGGGATCTCCCCACGCGGCAGTGCGATCGCCGCCTCGACATGGCTCTCCCTGGCGAGCTCGGCGGCGTCGGCGGCGGCGAGGGCGGCGGCCTTGGCGCTCTGCGCATCCAGCCCTGCGGCCAGACCCTCAACGTGCGCGAGACCGCCCGCGAAGGCGGCGCCCGCGGAGTACCTCGTCGCGAGCAGGTCCGCAGCCTCGTTGGCAGCCGCCAAGGTGACGTCGAGGCGCCAGCCCCTGTTGAGCATGTCAGCGGCGACCGAGGCCATGAAAAGCGCCTCGGCGTGCGAGCGGCCTGCGATCATCGCCTCCTGCGTGAGCTGCAGCAGGAGGTCTGCGATCCACTGCGGGAAGCCCGAGGCCAGCGCCGAGTCATGCGCTGCCTTGCTGACCGAGCGCACGGCCGGGTCGAGCAGGGCCCACGGCTTGCCCGCGTAGAGCGTGCGGCGCCCGAGCGGGTCCGCGGGGTGGCGGCTTGGCAGCTGCTGCTTCTTGTGGCCGGGCAGCTCCAAGCGGCGCACCTCGACGCCGTCATTGAAGAGCGCGTAACTCTGTGGTTTGCTCTGATGGGTCGACTCCATCATCGCGGAAGCACTTCCAAAAGGGGACAACGGGGAATGAAATGCATGCAGATGTACATTCATATGTGCCTCAAGAGTTGGGGAAGGGTACGACGACGTTCGAGGACGAAAGTGTGGGTGCTGTGGGCGCGTTGCTTCGTCCCAAACTTGGAATCCGCGACGAAAATCGGTGTCTCGAGGGAACCCCGACGAGGCGATGAATGCAGACGGGCCTGCTGCAGCCGAAGTGCCCGCAGCTGCAGTGCCCAAGAATGCGGGAGGGTCCACGCAGAGCGGTTCGACACCGGTGGCGGACGAGGAGGCCAATCTCCTCCTCACCAGCGAAGCTCCAGAGAGTGGCGTCTCCTGCCTCAACGTGACCAGGATCGTACTGGCGCTCCCATTCATCTTCGCAGGCATGGTTGGCATCATGTTCTTTTGGTTGCTGTGGGTGCTCTTGCTCCCAATTGAGCACTGCTGCCAGTGTGGTCAGCAACATTGTCTCGCTGGAACCAGAGAGTGGCTTGACAAAGGCGCGAGGTTACCTCTTGCTTTGTTGAAATGGGCGACTCAGTAGAAGACTAGAGTATCGGCCGTGCGATGTATTGAACTAAATCTCTCTACTCATACAGTCCTGCTACAACCTAAGTTCGCTCCTAGTGCTACTGCTGCTGGACCAGCTGTGCCAACTGCGGCTCTTGCTGCCCAGATGCGCTCATCGTCCTCGCCCAATTGTGTAACCGCCCAATCTCCTCCTCCATCGCGCGGATCAGCGGCAGGAGCGAGCGCTCCTCCTGCGGGCCGTGCACCCCGTACACGCCGCCCGTCTCCCGCCACTCTGCGTCCATCCACAGCAGCGCGCGCGGCACCATCGCCTCCGCCGCAGGTCCCACCTCCTGCCCCACCGCGCTCAGCAGCTTCGCCTGAGCGTCACGCAGGCGCGGGTGGGTCTGCACGCCGGCATTCCGGCGCTCGAGGCTCATCGTCTCGCACGCGGCGTCGTACCTCCCTGCGCCCAGGTCCTCGCCCGTCTGCGTCGCGCTCGTGCACGGCACAACAACAGGCCGCACGGGTGGCAGCGCCGCCTCGGCGGCAAAGCTCGGCCCGTGCGCGATGGCGGAGCTCGTGGCTGCGGTGGCGATGGCCGAGGCGGCAGCACCAGCGTGTCGCGGCTCCGGGCTCGCCGCGCTCCCCCTCTCTGTCGTGGATGGCGTGCGCGCCTCCGATGTCTGCACGGTCGCATCCGCACACGGGAGGGCATGGGTCTGGCTGCTCGCTGGATGGCACCTGGGCGGCGCGTCCGTCTGCATCTGCCGGTGTACCACAATCGGCGCATCCGATGTACCCGACTGCGTGCCATCGTGCCCATCCGTCTGGCTCATCCTGCTCACGCCCACGCTGAGCGACCCGGCCTGGCACGCGACTGTAGCGCTCTGAGCCTCGCGACTGTAACGCTCTGAGCCTCGCAGCAGGTCGAATGGTGGCGGCGGCGGCAGCGGCGGCCGCAGTGGTGTCGGAAGATACTCAACCGTCGGAGGAAGCGCGAGCAGTGAGAGCAGTGGAAGCGCATCGGGCTCGACGTAAGTCTGCACCGCTTGTTCGCAGGTCCTGCGGATCTTCAGCGCCGTTGACTTTCGCCGGCTCGCCGGCTCGGTCTCGCCAGACCAACCTTCGTACGGCCAGACCACCCTTCGTCGCCGCAGCCTCGGCACGCACACGGTGAGGAGCAACATGACCAGCGCACCCGCAAGGGCACTCAATCCCATCTGCGTTGCACCGTCCATATCTCCTGCCAACGCCCGACAAGTCAAGTCAAGTCAAGTCAAGCGAGTTTCGTCACTTCCCCATGCTTGCACTCGTTCGGATGTTGGCCCTTACCGCGTGCGGCATGGCCATCGGCAGCAGCAGCAGCAGCAGCAGCAGCAGCAACAGCGCGGCAGCCAGCATCGCGTCCGCCGCCTCTCGACTGCCCATTTCTTTTCAGAGCCTCTCCATCTCGGACGAGTTGAGCGACGCTCCGCTTGAGCTCCTCGAGGGCGCCATACCTCCGTGGCTTCGCGGCACGCTCTTCCGCAACGGTCCTGGCGCCTTCGACGTGGGCGACGAGCGCCTGTACCATCTTTTTGATGGGTACGCGATGATGACCAAAATCAACCTCGGCGGTGACGGCGTGCCGCGCTTCTCAAACCGCTTCGTCCGCTCGGACGCCTTTGAGGGCCTGCGCATCGGCGAGCAGCTCTTTGCCGAGTTTGGCACCCCGCGGCGGCGGCCGACCAACCCGCTCGAGCTGGTGCGTTCGCTCTTCGAGCTCATCTTCGCGGCACCCACAGACAATGCCTCGGTCAACACGGTTCGGCTCGCGGACGGCACGAGGCTCGCGCTGACCGAGACGCGGCGTGGCAGCTTCGTGATCAACGGTGCTGACCTATCGACGGAGCGGCGCTTCGAGTGGACCGGCGCCGCGACCGGCCAGCTGAACACCGCACATCCGATGCGCACGCCCGACGGTGGGTTCGTCAACGTGGGCACCGACGTGGGCTCGGCCCTGTGCAGCTACCACGTGTACCGAACGCGCCCAGCCACGCCCGAGGTGCGTGAGATCATCGCGTCGATCCCGTGCGCAAGGCGTGCGGCGCCGTGCTGGCTGCATTCGTTTGGGCTCACGGCCACGCGTGCCGTCGTGATCGAGCAGCCCACACCGTACGATCTGCCCTCGATGCTCGGTATGGCGAAGGCCGCCTACACCTGCCTACAGTGGCGCCCAGGCGACGGCGTGCGCATTCACCTGGTCGACCTCGCCACTGGGGCCGTTGAGACGCGCCGCGTGGCCGACCCATTCTTCTTCTTTCACATTGCGAACACCTTCGATGCCGAGGGCGGCGGCGTGAGCGTCGACCTCGCCCTGTACGACGATCCCTCGATTGTGGAGGCCTTGCGACTACAGCGACTCAGTGCGCCGGCGGGCGCTGCAGTCGAGGATCTGCCGTGCTCACGGCTCACTCGCCTTCACATCCCCGCCGACGCATCCGCCGCCATCACTCGCACATCCCTCGATGACGTGCGGGCGACGGGCGGCTTCGTCGACTTTCCTGTGACGAACCCCCGCGTGATGGCCGACGCGGCCTATAAGTTCGTGTGGGCCATCGCGGCCAACAGGCCGACGCGCTTGGCCAACAAACTCATCAAGATTGAGCTACGCGCCGAGCCCCCGTCCTCCCCGAGCCGTGCCACCGATGGCGAGGGCGGCCGTACGGGCGGCGCGAAGACGAACTGCTTCGCCGAGCCCAATTGCTTTCCGTCCGAGCCCGTGTTCGTGCCGCGACCAGGCGCTACATCCGAAGACGACGGCGTGCTCCTCTGCCTCCTTAATGACGAAGTCGCTCGCACGACGAGCCTCGTTGTGCTCGATGCCGCGACGATGGCACTACAGGCGCGCCTGAGGCTGCCACGAGCTCTGCCGTATGGCTTCCATGGCGACTGGGAACCCGAGTACATGCCCGAGTAGCGGGTAGCGGGGGCGGCGGGCTCTGCGGGCGGACTATGTCGTTCTATTTTGCGCCGAGGACGCGGTGGATTTTTAGAAAAGTATGAACATCGACTCTCGGACGACTCAGATCCATACATCTATAAAGCGGGCAGCTCCACCGCACTTAGCTCGGTCAGCAGCCATTCCACCTCCGTCCCCGGCCGCGCTGTGATCATACCCGCTGGCAACGCCGTATTCGTGGCGGCATGGGACCATCCGAGGCACTTGCGCACCATATCGGCCTGCGCCGGCTTGCCTGCGGAGAGGAGCACGTGCCGAGCCGAGCTGATGGCGTCCACGCTCAGCGTGATCCCGCCCTTGCCCTCGGCGGGCAGGTACATTCGCTCACTGCCCGGGCTGCAAAGCACTTGACTTGATTTCGGATAGAGAGACGCGCAGTGCCCGTCCGCGCCCGAGCCGAGAAGCACGAGGTCGAGTGCTGGCAGACCGCTGCGCGCGCACGTCCCAACCACGTGGCTCGGCGCGCCACGAACGGTCGCCTCGTACGCTTGGGCAGCCTCCTCGGCTGTAAGGCTCGGCACGCGGTGCACATTCTCAGCCGGCACGCCGCACGCCTCGACAAACTCGGCGGCGCCGCTGAAGCATTTACCCGCCGCGTCCCCTTCGGTGCGCTCGTTGCCAAAGAAGACATGCACACGCGTCCAGTCGATGCCCGAGCTGCCAAGCTGCACGAGCGGCTTCACAGTGGTGCCCGAGCCTATCGAGAGTGAGAAGGCGCCTTTGGACGCGATCGCAGCTGTTGCGAGCTGAGTGACGCGAGATTGTATGTATTCGGCGATGGCGCCCTCGTTCTTGAAAATCTGAGCTCTGCGACCGTCGGGGAGCACGACGAGCGCAAGGCTCCAGTGGAGGACATGCGCGAGCATCTGTATTCATACAGTAGCTATCTCGTGAATGTTCACGTTCACGTTAAATTGCCCTCTCGGCAAGACGCACACCCACAGTTTCTCGTGAATGTGAAACAATGTCAGTCTGTGTTTCGTGTGGTAGTGGCTGGTCGGTACCTTGTGTGTCGATTCAACTGACCCTTAGTTTCGCATGGGTCCCACGATCCTCGATCGCGTCCGAAATCGCGTGTGAAACGCGCTTCGGTCGGGCCCCGGGCGGCGCGACGGCCGGCACTGCCAACCGGTCCCGCGCGAAGCGAGAAAATCATCACATGAGCTATCAGCTAATGTAGTGTAACTACTATCCGCCTCTGGGTGCTCTGGTTAACCTCCATGGTCGACGGCCACCTGCTGCTCCCTAGACCGCAACTGCTCCTCGGCCCGTCGAAAGATGGCGACGTGTTGCTGGTGCTGCTGAAGATGCTGCTGCTGGGCGCCCTCCTCGTCGGCGTCGGCGAGCGCGGCGGTGCTGCCGCTCGACGACGACGAGGAGGACCCTGCGAGCGCCGTGGCGGCGGCGCGCATCGCGTTCAGCTGGAAGGCATCATGCTGCCCACGCTCGACCAGGCCACCAAAGAGGTCCCACGCAGCCGCGCGGCTCCCATCCTCGCCCGCCAGCAGCCGACGGCGCAGCTCGCGCGTGCGCATCGCCGACAGCGCCGTATCGGTCAGCCTGAGGATGCGCCGCGTGTGTGTGTCGGGCTCGAGCCGTTGACGTTTCATCTCGGCGAGCACCTTGCCGAGTGCCTCGATGGGTTGACCTTCGATCTGCAGGCGAGAGAGGAGGGCGTTGAACGCGGCGACGGGCAGCGCGCACCCGGACGCCTCCGCCCGGCTCAGCAGCGCGCGCATCTCCACCACCGACGCCGTACCATGCGAGAGCATCGCCCCAAGCTGATACCCATCCGCTGCTCGGCGCTCCAATAAGCTGTCAAAGAGGCGGTGGGCGTGCGCGGTCCCGTCGGGGGTGGCGCGCTCGAGGAGCTCAAGCAGCTTGCGCGTGCGCATCTTGGACACCTCGGCCGCCGGCCGCGCGAGCGCCGCCTCCATACGTGCATCCGGCACCACACCCTCCCGTTGCATCTGTGCCAGGAGCGCGCCCACCGCCTCCTCGCCCCCCCCTTCCAGTTGGATACGCGTGAGCACCGCGGTGTACAGGTGCACGTTGGCGCGCACGCGCCCCGCCGAGGCCTCGCGCACGCGCGCGATGAGCGCCAGCTGCGCGTCCGCCGACTCGTCGCCCGCTGCTCGTGTGAGCATCACCCGCAGGTGCGCCGGACGCACCTGATTTCGCGCGAGCAGACGTTCAAAGATGGCCCACGCGGCGGATTCCTCGGCGCCCGAGGCGGAGCGCGGGAGCGTGAGCACGCGGTGCAGCTCGCGCGTCCGTGCCAGCTTGAGCGCCTCACCCTCGCGCGCAAGCACCGCACCCGTCTCCGCGTCCGCCACCGCGCCGTGCGCCCTCAGCTCCACCTGTAGTTTCTCGAGGGCTGGTCGGTCATGGCCCTCGACCTGCAGCTGCGCGAGCATCACATTGAGCACGGCGCTACACGGCCGCACGCCCGCGCTCAACGCCTCGTCGAGCAGCGCACGCTGCGCCTCACTACCCTCTACCGCGCTCGCCCCGATCGCCTCCATCATCGCGCCGAGCGAGGAGCGCGCCGAGTCGTCGGTCTCGAGCACGGAGCGGAGGCGCGCCCACGCGGCCGCCCGAGCGCGGCCATCCGCCGATGTGAGCAGCCGGCCCGCCCGCGCCACGCACTCGATGGGCGTCTCGTCGACGGGCGTCTCGCGGCTGAGCCAACGGGCGAGCGGCACCGCGGCGCCGAGCGCGGCGCCGAGCGCCGCACCGATCGGCACCGCCAAGCTCGCAGCCCCTCGATAGGACGCGAGAGCCAGCAGCGGCGGCGACCGTCGGGCCAGCTGCTGCAGGTGCAGAACGGACACCCTGGACGGCACCATGGCGGCTCGCGATCGCCGTGCGAATACCGTCCACATATAAAGATGGCGAGACTCTCAGTTTCGTCACGGCCTTCTTCTAGTCTCCAAAAGACGGCTCCAAATACGCGACGAGCCGACGACACGGCCGCGACCCCTTGCCCGGCCGTGTCGTTTCGAACCATTTACGTAGCGAGGCAAAATCCTCGAACACTAAACTCTAAACAAAATCACAGCGGCTGTGACGGCCGCGCGTGAAGACTGATTGTGTCACCACCGTGACGTGTGACTGAGCCGAGCCTGCCCGACGCGTCTCGTCGGAGACAGGGCAAGGGGGCGAACCGGCCAATGCGCGCGCTCACATCATCGACTTGTTCCCGCCCGCCTGGGGCTTCAGCTTGGCGGCCGACGGCGCCGCACGCTTGGCGCCGCCGCCGGCCACCGCCGCTTTGCTCGGGGCAGTCGACAGCGCTTGCGGCACAGCAGGCGACTCGCCCCCTATGGACGAGGGGGGCATAGCACAGGTGCCGAGCACCGGCCTGCTCTGGGGCGTGTCGAGCTTCTCACGTGCGGCCATCTTGTTGGACGCGAAGACCCCGATTTGGGCCTCTTCGGCGAGTTCTTCCCTCTGACGGTACGCGGCCTCGCACGAGCTGACTAAATAGTGCGCGAGGCGGCGGGGCGCGTTGAGGGCGAGCGAGGCGAGGGTCGCGTACAGGCACGCCATCGGGATCGGCGCGAGCGGCAGCTGGTTGGACTCGTCGGGACTCAAGTGCAGCGCGAACAGCACTGAGAGCATCACGCCGTCCTGCAGCACCATCGTCCATAGGCCGCCGCCCACGATCGCCTCGCGCGTCTTGAAGCGCAGCGGCGCGTCGCAGCCCCACAGCCCGCACGAGGCGAGCGGGAGCACGTCGCTACTAAACGGCCCGAGCAGCAGCAGCAGGGAGCGCTTGAGCAGCGGCCGTACCCACTGGCGGAATGGGTGGTTATTGGCCGTCTCGTCGTCTAGCACGAAGATTAAGCTGCCCAAGTGGATAGAACAGGCGAGGATCAAGACAGACGCGACCTCCACCTCGCGGTATAGGCTGACCGACGCCACGGACATCAGCCACCACAGGTACGTGAGCTGTGAAACCGTCGCCGCCGTCGCCGCCAGGCAGCCCGCCGCGTCGAGGCCGCGCACGGCGCTCACGCCGCTCACCTCGATGTTGACGACATGGCTGCCGTATTCGGCGGCCTCGGCGAGCACGACGTCGAGGTCGCCTTTGGATCCCATGTGCACCCACAGCTGCGTGCCGTTGTGCTTCGAGAAGAGCGTGACCGACGCGGGGATCAGGTTGAAGCTGTCGGCCAGGTCGGCGACGAGCTCTTCGTAGCTCTCGCGTAGCGGCTTTGTGACGTAGGCGCCGCCCTGCGTCTGCGCCTTGATGATGAAGCCGCTCATCCGCCGACGGCACGAGTTGACCGCAATTGCAGGACTGCACCCAAAAAACCTGGAAAATCGGTCCTGCTGCTGCTGTGAAACACACAACGCGCGCGCTCTCCGGACCCCCAAGCACGGGGGCCGCTATCGCAATGGACGGAGGCGTGGCCGACACAGCCTGCTATTACACAGGCCGTTAATCGGCGGCGGGCGGGGGAAGGTGAGAC
>Ga0210247_100068_pt1 | contig 79872 bp, 42 predicted proteins | sample ChrtobMetP3_16mM_FD_155449 | JGI IMG/M metagenome (GOLD analysis project Ga0210247, IMG submission 155449) | Chrysochromulina tobin associated microbial communities from unialgal haptophyte culture, Seattle, Washington, United States - P3_16mM | ecosystem: Host-associated > Algae > Haptophytes >... | reverse complement strand
GGGGGGGGGGGGGGGTGGGGGGGGGGGTGGGGAGGGTGGAGGGGGGGAGGGTGGGGGTGGGGGGGGTGGAGGTGGCGAGGGTGGAGGTGGCGAGGGTGGAGGTGGCGAGGGTGGAGGTGGCGAGGGCGGTGGCGAGGGCGGTCGGGGGTGAAGCGAGCCGAGGTGAGGCGGCGAGGCGGGGTGCGGCGCGGCGCGGCGCGGCAACTCGAGGTGAGGCGAGGGCTCGACCCGTGTGTATCTCGGTGTGTATCTCGGTGTGTACCTCGTTGTGTATCAACGAGACGAGGGCTCGGCGCGCGGCTGCCGCCGGTGCAATTGCCTCGGCCACGTCATCTGCTGCCACGTCATCAGCCACGTCATCAGCCACGTCATCGGTTGTCGTCGCCTGTTTCGGCGACGCCTCCTCCGCTTCGGCCTCCGCATCGGCCTGCTGCTGCTGCTGCCTCCTCGCCTCCTCCTCAGCCATCGACATGGAGAGAGCGAGAGCGAGGTCGAGCTCCTCCTGCTCATCAAGCTGGCGCTCGGCGGCACGGCGCTCGGCCTCCGCCGCGCGCGACTCGTGCAGCGAGACCTCCTCGCCCGAGAGCGTCGCACCGCTGGCAGCCTGCTCCTTGGCTACCTCGCTCGCCGCCGCCGCCGCCGCCGCAAACATCCTGGCCGCTGCCGCCTCGGCTGCCGCCGCCTCCTTCGCCGCCGCCTCGACCGCCGCCGCCTCGAACATACGGGCCACCGCCACCGCCGCCTGTACCTCTTGTGAGCCCGTCGCACCGGGCGCCTCCTCGGGCACCAGCGAGGCGCCTTTCACAGTGCTCGCGGCGGCGGGCGGCTCGTGCGACGACGGTTCAGGGGCGAAGCGCGACCAGCAAGAACGGGCCTTGGCAAGCTGATCAGAGTCCGGCCAGGTCACTGGTGGCTCAGAGGTGTTCGCGGCAGCTCCCTCCGCAGCGTCGACGCTGACGCTCGCGGGGGCATGCGGGGTTAGCGCGGCGCCAGAAGCCGTGGCATCGTACCCATCCGGAGGCGCCGTCGGCCGAGCCCACTGCGAGCACGAGTGCACGAGGTCGAAGTAGTACTCGATTCTGTACGTCTCGTCAAACCGAGCGACCCAGCCCACTGGGAGCGGCGCTTCGGCCGCCTGAGCTAGCCTGGTGACGTGTGCGGATGCGAGAGTATCCTCCGTGTACGGGATCGGCGCAGCGCCGTCCGCAACTGTCGTGCCGCACGCCATCGTCACCATTGAAGCTACTTGTGCAGCACCGTAGCTCTCCGCAGGCGCCGTTGGTCTGTCCCACTGCGAGCATGAGTGGACGAGATTGAAGTAGTACTCCACGCCGTATGCCTCGTGAAATCGAGCGACCCATCCCTCTGGCAGTGGCGGTGCAGACTCCTGCACTGCTGACGCGCACACCACGCACGATGGGTACGCCGCATCTGGAGCCGGGTACGGCGCTGCCGGACGCTCCCATTGCGATTCCTGCGTGCTTGTGTTGAAATAGTAGATCACGCCAGCCGTCGGCTCGTAGTTTTCCACCCATCCATCCGGCAAGGGCTGCGATTGAGGTGGCATTGCTTCATGCGACATTTTGCCACACGGATCTTGGGGGTCTTCACACGCAGCAATCCCACAGTGAACACGCTCTGAAACCCCCATCTCGGATTTCTCGAATGGTGCGATACCTGTTGGTGTTAAGTCCGCTTCGCGAGGGAGAGAACAACTGTGAGAGAACACCAGAGCAATGCTTCTCGCCGGCAATGTCAGCTGCGTCGACGGGTGGGATGGAGTTGCGAAGGACAGCCCCGCGCACAGCAACAGATCCTCGCTGCCCCGCGTCGCGATTATCATGTCCGGTGCCATGAAACGGGCAGCGCTGAACACGAGTACGCAACAAATCAGCAGTGCAGGTGGCTGCAGCAGTGCAGGTGCCAGCGAGTGGAGGCATTGGCCACTGATCGCGCAGAATGTGAATCACGTGCTCGCGCGTTCGGCCGAGGTTCATACTTTCGTCTGCATCTCTCCGTCCGACCCACTGCCTCCGGAGGAGATGGTGCGCGTGCTCCGTATCGTACAAGTTGTACGCAACCAGTCTGGAACTGCAGCTGATACGTGGCGAGCTGGCGTGCCACTGAGCAACGCTGCTAGCACAGACGCACAGCGATACCGATGGGGGCATTGCTTCCAGTTGGCAAGGCGCTATGAGGCGGATACGGGTGCCACGTATGAATGGTTTCTGCGCATGCGCCCCGACCTGCTCTGGTTTGGCGAGATCGCGCCACTCGACTCGTACAGCCGCTGGGCGGTCTCCTCGCGCGCGCGGTCCTTGCACGGCGGTTATGTGCCCCACAACCATTATCCGCTCAACTCAACCATTGAGCATCTGTCCAAGTTGGGGCAAGGCTGTGAGCGGAATAAAGACTGCACCCGATCAACGGCGCGCAGCCCTTGCATGGTGCCGGACGACACGTTTGCGATCGTTCCGGCTCACCTCGCTGCAAGCTATTTTCTCCTTGAATCCGTTGCGCCAGCTCTGCGCCACCCGCCTCCAGATTCTGCGCCACGTCCCTTCCACTCCAGATGGGGCAATATCAGCGAGTGCCACCCTTGCCTCAAGTGCCAACGCGTTTTCTGCCAAGAGTTTATCCTCGGGCAACAGTGGCTGGCGACCGGCCTGATATTTGAGCTCCGCGGGTTCCGTGCGCGCCTTCATCCCGGCCACCAACGCCTTGAGCAGGGCATCTGCTCTGACTACAACGAGCTCTGCAGTAATTTGCGCAACTCCAGATTCTGGACGAGTTATAAAAAGGACAGGAACGGTCAGAAGGCTGGCTTTCCCCAGCACTACTTCGACATGCCCCTTGGTTGTTGAAGTGGGCTCTAGCCGGTAGTGGCGTTGAGGCTCGTGCATCACGGTCGTCACTCGGTTCCAAAATTAGGTGGTGTGCGGTTTTAAGTCGAAGTCGTTAAGTCGAGTAGCCCTGTGAAGCTCAAGCTGAAGGAATCAGGAAGGATCCCGGGAATGGCGTAACGTTTCACTTTCGCTCCCCGCGCGCCGCACGCGCCCGCCCGACCGGTCGCCGCACATCCGGTTACCCACGCCCGACGCCTGCACGGCATCGTAACATCCGATCTGACCGACAGGACCACGCCGCGCGCGCCCCGCGCCATGTGCGCATGAAATCAATCGCATAAAGTGCGCAACCTGATTGTTGATACCTGTCCGTACCGCACCTGTCATTCTTTTTGCCAGCGCCTTGTCCTTCCTCAAACCTCAATGAAATTTAGAAGTAAACTCCTGTCGCTTCGGCCCTCGCGCTCGCAAGATGCCGACGAGCCACTCAAAGCCCTGCTCGATGCCTTCTTGGCGCACGACGCCGAGCTGTGGGGGCTGAGCGCTCGAGATGGCGCTCGACCCTTGCAGCCGCCACGGCCGGTCGTTAACGCTCAGCAGGCCGAGCGCGCCCAGGTGTACGCTCGGCGCGATCGCGTGCTCAGTGCCCTGTTTGGGCGAGACGACGAGCAGCGGCAGCTCGCGCAATTCGGGACACTCGAGCAGCTTGGCCAACGCACTCGCGTCGGCGTGTTCGGCAGAGGCGGTGCGATGCACACGCGGCAGATGGCGCCCTAGCACGCGGTCCCAGACCATGTGCCACTCGGGCGGCGCAGCACTGGCCGGACAGGTAGACGCGACGTACACGACGGCATCGAATTGCGGCAGCTTCCAGCTCACGTAACGAGCGGCTGAGGCGACGTCGGCTCCGCTTAGATGTAGACGCGGCGATGCATCCTCGACCCTCTCGCCGAAGAAGTGGATTGGGAGCTCGTCGATCTGCAGCTCTGCGCCACAGACATTCACACGCAGGTCGCGGTTGCCCAAATCGGTGGCGAGATCGGTGGTGGTCGGCGGCCACGGCTGCGGGTCGCGGTCGAGCATGGCCGACGGAGCATGTCCGACGAGCACGTGGCCGACGGACGTCCTTGCGAGCATGCTCAAGACGGCCGTCTTGCCCGCACCGCGCAGACCAGTGATCAGAACGCAGAAGCGACGCGGTGCGAGCGCGTCGAGCATCGCCGACACACCTGCGAAGGCCGAGGATGAGCTATACATCCTCCATGGGCTCGCCCAGCTGCTGGTGGATGCACTATACAGCCAAGCGCTGAGGCCGCTGCTCTGCGATCGCGCTGCGGCGGCCCTGCGGACGGCGGCGACCTCAGCTTGCCCGTCGAGCCACGCCCTATGCCGCCCGTGGGTGCGCTCTCGCTCGCGCAGTATCGATATGCACGCAACAAATTCCTCCCTCTGGAGTTTGTCCTTCCATAGCATGTTTCGGCATCGTCGCTCGGCGTCACGGAAGGCTCTGCACACCACGGGGAAGGTCAGCTGTGCCTCGGGCGCGGCGGCTTTTAATGTGATAGCGACGAGGTCGGTGGTGTCGAGGAACGCCGCGAATGATTCGTGCGACATTTGACGAAAACGTTGTGCGCTAAAGTACCGGGAACAGTAGGCACTAATGTGCAAGCCGGGCTGGAGAGGGAGAGTGGCGTTCGTCCACGCGGTGCATCCAAACCCGTAATGGTCAATTTCATCAAGGCCACGTGGAATTTTGATGAATTGCCGAAACCGGCAGAGTTCAGTGGCGGCGTAGACGCTCTCAGCCGCCGACGGTCCTCGTGACATCAGTCATTCCATCCGTCGACGTGCGCATCGTCGCGGCGGGTCTTGCAGCCGCAGCCGCCGCTTACATTTACGTGCGAAAAATGGCTCTGGGTCGCATCGCCGTTCGATCTCTTTTCCCTGCCGTGAAGCAGAGCCTCCGGTCGGGCTCATCATGGGCCGCAGTGCCTATGGGACCTCCAGACGCGATCCTCGGGCTCGTCGAGGCATTCAAGGCCGACACCGATCCGCGCAAGGTCAATCTGTCCGTGGGCGCGTATCGCGACGGCGAAGGAAAGCCGTGGGTGCTGCCGTCGGTGCGTAAGGCGGAGGAGCGTGTGATGGCCAAGATGATGGACAAGGAGTACCTGCCCATCGTGGGCGACATGGCGTTTGTCGACTGCGCGCGCAAGTTTGCACTCGGCAAGGAGTCCAAAGCACTGGCCGAGAAGCGCGTCGCGAGCGTGCAGACGCTCTCGGGTACAGGCTCGTGCCGCGTGATTGGCGACTTTTACGCCAGGTTCTTAGGCAAGGGTGCGGCCATGTACCTGCCCGCGCCGTCGTGGGGCAACCACGCCAACATCTTCAAAGATTCGGGCCTCGAGATCAAGACGTACCGGTACTGGAATAAGCAGACCAACGGTCTTGACCTCGATGGCATGCTCGCTGATCTGCAGGCGGCGCCCGACGGCTCGGCCGTCCTCTTGCATGCGTGCGCGCACAACCCGACCGGAGTCGACCCGACGCCCGAGCAGTGGAAGACGATCTGCAAGGCGCTCAAGGCACGCCCTGGCCTCTCGCTCTTCTTCGACTCGGCCTACCAGGGCTTCGCCTCGGGCGACGCCGAGGCGGACTCCTTCGCCGTACGCTACTTCGTCTCTGAAGGCGTACCAATTGCCCTCGCCCAATCCTTTGCCAAAAACTTTGGGCTGTACGGCGAGCGCGTGGGCTCGCTGAACGTGGTGTGCGAGACTGCTGAAGAGGCAGAGCGCGTCCTCTCGCAGCTCAAGATCATCATCCGCCCCATGTATTCCAATCCCCCGGCCCACGGTGCTCGCATCGTCGGCACGGTGCTCAGCGACCCGGCCCTCGAGACCCAGTGGCGCTCCGAGTGCAAGATGATGGCCGACCGCATCATCGCAATGCGCACCGCACTCCACAGCGAGGTGCTCAAGGCGGGCTCCAAAAAGGACTGGTCGCACATCACATCCCAAATTGGTATGTTCTGCTTCACAGGCCTCAAGCCCGATCAAGTCGCTCGTATGACCAACGAGTTCCACATTTACCTGACCAAGGACGGGCGCATCTCCATGGCCGGTCTCAACAGCAAAAATGTCGCGTACGTCGCCTCAGCGATGCATGAGTGCACCAAGTGAGGACGGGGGGCGTATCGTTCTGATGCAGGGCGGCGACCGTCGCTCTGGAGCCTGTTCGGAAGCGAAAGAAAACGCTGAGCGCCTGCCCGACGATATGCGCGTGATGATGATGATACGGTCAACGCACATGGAGCATGGCACTATTGCGTTTACTCGGAACTGGGGGTGATCTCGCCGTCAATTTAAATCTTGCCGCGCCCCGCGGGGCATGGCCGCATGCGTCGGGCGCATATGCGCGGCCACGGGGGGCCGTGGGCCGGCGGCCGGCGGCGGGGGCGTCATCTGGCGCTCCGTTCGGGCGTCGTGTCCACACACTCAGTATGAGTCGCGCGTCCCCCGCCCTTTTTCTGGTTTGCGGTAGCTTCGAAACGTGGTTTGTCCACCCTGAGGGTCACGCCTCGCGCGCCGGTGCGAGTCCCAGTCCGGAAGAGCGTCCCGGGCCACGACTCTCGCGCCGTGGTTCCGATGCTTTATCGATCGGCGCGCCGCCGCCCCCGGGGGCCGGACGACTCGACATAGTATCCGGCTATCGCCCGATCCGCGATGCATCCGCCGATGAAGGCGGGGCGATGTGGGCATGTGGCGCGGACGCTCGGGGGTCGGGTTGCTTTTCTCTTTTCATAGATGGATAGATCTGCACTTAAAGCAAGGAGCGAACCGAACGCAACCATGTAACGTACAAGAACGATCAACCGGATACACCGGGTTACAACGTGCGGACCGAGAGAGCCGCCGCGCGGCGGCTCTCTCCTCCCTGGCGTGTTATACTTACTTACTTACTGCTTTCTGCTCTCTCCTCCTCTATTCGAGGCCCTCTAATGCCCCACCTTCGGCTTCGCCATCACCGCGGCCGTGCTCCTCGTCGTCTGCGGCGATTCTCTGGCTCTGCTCGGCCATCCGCGCCTCGTACTGCCGGGCGCGCACCGCGGTGTACGCAGCACCGGGGGAGGTGAAGAAGATGTTCGTGCCGTATCTCGACGGCTGGGGCGCATCCGCCGCGGGTGTGGTGCCTACATTGGGACGAGAATCCCCAGACGCCGCGGCGGCTGCGGTGGTCGCTGTCGTGCGCGCCGCAATCGAGCGAGCCACCGCGTTGCGCGCGGCAGACACGCGCCGGCGCATCTCCGCGTGCAGCGCGAGGCCCGAGATGAAGCCGCCGCCGCCCATGCTCGGGAGGATAGGTGGTCGGTACGGCGTGAGTCCGGTCGGTGCGACGGAGCGGCAGAGCGGGCAGGCGCGCGGGTGCGAGGGCGAGGCCGTATGCTCCTTGTGCTTCTGCAGGCACTCCTTGTGGAACAATTGGTGGCAGCACTGCGTCTGGAAGCGCCCGCCGCGCCGACCTTTGCGGATGGGCGAGAGGCAGATGCTGCACGCCACCGGTGACGAGGCTGTCGAGGGCGCTGAGCTGCCCGGTGTGCGCATGTTGTCCCGAGGTGATGCTGTCTCCGAGCCGGGCGAGAAGATGCTTCGCCGGGCGGGTGTCGCCGTGCTGGTGCGGTTCCGATGCGGCGTGGAGCTCGTGGCCATCGGAATAGGTGATTGAACTGGACTCGGCTGCGTCGGAATCACGTGTACAGAGAGCTGACGGAATGCGTTCAGCAGCCCAGTTGTTGCGTCGCGTGATGGCGGCGGCGGAGGAGGTAGATCAGACGGTTCACCGAGGACGGCTGATGATGGTGGAGGCACGGGAGGCGGCAGAGGCGGCGCTTCAGGCTTGTTCATGGGGTCCACCAGCGAAGACGATTGTGGAGCTCGGTTCTCGATGTCCTCGTGCTGAGTGTCGGCATTGGAGCGTTTGAAGGAGATCGAGATGGGCGGGAACCAGCGAAAAAGAGAGTCCATTACATACACTTCTTATCATTTTCACTCGTGCTGATGGAAGAGGTGCGCAAATTATGATGACGTTTCATTAAAACTTGTTCGCCGCACGAGCCATCAAGTTCTGTGCCCGCGATCGCGGTGCTGTCGCACACGCAAACGAGACATGGAATCGGCTGACTGGCCAGCACCACTGCAAAAGATTTTCGAAGCCGCACTACAAGCGACGCGCACCCTCCCGCCGAACGAACGCTGGGATGCTGTCGCCGAGCGTGTTCCCGGCAAGAGCAAGGGTGAATGCCTGCATCGTTACAAGGCCATCCTCACGGCGCTCAAGGCCAAAAAGGAGGCGTCAGCCGGTGGCAACGGCAGCCCACCTTCCGATGCGGCGCCTGACCAAGCCGGTCCGCCGGCCTCGCTGCGCTCGCCGATAGGCCGTGCACCTGGTGGTCCACGGAGCAACAGGGGTCAGGCTGCAGCGGCGGCCGAGGGCGGTGAGGATGGCCACGTGCCGTCGTCGCCATCGGTTCGCGCGTCTGGCCGTGGCGGTGACGGCGGCATCGTCGAGGGGGCTGGAGAGGAGGGTGGCGGACGCCGTGGCAAGGGCAAAGGCAAAGGCAAGGGTGGCGACATCGACAGCGGCGGCGGCGGCGGCGGCGGTGGCGGCGGCGGCTCGCCGGTCGCAACTGCCGAGGGCGACAGCGCGGGCAGCGGCGTGGGCAGCCCCGCCAAGGGAATCCGACGCGGCGGGCGCCCCGCCAAGGCCGGCGGCGAGGCACTCGAAAAGGGAGCGAGTTCGGAGGGAGGTGCCGAGGCGACCCCAAACCCTAAAAAGGGAGTGAGTTCGGAGGGAGGTGCGGTCTCGCTCCCTCCGGAGACGACCGAGGCGGAGGCAGCTGAGGGCGGCGGTGGCGGCAGCAAGGGCGGCCGCCCGCGCGGCGGACGGAGTGGCAAGGGGAGCGTCGGCGCCGTCGGCATCGCCGAGGCCGACAAGACAGCCGAGGCCGAGGCAGCCTGCCACAGCGCTGTGGAAGGGGAGAGCCCCGATGGCAGCGGGCGCGGCCGCCGTCGTAGCGGGCGCAAGGCCAGCGGCAGCGGCGGTGGTGGCGCCGAGGGCGGTGGTGGCGAGGGCGGCGCAGCGACGGTGGCGAGCCCGCGCGAGGGCGCCGAGGGCGATCCCAAGGGCGGCGCGCGCGGTCCCAAGGGTGGTGCCGAGGGTAGCGTCGTGGCGGCACGCGTCGTGTCGGGCGTTTCCCAAGCCGCGAGCGGGGGCGCCCCTCCTTCCAAGGGCGAGGGGCGTGGTAGCAAGGGGAGCAAGGGCGAAGGGCGCAGCCCTACCAAGGGCGGAGGGCGTGGCACTGGCAAGGGCGGTGTCGGCAACGTCGCACCCGATACCGAAGGCGCCGGCGGTGATGGCAGAGGCGGCGATGGCGGCGGCGGAGGAGGAGGGGGCGGAGGGGGCGATACGGGTGCGGTGGCCGAGGCGGACGATGCAGGCGGCGAGGGCGGCGGCGAGGGCAGCGGCGAGGGCAGCCCCCGCAAGCGGCGGGAACGGACTCGGCGCAAACAGGGCGCTCCAGGCGAGGCAGCTGGGCAAGAGGTGGCCGAGGACGAGGGCGCTGTTGTGGGCGCTGGCCACCTCCGGCCACATCGACGTCACCTCAGGGATGTGGCGGAGGACGAGGGCGCGACGACGCCACCTCAGTTGCTCACTCCGGCCGCTGCGGAGACGACGACGGCCGAGGTCCCGGCGGCGGCGGAGGTGTCCAATGGCGGACGTTCGGAGCGGCGGCATGCCAAAGGCAAAGGTGAGGGTGCCGCCCCTCGCCCCGCCAAGGGCGAGGGGCGGGGGGAGCGCGGCAAGGGCCGCGGAAAGGGCGACAGCTTCAGCAGAGAGGTCTCAGAGGGCGCCGCTGTGGCGGCCGCAGCGGGTGCCACCGAGAAAACCACCGAGAATGAGTCCGAAACGGCTGCGGCGGCCACTGGCGGTGGCAAGGGCAGCGCACCTTTAGGGAAGCAATGGTGGCGTCGGCTGACGACGACGGACCCGATCACCTTAGAACCGCTCCGGATGCTCCGGCAACCGCCCTTTCGGCTGCCTCCCGACCTGAGCCTCACGCACGAGACCGAGAGTGACTACTATGACCCTCGACCCCTCGCCACCTACCTGATCTCGACGGGCCGTTTCGAGCATCCCTTTTCGAGACGCGAGCTCCTCGAGACGGAGTGCGCGGCGCTCGACGAGCACTTGACCAAGCACAGGCTCGGAGGCGCCGACGTGCTGTACGCCTATCGCCATCGAGAGGAATATAAGAAGGCGGCGCCTCTCCCCAACGTCGCCGACATCCGCGCCACGGCCACTGCTTTACTGGAATCGCTGTATGCAAACTCGCGCTACGGAGCCCGCGCCGCCAGCGGCGCGAGCAGCGGCGCGAGCAGTGTCGCGGCAGGCGGCATGGCAGCGGGCGGCGCGGCGCGCGCGTCCACAGGTGTGCCCCAGCCGCTCCTGCCGGGCGCACTGCTCGCGCCTCCAGTGATGCAGTCAGCGAGTGGTGGGCTCACCATGGTCGATGACGACCTCCTACCCGCCCACGCGACAGGCCGCAACGCGCGCGGCGAGTGGGCAGCCGCCGCAGGCACCCACGCTGTCTTGACGTTGCCGAGTGTCAACCCCTTCCCCTCACTGCCTCAGCCCGCGCCGCGCCCGGCCGCCCCGGCGCTATCAGGCGCGATCCTGCCCCCGATGAGCAGCAGCCTCAACGCCGTGCTCGCCGCCGTAGAGCCCACGACGGCGCGCCCCCCCGCGCCCGCAACGACGCCGTCGGCGGCCGGTGGCGAGGGCAGCGGCCACCGTCTCGCCGCCTTCGCAGCGGCCATTGGACGTGACCCCAACGACCCGTCGAGCTTCGCGACAGGTACGTCGATGGGCTTCAGTGTCGAGTCACTCGCGGTCGCCAAGGCACAGCCGGCGTGGGTCCGCCAGGTAGACGAGCTCCTGAGCGCCTTCTGCCGCGGCGACGCGCGGCGTGAGAGCCTGCCTGCGATGACGAAGCAGCAGCGCGGCGTGGTTCACGAAATGGCCAAGGCCTACAACATCTCGACGCAGTCGTATGACAATGAGCCTCGCCGCCACGTAGACCTCTTCCGCACGCCGACGACGCTCCTGTCGGCGGGGCGCGTGGCCGAGAGCCTGATCACACAGGCCACCTCGGGCGCTCCACACGCCAGCGGCCCGTCGGGCGCCGCCGCGGGCTATGGATTCGGAGGGGGGCTTGCCGAGTACTGCATCGACCTGGTCGACGTGCAGTGCTCGCAGGCGGCGATGGCGACGACGCTGCGCGCGCTCTCGGGCGACTATTCTGTTCGCCTCGGGCCGCCCCCGCCGGACGGCTCCGCGCCCAAGGTGACGCTTGCCTTTGAGGCGCTCGGCGCAGCGCGCGCAGCCCTCGACGCTCTCGGTGGCGGCATGCGCGGCTCCTTTAGGGTCGTGCCGCCACCGTGGGCCACAAACAAGAAGCCAGCGCACAACACAGCGCTCGCGGCCGGCGGCGGATCGCTCAACACAGCGCCGGGCTTGCCACCTGGCCTTGCGTCGATGCCACCCGCGCTGCCGCCGCCGCCCCAGGCCTCTGTGCCGCTTCCCCCTGCTATCCTCGAGGTGGCGGCGCTCGGCTTCACGCCGGACCAGGCCGCCTTTGCGCTGCAATCGACTGGTGGCCACGTGGCACAAGCCATCGAGCTCTTGATCGCCCAGGGCGGCGCCGATTCGTTCACACCCAAAGGCGGAGGGCTGCCGCCGCCAAAGGGACTGCCACCGCCAGGGGGGGGGCTGCCACCTCCCGGGGGGGGACTGCCACCTCCCGGGGGGGGGCTGCCACCTCCCGGTGGGAGGCTGCCACCGCCTGGGATTGGGGGGCTGCCACCGCCGGGGATTGGGGGGCTACCTCCGCCGGGGATTGGTGGAGCCCCCCCGCCTCCCGGAACGGGGCTGCCTCCCCCCGCTCGCCTGCCGCCTCCGGGCATAGGCGGAGGGCTCCCTCCTCCCGCGGGGAAGACGGCCGCGACCGAAGGTGAAAGCAGCCCGGGACCCGGGGGCGCCATTTCTCCCGCCAAGGCGGGTGGCGCCGCCGCCTCGCCGCGCTCGTGGGACAGCCTTCGTCGCGACGACGCGCCCGATTCGCCGCCACTCAGACAAGGCTGGCGCGAGCTTCCTAATAAGGGAGGAAGCGGCGGCGCCGCCGAGGAGCGCCGGCGCGCCGAACCTCACAGCGGCGGCGAGACGCGCGCGAGCGTCGAGGGCCGCAGCGGCGCCGGTGCCCGCGACGGCGCCACGGAGCTCGACCCTCCCGTGCCTTCTCCGTTGTCGAACAAGAAGCGCGAGCAGCCCGCTGCCGCTGAGAGCGCCAGCGCCGCCGCAGCCGACGGCAGCAACACGTCACTCGACCGCGCGCTCGGCGGCGCTCCAACTGACCACACCCTAGTGACTGAGCTTCAGGCCCTCGGTTACCCTCTGCTCGCCTGCCGCACGGCGGCGCGCGTGGTCACTTCCGAGCACAAGGATGCTGGCCGCGCTGCGTGGCTCGAGGCTGGCAAAGCTTGGCTTCAAGACAAGGTGGATAAGGGCGAGCTCAAGGCGCCGATGCCCAAGACGGCTCCCGTACCCGCGCCCGCGCCGCCCGCACCCACGGCGGCCGAGGTGGCAAAGGCGCGGCGCATGGCGGCGCACACGGCCGCAGAGAAACTGAAGGCGGAGAAGCCGTCGAATAGGCCCGCGGCGAATGCTTTCGCCCTGTTGCTGAACGAAGACGAGAACGCGGATGACGACGATGAGGACGATGAGGAGGACGACGAGGAGGACGACGACGAGGACAACGACAAAGAGAAGTAGAGGGAGAGGTCGCCTTTGTGACGCCTTTGGGACATGCATAGCCTGCCGACTGACCGTTTGCAAAAAGAGGCGTGCTGCGCTTGATGGCGAGAGGTGCTTTGATTTGAGTGGCTGATTAGACCGCAAGGCAGCGCACGCCGACCGAAGACTAGGCCCCCGAGGTCCATCGCCGTCTCATACACTGCGTGCATCAAGATGGCGAGAGAGAGTACATGATGCAGGATGGTGCTTCTGCTTGGGTTCTTCTTCCGATGTCGAGATGCCGCGCCGCTGTGTGTCGTCACCGGCGGACGACCGGACTCGAGGACTGACAAACTGACATGTGAAACGACGTACTAGGCGCGGCCGGATGTTGTTCGTGCATAGTGTTTCGCTTTCCATTCGATATTAATATCCGTGGTGTGAAAACTGTGGTTTTGGTAGGTGTGCGTGCTTGCTTGCTTTGCATGAGAAGAAACTCTCTAATTAAAAACGTCCAGAACTTGCGGGCAGAAAACTTGTCGGAGGTCCTCCGACGGGTCCGTGCTTCCGAGACAAGGAGAACAAGAAGCGCCATGTACACGCTCCAAGTGCCAGGTGACTACGGATATGTCGCGCTCGCCGTCGGAGTCGGAAGCTTTGTCGTGACGACCATGATGGGTATTCCTGTGATGAAGGCGCGAAAGAAGAATGACGTGCAGTACCCCAATCTGTACGCCACACCGGGTTATCACAAGGAGGCTGATGCGTTCAACCGCGTGCAGCGTGGCCACCAGAATATGTTTGAGAGCCTTTCGTCTATGCAGACTATGTCCCTTCTCGGAGGCCTGAAGCACCCCAAGGTGGCGGCGGTCGGCTTCTGCCTCTACCTTGCCGGCTGCTACTTCTACATGGTGGGCTACTCGGACATGTCGCTCGACGTGAAGACGGCGCGGTACAAGAGGGGCGGAGGGCTCAAGTGGCTTGGTATCCTCGCTTGCATGTATACGAGCACCTCTCTCGCGGGATCGATGCTGCGCTGGTGGTGAGCTTTCATGCAGCAGGTCATCAGGCATGTCGGGAACGAGTTGTTGACGCACGCCTCGTCGGCTCGAAAGCGTAGGCGAAATTGACGAAGTCGCAGTCGCGTCACGCCCGGCGGACCGGTTGGCTGGGAGGGGAGGCCGGAGTTGCTGTGTTGATGTGTACCGGCACTGTAGGCGCGTAGATCTCGCGATGTCGAGCGCGAGTACAGTGACAACGTACCGGTACTTGTGTGAACCAGGGTGCGGAGCCGTCCGTTGAGACTGTGGTGTGGAGAGCGCGCGCGGGGGACGCGACGAAACTGACCACCTGTTGCACCTGTTTCTGTGCGTGCTTGCTTGCTTTCGCTAGTTTCTGTGTCGCCAACGAAATTCCTCAATATGGGGAAGGCGTCCACGTGCTTGGCCGACTTCCACGCATTCGTCACTGCACAGCCGTCGGCATGCGCGCTCGTGCACCACGACCGAGATGCAGGTTCGTCGATTCAGCTGACGTATCGTGATCTTGCCGATATGGCTGTCGCCGCTGGGCTGGGTCTTCATGAGGCGGGCCTGCACCGAGGCTGTCCGATCGTGAGCTTTTGCGACGAATCTCCCGCAGTCGTCATAGCCTTTCTCGGCATCGCGTCGGCCGGTGGTGTCGTGGTTCCGATTGATCCCGCTGCACCCGAGGCGAGGCTCCAGTCCATGATTGCCGACTGCGGCGCACGATTGGCGCTGTGCGTGTGTGAATGGAAGGAGGCCCTCGAATCCAAGGTCTGTGGCCACGAGGAGCGGCTACATCTGGTGACGCTGGAGGCGGCGATGCGTGCGGGTCGCATGCGTATGTGCCACGAATCATCCATGCTTCCGTTGCCACAGCCCGACGACCATTTGCATCTCATCTACACGTCAGGTAGCACTGGCAGGCCAAAGGCGGTGCTTGTGACGCACGGAGCCATGCACGCCTACGCCCGAGCCAAGAGCAACACGCATGGGATTCAGCCTGCGCTCTCTGGCGCATACGCCAGCGCGTGCGCCTCGCGTGTGCTCCTCGCATCTGCCCACACGTGGGATCCATGTATCGGTGACACGCTCTCGACGCTGGCCGCTGGGGCGACGCTGTGCACGGCGCCTCGTGCACAGCTGTTGCAGGCGTTTGGCGGGACGATGCAGGCCTTACGAGTGACGCACGTGTGTGCGACGCCCTCGCTCTGGTCGCTGCTCTCGCTGGCCCCGTCGCAGCTCCCGTCCCTCCAGTTCGTCGCTCTAGGCGGCGAGGCGCTGCCTTTTGCTCTAGTCGCACCCTGGCTCGCACACAGCGCGAGCGCCGCCACCGGTCTACCAAGTGGGTTGCCCGTGATCGCCAACACATATGGGGTGACGGAGGTGACCGTGTACCAGACGATCGGGGCATGCGCCACGGCCGAGGCGCGCGGCACAGCGAGTGCAGGCTGGCCGTTTGCGAGCGTCGACCTGGCACTTGACACGGCGCTTGACACGGGCAGATCTGGCGGCGAGATCTTGCTTGCGGGGGAGCAGATGGCTGTGGGCTATCACGGTCGACCTGAGCTGACTGCCGAACGTTTCGTGTGGCTCGGCAGCGAGGATGTCAGGCTGTGGCTGCTGCAACGGCGGCGAGTGGATACTATTGAGACGGCAGATGGCAGCAGCGGCAGCGGCAGCGGCAGCGGCAGCGGCAGAGGCAGCAGCAGCGGCAGCGGCAGCGGCAGCAGCCCCCTCCAGACCCGCCGTCTCTGGTTTCGCACCGGCGACCTCGGCGTGTGGGAGGGAGAGGGCTCTGGGCTGCGGGTCCTGGGCCGCATCGACGCGCAGATCAAGTTGCGCGGCATCCGGGTGGAACTGGGCGAGATTGAGGCGGTCGCACGACAGAGCTCGGTCATCACCGGTGCCGCCGCCACCGTGATTGATGATCAGCTCATTCTCTTCGTGGTGCCTGCGACGGACGAGCTCAGTCTTGCCACGTTCCATGAGGCTGGCGCTGACGTGGCGGTGCGCCTGCAGCTTCGCAAGTGGCTGCCACCATCCCTGCAGCCCACCCGCCTGGTCGCGATCGAGAGATTGCCGCTCACGGCAGGCGGCAAGCTGCTACGATCCAGCCTGCCGTCGCCACCGCCGCCGATTGCGTCGCCGACTGCTCGCGGCACGTCCGCAATCGACGATCCCGCCAAACCCGAAGAGGCTCTGCGCGGCGCGACCGAACTCGCTGTAGCCAAGGCATGGGCAGAGACTCTTCCACACGGCGTTCCCGCCATCGGGCCGCACTCAAACTTTTGGGAGCTCGGCGGCACCTCGCTGATTGCGGTCAAGATGCTCGACAAGCTCCGGCGCTACCTTGACGCATCGAGCGCTGGAGGCACAGATGCCTTCGAGCGTGGCAACCAGCGCTTCGCCACGCGGCTATGCGGCCTCTATCGCAAGCCGCAGCTGCGTGACTATTGCGTGTGGCTCCAATGGGCAGCCCTGCCCGCACCTGCGGCTTTGTCCTCCGACACGACGGCAGATGCGATACGCTCCTTTGAACGCCTCGGAGAGTTTCAAGCTGCTGCAGACGATCCGGCGGGAGTGCTCAGGGACAGCGACGGCGCGTTATTCGCGGCGGGCGACCTCGCATTCCCTGAGAGCGCAGAGATGGCCCTTGCCGCGACGGCGGTGCTCTCCTTCGCGGCGCAGCTCGGTGGGAGGAGGTTGGTGAGCGAGCTGCTTGCCGCCAATGCCGATCCCGACGCCGGCAATAGCCGTACGAGGAGAGAACCGACGCCTCTGATGCACGCGGCGAGTCGGCACGAGTGCGACTTCGCCCATGGTCCTCAGGTCGTCGCAACGTTGCTTGCAGCGGGTGCTCGCGTGAACGCGGCGACGCGCACGCAGGCTACGGCATTGCACCGTGCGGCCGCTGGCGGGTGCGCCGCGTCGCTCGCACTGCTCCTTCGAAGCGAGGACTGCGCCCGGGACGCTCGCGACTTGAACAAATGGTCAGCGCTCTTCCATGCCGCGTGGGCGGGTGCGACGGCGTGCGTGCAGCTGCTGCTCGCGTGCGACGCGCCTGTAAATGAGATTGACCGTTGGAGGCGCTCGCCGCTGTGCTGGGCGTGCGCGGCCGGTCACGTCGATGTGGTCCGGTGCCTCCTGGGCGCCAATGCTGACGCATGTGGACCGAGTAAGCCACAAAAGGCCCACCTGGAGCGCTTCTCGCAGATGGAATGGAGCACGCCCCTTCACCTGGCGTTGCATGAGTGGTGCCGGCGCCGCCCAGGGGCTTTCGCCGCAGCCACGAGCGAGGAGGAGGAGTGCCGCGCGGCCTTGGCGACGCAGGAGCCAGCTGAGGCAGCGCCGACAGAGGGTGGCGCGACAGAGATGATGTCCGAGATGATGCCCAAGAGCCTCGAGCTCATACAGCTGCTGCTCGATGCCGGCGCGAACCCTACCGCGCCAGACCAGAATGGCCTGACGCCCATCGAGCTCGTGCGGCAGCGGGCGGTGACCAAGGATGCTGAGCTGGCAGTTGCACTGATCGAAGAAAGCGCCGCGCGTGCAGCAGCGCGTGGCCACCGAAGCTCGAGGACGGCGCAGGAGCGTGGGACCACCGGTGCCGATGACCGCGAGCGCGACCCGCTCAAAACTCGCAAGGCAGCGAGCATCTTTCTGGAACGGGATGCAAGCCGCGTACACGTAAGGCGTTGCCAGTGGCCACCGGGTTCCAAAACAGCAGAAGAGCGCAGTGCGCACTGGGTCTGGCCGCCGTTTTCAACTCCAATGTGGGGGCGTCACGCCCGTAGTCTTATTAGTGCGAGCAGGTAAGAGAGTCGTGCAGGCGCGCCGAGTCCCGAGCGAGCCCGACCCGGAAATGTATATAAATGTATTCGCCGCAACCGCGGGCCGCAGTTTGAGTTTAGACGGTAGCGAGTAGGGACCCAGGGACCAGGACTACGTAGAAGCTAGATGCGACGCCGCTTACAGGCTGTGGTTACCGGGAGTTTTACTTTTTACTTAACCGTTTCAAACGGAAACGCGGCGTTTAATAACCGAACGAAACCGCTGCTCTGTCGTGTAGTCTCAAGTCTGATCGAGCCGTACGTACTTACATGCCGATGCCGGGACGTAGCCAAACCGCTCAATCAAGGGCGCGCAGCGTCACATGCAGCGATTCCTGCTCGAGCCATGCATACCTTCCTGGAAAGAGCGCATCAACAGCAGCGCGAAAGCCTTGGAGCACGGTCTGTAGCTGCGTGACCCTTTGCAGGCAATAGTCCCCGTCTGGTTCGAGGGAGTAATTCCCGTCTGGTGGTGGTGGTGCAATGAAGGTGACGAGTGTGGAACCCGATGGGCTCGCCTCGCGATACGAACTGATGCGATTTCCCGGCTGATTCACACGTGGCAGGTAGGCTGCAAGGTCGTCCCACTCGGACAGGACGCTCTTGACACGCTGGCTCTCCTCTTCTGTGCACTCTGAAAGGTCATAGCCATCGTCCGCGCCCTCATCAACGGGTGGTGCCGGCCGAATGGGCACGTGATCAACGTGCTGGCGGCCCTGCGCCTCCAGTCCGCGGGCTGCATACGTCACGACACTCAACCGGAACACCGGGACACCAAGCGAAGACAGCACCTGGCTGTGTTGCATGCAGAGATGGTGAAGCTGACGGAGCTCGTCGAGGCTGAATTCGGGAGCATCGTCGATGAGCGCGCCCATCGTTGTTTTGGGCCATTTGCTGCCAGAATTCTCCGGCTTGACATGAAGGTGTGGTTCGTTGAGGTGGCTCTTGAGTCTGGCGAGCGGTGCTGGGAATCCCTCATACACTAGTGTGAGCACTCCATTCCACGCAACAAAGAAGCTGCATGGGTAGAGTATGCAGCATTGTGTGCATGCGCGCTGCATGAGTAACGGGAGCTGCTCGCGCACGAGCGAGGCGCAGGCGCACATCGAATAGACCACATGTGCGAAATGGTCAACACAGAAAGACATCTCCAATTCAAAAATGCGGGACACAAAGCGAGGACACGGGACACACGACGGTACACACCGGACCTTCCTATTTCCCTATGCTCACCCCGCGGCGTCGAATCGCGTCATTGTGGTGTTCGGCTAATAATAAACGAGTTTTGGGGCTTGATTTGCGACCTGCAAACAAATCTGCACCACTTGGTCACCCATCCAATGGGCGCATATTTCAGTAGCACAGGTTGGAGCGCGCGAGCCCAGAACAAGCAGCATCGGGGTCTATCTGGCCTTTCATCTCTTGCGACTGTGTTACCATTGACCTACAGAAGCAACAAGTACATTAGGGTTGACGTGCCGCTCGTTGCTGTCATCCACCGATCGTGCCAGCTGGTAGCGGTGCTCATCGCCCTCGCGCAGCTGTACTTCGAAGACGGGTGGGCGGTGGCTGAAGAGCCTGGCGGGATGGCTAATGCGTGGGTGGAGACGGGCAACATGCTCGTCGCCACCGACGACACAACGCTCTCCGCGCGGACAACATACTGCTCCAATCCGAGCTACTCATACGTCGAGGGCATCTACGCGATGGCCGCGCCCGAATGCCGGGGCATGATGACCTCTGAGCTCATCACAAAGACTACCGACTCTGCCTTCGTGACGACGGCCTTTTCGGAGACTGTCACCATAGGCTGGCCGTGCGAAGACGTGGATGCCACCGGCTCAGGCGCCTATGCCGCCGCAACAGGTGCCAGCGCGGAAGAGAATGAAGCATCATGCGCCGCCAGCAACGGCACCCTCTTTAATCGCAGCAATGGCCAGTGCGGTTGCCAAGACACTCGGGCCTACTATCCGCTCGCCGTGGAGCAGCTGAGCATGTCGCTCGAGCACGCATTCGACACGTCAACTGCGTTTGGCGATTGGGAAGGCTCGTCCGTCGAGGCAGCAGGAGGCTCCGGTCTAGAAACGTTCGTCGTGTTCAAGAACGGTACGACCCGCAAGTTCAATGCGGGCGAGGTCATGGCGATGCCGCTCTCAGCATGGTTCAACATTGCCGGTGTCGACCTCGACGCCAAGAATCAGGCGGTGCGCAGAGACGATCGGGGCAATCTGCCGCCGATGCGCACCACAGGTGTGAACGTGCGCGTAGACATCCTCTACTCCAACGTCGACAGAGCCACCAAGCGTCCCGCCACCTCCGAGGGAAGGCGGGATGTCCACGCGGAGGTGAAACTGCGCCCCGAGTACGGGACGTGGACGGGTGTCGGAGTGCAAGCGATCTGGGTTGTCTTCCCGGCCGACCCAGACGACAGCGTGCCGCAGCACTACCATCTCGTCGAACGGACACGACAAGGCGTCCTCTTCCAGTTCCACACGAGCGGCCTCATCTATAAATTCAACTTCTGGTACTTGCTCAGCGTGGCCATAGCGGCGCTGGTGATGGTCAAGAGTGCAGACGTTGTCGCCGACACGGTAGCCTTCTACATGCTGCCCGGTGGGCAATCCACCGTGCTGCTCAACAAGCGCTCTGAGATAGTCTCCAAGCGCTCTGAATTCGCAGAGATCGGCATGAAGGCAGCGATCCTCGCTTGCAGCTACCGCAATTTCGACCCCGACAATAATGGGATCATTGAAGCCGTCGACATCGTACGAGTTTTCGCACACGTCGAGGGAATAACATGGCAGCAGGCACATGCGATCGCACATATGATCATGGCAGGCGCAGACACGTCGTTTCAGGGCGAGGAGGCAGGCAGTGAGGGGGGGCTCTCGTTCATCGAGTACATGACTTGCGTCGAGGGCGATGCAATCAACTTTGCCGACTTCCTCGCAAACGTCGAGCCGGCGAAGGGCACGAGTGATGAGGAGGACTGTCGCTTGGCATTCGAGGACGAACGCAAGAGCTTACCGCTCAAGAAGGGGCGGATGTTTGAGACCATGCCAGCAGCTCCCGTTCTCGGCCAATCGCTGAACCTGACGAATGAGCAAAAGCAGGAACGGCTCGGCAATCGGGGCGTGCTTCGAGTTCACTTTGAAAGGGCGAGCGGACTCAAATCAACCGACACCAATGGGCTATCTGACCCGTATGCAATGGCAGTGATCAAGAGGGTTCACGTGAAGACCAAGGCGCTGCCAAAGACACTCGCGCCGGCATGGAACGAGATGCTGCAGTTCAAGGTGACACCCCAGTTGCAGGCCGTTGTTGATGCGAACATGACGGTCTCTGTCATGGACAAGGATACCGGCATGTTGGACAAAGATGACGAGGTCGGAAAGTGTACGGTGGCTCTGAGTGCACTAGCCGAGTGCGATAGCATCACCTTCGCGGAGGCCCTAACACCTCAAGGCGTCATCTACTTCACGGTTTCGTGGACTGAAGGCGAGGCGTCCCCCATTAAGAAGAAGAAAGGAGGCGAGGCGTCGCCCGCCAAGAAGGTGGTCGTCAACGGCACCGGTGCTGGTGTACAACCGTCACCGATGCGGACACGGTCGCCGTCACCGACGCCGCCTGCCCCGCCGCCACCGCCCGCTGAGAGCGAAGCTTCCGCATCTGCTGCTGCCTCGGCTTCACCGAAGAAGAAGAAGAAGAAGAAATCATCTGATGAGGAGGTGGTCGTTACGGTTGTTCCAGCCGCGGACGTAGAGGCCCAATTAGAGACGAAGCAATCAATCTAGGAGCCGTACGCTAGGCCGCAAGAGAGCGGGGCCCAACGTCATACAATGTAATTAGTGCATAGAGAATATAGATTATAGTCCGTAGCCCAATGTTATAGACGTTATAGCCGCGTAGCGATAGAGTGAATATGCAGTAGTCGGCCTTAAACTGAGAGCACTATTGACAGTCAGACTGTCGGATATTCGCAGTAGTTTTTGGTAAAATCGCGGCGGTGGGTTCTCGAAACTGACATTTCTATATTAAGAGTTGATACCTAGTGGTCCTCGGCGAGGACCACTAATCGCGAGGACCACTAGTGGACGACCAATGACCAATCATGACGGCTTCGAGCTTGCCTGCGAGGAGGTGGCCGTGGAAATTCGATTGCCCCCGAATGTCGTCACCGAATGCACGGAGAACTTCACGCTCGAAAGAAGGATCGGAAGAGGCAGCCAAGGCGAGGTGTGGCACGCGGAAGCGCTCGCCACGGGACGATTCTTTGCCGTGAAGCTACTCACGATGAGCGCCGATGCCCTGAGCGAGCTCCGGGCACACCGCCATCTCAAGCGCTACGAACCTCACGTGAACATTCTTCATCTCGAGTGGAGCTACATGGATCGGTGAGAGCTGCGTCCTCACCATCGCTTGCGCCGCCGCCGCAACAATCTTGTTTCAAAGGTTGACCGCTACGTCATCGAATCACGTGCACAGGTCGAGCATCAATCTCGTGTCTCGGCTGTGTAAATGTGATCTGCTGGAGTACGTTCTCGCGAGGACCTCGCTCGACGAGATCGAGGCGAGCAAGTGGACGCGGAAGCTGTGCGCTGCGGTGGGTTACCTTCATGCAAAAAACGTCGTCCACCTCGACGTGAAGCTCGAAAACGCGTTCATCGACTTCAACGATGAGCTCAAGCTCGGCGACTTTGGCCTCTCAGCATTCTCGTGCCCGGGGACCAAGATGAGCAAGGCGTGCGGCTCGGGGGTCTACGCGGCGCCTGAAGTGCTCATGAGCAAGCACATCGGACCCTACTGTGGTCGCGCCGCCGATGTGTGGTCCCTCGGCATCTGCTCGTTCGTTATGGTTCGCGGTCGCTTCCCTTTCGGCGTGGACGCGCCGATCAAGGCGATTGGCGTGCACGCTACAGCTCTCAAGGATTCACACGAAACAGGGCAGCTGCGGCCGTCACCGGCGCCCATGCTCCGCGGCGAGCTGCAGCGTGGCGCCTTCTCGGCGCCACATCTTCAACTCCTTGACGCGTGCCTGATGCTGATTCCTGCGGCCCGTCCGACCGTCGAAGACATCATGAGGGCTCCCTGGCTCAATTTCCACTCTGGACCGAGCTCGCGCCCGCCCACGGCTTGCAGCTCCTCCAAGTGCAACTCCAAGGAAGCGGTTCCTCAGCCCATGTCTGTCCACGCCAACACGTCCGAGCCGAGAAGCTTTGAAATCATCTCACCCGAGCCCGTCGACACCGCGCCCAAGACGTTGCCGCATGGCAGCCTGCAAAACAGTGCCTGCTCTGGGTACGTCAGAGGTTGCAGGCAGAGGTCCTTTGACCAGTTGTCTCCCTGTACATCTCCCGACACGGTCATCATGATGCCTGAGGCGGATGTGTCCCTTAAAGTGCTTCCGCCTGCTCACGGTTTCCAGCGGTCTGGCAAGCGCTTCAAGGCGTCCCTCATGGACATAGAATTCAAAGCGGCGAGAGCATGTTGACCATCGTCCAGCTCCCATGAATGAAATTCAACGCTGGATCGCGCTGACGCGACTGAAATGAACGACAGCATGCGGGCTACAAGGCTACATGCGATGCATTCGGACTATCCGGGTATGCATGTGAGATGTGTGAGCGAATGCATGGCGTGAAATATGTGACATATGTCGTGCGTGTGGTCCGTGGACCGGACCGTGTGCGGTGTGGTCCCTTCCCTTCCTTGCCAGCTGGTGCGCCGGACACGAGTGGTTGAGTTTGCTGCGGTACAGCGAGGAGAACAATTTAATTTTGAAACGAGGCGGAGCCCCCGTCGGACGGGGTCCGGAGAGTCGAGAGTGTCGGTAGTACGCGGGATGCGAACGGAAGGCGGAAGAACGACGGTGGGGACGTAGTCCATACACAGTACACCACTTAGCCAAGCGCAACTCTGCCTCTGACACGAGCGCCCGAAACGCCCGATTCCGAGCTTAAATGGCAACCAAGCTTAGGTCCGGCTTGAGCTCAGCGCTCGTCTTCGTCAATGCCGCGATCGACGTCACGACGTCCTCCTCACGCCAGAGCCGCGAGAGCACATGCTCAATCATCCTCACGTCGGCGAGTGCACGGTGTGCCTCTGTCGGTGGACCGCCGAGCTCCTCATAGAGTGTGCCGAGGTCGTACTTGCCACGGGGCTTGTCCTTGCTGAGCAGCCGGAAAAGCTCCTCGCAGTCGCTGATAAACTCCATGCATGCGGGGCTAAAGGTTCGTCCAAAGGCTCGTCCTCCGTGCTCGACTGGGAGCTACGCCGCCTGCAAAAATGGCAATCGTAGCGGATCATAGCGCATGCCATTGCGGGCCATCAGCACGCAGCGAGGGCCTGCGCCGATGTAGGCTTGAAGGGCCGCGAGGCCCTGAGCCACAGAAGGATTATCTGCCACGTCAGCCTTCTTTTAAGTGATGGACCTTTGTCGCAGTTGTGGGATTCGCATGCCCGGGTGGACGAGCATGTCGAGCGGTGGGCCCTCTCTGCGCCACGCGCCATCGGCAAAGCGCATCCGCTGCGCCGCGATTTCGCAGATGGCATTTTTCTGGCGGCTCCGGCCGGTTGTCTCCAGATCGTAGAGCACGAGATCAAAGTCTTCGAGTCGCGTAGCTCCACGATCAGCCGGCGGCACGGCCTGAACGGCATGCTGCTCAGGGTCGAGGAGGTCGATGATTCGTACGCGAGCAACGGCTTCGCCGTCAGCAGCCGCATGCTCCTCGACACGTTCGCCGGTCGCGGAGAAGGCCTCCGGCAGGATTAACTCGGGCAAGTCACTGCCAAGCCGTTTGGGCAGAGGAGGCGACGCATCGACTTGCGCGTCTGCAATAGGTAGCTTGACAGTCGCTTCCGCGAGTGTCAGCAGCTTTTCTGATGCAGATTCGCGGCGAACGAACTCCGAGTGCACCATCGGCACGCTTGCTGGATGAATGCGAGCTTGGCGTACGGAAGTGCTCGTCTTTGCGAAGGGCCATACATGTAGAAGAGAGCGATGAACCCTCCTAACCGTGCAGGTGTGAAGAATTGTGACGAGCTCGAGAGCGAGCGCGAGCGCGCGGCGCTAGTTCGATATTCATTTCACAGAGCTGCGCAGCAAGTCGGAAAAGAGCACACGTCGCACGAAAGTCGGAGCCAGACTGAGAGCGCGTGATCGCGGCAGTGAGCGGCGTCGTATCGTGATGCACCTCTACTCGCTCACGCTGCAGAAGAGCAGCGGCATCACCGCCGCGGTGTACGGCAACTTCTCCGCGCCAAAGCAGCAGGAGCTGGTGGTCGCCCGCGGCAAAGTGCTCGAGCTCATACGGCCAGATGACCATGGCAAGGTGCAGACGGTGCACGCGACGGAGGTGTTCGGCATTATTCGTTCGCTCGCCACGTGCCGGCTTACAGGTGGCAACCGCGACTACATCGTCATCGGCAGCGACTCGGGCAAGATTGTCATCCTCGAGTACTCTGCGGACAAGCAGTGCTTTGATCGCGTGCACGCGGAGACGTACGGCAAGACGGGCGTGCGGCGCATCGTGCCCGGACAGTACGTGGCGGTCGACCCACGCGGGCGCGCGGTCATGATCGGCGCGGTCGAGAAGCAGAAGCTCGTGTACATCCTAAACCGCGACTCGGCGGCGCGCCTCACGATCTCGAGCCCGCTCGAGGCGCACAAGAGCGCAACGGTGTGCTTCGACCTGATCGGCGTGGACGTAGGCTTCGACAACCCGATCTTCGCTGCGCTCGAGGTCGACACCGAGGAGGTCGAGAACGAGCCCGACACACGCGAGGTACTCTACGAGAAGCTCCTCGTGTACTACGAGCTCGACCTCGGTCTCAATCACGTGGTGCGTAAGTGGTCGGACGCGGTGGACCCGACGGCGAATAAGCTCGTGGCGGTGCCAGGCGGCGCCGACGGTCCGGGCGGCGTCATCGTTTGCTCCGAGAACTTCGTCGTCTATAAATCGCCCACCCAGCCCGAGCGTCGGTGCGCACTTCCCCGGCGCAAGGACCTACCTACCGCCCACGGGTTGCTCATCATCGCGGCGGCGGTGCACCGGCAACGAGACCATTACTTCATCCTGGTGCAGTCCGAGTGCGGCGACCTGTACAAGCTCACGCTCACCGTCGAGGGCGAGCTCGTCGCCGAGCTGCGCTGCCGCTACCTCGACAGTGTCCCGCCTTGTGTCGCATTATGCATCCTCAAGAGTGGTTTCCTCTTTTGCGCCGCCGAGTTCGCCAACCACAGCTTCTACCAATTCCAGGGCATCGGCGAGGATGACGACTCGCCCACGTGCAGCTCAAAGCAGTTCGAGGCCGAAGATTTTGCCGTCGTGCCGCTCGTGCCGCGCCCGCTGCGCAACCTGCTGCACGTGGACGATATGGAGTCCCTGTGCCCCATTGTGGACGCCAAGCTCGTTGATCCGACCAAAAGCGGCACGCCGTCGATCGCAGCGCTATGCGGGCGTGGGCCGCGCTCGACGCTGCGGCTGCTGCAGCACGGGCTCGCCGTGAGCGAGATGGCTGTATCCGAGCTGCCCGGCAACCCGAACGCCGTCTGGACCGTGAAGAAGCGGCGAGACGACCCGTATGACCGATACATCGTGGTAAGCTTCGTCAACGCGACGCTCGTGCTCTCGATCGGCGAGACGGTTGAGGAGGTGACGGACAGCGGGCTCAAGGCCGACACGCCCACGCTCTTCGTCGGGCTCGTCGGTGACGACGCGATGATGCAGGTCCACCCGGCAGGCATTCGACACGTACGCTCCGACGGGCGTGTGAATGAGTGGAGGCCGCCTAAGGGGAAGCCGATCATCAATGCGACGGCGAACCACAAGCAGGTGGTGCTCTCGCTCTCGGGCGGCGAGGTGATCTACTTCGAGCTGGACGCGGCGGGCACGCTCGCCGAGATGGACAAGAAGGACATGGGGCACGAGGTCGCTTGCCTCGAGATTGGGGCCGTGCCCGAAGGGAGGCAGCGCTCTCGCTTCTTGGCCGTGGGTGGCTGGGACAACACGATCCGCATCCTCTCGCTGGATCCGGATGACTGTATGACAGTGCTTGCAGTGCTCGCGCTGCCGGCGCAGGCGGAGGCGGCCGCGCTCGTCTCGATGCCTATCGGGCGCGCCGGCGCGGGCGCCGCCGCTCTCTTCCTGTGCATTGGGCTCTCCAACGGCGTGCTGCTGCGCGCGCGACTCGACCCTCGAACCGGACAGCTCTCGGACTCGCGCACTCGCTTCCTAGGCGCGCGCGCCGTGAAGCTCTTTCGGCTGCCTCTAGGCGGGCACGAGGGCGTCCTCGCACTCTCGTCCCGCCCCTGGGCAGCCTACTGCCACCAGTTTGCGCTCCTCACCTCGCCGCTCGCGTACCAGGCGCTCGAGTACGGCTCGTCCTTCGCGTCGGAGCACTGCCCGGAGGGTGTGGTGGCCATCGCGGGCAACACGCTGCGCATCCTGTCGCTGGACAAGCTGGGCGATGCTTTCAACGCGGAGTCGGTCCCACTTCGGTACACGCCGCGCAAGCTCGCCACGCATTCGGTCTCGGGTCATCTCGTCATCATTGAGACGGATCACAACGCGTACAACGAGGATGAGAAGGCGCAGCTGTACGAGGCCGTCGGCGTGACGCCTCCCGTGCCCGCGGGCACAGTCGTGGACGCGGACGACGAGGAGGCCGAGGGGATGCTCATGGAGAGCAAGATTGGCGTGCCGCGCGCACAGCCGGGCAAGTGGGCCTCGTGCATCCGTCTCGTCGACCCGGTCACACGCCAGACACTCTCAGTGCTCGAGTTGGGTGACAACGAGGCGGCTCTGTCCCTCGCGATGGTGCCGGTGCGCGACCGGGCGGGCGAGACCTTCGTCATGGTGGGCACGGTGCGCGACATGACGCTGCACCCTCGGCAGCTCACCGCCGCCTTCATCCACGTATACCAGTTCGCCGAGGGGAACACCAAGCTCGAGTTGGTGCACAAGACGCAGGTGGAAGATGTGCCCAAAGCGCTCGCAGCCTTCGGCGGCCGTCTGCTCGCCGGTGTGGGCAGCCGACTGCGCCTGTACGACATGGGAAAGAAGAAGCTGCTGCGCAAATCCGAGTTCAAAGGTCTCCCCACGATGGTACAGTCCATCCACGTCATCTCGCCCTCCCGTGTCTACGTGGGAGACCTTGCGGAGTCGTTCCACTACATCAAGTACCAGCGGCAGGAGAACAATTTTGTGCTCTTCGCCGATGACGTCGCCCCGCGCTGGCTGACCGCCTCGACCGTGCTTGACGCGAACACGCTCGCAGGAGCCGACAAATTTGGCAACCTCTTCGTGACGCGACTGCCGCAGGAGGTGTCCGATGACGTGGACGACGCGCAGCTGCTCTCGTCGGCCGCGAGTAGTGAGACGCTCGCGCTCAACGGCGCCCCTTCCAAATCGGACGAAGTGGTGCAATTCCACGTGGGCGAGACGATCACTTCACTGCAGAAGGCATCGCTCGGCCCGGGCTGCACCGAGGTGCTGCTTTACACGACAATCATGGGCGGCGTGGGCGCGCTGCTGCCCCTCACTTCCAAAGATGACCTCGAGCTGATGCAGGCGCTCGAGATGCACTTGCGGCAGGAGGCGCCGCCGCTGAGCGGGCGCGATCATCTCTTATTCCGCTCGGCCTATTTCCCAGCGAAGGGCGTCGTCGACGGCGACTTTTGCCAGCTGTTCACCGGTCTTTCGCCCGATCAGCAGAGCGCGATCGCCCAGGAGCTCGATCGCTCACCCGCCGAGATTGCCAAAAAGCTCGAGGAGCTTGCCAACCGCATCACATGAGCCGCAGTAGCGGCAGAAGCAGCAGCAGCAACAGCAGCAGAGTGTGCTGAACGGAGCAGCAGTCTGGCAGTCGAGGCGAAGGCGGTGGTGGCGCGGCGGCCACGACTGAGGCAGGAGGAGAGAGGTCAGCGAGAAAGGGCCGAGAACGGGTGACGACAGCTAATATTAGCTGAGGGAGCCAGAGATACACTGCATGCATGTAATCATGTGTATGTCAAGCATCGTCACATACGCTTGCGTGACGTGTATCTCTGTGTATCTCCTCGGTTACACGGACGTCTCTCGCTGTCGGTGTCTGTCACTCGCGCAGGTCAGTGTTGACTCAGTGTAGAGTGTGCAGTGTGTCGTCAAAAATTTCGAGCAAAAAATTACTCGCTGTCGCTCGAGCGCCGAGGAGCGAGGATTCCGACGGCACACATGGGTGCACGCCTAATCGCTGTACATGTGATGCGCACCGGCGCGCCGCGGGTGACCAAAGAGCAAAGTAATAAGTATCTGAATCGACAATGTTGAATGTACTCGGAATGTCGAAACCGAACTGCATCATGCATTATCGACCATCCCCTGCACGCTTCCGACTCTTGGGATGATGGAATAAGTAGTCTTTGTGTTCTATGGGGGGACCGCGATGCAAGGCAACGCACGCGTGAGCGCGTGCACGTACTCCCCCACCCCTTTCCAAGCTATTTGTACACACGAAACTGACTGACTGACTGAAAATGTGAGACGGAACCCAAACTTCAAGTTTGCTACAGTACTTGGCCTCGAAAACGCCATCGACGCCCTCTCTCGACGAGCTCAGGCGCCACAGAGACACTCGACCTGTGCCGGGATGCCATTCTTTGGTACCGGCGCACCGAACATTTGGACTCCGCGGCAGTCGAGGCGCTTATTCCGCGTGAAGACGAATGCCGTGAAGGCGCACCCTTTCATCCCACCGCCAGAGGTGCCTATTGAGGGCAAATACGCTGGGCTCGACCACGTGATCAAGCCAAAGCTCTCCGAGACCAAGCTTTCGATCACGTTTCAAGTAGAAGACCTCATCAAAGAAGCGGTGGAACTCGAGTCAGGCAAATATGGGCCCAAGCCCAGGGAGAAGGTCGGCATCGCTCTAAACGCGTCAGCCTTGAAAGGGGGAGCTAAGGACGTTGCGGACGCGAACGGCATGGCCAAGATGATCAGAGATTGGGACACCTCAGGCGACGGTACGATCAACAAGGGCGAGTTCAGGGCGAAGGTGAAAAAGCTAATGGTTTCGTGCCAGATGGAGGACCTCTCGACCCAGGAAATGGACCAACTCTTTGGGGAGCTCGATAATGACGGAGATGGCATTCTCACCACAGAGGAGCTCAAGGGTTGGTTGGTGGAGTGGAAAAAGATGGGCCTTGCCTACGAGTCGGAGGTTAGCATCATGAAGGAGGAGCGGAAAGCGCAAGCCGCGCAGCTACGCTCGCTCGCGGATGATGTGAAGGAGGCACACGAAATGGAAGCTCAGCATCGACTAGCAGAGATGGCGCGGCTCGAGTTTATGATGCAGACGGGCAACGATTTTGAGGTGCAGCTGGGCATGGCGTGCGGCAAGCGCCGCGTCAAGGCGACCGATTTCGTTGGCATGTACTCAACACACGTCGAGGGCATGAGCAAGTCCGATTTTGAGTTCATGGTGCATAATCTCATCCCAGGAGTTACTCAGGCCAAGGCACATGCCCTCTTCGAGGTGCTGGACGACAACGGTAACCAGTTTCTCGACCTACACGAAGCGTCCACCCACCTCGCCGCCTTCCAAAAGAAGGCCATGGATCATCACCGAGAGCAGATGCGGCTCAGCCACGCCGCCCAGCGGGCGAAAAGGGCGTTGGAGACGAAGATTAAAGAGGTCAAGCTCAAGCACGACTCGATCAAGAACGGCTCGTCGACCAGTCTGGCCCTGCAGCAGATTGAAGAGGTGGAGGACGCTCGCTCAGCGAGCGACCGTGCGCGAGACGAAGAGCGTGCGCAGCGAATCAAGGACATTGCGAACCAGGCGCTGAAGAGGCTGATCAATAAGAAGCTTGCAATGGGCTTAAGTCGATGGCAAGAGGTTGCGTACATCATGCGTGAGAAGATGCGGCTGATGCGGCTTGCAGCCATCAGCTTGATCCTGCGCCCATTCTACAAAGCGTGGAACTCGTGGCGCGAGAAAATCCGCGAAGAACGGCGCCTCCGTGAGCAGATGCGCAAGGGGCTGATGATGCTCAAATCGAAAGAAATCTTTCAGGCCTTTGGGGGCTGGAAGAAGGCTTGTGGCTTGGGCGGGCGCGGCGGTGGCGGGCCACGCAAGGCCAGAACGGAGGTCGTGGCAGAGAATAATATATGTGACGCGCTGCGCTCATGTCTGCAGAAGAAGTAGAGGACGGCAGCGACCACGCCGCCCCCACCGTCAGTTACGCAGACCGGAGTCTGGAGACTCGGACGGGCGGGTGCGGGATCGAACTCCTGATTCGTGAAGATCGACGTGTACTGTTTGTCGCCCTGAACCCTCCACACTTGTCGCACACTTGTCACTTCAAAACCCGTCGTAGCGAATTTTTTAGATTATAGTAATTATAGTTAACATCAACGCTTCAAACCTCGACGTACGACGACGTGCATCATGCGCATGCAAGCGTGTACGAACCATATATGCCGCGGTCACGACTCCAGACACCTCACGCTTCCCATAACCACGCGCATAACAAATATCAAAACACATGGACACTCTCATCACCCTTAACGCGCAGTTCGGGCGTCGAACACACACTTTCACGGGGTCCCGGCGACGGGCGAGACCCTCGCGTCGCGCAGAACATATTGCATGCCGCCCAAAGCCCAACACCCTCTGCCTGCTGCCTCCTCCTGGCCCCATTGCAGCTGCTGGAGTATAGCCTCTCCCACCGTCTCCCTGACAGAGGGCCCGACGAGGCGAGCCGCTCAGCGCGCGCTCAGGAGCGTCCATAGACGAGCTCGTGCAGCCCAAAGTGCTCGCGGATGCCCGGGCGCACGTCTTCGACCTCGGCCATCTTCTCGAGGAAGGGCAGCAGTTTGAGCAGCTCCGTGTCGCTCTGGTCGTCGAACCACGACTCGATGGGGATGCCGTTGTCGAGCTGGAAGCCGAAGGCCTGTGGGGAGTTGTCCACGATAGCGGCCTTGGTCAGGTCGCGGCCGAGGATCTGCAAGTCTTTGAGGTAGTTGCCCTCGACGAGCACGCACGAGTCGCGGAAGACGCGGTGCTTGATCCACTTGCGCTGCGGGTCAATGATCGAGAGCAGCTTGTCGGCGTACACCTTCTGGGAGGCGGTGAACACGATGATCTCAAAGAGCTTGGAGACACGCTCCATGAAGAAGTCCATGTGAGGCCGCTTACGCACATATACCTGGTAGTTGAAGTTGTTGAAGTGCACCGGGAAGACGATGTCGTACGTGGGCAGCGGCACGATGGACGAGTGCAGCAGCGTCTCGTCGAGGTCGAGCACGAGAGAGATGGGAGGCGTGCCGCGAGTCTTCTTGGGCAAGCACACCGGCCGCGTGAGCCGCGGGCACGGCGGCAGCGTCCGGATGAAGGCATATGGATCGAACTCAAGCTCGCCGCCCTCGGGTTGCTGCTGCTGCTGCTGCTGCTGCTGCTGCTGCTGCTGCTGCTGCTGCCTCTCTGCAGCCCTCGCGCGAGCGGTCGCCTGAGCCTCGGCGGCCGCTGCCGCTGCAGCAGCCGTAGCAGCAGCTTCAGCGGCAACGGCAGCGGCAGCCGCTGCCTCTGCCGCTTCGTCTGTTGATACGTCGGCGCTGCTGCCGTCGGCGCCACCCTCCGCCTTCGTGCCGAAGAAAGTGAATACAGGCGAGAAAAGCGTGTCGAGCAGACCGCTACTGCGCGGTGTAGGTGGCGCAGCGTCTTGCTGGCTGCTACTGCTCGCGCCACCCATCTGCGGTGAGCTCAGTCCGCGAGGGCTGGCGAGTCCATCATTACCATACGATGGGCTCGCGTGCCCACGCGGCGACTGCGTCATGAACGAGTCCTGTGCAGCAGCGTTGCTCAGATCTGGTGAGCGCACACTTCCTGCCGCACCGTCCTCTGCGCCCTCCGTTGGAGACCAAAGCATCTTGCTCAACGAGCCCAGCAGGCCGGCAGAGCGAGGCGTGGAGCCTGGAGGTGCAGGCGTGCTCGAGCTGCCTTCAGCACCGCGCGGACTGAACATCTGGCCGCACCAACGGTCGGCGTAGGCAAGGCATTGGAAGGTCTCCCCTCTGTGGTGCCTCCGCCGTTCTACGGTTCAAAAACACCGGGGGGTGCCGGATCACGAGACCTGTCCGTGTGCACTGTGCCGCCAGTGTGCCTGGTGCCGCCACTATGGATAGTGTGCCGCCAAGGTTTGGTTTGCAACGCGGGAGCCAGGTATTCACGTATTCTGTGCAGGATGCACGCTAGATTGAAGATTGTTTCACACACTTGACACTATCCCCACTTAAATCTCCACAAACTGATTTTAGAACTGAGTGATCGACCCAAAGTGGTAGAGGAAGATGGTCTTTCTGGATTCACACACTATCCCGACCACCTGATTTTGAACTACCCCTGCGTGCAATGTACCCGGCCGTCTCACAGGACGGCCTCATGGGCGCGCTCACTGGGCTTTCGGCGACGACCGCCTCGGGCGTAGCAGAAGCAGGAGCCGGGGCGACCAGGACGGCGGCTGCCGCGACGTCGAGAGCCAACAAATCCCAAGGCCGCTTGCCACGCCGGTTGAGCATCTCGGCCGCGTCCGGGCACGCCTTCAGCAGCACCTTGAAGGCCTCGGGCTGCTGCGCCGCCGCTGCCTTGTGCAGCGGCGTTTCGCCGTCGCTGTCGAATGCAAGGGCCTCCGAGCCTGCGCGCAGCAGCAGCGTGCAGACGGCCGCGTGCCCGGCAGTCGCCGCCCGCATGAGCGGCGTCGCGCCGCCGGTCGTGCGTGCTAACACGGGCGCGGAGCTGCGCAGCAGCAGCGAGACGCAATCCGTGCTGCCGCTGCGAGCCGCGTAGTGAAGCGGCGTGTAACCTGTGCGTCCGTTGCCACCATCGTGATAAACGGCGGCCGGGTTGCGCTCCAAGCAGCGCCGCAGCTTCTCGAGGTCGCCGGCCTGCGCCGCGCTGCAAGCGGAGCGCGCGAACTCCATCTCCTCAAGCGACTGCTCAAGGCCGGTGGGCATGTGCGTGTGGTCGCAGCCATCGGGGCCACACACGTTGCACGCGTCGCCCACCTTTTGCCATGTGCCTTCGCCGGCCTTGCCCCACGTGATCTGCGGCATGCCGTAGGAATTCAGTTGTCTGCGCCAATATTCACACACAACGTTCTCGAGCAATTATGATGACAAAGATCTTCTTCATCGAAGTGACCAAGCGCGAATTTTTGCGTGTCCACAACTCCTAAATGGCGTCCCGGCGCCGCCTCCCTTCGTCATGGACGCATCGTCGAGGTCAACATCTATGGTAATGTCGCCCGGGGACGCTCAGCAAACGACGCCCAACTGGCTCAAGTCGCTCTCGCCCACTCGGAAGTCGCTCTCACCCTCCCGCATGGCGAACTCGCCGTCCCGCGAGCAGCTCCTCGATCAGGAATTGCTCCAGCTCAACGACTTGCGGCACGCGGAGCTCGCGCGTATGGACGATCTGCAGCGCACCGTCGAAAACACGCGTTCGCAGTTCAGCACCCTCTCGGTGCAGCACGCTGCCTCGACGCGGCTCATCAAGGCGCTCCGTGAGGAGAACGACAAGCTGCGTGCCCTCGTGGAGAGCGGGCGGACGCAGCCGCCCGCAGTGGAGGTGCGGCAGCTCGAGGCGGCGCGGCAGCTCGAGGCGGCACGGGCCGAGGCCGCCAACGAGCACCTCGAGTCCCTTCGCGAGGCCATGCGCATCGGTAGCGACGAGCTGAGGCGGATGGGAGAGGAGGTGTCACAGCTGCGCTCGCAGCACGTTGCCTCTCAGGAAGCGAAGCTGGCGGCGCAGCGGCAGGCGGCGGAGCTGCAGCGCGCGCTGCGCGTGCGCGAGCAGCATGGCGCCGCGCACGACGCTCAGTTCAAGATGCTCAACGAGCGTGCGGACCGCGCGCATCAGAAGAGCGAGCGGCTCGAGGAGCAGGTGGCCGAGCTGCGCAGGCAGGTGGAGCAGGCGCACGGGGAGCTTGCGGCGGCGAGCCGCGCGAAGGCGGAGAGCCGCGCGCGCGAGACCGCCGCGACCGCCGCCGCCGCCGCCGAGGCCGCCTCGCGTGCGGAGCTCAAGGCCCTCCTTGGCGCGGCGGAGGCGCGCCTCGAGGCCCAGCAGGCGGACCTGCGCGACGCACGCGCCAAGCTATCACGTCTCGAGGCGGGCGACAGCGAGGATGTGCGCGGCGCGGCGGAGGAGCACGCGAAGGCCGCGCGCGCCGCGCGCCTTGCGGACGCCGAGGCCGGCTTGGGCGAGATGCGAGTCAAATACGATGCCGAGCGGTATGAGAGGCGAAAGGCCGAGGGGCTGCTGGCCACCGCGAGAGAGGAGGCGCACGGCCTCTCGCAGCGCGAGGCGAAGCTGGCGGCGAAGCTTGGCTCGTGCCAGGCGCGGCTGCTCGAGCGCGAGCGCGAGCGTGCCGAAGAGCGAGTGCTGCTCGAGCAGGCGCAAGCAGTGGCGCGCATGGCCGAGGCGGAGCGATCGTCCCTCAAGGAGCAGCTGCGGATCGCGGAGCAGTCGTCCGAGGCGCGCGCCGACAGCGAGGGCAAGCTGCTCACGGAGCTGTATGGGGCGAAGCGGCAGCAGGCGGAGGCGGAGCGTGCCGCCTCGGAGCTGCGTTCAGCTCTCGCGATGCACGAGGCACGCGTCCTTGCTGCCGAACAGAGAGTGCGCGACGCGCAGGACGCGAACGTGCCACTCCGTCAGCAGGCGAAGCACGCGCTCGACTCCGTGGGGACCTACGAGGCGCATTTGAAGCTTAAGGCGGAGGAGCTCGTGCAAGCCAAGGCGCAGATCGGCAAGCTCGAGGTACAGCTCGAGATGGAGCGCGGCGTCGAAGCGGCTCAGCGCGAGGATGCCCTCAACGAGGCCAAAAGAGACCTCAAGAAGGCGCAAGCTGAAATTCACGAATGGAAGGCTCGGCACGAGATGCTCTGGGCGCAGCTGGGCGCCGAGAAGAGCGCGCAGCGGCACTCGAAGGCGCAGCTGAGCGAGGCGCAGGGCGCGCTCACCGACATGAAGGAGCAGATCGTCATGGCCAAAGAGGCGGAGCTCGCCGAGGCGCATCGCGAGCTACGAGAGCAGCAGTCCAAGATCGCCGGGGTCGCGAAGGTGGCCGAGCGCGCGACGGAGCAGCTGTCGGTCGCGCGCGCGGAGCTCAAGATGCGTGCGGAGCAGCAGCGGCTCCTGCTGGAGAAGCTCTCGAATGCCCAGGACGCTCTCCTCGCCAAGGAGAAACAGCTCGCAGCATACGAGACCACGAGCAAAGCCTTTGAGCAGCGCGCCGAGGGTGCCAACGGCCGCGTCGCCCAATCGAGCAGCGCATCCACCAAGCTGCAAGACCAGCTCACCCTTGCGTACGACAAGCTGGCCGCGCTCGCCCAGGACGTCAAGGTCGCTCGTGAGCGCGAAGAGAGCGCGCGCTCCGAGGCTCTGGCGCGCCTTGCCGACAACGAGAACCTCGCGGCCGAGCTCCACTCGGCGCGCGCGCGTGTGGGCGCACTCGAGCAGAAGGTGCGCGTGTCACGCGAGGCCCGGATGCACGTGCAGCAGGTGCTCGAGCAGCGCGAGACGCAGCTCAAGGCTGCTCTGGCAGCTGAGCGCTGATCGACGGCGCGACGCACGAGCGCACGGATGTCGATTGAAGCCATTCGCCCTCAAGCATGCATCTCCGCCCATCCGGGGCGCGTTTTGATCGTCGATCAGCGCGACTCCCACGCGGCTTCGGGTGACGCAAAGTGTGGACTGACCGTCCAGCACCGTCGAGACCAAAAGGGTTTCATTCAAGATTCATTCCATTTTCGTACAAGTATGACACGAAGGAATCCACTTTCTAGATTCGAGGCCGCAGGGTCGTTTCCCAGAAAAGACTTCAATTAGCGCAGCCCCGACGGTGCGACCCGCCCGCGGCCTGGTGCCGGCTCCCGCGTCTCGACCGGCACTGCACGCACCACGGCCAGCACCGGTGGTCCGAAACATGCATACACGCGTGCATTCACACACGCGTTCACTGTTCACTCTCTCGCCGCGAAATCGCGTCGGGCTCGCGCTACCTCGCGCTGCGCACGCGCGCTCCCCAAGAAACATACAATACTCACGCACGCCGCTGCTTCTCTGTCCCTCGCAGAACACAAAAGACAAATGCAGCTCATCCATTCCGCGACCCTCGCCATGCGCGCGCCCGTCATCACCATGCAGGCCACCGATTTCTGCTACGGCCTCCCCGGCAACATTGCGCCGGCGGGCGACTTCGACCCGGCCGGGTTCTGCGCCGGCAAGAGCAAGAATGAGGTGTACCGCTTCCGCGAGGCCGAGCTCACCCACGGCCGCGTCGGCATGCTCGCCGCCGCGGGCTTCCTGGTGCAGGAGTTCTTCCACCCGCTCTTCTCGGGCGACAACGGCCCGGCCATCGAGCAGATCCCGCAGCTCCCGCCGCCTCTGTGGTTCGGCATGACGCTCGCAATCGGCGTCTGCGAGTCGTTGCGCATCCAGAAGGGCTGGGCGAACCCGTACGAGGGCAAGGACATCTCCGGCAACCTGCTCAAGGAGGACTACTACCCCGGTGACCTCGCGTGGGACCCGCTCGGCCTCAAGCCCACCGACCCGGCTGAGTTCAAGCTGATGCAGGAGCGCGAGCTCTCGCACGGCCGCCTCGGCATGCTCGCCGCGGCCGGCTTCATTGCGCAGGAGGCCGTGACCGGCACCACCTGGGCCTCGACCGACTCGACGGAGGAGGGCATCCTGCTCGGCGGTTGGTTCGCCCAGCGCGCCGCCGACCTCGCGCAGTAGACGCGTCACCGATCGACCCTCTAGAATGACGGGGGTGCAATGTGCTGTGCATGAGAGCGCGGACTCAGGTCCAGAACCTCCTGCTTAGGAAAAGCGAGCTTCTGCAGGTGCACCGCTAAGAGAAGAATGCTGGGCAACGCGCAGGACCGTCTTTTTTGGCCCTGAGGCGATCGTTGTGCGTTCATCGTCCTAGTGATTAGTGAACATGATACATGTCGTGGCACGCCCTCGGGGGGCGGTTGGTCTCGCGATGGCCTAGGTCGCTTTCCTCTCGTCGGACAAGAAAAGGCTTCACGGCAGGTGCTGTGTTTTTCTCTCGTGTCTCGATAAAAATGGCCTCCATGATGGGCATTGGGATTGGGCCGACGACGCTGCTCGACCTGCTCGAGATCTGTCCTGTCTGTGCGCCGCTCGTGGCAGCGCCACTGAAGCCGATGCAGGATTCCGAGCGGGAACGCTGCACCGTGTGCGGTGTGCCAGCCGACAGCCGGATCGCAAGCAGCGAACCATACTTGACCGCCCTCGGAGTCCAAGTTTGCAAGAGCTGCGCTCTCCTAGTGCAAGATGAGCGTGCGTGGCAGCTTCGCAAACGCTGCGGCATGGGTCTCAAGGTGTTGCGGTGCCGGTGCTGCGGGCAGGCCGTGCCGACAGAGCTCAAGCTGCTGGCGCCAGACGGACGTTGGCTGAATGAGGTCGGGGCTGGCCGAGAAGGTGCTGCGGCGCTGCTGAGCGAGTGCCACAGACGCGTACTCGAGCTGCCTGACCCCGAGAGAGCCATCCCACCGCCGGTCCCGATACCTGCGGCCGACCAGCCGAGCGCTCGCGTCGCGTGGCCGTCTAGCCTGCACGTCGAGTGGCCACCTTCGCCTACTGGCCATGCGAGCCATTTCGCCGGGCACTTTTGCGCGGACGACGTGCTCGTCGAGGACAATGACAAATTCGATACAGACTCATGGCACCCAGGGACATGGCCGCCCTCTCCGCTCGTGCCCTCGTCGAACTCGCGGCCCTCGCAGAATGCCGCCCTTGCCTCCGCCTTCCGTGCGACACTGCCGCGCCGTGACACGGCACCCTGGGAGACAGCACCAACCGCGGCCACCGCCACTGCCATCGCAGACTTCCTCGCGGAGAAGTACGGGCTCGCAGGCTCCGCCGCGAGCAGCATCAGCAGCAGCGGCGGCGGCTTCTGCGGCTTCGGCGCCGGCGGCTTCGACCGCAGAGGCGCCTTCGGCGGCGGCGGCGGCGGCGGCGGCGGCGGCAGCGGCGGCGGCGGCGGCGGCGGTGACGCGTTCAGTAGGTGGTCCGAACTGCAGAATGAATTGCTCGTGGCTGAGCAGATGGTGCTCGAGGTGATGGCCGCGCCGCCGCCGCCGCCGCCTCCCGGCGCCGCGCCGCCGCCCGCTCCGCCCTCCCCGCCGCCACCGCCGCTCGCGCCCGAACCGTTGCTTGCGCCGTCGTTTGCGCTGTCGTTCGCACCGTCGTCAGCGCCGTCGCTCGCACCCGCGGCGGCGCTCGCGCCCGCGGCGGCGCTCGCACCAGCGGCGGCGAGCACTCAGCTGAGCACTCATTCCACAGAGCAGCTCATTCCACAGAGCACTCAGCTGAGCACACAGCTGGCCGGCGCACTGGCGAGAGCGCCGTCCTCTGCGCCACTCGCGCAGGCCTCGTGTGGCGCCGTCCTGTGCGCCTCGTGTGGCGCCGTCCTGGGCGCCTCGTGTGCACAGGGCTCGTGGGCACAGCCCTCGTGGGCGCCTCCCCCGACGCCACCACCCACGCCGGTTGTGGCGGAGGCCGAGGCGGCGGCAGAGGCGGAGGCAGAGGGGGAGGCGGAGGCGCTGCTGCAGGCGGAGGCGGCGCTGGCGGCGGAAGAGCGCACTCTAATGGACGAGCTGAACGCCCTGTCGGTAGGCAGGCTGCTGCCGGGAGGCGTCCTCTTGTCTGGAGGGGGACAGCTCACGGCGTCCGAGTATTCGGACGAGGATCAAGCGCTGGCGGAGCAATTGGCCGAGTTGGAGGCGGAGGAGGCGCGCGAGCTTGCACTGCTCGAGGCGGAGGAGGCGGAGGAGGCAGAGGAGGCGGAGGAGGCGGAGGCTGCAGCGGAGGTGGAGGCGGCAGCCTTGGGGGCGCAGGTGGTGGCGGCGCTCGAGGCGGAGAACGAGGCGCTGGAGGCGGAGGAGACGGCGCTACGGGCCGAAGCAGCCGAGGCGGCCGCGCTGGAGCCGCGCATCACCTTGCCAAAAAGCCTGCCTCTGCAGCCGTATTGCATGCAAGCGCCACTGCCGCTGCCCCAGCTGCCGCAACCACAGCCGCTGCAGTCACAGCCGCAGCTTCGGCCGTCACCACCGCCACCGCCGCCACCGCCGCCATCACCGGCGCCGCCACCACCGCCTGCGCAGCCGCCTGCGGCTGATGATCGACCGCTCAGGGTGCAGTTTGTGGAGCATGATCAAGGACAGGCCCCGGTGCCCGTACCGAGGCCCGAGCCATTGGCGCCCTTATCCGATCCATCGCCGTCGTCATCGCCGCCGCTCGGACAGGCGGCGCCGCACGGATCGTCCATGACGCCTGGAGTCCCTTCGCCTCTCGCAGTCGTGGTACCGACTATGGCCACGGTCGGCGGGGGGGGAACGCTGAAGAACGACGTGGCCCTCAGGGAGGAGGAGAGCATCCAGCCGCGCTGGAGGGCACCCGTGGATCGGCATTACTTTGCGGGGGTCATGGCGCTGGCGACGCAGGTGGAGGCGATGCCAGTGATCAAGTGGGTGCCGGCATTGCCGGTGCCGGCGGTCCCGAAACCAATGGCACTGCCACTGGCCGTTGTTTCTCGGGCAGAGCGGGTGGAAGAACTCCTGCACAAGTATGCACCGCCGGCCCCGGCATCGCCGGCACCAGCACCGCCGGCCCTGGCGGCACCGCCTGCATCGGCACCACCGGCATCGGCGATACAATCCCCGCCGCCTGCAGCCCCGAGAAGCCGCAATCAAGGGGCCGTGCGGAAAGCGAGCGCGGCCGCGGCGGCCCTCGATCCGCCGCGCCCTGGCGCTGTGGCCAGCGCTGCGGCCCTTGCCGCTGGTCTTGGCGCCGGTCCGTTTGCCGCCCAGCCTTCGGCTGTGCGCCCTCCTCTGCCAGCAGACAACCCCCGCCATTCGCCGTCGTGGCGTGAGTCAGCGGCCCAGAGAGAGTTAAGGCTACGAGGCACCTCGGCGAGCGTTCTCGCTGGGTCGACTCGGGGTCGTCCGCGCCCTACGCGCCGCGCCGAGCCAATGAATATCACACCCATCTATCGGCACGAGCTCCTCAACATTGTCGGGCCCGAAGCCGGCGACGCAGACGGCACACTCCGCAGATTAAGCGCGGCACTTGGCATCGCGCCCAGCGTTGGCCGTGAGGCGTACCACCGAGACTACGCGCGCCTCAACCCGGGCGCCTTCTTCCGCACGAGCTACACGGGGCGCACCGGCGCCGACACGTTCCCCCTCACCCCACGCCGCTAAGTTCGTTTGGACCTTATTTGAATTGAATGCCCGGTCTTGACCCAAAGGGGTAGGGGAGGGTATTCTTTCTGGATTCACACACTATCCCCACCACCTGATTTTGAACTCAGTGGTTGACCCAAAGGGGTAGGGGAGGGTATTCTTTCTGGATTCACACACTATCCCCACCACCTGATTTTGAACTCAGTGGTTGACCCAAAGGGGTAGGGGAGCGGTTCAGGGATATTCTTTCTGGATTCACACAGGTATCCCCACCACCTGATTTTGAACTCAGTGGTTGACCCAAAGGGGTAGGGGAGGGTATTCTTTCTGGATTCACACACTATCCCCACCACCTGATTTTGAACTCAGTGGGTTTGGTTTCGTCAATTCATACCTTCCATTTCCGTCCATAGTGATTGTCTTCCGTCCGCTTCTGGAAATGCGGCGCCATAATCACCCAACGATGCAGTCCACTCTCGCAGGTTTTGTGTTGACTGCTGCCATGCGTGCGCCAGTAATGTACCGAGACACCGTCGTGCGACGGGCTGAGCCACCATGCATGTCCGAGCTCGATCTGTCGGCACTCACAATGCGCATCCAAACGCTCAAATCAAGCACCAGCATCCCCACGATCGTGATGGCAGAAAGCTGCATCCTTCCTGGACAGCGTTTAAAGATGCACAAGATGAGCGATCAGTTCGCAGCGCTACTCTGCCGCCTAAAGGCGACCGAACAGGCGGGCGGGGCGATCGATTCGCACACAATCGCCATCATGGTCCTGACGAAAGAGAGGCAGCCTCTGCAGCTGGGGATACAAGCATCTGTTGCCTCTGTGCAACAGCTCGAGAGTGGCACCTGGGAGGCCGGGCTGCTTGCCCGGCGCATCATCCGCTTCATCGGGGCGGTTGAAGAGACAGACTATGAGCGAGGCGACCAGATTCCTGAAGGTCACGTGGCTTCCGATGATCCGGATGTAACAGACCGCTGGTTAATTGCTCGGATCCATCCCATCGACCTGAAGGATCTCGACGACAACGAGGTGGAGCTCAATGGTGACACCGCACGCGTGCTCGAATTCTTGTCGCGCGAGCTCGTTCCTCTGATCGAATGCTGGCACGACCTCGTTCGCAAGTCTGACAACGTTCGCTTCGCCAAGTCTGCCGAGGAGCTCGAGGCGCACCTGCAAGAACTCGGCAGTCTGCCCGACGTGCACGACTACTCGTCACGCGCTCTGTGGGTGGGGCGGCTGCTGAACCCTGGACCAATGCGTGTGGCTCAGGAGATACGGTCGCACCTTTTGCAGGCTGAAACGGCGCTCGAGCGTTTGTATGTCGCCCAGGGTGCGCTGGTTGACTCCATCGCGCGCCTCAAGGGTGCCGAGGATGGCAATCCAATTTCTGTGTGACAACTTCGAGCACGGCGACCCCAAGCTGGATGTGACGTGGCCGATAACGGTGGAATTTTGACGCCATCGATTGACGCCATAAATGGGTACCGACTGTGCTGCGTCGCGCTCACCTTCAAATACGTCAGCCTTGCCCACAGGCGGTCAAGGCGTCGGTCGAGGAGGTCCTGGCCAACGGATTTGATCGCTTCATGCCCGCCCACGGCGCGATCATAAAGACGCGCTGCGCGCGCGGGGGCCCTGAACCTTTTCACCGAGTTTCGCAGGCCGTGCAAGCTGGCCCCGCCGAATTCGAAGCACCGGACTACTGTCTCCTCTTCATTGCCACGGTGGCTGTTGGTGCATGGTGGTTAGCTGGTTCGGTGGCTGGTGGCCGGCGGCCGATCGTGTATGTTCGAGGTGAGGAGGGCATACATCGCATGTACAATTGAATCTTTTTTGCCGTTTCGGCAAAATAAAACAGTCGACTAAGGCTCTGTGGCTCTCACTCGACTATCTTGATGTAGTTTTCACGAAACCGACACCTAAACTTTCACGGTAGGCCCGCAAAGTAACTGCGTGTGACGACTGGCCCGTGACTGCATCGCTCGATCCCTTAGATCCCCGCCCCCTCCCTCTGCTCGCGCAGCCACGAGGCCATCCAGTCGGCCTCGTTGAGAAGCGGCGGCGGCGGCGGCGACTTGCGGCCCTGGAGGACCGGCCTGGGCGTGGTCTCTGGGCGCAAGGCGGTCGTGCCGGCTAGACTGCCAGAGGCGACCATCTTGGCGCTCGCCAGGATCCATGAGGTAGGCCGTCCAGGGCCGGCCAGGCGAAGGCCAGGCGATGGCGAGGAGTGCTGCGGTGACAGTGCGTGTGACAGCATGGAAGGAATCGTCGACGTCCTGGGCGGGGACAGCGGCTTCAGGGCACCCACTGGGCTTGAGAGCACCGAGGGGCCCGAGGCAGCGGGTATAGCGGGCTCAAAACCGCTTCGTCGCTTTGGAGTGATCGAGGTCTTGTTGTGGAGAGATGCTCGGAGGTCGGGCATGCTCGACGATCTAGGCGAATCGACCATCGACGGAAAGTCACCGTTGGCATGCCGAGTGAAGCCTTGCCCGCAGGTCGAGGCGCTCAGACCGGCGCTTGAGGAGCCATGTCCGCTGGTCAAGGCGCTGAGGGTGGCGCCTGCAGAGGAGCCCAGGTTGGAGCTGCAGCTCGGATGCGTCCCCCCGGGCTTGCTGGACAGTGGCCCCTGGCATGCAGGCTGGCTCCACGATGGCGATTCCCACGGCGGCCCTCCCATCGGGTACCATTGCCTCTGGGCCCATGGAGTCCTCTCGCACTTGAGCCGCGCGCCACTGACAGAGGCCTGCATCATACTCAGCCTACCCTGTGTGAAGCCCAGGTGATAGGACCACAGGTCCTTCGCTGAGTCCGATGCCCCGCCGAACTTCTTTTGCGAGAAGGCGCCCACAAGGGCCCCGGCTGGCCGTTTGGGCATCCGTTCGGGCAGTTGTAGCCCCGCTCTCGGGTGCAGCGTCGCCGTGCTCTGCTCGTGATGAGCGTCGTGCTGAGCGGCTCTCGAGTGCAGCGTCGCCGTGCTCTGCTCGTGATGAGAGTCGTGCTGCTGAGCGGCCGTCTCGAGGACAATCGCGGGCGTCTGCGGCCACTTGGGCGGCGGCGACATGGTCTTCTGTCCGAAGGGCTTGCATGGGCTGTGCAGGAGGCTAATCTCTGACAGGGATGACGTGGAGCTGTTGAGTTGACGAACCCCGAGGGCTTGCTGCGGTCCGATTTCCATTGAGTCCGCCGTTGAGTGCTCGTGCACGTGCAAAATGGGGCTCGAGCTGTCGACCTCAGGCTCGGTGCGGCGCAGCGACGCGTTCAGCTCCCTGTATTGCAGCGTGCCGTCATTGTCCGTGTCGAGGATGCCGAACAGTGCGTCAACCACTTGGGCTGACGCCTCGATGCCGAGTCCTGCGAGCGCTGAGCGGAGCTCCTGCTTGCCGACGAGGCCGTCGCCGTTGACGTCCCACGCTCGGAAGAGGTCGAGGACGCGCATCTGATCAGAGTTGAGCACCTCGAGCAGCGTGCGGCGCACCTCGGCCACTCGAGTCTTGATAGGCTTGCTTGGCGCCTTGAGCCCCGTCGGGGGCGGCGCCCTTGCAGGCGGCCTAAGCTTGGCGCTTGCGGCCTCCAGCTTAGCGGCCGCTTGAGCTTGCGTGAGATAGCCCTCACGATCGCTCAAGCGGCGCAACTGTTTCTGCCCCATGCCTAACTTCATGCCTAAGGGCATCGCACTCTCCGCGAAGGCTGCTGTGAGCTCATTGATATCGAGTATACCGTTTCCGTTCTTGTCAAACTCGTTGAACACAGCGTCGATCTCGGCGTCGCGCGCTTCGAAGCCGAAGTAGCGGACGGCGTCTCGAAATTCTTCGATGCCAATGTCCTGCGAGCCGTCCGTGTCCCACGAGGCGAGCAGGCTCTTTATCGGCAAGGCCGTGCGGGAGAGGGCGTCGCGGAGCGCAAACTTGATGAACTCCGGCATGTCTACCGTGCCGGATCCATTCACATCGAGCGCGTCGAAGCGTTCTCGCAGCGCCTTTTCCGAATGGACGGCCATCTCGCGAGAGCGGACGAGCTGAGAAAACTCGCTGAAATCAAGGCTGCGGTTGACATCCAGGTCCATCGCGTCGAACTCCATCGCAAGCTGTCGCATGCCAATGTCAAAAGAATCGCTGGAAATGATCGACACGGCCTTCTTGGCCGGCATACCGTACTTGGCAGAGGAATTCGTGCACACGTGGGCCTAGGTTGTTGCGCGCGCCCGAGTGTACACGGCAAAGGTGTGCCACAAGCGGAGCGCTAAAGAGTGCATCTACATCCAATGTGTGTGCGGTTTCGGTTTCTGTTGCGTATTCATACCGGAGAGAGTGAGTGACAATCATACATCGATACGATCGCGCATGCATGCATTTATGACACCGCACATCACGTTCACATGTCTTTGAAGCGCACACACATCACATGTATCTCATATAACTTGCGACGTCTTAAGGCACTCATCCAACGAGTACCGGATCTTCCGCTCAACGCCCTGAGCGTCTCGCGTGCATACACCGCCTCAGCACCGCCCGTGTAAAGCCGACCGCATCTCGCGTGCGCTTAATTGCACCGGTACGAGGAGAGCGGCTTGCCGGGACTGACCTCAAAACCGGGAAAGGATGTGAGGGGCCGCATCTGCGGGAAGCTTGCCTCAGCGACCGGCTGCAGCTGAGGGTAGAACGCATAGCCGTGCCATGTGGATCCACCGATCATTCGGTTGAAGGTGGTTGCGGGGAGGGTACTTCCTTCGAAGGGGAAGATCCGATTGCGCGCGTCGTTGGCCGACACCTGGCGCATCGCCGCCTGCGGAGCCACGCAGATGGGCCGTCAGGAAGCAGGTGCATGGCATGCGAGTGGGGGCGTCCGTGGGTGCTTTGCGCGCAGCTGCATGTGGTGCATGCCATGGGTGCGAGGGGCGGGCGGAGACGCACATGTTGGGTAGTGATGAGGGTGGGCGGCTTCATGGGCCACTTCATCGGGATGGTGGAGGCGTACGCGGGATGCTTCGATGGATCGATGGGTTTCTTGGCACCGCCCGAGCGCGCGTTTTCCCGATCTCGCTTGTTCTTCATCTCCACAGCGAGACGCACCGACATCTCGTTTGCAGCCTTCATCTTCGCCTCGAGTTTCAGTTGCACGGCGGAGACGATAGGCGCGGTGGACGGCCGGCCAAGCTGGCCCTCGGGCGGGACGGCAGCATCACGAGGTGGCACTGATTTTGGGGCGTACTTGAGCTTCGTCTCCGAGAGGAGGGACGAGCCGCCGGTGGATACAAAGTCCGAGAGGAGGAGGCAAAGGTTGGACAACGCTTCGCGCTGCCGCGAGGTGGCGCGCGTCGCCCAGGCCTCGAGCGCGTGCATTGCGCCCGGCTTGAGTAGCGCCTCCGAATGCGCGAGCTTCATCATCTTGAGCCAGACCTCGATCGAGTTGAACGACGTAGGGCTCGTCATCGGGACCGCTGGTACCTTGTCGTACTCGTTGTTGGTCGTGCGGAGGCAGAACTGCGCCCAGTCTTCAGCCGCTTTGGGGCCAACGTGAAAGACCGAAGCGCGATGATGTGGGAGCTGCACCATGGTGGCCGCCTCCTCGGACAGCTCTTCTGCGGAATGCCAGTTGCTCACTGAGTCCATAATCTCATTCCTGGCACGCGCCCTTGGGTAAATCGAGCCACCATCCGGCTCCGGGAAGATCCAGCGCCACCGCGCGCGCTGTGTGACGCTGAGCTTGGTCTTGAAGAAGGGAGCAAGTTGCTGGAGCGGTTTGTCCTTGAAGATTGCCTCGGGCGAGAGCAACATCGCCGCGCGCGTCGGGGTCTCGAGGTGAAACGAACAAGCAGCGCGGACGAGGAAACTTAGGGCTCCGGTTCAAACTTCGGTGTTTGTGTGCGCTGAATTTGCGGATTCAAGTTCAAGTTCAAGTTGTTGCGGAATCGCCCCGCGAACGACTGGGTGTAGATCGCTCTGAAAAGTAGAGAGAGCGCACACTCGGGTCACATCGTTCCACATCGTCATCGAGGGTCGCACGCACACCACGCACGGTTCACGGACTAGCACGCCCCCCCAAAACGATCGTCACCCGAATACAAGATCGCGCGCTCGTCACTGCTCACTGGCACACGACGTCTGGAGGCCTTCCTAAGGCCTCCCTGCGTGTCCCCGGCCTTGGCGCTCTCAGTGGGCGGTGGTCGCGCCGCCGGTATAGGAGGCTGGCTTGGAGGCTGGTGAGAAGTAGAGTCGAAAGTAGAGAAGACCACACAATGCTCCACACTACAGCACCACGTCATGGCACCGACCACTTGCTGCTGTATGCGTACGAGTAAGACTGCTCCGGCGGTCGTGAAATTCTCGTGCTAAACGAGGCCACGAACACAGTCCGCTCGCCGTCGAGGACCGTTTGCCCTGCGTGAGTCACGTTTCCACCAAAAATAAGCGCCGAGCCCGCGGGCAGCGTGAGCACCATCGTGGGCGGCCCGGCTGCCGCACGAGTATAAACTCCAGGGCCTATTGGCGGTGGCCGATCGGCTTCAGACCAGAAGGCCGTCCCGCCGCCTGTAAACTCAGTTCGATCCGAGAGTGCCACGAGGACGGTAAGAGCCTGTTGGTCCTCGTGTGGCCTGAAATGACCCCCGGCGAAGTAGACGTTGCATGCGGGCTCACCAGAGACAAAGATAAGGCGCTCATCCCGAGCGATGCTGCTGCTGATTGGAGAGGGAGGCGGACATCCGATGCCGCTCTCGCCACCAAACAGGGTTGGGAGCAGGAGCGGAAGCTGATCTCGCAACCTAGCCACGCCACGCAGAAGCGCCGTGTCACATAGTGCCTGAGAATCGGCACATAGCATCGTCTTGATGGGCATGCGGACGGGGTTAGCAGCGGAGGTGGCGCCATCCTTATGTTCTTTCTTGCGGAGCGTGTGGGCAAAGCTTGACGCCCCTGAGCGCAGCGTCTCGCACTCGTCTTTGCTGAGTAGATCATGCAAGATCACGACAGAGAAGCCGGCGGCGACAGAATCGTCAGCAGATTGCGTGCAAGCGGCGTGCTCTGCTGCCAGGAAAACCTCCGTCCATCCATGTCCGCTGGCAGCGGATCTGTCAACGCGGATTGTGCTCCTGGTGTCCTGCGCCGTTGTGAAGCTGCTCAACAAGAACGTGCTCATCCGTCGGCACGCAATCATTTCAATCCGAACGCGGCACCTGTGGATGGCACCTGGGCACCGTGCGTGCGAGCTGGGCGTGCTGCGCCGTGCCGCGCGTGCGACGATCCGACGATCCGACGATTAGCAGCATGTGGCCTTCCAAAAACGGAGTTTCGCGAGTGAGTGGCGCTCGAGTTTTGGCGTAAGTTTTGGCGGGGCTCTGTTTCTCTGTGAATGTTCGGTGTGCACGGGCCGCGCGACGCAAGAAACAATTTTCGGTGCATGCATGCAATTCCAGTCTTCCAGACCTTCTGAGCTGCGACCATCCGGGTCTCGCCTGTCAAGCCGCTGTCCAGCGAGCGTGATCCTGATGTCTGCGCGTCTCGCATACTCGCTTCTGGGACGGTCCAAGTACCACATCGCCGAGGGTGCACCGGGCGGCTCCGCTCGCCACGCAGCAGCCTCCCTCGGCGAGTCGCAGCGGAGCTCGCAGGACGGTGGGGGCTTCAGCCAACAGTCCGCGCTGGACGAGGGTGGCCACCTGTCGGCCCGACGTGGTGGCGGCGAGTCGGCCCGACGTGGCGGCAGCGAGTCGGCACGGCGCGGCGGCGGCAGCACGCACGCGTTCAAGGCACTTCCGCTCCTCTCTCCGTCGGTATCCAAGTTTGGCGGCGGAGGCGGTGGCAGCGGCGGTGCCACCGACAGCGCCCGTGCAGGTCTTGATCACACGGTGCTCAAGCGCATAGTCGAGCAAGAAGCGCGTCTTGCGGAGCAGGCGGCGCTGATCAAGCGGCTCGAGGCGAAGCTCAACTGCGCGCTCGAAACCAGCGGCCACATCCGAGCCGAGGTCTCCCACATGCCCCAGAAGATCTGCGAGCAGCTCACCGAGCAGGAGGAGCGCAGCCACACGCTCATGCATTCGCTCGTGCAGAAGCTTGAGCAGACGCTCACACAGCAGCTGCAGCTGCAGCTGCAGTCCGCGCTTAGCATCCGAGCGGCCGCAGCGGACGTAGCTGCAGGGGGCGCGCTGCATCGCAGCGACGATCCGTCGCCGCTACCGCCGCCGCCGCCTCGGCCGCCCCAGCGCCTGGAGACGCCCGTACCGCGCCACCGGCCATCGAAGCAGTCGCCGGATGCGTCCTCGTCAGCGTCCGATTGTCAGGACAGCCGGCCGCGCGACGACGCAGGCACCTCACCGCACTTCGCGACGCGCAAGCGCAAGCTGTCCATGCTCGGCCAAGCGGCGGACGAGGGGCTTGCTGAGGATGAGGAAGAGCAGCACGACGACGACGACGACAATGACGAAGACGTCGCCAGCCCCGTGCGTGGAGATCCGTTCGATCTCTTTGCCGACGACGATGGTGCTCCACCGGCGACGGCCGCGATAATCTTCGGGCCAAGCGTCACACCGGCACCCACGCGCGCCCCTCCGCCGCGCGCAGGAGCGGCGGCAGCGGCGGCGGCAGCGGCGGCGGCAGCGGCGCCTGGCGGCGGCCTCGGCGGCGAAGAGTACCCAAGCTCCGGTGCATCGTCGCACTACACGCCGCTCAGCGCCCTCAGCGCGGATGCCATTCCCATAGGTCGCTTCTCTCCCTCAGACCCGGGCCTTCGCGGCCGCCTCGAGGGCCGGTTCATCGCAAGTGGCGGCGGCGATGGCAGCAGTTGCAGCGGCGGCGGCGGCGGCCTCGGTCTGCTCGGCAGCTTCGGCGGCAGCGGAGCAGTGCCCAATGTGTTCCGCGCGCTCGCCCCCGAGAACTCCGAGCGGCGCGATAGCGCCGTCGGCCAGTTCTCGCGTCGGCGTCACCTGCAAGCCCTGGACGCGGAGCGTGAGGCTGACTGAGCAACTGTTTTGAAACGCACTTCGCACTTGCACGGTCCGTGAGTGGCGAATGTGGCTCTTGGGGGGGCAAGCGAGCAGCGAGCGAAGTGCGAACGGAGTGGTGCGGTGGGTGCGCGGGTGTGGCCGCGACGTATCTGACGTCTGACTGACATCTGACTGAGCGGCGCAGGGAACGGAACCCAGCCCGGGGAAGGTGGGGGTGGTCTCGAGGGGTGGTCCTGCCCGCGTGCTGACACCAAGAGGACTCGCAGTCGCACACGCGCGTGCCGTGTGACTCCGGCTCCGGACGTCTCCGGCGGCTGATGCCTTACGAATGGCAATGGGAACGAGTTGTCTGTGATCGTTACCGCCGCGGCGTAACACGACAGACGCGACAACACACCCGGCGCGTTGCTACGGTGTGACTTCGTTTCTAACACGCGTGGGCTACTGGACTGTGTTGTACGAGATGTGAACCGCACCACAATCCAATTAATCTCCAATCAAGAACAATGTTGGCACACCGAAGATGTAGATGAGAGATATGGGGCGGTTATTCCAAGTTGACATGCTCCTTTGCGGCCTTTAGGAGCGCGAGCGCCTCCGCGTGCAGCTTGCCGTTGGCGGTGGCGAGCACGCGCCCTTTGGAGGCCTCGTGATTCTGGATGGTCAAGTCCGCGCCCGTCCAGTCCGTAATGCAGCCACCCGCGCCAAGCACCACCGGCACCAGAGCCGAGTAGTCGTACAGGCCAAGGTCGGCCTCGATGACGAGGTCGGCGCCGAATCCCGCCGCGACAAGCCCGTACGCGTAGCAGTCGCAGCCGTAGAGCGGCCGCTTTACGGCATCACGCACCGCACCAAAGGCGATCTGCTCGTAGCCTTCATGAAACATGTGCGGTGTCGTCGCGTACAGCATTGCCTCACTCAGGCTGCCAACGCCGCGCGTGCTCACCGGCTCCCCGTTGAGCATCGTGCCCTCGCCGAGCACGCCGATCCAGCGCTCCTTGAGGACGCACTGATCGATGACGCCAATGACTGGGCGGCCGCGGTGGCACAGGCCAATCAGCGTGCCAAAGAGTGGCTTGCCTGTGATGAACGACTTGGTGCCGTCGATCGGGTCGAGAACCCAGCAAAACTCGGCATCGGCACGCACGCTTCCGAACTCCTCGCCATAGATGCCATGCTCCGGGAAGCGTGCTTCGATGAGGGCGCGCATCGCCTTCTCGGCGTTACGGTCGGCGATGGTCACCGGGCTCTCTGCAACTGCCCGTTCGTCCTCAATCTTGCTCTCGACCTCAATGGGCTTGCGCCAGAAGGGCAGGATCTCCGCTCGAGCCGCCTCGGCGAGCTCGTTAGCAAAGGTCTTGAAGGCAGCAACCTGCTCGGGTGATAGGCTCGACATCCGAAGCCGCGCGCGACGAGATGCGTGCTCCGCGAGTGTGAGTGTGAACAACGGCATCCGTAAAAAAACAACGGGGGGAGCCGGTCCGGTGTCTTGGGTGTCGAATTATAACCATTGGCTGTGAACAGGCACAGTTAAGATATTGAGCCGCACCACAGAACCGAACTCTAAGCACACTGTGAGCTTCAGCTTGTGACTACTTTTATTAGAGGGTCGATTTTCTTAATCATGAATGTTGAACGTGATGTTACACGGCTGTTGGAGCGGCGTGAGTGATTGAGTGAGTGAGTGAGTTATTGAGGTATGTCACTGTCACTCACTCACTCACTCACTCAATCACTCACTTAGGAGTGCCGCAACCAAGAATCCTGTGTCAAGAGAAATTCAATCTGGCGCTTCTCAGCTCGCGCGCAGACTCACGGGCTCATCGTCATCCCCCCCACGCTGGACTGCCAACGACGCGAGCTCCTCGGGCGCGACGATCTGCACGTGCGGCGCCAGCAATTTGACAGTGTCGTAGAGCAGCTGCAAGTTCATGCCGCCGTCACTGGTGGTGTAGATGCCCACAATCGAGCCGCGCTCGTCGCCGTTGAGCTCGGCCGCCATCTGCTCGGCGGTGCGGTACTGGCTGCCCGAGCCTTTTGCCCCGCGCCACTCACGAGGTCGAAAGAGCACCACATCCCTGTGCTCGCCGAGCAGCATGTACTGCTGCGTCCGGCCGAAGGGCAGCACCGGTATCATATAGGGAACATTGACGGGGAAGATGCCGCGTACGACGCTGTTCACGCCATACTGTGGATAGAAGCGATCGATCGACTCGTTCCAAGTGCCAAACCATTCCCACGAGACGAGGGCGCTAGTGTTCATGACGTGGCAGTCCTCCTCGGTGCGCGCGATGAAGGCCGCCTGGTCGGCCGGGTGCATCATACCCGGATATGCGTACAAGTGCCCCGACGGCGGCAGCACGAACCAGTCGCGCTGCGTCACAAGAGATTGGTTCAAGTACCATCGATACATGTCGGGAGCCGCATAGAGCGTGTGGGGAGACATAGTCCATCCGAGCGGGAAGCACTCGGTGAGTGAGCTGGGCGCGGCGGCGCACCGCTGGACACGATCGAGCATCCACTCGCGGCGGGAGCCCTTGAGAAAGTTGAGGTTGTCGCCATCGCCGATGAGGAGCGTCACGTAAGTCTGCGAGGCGTTGTACTTCCGAGGCGGCGGGCGCGGCGCTTGCACGAGCGGCGATTGGATGGGCGGCTGGCGCGAGAAGAAGGCGAGGTTGTTGAACCCATCGGAGGCCACCTGTCCCATATTATGCGTCGCGTTCAGGATGCAGTCCGTCTCCGCCTCGAAAATGTCTCCGGCGATCGGATATGTATCGTCGTAGCCCCAGACGGCGATTGGTTTCGGCCACGGGTTGGAGCTCACCATCCGGCTCACGAGCGCGTGCTCCTCGGAGCTAGGAATGCACCCATTGTTGAGGAAGAAGGCGAAAAGGCGCTCCTTGACGATATAGTCGGCGAGGCCCCACGAGGGCGGGTCCTTGAGCGGTGGGTGTGGCGAGAACGGGTGGCCGTGCACGTCGAGGCCCGGGTTGACCTTGGCCATGGTGCTCGTTGCATTCACGTGGTGCTCGTAGACGTACCGTGTCGCATCGAGCGCCGAGAAGCCCGCCATGACCGCGAGGGCGTCGAAGACGAGCGTTGCGCCCGTTGGCAGCCTCTCAAGAGGCACCGCGTCCAGCACGGCCGCGATGGTCAGGATGTTCGGCACGAGCCGTTGTTGCGTCGTGGCGTTGAAGAGCACGACGCGACCGAGATTGGCGTGCACGCAGTCGGACAGAAACTCGTCGAGCGGCGTAAGCGTCGGCTCGGTCACATTCACGATATCGGCTAGCCAGCTGAGGTCCTCAGGTCCAAGAAGGAGATAGACACCGGCCGGTGCGCCAAGGGGACGATTGGCGAGGCCCGAGCACGTCAACGCGGCGAGCCGCGCAGCGCTCGACGCCGTGCGGATGTCGACGACGGTTGGCCGCTGCGCCGCCACGGCGACGACACATGACAAGAGCAATGCAGGCAACAACATGCAGAGGCCGCTTTGCAAGGCCGCCTTCTTCTCGCGACTCGCCTATTCATATGAACGCATCGATGCAATTCACAGCCAACGGTTATATTGGGTTACTCTACTACACACTGTTGATTGCGCGCTATCACACTTTTACAGCCGCGGTACCGCAGCTGTACAAAATGTACTACGTTAGTAGTGGTTGCACAGAATTTAACGATGTTTAGTCGGCGATTCTTCCAGGGAATTGACCAGCGCGCCTCCTTCGCTGCCTACATTGAGCCTGAGGGTTCGTCCCGGCTCATCAGTCGCACGGAGGCGCATTGCGAGAGCCTGGTTGATGTAGCCCGCATTCAGCAGCTCTTCTAAGGTCCAGCCGGCCGCCTTGGCATCGATCAGTGTGTAGTCTACCGCCTTTGCGTCGGCGCACGAGTAGCCCGCCGACCGTGCCGCCCCGCACGATAGGCCCGCCTCCTTGAGCTTGGTGAGCGCTGCGCGTCGCTCGATTTGCTCTTCGAGCGTGCCCCCGCTCGTCGGACCGCGGCGCATGACGCAGTAGGTCGTGAGGGTGGCGATGAGTGCGCCGAGCAGCAGGCCTCCAATCAACGAGGCGATGGAGACGTTGACCCACCACCAGATCGAGAACGGGTTCATCTCGATGTAGTCGCCGCCCACGTAGCCGTCCTCAAGGGCCTCGAGGAGCACGCTCGCTAGGTAGCCGTGGTACGTGTTCAGGTCGTTAATGTACTGGCGCTCGACGCCGCGGAACTTGACGAAGGAGACCTGGGAGTATTTGGTTCGCCAGGTCATCTCGTCGATGTTGAAGATGCCCTCGGGCCCTGTGCTCATGAGCGCGGCCGGGTCGCTCCCATACACGTGCTCGAGAAAGAAGAAGGGTCCCTGCGGGCTGTCGCTCGGCACGACGCGTACGAGAGCGTCCGGGAGCTGCTGGCGCGTCTCTCGCCAAGCCGCGTGCTGCGTTAAGTACGGCAGCATGGAGCGACCGAGCGCACCTAGCACCGAGTCGGACAGGCCGTTGCAGTAACTGTCGGTGCCCATCACCAGCGCGCGCTTAAAGTTCTCCATCCATCGGACGCAGAACGGGCTCGGGGTGGGGCAGGCAAACGCCCAATTCTCCATAGTCACATCGTCCGTGTTGCCTGGCATCGCGAAGCCCTGAACCTGCGCGACCGAGTTGACGTCGATCCACGACTCGATCGGCTTGAGCGCAACGGTCGACGCGTCCAGCCATACTCCGCCGTGGCGCGAGAGCACCGAGATGCGGTACCAGTCGGCGACGTGCGGCATGTCGAGGTAGTCGACGGGCAACGGCTCAACCCAGCCCTGCATCGAGAGCGGTTCGTTTGGCCGAAGCAGGTGCAGCGTCCAGCCGGGATTCATGCGCACTAATTGCTCGATACATGCGGCGATGAACTGGGGCGGGCGGTCGTCGTCCCAGAACATCCAGATAAGACGCGGCACCTTGGGCGGGGCGGAGCCGGGCGGAGGCGACGGCGGGAAGGGATTCTGCATGACGGGCGGCAGCGGCGGGGGCGGGGCGGCTCCGTGTGCGGGCTGTTGCTGCGGCTGCGGCTGCGGCTGCGGCTGCGGCTGCGGCTGCGGCTGCGGCTGCTGCGGCGGCTGCGGCGGCGGCGGCGGCTGCTGCTGCGGCTGCGGCGCGGGCGACGATGCTGCCTGGAGCGACACAGCCCCATGGTTTGTGCTGAGGTTCACGGAGGTCTTCGGCTGCGGCTGCGGATAAAGGGCAGCCGCGTGGGTCGCGGAGTGGTCAATCGGCATGAAGGTTGCACAACGAACAAGAAGACTCAACCAAAAAGCTCTGACCATACCCGCGGACCCCATTTGGACTCCGAAGGACCCTCCCTTTTATGGTAATTTGCGCCCAGCCCATAAGAGACACGCCGAAGGGCGGAGGGCCCCCGTGTACGCACACAGGGCAGGGACAACTGTTTCACCTGTTCCGCGCTGACTTCACGGCGCTGCAAACATTCCCGCAAACGCGCGCTCACGCCGCCGCACAAACGCCGCCGAGCTGACGTTCCCGAAGCCGTGAAGCACTCTCTCACAAACCACCCATGAGTTCCAGGGAGGCCTCGCAACTGGAGATGACGACGGCGATCATCTTCTACTGCATCTGCTCGGCAGGCATGCTCATCGTCAACAAGCTTGCCGTGCACCACGTGCCGATGCCCGGCTTTGTGACCTCGTGCCAGTTCTCGACCTGCGCCGCGCTCGTGTACGGCATGAAGCTGTGCGGCGTCCTCGTCGCGGACGACTTCGAGTGGGCCAAGGTCAAGTACTACATCATCTACGTGCTCTCCTTCAGCATAGGCACCTACACCAACATGAAGGTGCTCTCGATGGCCAACGTCGAGACGGTCATCGTCTTCCGCTCGTGCACGCCGCTCGCCGTGGCCATCTTCGACTACATCTTCTATAACCGCGCGGCGCCGTCGGCGCGCTCGTGCTTCTCGCTGCTGCTGATCACGACGGGCGCGATCGCCTACATCCTCACCGACCGAGAATTTCAGGTCAACGGCTGGGCGGCCTACTACTGGGTCATGATCTGGTGGTTCGTGCTCGTCTTCCAGCTGACGTACGGCAAGTTCCTCGTGTCGGGCATCCCGATCGCCTCGCTCTGGACTCCCGTGCTGTACACCAACTCGCTCTCCATCCTACCCGCGCTCGGGCTCTGCTTGGTGGCGGGCGAGCTCGACGAGAGCAGGCTAGCCAAGGTGGACCTCAACAGTGCAGCGTACTTTTGGCTGGGCGCCTCGTGCTTCATCGGGATGAGCATCTCGTACTCGGGCTTCTGGTGCCAGCAGCTCGTCTCGGCGACCACGTACACCGTCGTCGGCGTGATGAACAAGATGTTGACCGTAATGGTCAATGTGGTCATCTGGGACAAACACGCCTCCTCCTACGGCATCGGCGCGCTCGTCTTATGCCTCGTCGGAGGCTCGCTATACCAGCAGTCGCCACTGCGAGACTCGCCGCCCGAGACACACAGGCCTCTCCAGCGGGTCAGGGAGCAGGAGCACATGGACGAGGTCACAGATGAGGACGGGGACGAGGAGAACTCGGTTTTACGTCCGGTTGGCGCTCCGTCGTTGTACGGTCGATGAGGCCGCTTGGCGCCCGTGACGGCGCCCGTGCGGCCGACGCACGCACGCACGCGCGCGCGCGCGCGCAGAGGCTGCGGTGGCAGAGGCGCGCGCGCGCGCATTCAGCTAGCTGCTGGCCGCCCACGGACCTTCTCGTCTTCCGCACCTGACGCGATGGCTTTCTCCTGCTCTCAGTCCTTGGGGGCGTCGCCCCGAGGCCCGAGTGAGCAGCGTGCGTGTGAGCTGCCATGCCCACAGTACTGTCTACAACCGAGTTGGTATATCACACATATAATTTACTGTGCTTTTCATGTGCGGGGCTGTAAGCGATCGGATCCGCGGCTTCGGAGCAGACAGTCCACGATCCCCCGGGCGCATCGGCGGGGACGCGGTCGATGTCGGACCAGTGGACGAGCGTAACGGGAACGGTATCGACTAACGTTTCCGGGGTCTTCTCAAGAAGGCGCAGACACGGGTCCTGACTCGTGCTTCCGCTTCGCGCGCTTCTTGATCTTGGTCTTGGCGGCCTGTTTTCGTAATGGCTCCTCGCTCTCGCAGACGCCGTCCACCACCTGCTCTTGGTTCTGGTCCACCTCCTCGACCTGGCCCTCCGGCCGCCTCACTTCTTCGCTTGCGGCCGGTGCGCGCTTGCGCTTGCGCTCGGGTGCTGGGACCTCGCTCAATGGCTCCTCGATCGTGGCCGTCGTCGCCGCCTCCGACCGACACCGACGGTGCAGCAACTGTGCCACGGCATCTCCCCCGCCCTTCTCCATGCGTGCGCGCGTGGAACTCTCCGAAGGCAGGGCTGCCTCGAAGCGGGCAGCGAGCTGCTCGATCAGAGAAGCATCGACAACCCACTTGGCAGCGCCGCGTGCCGTCTGCAGCACGGCGATCGTCGAGCCAAACGATGAGGGCCGCAGCCGGTCAGCATCGTGCTTGGTGTGCTGCGCGCCGTCGACAAAGGCATGTCGATCGGCTGCCAGATGTAACGGCGGCCCTCTACGCCAGCCCGAGCCCATCAGATGGCGCCAAAAAGGGAGCGGCTCCCACTGCGGCACGACGAAGACAAACGAGAGGGCCGCCGCGCGCCGCTCAGCCGCGGCCAGCAGCGCCTCGGCACGGTGCACGGCCGCCAGCAGCAACTCAGGCACAAATGGCGGGTTCACTTCAAACGAGCCGTGGGGGGGCGAGAAGTCGAAGAACGAGCCGAGTGTGCCGAAGGGGGCGTCGACGTCGGCAAAGGCGCTACAGAAACGCTCGGCCCACGCATTGAGCGGCGAGGCGAAGCACTCGAGACGCACGCCCAACCGCTCGCGCATCAGCTCGAAGACTGCTGGAGGCACCGCACACTGTGAGCCATGCGATCCTAAGGCCTCATATCGGACCAGCATGCAGAAAACGTCCCGCAGGAAGTGTGCGGACGAGGCGGCGGCTGCACGCGCGTCGGTGCCGCTCCCGCAGCTCCCGCTGCTTCCGACGCTCGCACCGATCGCGCCGATCGCGCCGAGGGCCGGGGCGGAGGGGGACTCCGTGGCGGCGAGACGGCGCGAATGACGTGCGTGGAGGAAACGGAGCTTCTCAAAATGCGAGCGCTGCACCTCGACAAAGAGCTTGGGCGCGCCGCGCAGCGAGAGGCGCAGCGTCGCACCGCGCTCTTGCACTTGCACGTCCGCGCCGCCCTCCGCATCGCCCTCCACTGCAGCGAGCGCAGTTAGCGACTTGTTGGCAACGGTCGCGAGTTTGGAGCAGATTTTGGCCGCCTGCTCGGCGCTGAGGACGCCGGTGCGGCGCAGATCCTTGATGAGGCCCTCGGCGGCGCGCGGCGCAGCATCGGGCACGGGCAGCAGCGGCTCGACGACAGCGCTGCCGGCGCTCGCCGCTTGCATAGCAGCTTCCTCGCGCTCCAGCTTGCAGCGCGCCACCCAGCGGTCAAACGCCATAACCGGCGGCGCGCCACCGCCAATTTCCAAGCACAAACTGTAGAATCGCCGGCGGAGTCGCTTGCACGCCTGATAGCGTGCGACCTCCACGTAGGGCAACGGTACCACCGCCGTACAAGCTCGTGGAAGTGGCAGTGCCGCCTCTTCGGGCGAAGGAATGGCCAGAGCGGCATGATTGCTGATCGCGGTCGCAGCGCTGGCGCACTCGAGACAGCGGCGCGTGGCATCCGTCTTCTGTATGAGCTGCGTACGTGAGAAGCACGTGGCACTAATGCTGCGCTTGCAGACGCTGCAAAACGCTGCCGTCCGTGCCTGAATGTCATCTTTCAGCTGGCTTGATCGCTCCTGCGCTTGGCTGACTTCCGCCTGCACATCAGTGGCAACGCAAGCCCGGCATCGCGCAAGCTTCGCACTCGCATGTTGCCGCTTGCTGTAGCTAGCTGCTGGCTGTAAGAGGCCACACTGTGAGCAGCGCATTTTGATTTTCTGTGCGGATCGACGGGACGCGGTGTGAACCATTGGCTGTGAACTTGCTGTTCATACTCGCATGGGAACTCAGGATTATCCGCGAAGAAGTATGAACGTAACCGTATGTTCTTGAAAATTTATTTGAAAGGCACGGCTTCACAGATATTCCAACTCGGGCCTATCACTGGAGCAGTGGACCGCGGGCGCAGGAGCAGGCGCAGGCGCAGGCGCAGGCGCAGGAGCTGTGGGCCGCAACTCGGGTGCCGCGTATAGCCAACCGCACGCGGTACACGGCACAGTCTCGTCGGCACAGTATCGACCACACACGGCACAGAATCGACCACGTTTCGAGACCTTTCCAGCCCCTTGCAAGACCGGCGCTCGGGGTTTCGAGACCGCCGCCGCCGCGGCGGCGGCGCCCAAAGCACGGAGCCCGCCTGCCTCTGCCGAATTCTTGGGGGCACCTAGCCCGCCCCACGCCTGGGGCGGCGCTTTGGGCGCCGCGCGGTTGCTCGCGTTGAGGATTTGGCTGAATCGCGTGTCAAATGGGTTCGTGCCCGCCGTGCAGCCTTTGGGCGTCAGGGTTGGTGCGTTGCTCGGATCGTGGACAGGACGCCGGGCCGCGGCGGCTGCGGCGATACTCATTCCCAATGCGCCCAACGCCACTGCTGACGGAGGGAGAGAGCCATGAGGGTGTGGCGGCGGCGGAGGCGGTGCATTGCGCCCCGCCAAAGCCAAGGCACTCAACGGCTGCGAGACGGGCACGAATTCCTATTCCAGATCGACCGCGGTGTCCTCGGACGACTTCTTCTTGATGAGGCGGCGGCCACCCTTGGGCGCCGCCTTGGTGATCGTCGCGGCGACCTCCCGCTGTGTGCCGTAGACCAGAGTCATCAGCTCCGCATCGGTGAGCTCTGACACCTCAAGGCCCTCAATACTCTTGGTCACCTCGACGCCGAGGCTGGGCAGCGACTGAAGCATGGCGCCCTTGGTGGACGCGTGGAGCATCTTGAGGCGCACGGGCGCTTCGTCAGGGCAGAAATAGGCGAAGAGGACCGCCGTTGCGCTCACACCCTCGCGATCGTGCTTCCACCGGTACAAGCAGTAGCACGGCTCGGCGGCGGGCAGCAGCGCGGCGACGTCCTGGGGCGTGCCCGCGGGCGCGGAGGCCTTGCACACGATCGTTTCCTTGTCGATGGCGAGCAAGAGCACGCCGGTCGTGCCCGCGACGAAGGCACTCAGCCCAGCTTTGGCTGGCTCAGTCATTGGGAACGAGAGGCCCACGACCGAGCTCATCTTCTCGCCCGCCGCCTCGATTGCCTCCAGCCGGGCGCCCTCGATCTTCAGCTTCTCGACCGCGGTCATGGCCGACTCGAGCTCGGCGGCGCGCGCGGTCGCGCTCTGCTCCTCGGCGAGCGCGACTTCGTCCAGGCTCGACCAGTGCACCTCCTTTGGCAGCTGCTCGGAGCCGCCGAGCTCGCGAAGCAGCGTGGCCTTGGCGGACGAGTAGAGCATCTTCTGCTTGACCGGTCCGTCGTCGGGCACGTACGCCATCAGCGCCCACTCGCCCGCATCCGAGCGGAAGAGCACGTAGCACGGCTGGGTGGCGGTGAGCGTGGCCTTGATGGCGGCAAAGTCGGCCGCCTCGGCGCCGGCGTTGGCTGGAAACTGCTGCTCGAGGACGAAGGTCTCGCTCGCAATGCCCACCTTGAGCGCGCGCGCTACTTTCGCGTTGAACGCCTCCGTGAGCGCCGGCGCGAGCGGGAAGGCTGCGAGCGACATCAAGAGCTTGGTATTGCTCGGTTCGCGCGACGGAATGTCCAAAAAGGAAACATCTGGACGCAGGCTATGTGTGGTTTTGTGATTGTGTGTTTTCCAAGCAGGGGGCCACGGCTGGTCACGGAGCACGGGAAGTTTCGGAGTACGTGCGTTCGGCCCGCGGCCGGATATAATCATATAAAGAGCCCCCTATGCATGCCGAGCGGCCTGGCGCATGCGGGCACACCTAGTGGGGTGGGGGGGACCGCTTGGGAGCAAGGGTAACACCCTGGAGGCCCCCGTGGCGGAGGTGTGACAATGCGTCCCGATTTGGTCTCCGACACTCGCTATGGTGATAAGGCTCCGTGCTGGTATCAGCTGCGTGATCCTCTCAGCCGTGCTTGCGTTGCAGGACCAGCTCCGTGAGGGCACGCAGCTGCAGCCGGCGGAGTCACCGCACGGGAGCGCTCATATCGTTCTCGCCGCCGCGACCAGCCTCACAACCTCCGCCGCGCTCTCCGCGGACGCGCTTGCGGAGTCGGAGCTCTCAACGAGCACCTCGATCGGCGACACGGTGCTGCCGGTGGTGAGCACGCACGGTTTCGTGGTCGGAGGTGTAGTGCGGCTACACGCGGGCTATCCCAACCAGGAGGATCACCGCGTCCGCTCGCTCTCGCACAACGCCGTCTACCTCGCCTCGGCAGGCACTGAGTTCCCGCACAACCGGTACGAGATCGCGACGATGCTCGCGGCCGAGCCGCTCTGCCCGGGGAATTGCTCGTCGCACGGCGCGTGCGAGGATGGCGCGTGCCAATGCGCCGACGGCTATGCTGGCGTCGACTGCTCCAACCCGACGCATTCGTGCCAGGACAACTGCAACGGCAACGGCATCTGCGTGCAGGGCCTTTGCAGGTGCCATGCGGGCTACACGGGCGGGTACTGCCAGTACGTGGCGCAACTGTGCGTGGCCAACTGCTCGGGTCACGGCATCTGCTCACACGACCTCACCGGGGATCCCCTCTGCAGCTGCGAGCCCGGCTTCACTGGCGCTGACTGCTCGATGGCCACGTCAGCCTGCCCAGGCAACTGCACCGGGCACGGCGTTTGCGTCGGCCACGAGTGCCAGTGCGACGTGGGCTTTGGCGGCTCGGACTGCACGCTCGTGACGGGCGGCTGCTTGGGCAACTGCACTGGCCACGGCGAGTGCCTTCGCAACGGCACCTGCCTCTGCGAGCCAGGATTCACTGGCCCCTCCTGCAACCTCGTGAGCGCCTTCGCCGGCTGCCCGGCCAACTGCTCGGCGCATGGCGCGTGCGTCATGGGCGAGTGCCGATGCGACGCAGGCTTCGAGGGGCTCGCGTGCGACCTCGTCGCCGCCGCGTGCCCGATGAACTGCTCGGGGCATGGCTTCTGCTCGGCGCAAGTGAGCTCGGCAGGCCTGATCTCGTATGGGTGTGAGTGTGAGATTGGCTTTGCCGGCTTCGACTGCAGCATCGTGCGCGGCGGCTGCCCGGGCAACTGCACGGGGCACGGCACCTGCTTCAACGGCACGTGCTTCTGTGATGACGGATTCACTGCGGGCGATTGCTCGCTCGTCGTGCAGACGTGCGCCAAGAACTGCTCGGGCCACGGCCTGTGCCTCGACAGCGTGTGCGAGTGCCACGTGGGCTTTGGCGGTGAGGCATGCGACGTCGTGCTCGGCAGTGTGTGCCCGCGCAACTGCACCGGCCACGGCGCGTGCGACGAGTCCACCGCCAGCTGCATGTGCGACCCGGGCTACGGCGGCGACGACTGCGGCCAGACAACGTCCCTCTGTGCCTCAGACTGCTCTCAGCGCGGCAACTGCGTGCACGGGGCGTGTGTGTGCTTGGGTGGGTACGCGGGCAGTGACTGCTCGGTCACGTGCCCGAGCCGCTGCCATTCACCCAACGGCGTCTGCCTGGGCAACGGCAAGTGCCACTGTAACGCGGGCTGGAGTGGTGCCGATTGCGACACACCTGACATGGTGCATCACCTGACAACAGCGCTCTCGTCGACGGGGAGCAGCGGCGGCGGCAGCAGCGGCGGCGGCGGCGGCGGAGGCGGCGGCGGCGTCATGTACGCGATGGGGCTTCAGGACGACTTCACCGTGGTCCTCGATGGCACACTGTGGATCTTCTACCCGGTGGCCATGGTCGCGTCGTGCGCCGTGGCCGTGCTCTCGCTCTTCTGCTGCTGCGCCTACTGCATGAACCTGCGCGCGGGGCTGCGCGGCACCCAGGCCGTCCCGCTGTACCGGTACATGTCGGAGAGCATGTCGTACTCCGACTACCAGCTCAAGCCGGGCATGTGAGCGAGCGCTGCCGACCACCGTGTGGCACGTGTGCTGTGCAGTCACTGGCAGGGGATCGTATGCGATGTGTCGCGATGACTGTCACCTGTCCGGGGCGGGTGGCGGGGGAAATCCCGACTGCCGTCCGGCGTCTCGCTGTGCGTCTCGCCGCGCGTCCCGTGAAGAGGCGGAAGAGCGTGCAGCGTGAAGCGATGCTCACAGACCACCTGCTGTGAACACGACCGGACTTACGACAAAAGATTCGCTCGATCTATCGCATATCGTAGATTGAATGTTAGGTGGTCCAGAACGTATTAACGCAGAACCGGCTCACTCACATCTCACTGTGCTTGTGGTGCGAAGTGGTCGCTCGATATCAATTATCATGCATCGACCATCGTCGAGGGTTCGGGATCGTTTTACGATCGTCGGCTTCGGGATCTCCGGCGCGCCCATGCTTGGGACCGGCGCCTCGCCTACGCTATTTTGCGTTGGCGTTTACGTGAAAACCGTTACGCACACCCTCGAGCTCGACCCTGGAGCAGGGCATCCCTTGATTCAGATGAGTTGGGTTGAGTTAAGAGTTGCTGTGTGATCTTGAGTCGTGAGTTAAGAGGTGCTGTGTGATCTTGAGTTTGAGTTACGAGGTCCTTTGTGATCTTGAGTTTTGAGTCGCAACTCAATTCCCCACACAACGAAAATCGAAATTTCTAACATCTAAGTACTAAGAAATTTCTTCGCATGGACGTGTCGGATCCGGCATGTCGCTCATGCGAGGACCCGTAGTCCAGAGCGTGCGCGCGATCTTAACACATGCCGCCCCGAAAGCTTCCGAAAGCTAAGAGCCCCCTCTCAAAACTTTTCCGCAATTTCCGAAATAGAGGAGTGTCGACGAACGCAATGGCGCATTTTTTCTCACGTAATCGCGCACGACTTCGCCTGCCCCGGTGCTCACGTAGCGGCCGACTCAGAAGAGGTCGCCCCCTGCGAATCCGCTCCGACCGTCTCCCGCTCTCAGACATGGCTTCCCGCGCCTGCTCAAAGCCGGTAGGCGCGATGTACGCACGCGGCGCTGGTCCATCAACCCCCTCGCTTGATCAGAGAGAGAGGGTTGGCCATTACCGTGAGCAAGCGGTCGCGTCGCCACGCCTACATTCACGCCGATGGTATCAGAGAGTCATCAGGCCAATCATCGACATGCGCCCAGCATTGAGCACCTTCGCAATCGTATTCGTACACCAGCATTCACTCCGTAGCTCGGCCGAGTGGCGGCGCACGCTTCGTGGATGTTGAACTCGATATGAGCATGATGCGCTCTGTCCGTCGGGCGAAGAGGGACACTCCGGATCAGACCGCTCTTCGAAGGCCAACGTGGAGCAGATCTTCTCACGCGCTGGGGGGCTCACTGACCCGAACATCGACCAGGACTACCTTGCCACCCTCGTCGTGGTCCTGGTCTGCTGCAATAAGAAGGCATTCAAGCCGAGCTGTGATGCCATTAACGCCAGGTACTACCAGCTCTTCCGTGGCAAGGGAGGGGAGGGACTCGAGGAGGACTGCGAGGAGGACAAGGAAGAGGCTTAGAGGCAGACGAAGCCCCGCGGCCTGGTGGTGGGAAGTTTTGACTCAACCATCTTGAGTTCAGAGTTGAGTTTTGAGTCACGAGGTGTTGTGTGATCTTGAGTTTGAGTTACGAGGTCCTTTGTGATCTTTGAGTTGAGTAACTCAAACAAGTGCCTGTGTGATCTTAACTCATGAGTTATTCCTGAATCAAGGGATGCCCTGCCCTGGAGCGCGCTGGTCCGCTGGACGGGTTCGGGTGTACGGTACGCACGGACCCCGGTCACCCGGTCTCACTACGAGTCTACGTTAACTACGACGCACTACGGGTACCCGGGAGCGGTGCAGGTGGCCCGCCAGACCCCCGCCAGACCGGCGCGCAACCATGGCGGGGTCCGGGGTGCTGGGCCCAATCCCCAAAGCCGAAAGCGCGAAGCGAAGCCCCAATGCACCGTTGCACCCAATCCCATCCCCACCGAAATTTAACCGAACGCCGGCACGCGCGGGCACCGGCAATCGAAATAACCGCGCGTTTCCGCTTTTCTAAACGAAAAAATACCTCGTTGAAGCGCTAAACGAAACTCGTTCGCCGGGGATCGGATCGAATGCGTCTTAACACTTTAGGTGAATAAGCCAAACGAAAGGATAACGCTTTATCCTTTTAACGGAAAAGCCAGCACGTAACGAAAGCCAAGGAAAGGACAAACGAAAGGAAACGAAAAGCCCCAACCAGAGTACTGGGGTTGTGTGTGGTTGGTCATGTGGACGTGTTGGAGGTGTGTTCACAATGTTGTGTGCATGAATGAACAGCGCGACTCTTCCCCCACTAGAGACTGTGTGAGGACGTCTGAGGTCAACCTTTCATCTTTTTTCTCGAGCCGCCTTCCGCTCTGTCTGGCGTCGTCTTCTTCATCTTCTGGCTGCCCGGGGCATCCTTCAGCAGAGCAGGGAAGCGAATCTGCAAATAGACCATCGCCACACTTGCAGCATGCCCTCTGCTCGCATGCCGCCTCAGTGCCGCCACCTGTCCTTCTGTTGTCAAGGGCCCTTCGGATGGGGCGGCCGCCTGCATCACCGCCTGAGCTCGCTCGGCCTCCACCTCGGCCGTGAGCCGCTGCGCACTGGCGCGCCTCGCATCGGACGCTGGGCCATTTGCGACGCTGCCGCTCGAAGGCGACAGCACGTCGAGGATGAGAGACACGATCAGGCGGTACCAGGCGAGGGTCATGATCTCGTTGAGAACCACTGCCGCCGCCGCCTCCGCACGGCGAGTCCAAACATGCACCCGATACCCCGCCGCGTTCCGAACAGCTTCCGGCGCCTCGGGCGGGCTCGTCAACGCTGCCGAAGCGGTCTCTTCGTCTTTTCCATAGCGCGAGAGCTCCTCGTCGATCCCCTCGAGAAGCTTCCGAAGAGCCCTCACCTCGAGCGCCATGCCCTCAAGTTTTGTCGCTCCGGGGCTCGCTGCTGCTGCCCATTCGGCAAAGGCCGCAGCGCGAAACGCATCCACCGCCTTGTTGAGAGCGCCGTATGCATAGATCTTGGGCCCGATGCGCAGCGGGGCATGTGAGCTCGGCACATGGACGAGATACGCTGGCTGAGCGCTCCCAGTTGCCAATGGCAGCGGGAGCTCCCGTACATCGTTGCTTGACCCGTCAGGCTCAAAGTTGAGGACCGTCGCAAAGCCGTACATGCCCAGCAGCTGCGCGCTTCCCTTTGCGCCATAGGTGATGTGCACGGCCGTCCCGCCCGCCGCGGCTCGAAGCGTACGCACCTCCAGTGCCGCACTCGCCATGCCCTCGACTTGCACCACATCGTACCTTGTCTGACGTGGCCGCGCGTGGTTGAGCATATCCATGACGGGGACGAGCGCGTCGATCTCTCCTGTGGAGGTGCTGAGCTGAAACGCGCGTGAGCTCACGATGGCGACGGCCCAGTCAAACGACTCAAAGTGTGGCCAGCCGTCGGGCAGCGGAGCGGCGTCTTGTGCGAGCGCAGTGACGGTCGCGTAGTCGCCCGCGACCGCAGCGCGAGTTCGCTTCGCCTCGGACGCCAACGGTGAGCCCCGCAGGCACGCGTCGATCTCTGCGTCGCTCCAGGAACGTGGTAGCATGAGGCTCGGAGCATCATCGCCCACGGGCAGCGTATCATAGTAAGGCGAATGGAATGGGTGATCAGTTCGTGAAAAGTCTGCAGCCAAGAAGAACGCAAGAACGAGGTCCGCCGGAGTTCCGGCCAGCTTTTTCCCAGCAGATTGGATGGCGATATTCGCAGCGCATCCCACGGGCGACGCGCGAGCGACTTTCGCTGTGATCCAGACGCTCTCCGGGATCCTGAGAATCAAGGTATCCGTAGCTAATGCATCCGTCGCCTTTGCGCCACCATCAAAATCGCTTGCGTCGTAGTCGATGCCCTCAACGATGCCACCCTCGCGTACCACCCAGGCCGCGGCGGCTTTCCAGGCGTCTGCGCGAGTGGGACGCGACGGCTGGGCGATGCTAGAGTCCATGCTGATCCCGCCAGATATCCCGCCCTTTATCTCTTGTGAAAACGGAATTCGTCAAGACAAGCTAGAAGGGGTTGGTCTGTGATTTCGCACACCCTGATTTCAAACTGACACTGATTTACCCAAGGGGGCACTCCACGTCTTGGCTGCACGGTCGCGTTCCGCAGACTACACGGCGACGGCCCCTCGCATCAGCCTCCCAATCGCGAGCAGCTGGCTCCAGACATTCTCCTGCGTGCCGTTGCAGTCGAGCTCAACGATGGGCACCCCGCGAGCTTCGAGCCACGCGAGCGTCGGCGCGCTCGAGTCGTGGTAGACGCGCAGCCGCCGCGCCGCCGTCTCGGGGTTATCGTCGGCGCGATTCTCCAGCTGCCCGCGTCTCAGGATGCGCTCCACCATCTTCTCGTCGGTGCACTTGAGATGCAGCGCGAGCTCGGGGACTCCGCATTGGGACTCGAAGTCCTTGGCGTTCTGCTCAGAGCGCGGGAAGCCGTCGAGGAGCAGCCTCTTACCGGGGAAAGCGCGCATGCGACGGCGTAGCAACGTGACAATCAGGTCGGACGACACGAGCTCTCCGCGCTGCATGATGCCACTCACCTCGCGGCCAAGGGGCGTGTCTGCCTGCACCTCCTGGCGAAGCATGTCGCCGCAAGAGACGTGGCTCACGCCGCAGTGGGCGACGAGGCGCTCGCACAGCCGCCCCTTGCCACTGCCCGGCCCGCCCACGATGAGGATGCAGCGTGCCGGGTTCTCTGCGAGCAACATATCTGATGCTACTAAGAACTCCTGGAGACAAATATGACCGCTGCCGTCCGCATCGGCGGCTTCGAAGAGCTGCTGCAGCATCTCTGCATCTGGCCGCTCACCAATCGATCCCAGCAGGCGCTGTAAGCCGTCGCGATTCAAATGCCCAGCGCTGTCTGCATGATCCGAGAAGAGGTCCACGACGGCAGGCAACTCGGCCGGCATGAAGGCGCGTGTCCCTGCGGGCATCTTGAGCTCGACGCCTGAGGGTATCCGCGGCGATTTTGTGCACAGCAGGCGCGGCGTGACGGTGTTGCGGCAGGTGCTGACGAAGCCGGCGATGCTGTACAAGGCGCCCCGACGCATAACCTTTATTGCGTCGCGGCCTCGCCCAAGGGGTGCCCACGCCGATTCGACATGAAAAGGGAGGGCGCAATTACATCCCTCATCAAGGGTCGCTCCCTCGCTCATAGGGCCGCGCGCGCGCGGCAGCAGCTCGCACGCAGGCCCCCCGCTCTGTGGGGAAACGAAAAGGCCTGTTGGATTGCCGAGAGCTGTGTGTGCGTGTGCTGCACGGTCCTCCCCAACCGCCACTGGTTGCGGCAAGAGAGCTCGTGTATATAGAAGATTGGCAGCTAGAAGCTTGGTGCGTTCCACAAAACCTTTTGTGTACCTTAGGTCTACTACGCGCATGGCACTCTTCCCAAGACTCGTCTCTTCAAGTCCCTGGTAGGTCCAAGCAGATTGAGATTCTCTGGTCCGGACACTCACTCGGGCGGAAGCACCTCCACCTCCACAGGGATCTGCGGTGGCGGGCCACGGTTCATGCTCAGACGCTCGTCTTCGAGCACGTTGAGCCCCGGGGCCAGGATCCGCGTGTACCTGTCAAAGTAGAGCACCTGCTTGATGAGGAGCACAAACTCGCGTGGGAACTTGATGCCGTAGTTGGTAGCGACGGAGCCGACAGCGGCGACGGCCTTGTTGAGCTGGGTCTCGTCCACGACGCCGTTGGCGAGCTCGGCGGGCGGCATCGCCTCGATTGAGTCGAGGACCGCCTGCAGATCCATGGCAAACGCAGCCGATGTGCGCGCGTCGAGCTCCTTGGTGAATCCCATGCCTGAGAGGCTGCGCGCGACGCCATCCATGTCGCCCAGCGGGAAGGCGCGCACGAAGTCGAGCATGGCGTCCGCGGTCGAGCGCGGGATGCTGCCCACGATGCCAAAGTCGATGAAGGCGACGCGCCCGTCTTTGAGCATCAGCAGATTACCAGCGTGCACGTCCGCGTGGAACCACTCGTTCGTGAGCACCGAGGAGACCCACGTGTTGAGCGCGACGATGAGCGCCAGCTCTGGACTCTCCGTGTACTTGCGCACCGTCTCCAGGTCGGTCATCGACACGCCGTACAGCCTCTCGAGAGTGAGAACACGGCTGGCCGACGCCTGCCGGTAGACCTTGGGCACGGTCACGAGCGGCGCGAGCTCGGGCGAGCGCTTGAGGAATGTAGCGAACTGCTCGGTGCGCGTCGCCTCGAGCGTGAAGTCGATCTCCTCGAGGATCGCGCTGCGGAGCGTGCTCACTATCTCGGAGAGGTCTGAGGTGCTGAGACCGAGGAGCTCGAAGATGCGCGCGTTCGCGTACAGAAGATCGAGGTCCGCGCGCAGCGAGCCTTGGACGCCCTTCTTCTGCACCTTGATGACCACGTCCTCGCCCGTGAGAAGTTTCGCGCCGTGTACCTGCGCAATCGATGCCGCCGCGAGCGGTGTCTGCTCGACCGAGGCGTACACGGCGCTGATCGGCTTGCCCAGCTCAGCCTCTATGATCGGCTTCACGACGCTCCACGGCATCGGCGGCGTCTTGTCGAGCGTCTTCTGAAACTCCTGCACATACTCGGGCGGGAAGAGCGTCGGCGACGACGCGATGAACTGGCCCACCTTGACGTACGTCGCGCCGAGCTCCTCGCACATACGCCGGAGAAGCTCAGGTGCCGACTCAGTGCTCAGCCCGCCGCTGCTCGCTTTTTGCGCCGCCTCGGTGCCGACGACGCGCAGCGTGCGAGCGAAGTCGAGCGAACGCTGGAAGACGACCTGCGGATCCTGCTGCAGCGCGAGCTCCGCGAGCTCCTTTTGCAGCTTGCGCCCCTCCGGAGAAACCAGCCGCTTGAGCATGTTCGGTCCTGTCCTTAGCAGCTCAGCAGGGTCGATTTTGAAGGCCGGCGGGGGAGGAGAGGAGGCCACGGCACGCACGGGACCGCTTCGGCCTCGAAGGCGATCGACGACCAGCTGTGGAGCTGGCGCGAGAAGAGTGAGAGTCGCCAAGGCGAGTCGCATTATCCTACAATAGTAGGATTCGTGAGGAAGGGAACAAGAAATTTCCTTCTTGCGACAAAGGGACATGGGCGGGGAAGGGGGCGGGACCGGTCGGAGCAAGAGTCGCAGTCCCGTGGACGTTCACCCATCAGACTTTTTGCGATGATAAGAAAGCGAGCTCTGTACACCTCCTCGCTCGCAATCCCTCGAAGCCCATCTGCTTGCCTGATCTTCCATGGATACCAGCTACAAGAAAACAGACAGAGTATTATCAGAGCTTCGGTCATTGGACCAAGACCATCTGTCTGATCAATCTCTTGATTGGCTTCTTGGATACTGCACGGACAGCAAGCGATGTGATGCGAGGGTGAGGACGAGGGCGAACGAAAGCATGCCCAGAGCTGGCATCCCCGGCACTCCCGCCGCGATCACGGCAGGCGCCGGCGTATTCGCTCCACCGCCTGACCTGACGTTTAGCATCGGTGCTACGGAAGAGGCAGCAGCTCGGCGCGCCCGCCGCCGCCCCGCGACGGGCTTCACGCGCTCTAGTGCAGTGGAGCCACGTCAGGTGGAGCTACGCCCAGCAAGTGCCGCTCACAGGGCCAGGCGCAAGGCGGAGCGGCGCACGGCGGACCGCATCCGCGGCGGAGCGCATCGTGCCTAGCGGCGCGTGCGCGTTCGCCGCGAGGCGGAGCGGGCAGGGTGCTCGCTTTTGGGTGGCGATCGCGGCATCGCGCGTGCCCTTTCCTGCTGTGGTGCGGCTTTGCGGATCACCAGACGCGTCTGTACATTAAGGTGCAGGCGCTTGCGCAGATGGCTGCGGTGGCGCCTGCGGAGCCTGCGGAGCCTGCGGAGCCTGCGGAGGTGGCTGACGCGTTTCAGCGGACCCTCTTTCTGACAATTTGCTGAGTTAGAGAGTTACCGTACGCCATACATGTGGGCAATCTGCGGCGTATCGCATCTGGCCGGCTATGCTGTCTTCAGTGCCTGCGACGGCGGCGACGACGACTACCACGACTTGGTGTGATCTCGGCTGTGTCGGCCCTTCTTGGCGGGCCGGGGGCTCGCAGAGACCGCAAAAGTTGTGACGAGCTGACGACACGGCGTCGACTGTCGCTCTGATGTGATGGCTGGTTAATTCCGGATGCCGAGGTGCGTCAGCCGGTTGCGTGTGAGGTTCAAAACGGCACGAGAATGGCGATCGATGCCATTCTCGTCAACTCCAAGATGAAAGAGGTCATCTCCTCGGCAACTGCCTCTCGTGCAAACCGCCATGCGCCGCGTCCCTAAGCCAGCAACGAAGCAGATCACAATCGTTCCGACTGCCAAACCGCCATCAAGCAAGCGCGAGCTCCATGTGGCTCTCGCCGATCACGGCCTGCAGCAGTGCGTGCCACGCCCACGCGCGCAGCCGCGCACGCGGACGCGGGCCAACCGCCCGCCCTTCAAGCCAAGCCGCCCGCACGCATTCAATGACCGAAGCTGACTCACCTTGCTCTCCTCAGGTACCGGCGCCGCCTTGAAGAAATGGGTTTCACCTTTGTCCACCAGATCCTGCGCCTGGGCCGCGGTGAGAAGCTCGATGAGCTGCTCGACCAGCTGAATCCGATGCCAGGCCACCGCGTGCGGCTGCTCAACTTTGCGGAGGAGGAGCGCGCGCGCGCGCAGCTCAACCGCATCGCGCCAGTCAAGCCACCCTCCGCCTCCGTGCTCACGGCCATCAGCCAGCAGCCCGCGCTCACGCAGAGCGCCGAGGAGGACGCGCTCGAGTGCCTCGCGCCCGCCTGTTGGGACCTGGAGCCGCCTTCGCAGGGCCGCGCCTCGGTGCTGACGCACATCTCGAGCGGCGGCCCCGCGCGCCGTGCCGATAGCGCTGGTCGCATGGCGCACCACGCCACCGGCGCAGCCGTGTACGCGGCCGCCGCGGCCGCGAACGGCTGCAACGCCGGCGGCACGTTCGCCGCTGCACGTGGCATGGCACCGGCGAGTCGTACGAAGCCGCGCGGCGGTGCGGCGCCGACGCCAGCGCCGGGGGCTACCAAGAAGCATACGTACAAATACGCCACGGCCGCCGACGCCGCCGCCGCCGCCGTCGCCGCTGCGGGCGTCGCCGCCGCTGCCGCGGGAGTGCTTCCATCGTACCTTCCTCGTCAAGGGAGGTCATCGGAGATCGGCGCGTCCGCGGGCGCTGCACGTCGTCCTGGGGTCAAGGGCAATCCTGAGGGCGGCGCCCCCCTCACGCGGCGTGCCGGCGCGCCGCCGGCGCACAGTCGGGCCGTGCTGCCGCCGTCGGCTGAGAATGCCGAGGAGGAGGAGGCGGCGGCGATGGCGTTCCTCCGCGCGTCCTGGTCACGCGAGATGCTCAGTGCGGTGCGCGACGACAACGCGGCGGCGGCGGCGGCGATGGCAGTGCACGCCGAGGTGCGCGGCTGGCGCGCCGAGGCGGCTGAGCGGTACGGCAGCGGCGGCGCGCCGGCGGGCGTGCTCCTCGACAGCGCTGCGGCGTCGGTCGCGAGCCTGCGCGCTACGGTGCATTACGAGGATGACTTCGAGGAGGATGAGGGGCAGGAGGCCGAGGAGGACGCGGCGGCGGACGCGGCGGCGGATGCGGCGGCGGACGCGGCGGCCTCGCCCAGCGGCAACTCGGACAAGGAGAATGCGCGCGCGACCAGCACGCAGGACCTTGCTGATGTGCAGCGCCAGTACCTGGCCGCGATGCAACGCCGCAGTGCCACGCCGCCCGCCGCGCCGGCCGTGTCTGGCGGCGCCCCGGTGCCCGCGCCGGCGCCGATCCAGTCGCTCACGCCGCGCGGCAAAGGTGGCGTCGACGCCTCCTCCGAGGCGGCGCTGCGAAAGGGCAAGGTGCTCAGCCCCTCGACCGGCAAGGCGGAGCGCCCGCGCCGTCGCTCGATGCTCGCCAATTCAGTGGACACGTTCGCTCCCCAGCGTGGCCTGCTCTGGCAGCCAGATCGGAAGGAGGTGTACACGTCTGTCGCTTTCGTCCTCCACAAGCACATCGAGCTCAACGGCCGCTACCTGCTGGTGCGCACGCCGCAGCCGCTCGCCGCCACGATGTCGGCCGCCCCAGATCGGCGCGCGGACGTGGTGGACCAGTCGCCCGACTCGGTCCTCCCTCCGAGTGCGCACGCAGCCACCGAGGGCAAGGGCCGCTCGCGATCGGCGGTGCATTGGGAGGAGGCGAGCGATGAGGGATGGGCCGAGGCCGAAGGAGAGACGCCACTGCCGCTGCACCCTTTGCAGCAGCCCGACATGGCCGTGTCGCCCGACATGCCGGCCGCGGTTCGCCACGCGTTCCTCCAAGGGGCGCGATCGATGAATGGGCTACGCTATTCCGTAGAGCTCTCGCCGGTGGCCGAGGGCGCTGCCGAGGGGCGCCGGCGCATCCGTTCGGCACGAGGCCCTGCCGAGGCCCCCGCCAGTCCGATGAAGGGTCGTCTTGCGCCCGAGTCCGCCGCGCTCTATGCTGAGTGGGCGGACGCCGAGTGGGCGCAGCCCGACGAACCCGAAGACGAGCAGTCGTACGCCTCCGACTCGGAGGGGGGTGAGTACGACGAGCCCTCGTCGGGGGATTGGGACGCGTGCGAGTGGCAGCCGTCGGCCGACACGTTTGCAATCTTCGACGAGTCGCGCACGACCATCCGACGCACGGACGGCACGCCGGCCGGCCCGCTGCTCGCTCCCGAGACGGCGCAGCGCCCGCCCTGCTTCAACGAGGTCTCCAATTACATCCGCGCGCTCTGCCAATCGGCCCGGATGGGAGCGGAGGCGTCGGTGGTCGCACTCGCGTACATCGAGCGGCTCGTGTCCTCAGCAGCCTTCCCGCTGCACGGAGGCACGTGGAGGCGCTGCTGCCTCGCCGCGTGGCTCCTCGCGTCCAAGATGTGGGACGATGAATGCCTCGAGTCGCCCCAGTACGCGGCGCTCTTCGGCTACTGCGCCGACGACGTCAACGCCCTCGAGCAAAGTTTCGTCGAGGCGATCAACTACCGACTCGCGCTCTCTTCGGCGGAGTACGCGCGCTACTACTACAGCCTACGCAGCATCTGCCAGACTACGACCGACGACTTCCCGCTTCGGCCCCTCGACGCCGAGCTCGACGCGAAGCTCGAGCGCAAGGCGATCTTTGTCAACGGCGCCTTCCGCGCCCTCACCTGGGGCAAGGTGCTCGACGCCGCCGACCTGAGCCGCAGCATGTGAGTGCGCTGCCCCAGCTTTGGACGACGATGCCGTTACGACGCCGCCCTAGAGCCGACGCGCGACGGGCAGCGAGGGAGGTGAGGACTGGCACAGTGGGACACGGAAAGTGTAACTAGTGTCACAGGGACAACAGGGCGGTCGGGTGAAGAGTGAGGGGTGTTCGTGTATGGCGGTCACTGGTTCGTGGTTGGGATTCATAGTACATAGAAGAACGGTACCTCGCTCCTCGGTTATACCTCGGTCGGCCGGTAGATCTCTGAATGAGCGCGTTCTTTTTAACGCGCGAACGTCTGCCGATGGCGATATCGGATATGCCCACGCAAGGTATTGTCAATTTCGCGCAAATAAACGTGACTCGTCGCAGCTCGCACCCTCGAGCTTCATGCACCGCCCATGAGCCCACGATGCACGAAGGGCGGTCTGCCGGTGGAGGTCGATCCGTAAGTCGATCTCGTCCGTAGATGTTACCGTACTTTTGAGACGCGTATTGAGATCGAGTGATCGAGCGATCGAGCGGAGGACATGCATCTCTTCTCACTATAATTTTTATAAAGTCCGTAAGACTTTAAGTCCGGAACACCCGAAAGCCGGGTGAAGCGCCCCCACATGTATCGACCCCGCCTCTGCGGACGCCCCGGTGTGTCGGCCTACACGGCCCCGGGCGTTGGCGGCTCGTCCCGATGCCTTCCCAGCTGCCATCGCCTGCGCGTCATCCTCACACATTAAGTTATCAATATTGTTCCGGATTTGGCTCTGCATAGATCATTAGATTTGCCCATCGTGCATGCATGTGTGGCTTCTTTCTGAGTATCTACGCACTGTGGCGACTCCGATGATTTTCCATTCTAACGTCGCCTAGTACTGCTGGTTGATCAAGGCAGCCACATGCACGCGCCGTTTGCGGTCGTGCACGCGCTGTTTGCGCTGTTTGCGGTTGCGCCGACGGAAACAGCACTGGCGCACGGCTTCAAACCAGGAAGATCTTCTACAGAACTAGTGTGGCACCACACATCCCTCCCGCCAACTTCGTCGCCGACGCCACCGCTGCCGCCGCCCAAAGAGGGTGCCATGGTAAGTGCCATGGTCCCTTCATTCGCCAATTCGTCCGGTCAATGGCAAAGGGCCTTGCCACGTTTCGATTCCCTCAAAGCTCTATGTGCCGAGCCCTTTTGGAAAGGCTACTTGGACGCAGTTTACGGCGGCGCACTTGATTTCCCAATCGACCTGCGGCGCCTTTGGTTCTTTTACATCAACTATCTGCATATTCGCCCGCCCGCGTCACTTCCATTTCTCAGCACGGAGCTGAAAATGCCAGCCGACGACGACGGCGCCATCCGGACGTTTGCTCAAGCCTTGAAGCATCGCACCTTCTGGACGGGCAGAAAGCACCTTGACGCCTACCAATTGACGACAGCCTGCAGCAAGGGGGGCGGCGCTGGCTGCGGCCGGGCCGTTGTCTGGACATACATGTTCCTGAGCAACGGGTCAACCGAGGTTTTCGGTGCTGCCGGTGTCGCAGATCACACTCGAGTCGAGGTGTACCACTGCGCCGCCTTCCGCGATGGCGCAGAGTGTAATGCGCCCTGACTGCAACACGAACCCACGAGACGCTGCGCTCTAAGCCTACTCGAAGCCAAGGAGACTGTGTATTAAGCAGACTGATTAATATGTTGCCTGCGTGTGCTGTCGTGCAGATTGGATGTACCTCGCAGTGGGCAGTGGCATCTTCTACGATGTAGGTCGAAGCTTTCGATGGCTCGGCGTTGAAATGGGGAAGCACGTACCGATGCTGGAAAACGTGGCGAACATTTCGCTTTCCCATAGGGCTATACTGCCTCTGATCCTGCAGGCTCAATATGATGCATTCATGAGCCTACGCAAACAGGGCTATGATTCGGTGCAGTTTCCGCTCACCTGGGAGAATAACATGTGGAAGTATGAGATCGTTGACATTCGTACGTTGGATGCTATTTCTTCGTATGACATGCGTAAGAACGATTCGAACCCTGGTCGGAAGGCATGCCCACCAAGCGGAGTTGCCGCGCACTTTTTCAGCGGGTGGGGAGGCAAATACCCTTGTGTGTGTCAGGAGGAGTCACGTGCCTGCTTGAACTGCGGCGCCGACGGTCCTGACCCTGGTGCTCGGCCCAGCGATTTCCTGGTCCAGTCTCGCTTCGGATCTTCTGTGCGTACACAGTGTGCGCGCGTGTAGTTGACTGACGTGCATGGTTGCCGACTGCGCGCGAGTTAATGCGCGCGAGGGATACGCGAGGGATGGACTCTGCGCGCTCCGCGCTGTGTGCGACCACCGCAGAAACATCTCTGGCGAGAGTGGGTGCAGTTTGAGGTCCGCAAGATGCGTCTAAATCGTAAATGAGTGAACATGACCCGCACGAAAGACGAGAATCAGAATGTAGACACAGAATCGTACACATGTAATCTATCTCTGTGTACTATTATCTATGGTTTGGCGGGTGCAGCCGCGCAAGCACAAGCAAGCAAGTTAGTACTAGTTGAGCAGCGTCTGCCCCCGAAACCTCGCAGCAGTGCCCGGTCTGGGTGCCCCCCATTGATAGGAGACGGAAGCACAACGTCATTTGGATTTAACTTGACGTGATGTGATTTGATTAACCTGAATTGAGTTGACAAACTAGTCATTATTCGAGCACCAAAAACGAATCGCGTAAAGGAGATGCAGAAAAGCACGATTTCTTCATTCCACAGCAAGACTCAGCGCAATGGCAATCCTGCAAGAGCGTCGCCAAACGACGTGGAGGGAGGCTCGGCGCCGCTTCCGCGGAATTCCTAAATGACGCCGCACCGGATCCTCCTAGTTGCCGCAGTGGCAATCGCCGTTTCCAACCAGGTGGTCACGGGGGGATGCACGAATACGTGTACATATTCGACAGATGGAAGTTGCGATGATGGAGGGTGGGGCTCAGAGTTCAGCTCTTGCGACATTGGCACCGACTGCATAGACTGCGGCACTCGCGCAGCACTTTGCTCCAACACCTGTTCATACGCGAGCGATGGTGTTTGCGACGAGGGTGGTCCCGGATCACAGTACAGTGTGTGCGTACTCGGCTCCGACTGCTTCGACTGCAACCAGCGCATCAGCCGCATCCCCACTTCTTCTGCGCTCGCCGCCTCGGCCTCGATTCCGGGGTCGCCTTCTGATTGGGGACTGGCAGTGGCATCCGATGTGCAGGCTGCTCGCGAGCACGACGCGCATGCTCTTCGGCGCCTGTTCGGGTGGTCATACTCGCCTCCATCCCCCCCAAGGCCGCCCAAGCCCCCGCCACGGCCGCCACCACCAAGGCCGCCCCCGCCACGGCCGCCCCCGCCACGGAAGCCCCCGCCGCGGCCGCCCCCGCCACGGCCGCCCCCGCCGCCACCATCAGATCTGTGCCGTGAAGATAGCACCTGCAGCTCTCGCGGGCAGCGCTTCTCATGCGCATGCTGGTCGACATGCAGCTGCTTACAGAGCGGGCGGCTGTGTGATGCCGTCGGCGGCTGGGCACAGCCCTTGCCCGACTTTAGCCGGAGCTCAGACTACGGCTGCTCTTACGGGGTCGTGTGCTCTAATGTACGCGCCCTCTGTCTTTACCTTCCCGCGCCTCCGCCTCCACCGCCGCCGCCCCCCCGGCCGCCGCCCCCATATCCTCCGGGCGTGAATGGTCTCAGCAGTGGCGGTCTATGCATCGTCCATCATCAGTGCAGCAGCGGGATGGATTCCACTCCTCCCGAGTATTGCGCGGCCGTGCCATCTGGATGTTCTGAAACGTGCCAATATTCAAAAGATGGCGAGTGCGACGATGGGGGCCCGGGCAGCGAAACCGCTAACTGTCCTTTGGGCAGCGACTGCACAGATTGTGGGGCACGAAGCGTGTGCCGGCCGTGCTCCCCCGAACTTGAACTTCCATGCACGCTCTTTCCCTCTGTTGATGGGCTATGCCCGCCTCGATGCCGGCTGGCGAATGCAGGCTACACGCTGCGACGCCACCCGCACTGCAACACTGAGTGTGGCGAGCCCGCTGGCCTTGCGCACGTGGTTGCGCCGCCACGGTCGTCGCATCCGGTGTCTCTTGATCATTGCTACAAGTGCACGCGCACTGCTGGGACCGCGCGGCGCATCTGCCGTGCGAATGAATATGACATCGGTGCTGCTGTCTCACCGTTACAAAACATCGGTTGGTGGCAGTCTGCAGTTCAATCCACGGACATTTGCACTGTGGACGACAGCGCATGCGATTGTTGCTTCGTCTTCATGTGTGGCTTGCGTGAAGCCTCGCCTCCCAGCCCACCTGCCCAACCGTTCCCACCGATGCTTCCACGGCCACCCGGTCGTGGATACGATCTTCACGACTGGTCGGTGGGCGTGCTCGAGCAAACATACGACGAGCGTGCTGCAATGAGGCTGCAAGTTTTAGCTGCAATCGCATATGAGGACATGGACGTGGTGGGCGAAAAGCTGCGCGACTTTTTCTGTGGAACCTATGTGCCGCATTGTGGTGACGGATATCCCGATGACAAAGGCGTCGGCTCCAATGGGTACGGTCGACCACCTGCTTTCAGCAACTTGATCGACCGTACTCGCGTCGCCAGCCCAACCTGCCGAAGTACTCATCGGTGCAGCTACACTTGGTCAGACATCGACGGCATCTCGTGGAGCTACTTCAGGTTCGATATCGAGGGTTCGATCACTGGTGCGTCCTACGGCAGCAATGCGGCACTGGCGCTGTATGATCACGTTGCTGATGTCACTGTGGTGGCCTTTAGGGGCACCAGCACGAATGCGGAAATATTGTCGGACGTCACCATTCTCCCGTCCACGATGCCTGGCACGGACGCCTGGGTACATGGAGGCTTCTATGCGTCGTACCAGAGAGTCTACAGTGGAGGGGAATCGGGCACCAAGCGTCGTCATCTCTGGGGTGGCTTTGATGGCGATATGACCGTCCGCTGCCGTGACCACCTTGGCAGTACTTCTTGCTCCGAGACGACTATCCGGAGCTGGATGGCGCGTTATCACAAGACCTCGAGCAAGCTTATGCTCACTGGCCACTCGCTTGGTGGGGCAATGGCCACAATTGCTGCTCTACATATGCAAGTCGATCCAGCTGCACCTATCGTTTCAGGCTATCGTTTCAGACCCAGGCCATCAGTTCTTCTCACATTTGCTGCTCCGCGTGCCGGGATGACGAATTTCGCAAATGCCTTGACTTCGGGTGCGAAGAAAGTCCCGGGCATCTGGCGTGTGACGAGAGCTCAGGACCCGGTCACTGCAGTGCCTGGGCGCGATCTGGGTTACCGACACGTACCTCACGTGATCTTCTATCCGGGCGGACAGGCCCCATATCGGCAGTGTGCTGACTATTGCACAGCTTACGACTGTTACGAGGACGACGCTTGCTCATTCCGTGGCTCGCTTTTGGGAGCCACGGGTGAGTACACGATAGATATCCACACCGAGATGAACTACTATATACAGCCACATTTTCATGGTTGCACCGATTCATGCCCCACGGTCAACGGCGTCGGCGCCCCGCTAGTCCGTGACAATGTGTACCATCGACACCTTCACCCCCCCCGCGCCCGCCACCGCCACCGCCGCCTGCGCCGCCTCCGCTCTCACCGCCCCCCTCGCCCTTGCCGCCACCACCCTCACCGCCACCATCGCCCATGCTGCCACCGCCGCCCTCGCCCTCGCCGCCGCCGCCGCCGCCGCCGCC
>Ga0210247_100065_pt1 | contig 80031 bp, 54 predicted proteins | sample ChrtobMetP3_16mM_FD_155449 | JGI IMG/M metagenome (GOLD analysis project Ga0210247, IMG submission 155449) | Chrysochromulina tobin associated microbial communities from unialgal haptophyte culture, Seattle, Washington, United States - P3_16mM | ecosystem: Host-associated > Algae > Haptophytes >... | reverse complement strand
CTGATGGCTGATTGCGTCCCTCATTAGCTCGAGGACCCTCCGCCACTGGTGGGCGGTCGACAACGAGGTGAGTGCATGCTGATGGCCTCTGATGGCTGATTGCGTCCCTCATTAGCTCGAGGACCCTCCGCCACTGGTGGGCGGTCGACAACGAGGTGAGTGCATGCTGATGGCCTCTGATGGCTGATTGCGTCCCTCATTAGCTCGAGGACCCTTCGCCACTGGTGGGCGGTCGACAACGAGGTGAGTGCATGCTGATGGCCTCTGATGGCTGATTGCGTCCCTCATTAGCTCGAGTACCCTTCGCCACTGGTGGGCGGTCGACAACGAGGTGAGTGCATGCTGATGGCCTCTGTGAGTGCATGCTGATGGCCTCTGTGAGTGCATGCTGATTGCCTCTGTGAGTGCCGCTGGTGGCCTCTGATGGCCTCTGGTGGCCTCTGATGGCCTCTGCTTTGAGTACCACTGGGATGCGACTGACGATCCTTCCAAATTTGGCAGGTGCTCGACTCTCCCAAAGTGAGCTCGGTGCCGCTCGGCGTGATGGACTCGCTCGAGATCGGGGTGCGTGATTGCCGCTGATGACCGCTGATTGCAACTGATTGCAACTGATTGCAAATGATTGCAACTGAGTGCCACTCCCTTTCGTCACCCGAACCAATGATGATGACCAGGCTGAGCCTCTAATTGCCTCTAATTGCCTCTAATTGCCTCTAATTGCAACTGATGACCAGGCTGAGCCCTTTCCCTTGCCTGTTTTGGTAGGTGCGCGGGCAGCCGCAGTCGGTCTCCTTCCACGCCAACGTCGCCGAGTACCTATCGACCATCCTCGCCGCCCAGAGCCAGCCCAAGACCCGATGGCTCATGATGCAAATGACCATCACGCACCCAGAGCGCAAGCGGGTGCGCGATACGCTCTGGCCACAAAAAGGGGCGTGCATGCACGTGCTCACCACGGCGCGCGTCCCCCTGCTTCCACAGGTGCGCGACACCTTCGGGCCCAAGTGGGGGGATGGCGAGGTGCGGATCACGCCCGAGAATCTATGGGCCAGCCGTGCATGCAAGCGCTCAGCATGGCGCCCCACCTCTCCTTTCCCCACAGGTGCGGATCACGCCCGAGAATCCCGCCAAGATTCGCGTGCCTGAGTATCTGCGGACTTTGGGGCAGCACCGCTTCGTGCTCTCGCCACGTGGCAACGGCTTGGACGCGCACCGGACTTGGGAAGCTCTCATGGTGGGCACTTGATTGCCTCTGGATTGCCGCTTGATTGCCGCTTGATTGCCGCTTGATTGCCTCTTGATTGCCTCACGTGGGAAGCTCTCGTGGTGGGCACGATCCCGATCTGCCTGGTGATGCTTGATGGCCCCTGATGACGGCCACTGATTGCTGTCCTCATCAGGTGGGCACGATCCCGATCTGCCGCTCGTCGGCTCTCAACCCGCTCTACGAGCAGCTGCCGGTCCTCATTGTGCGCGGCTGGACGGGCGTAACGCCTACCCCGCGCCCGCCCTGCATGCAAGTGCTCACGACGGCGCCCGCACCCCCTCTCCCCACAGGTGCGCGACTGGACGGACGTGACGCCGCGCCTCCTTCGAAGTTTCCTCGTCAACTACACGATCCGCAAGCCCTTCTACCGGTACGAGAAGCTCTTTGCGGACTATTGGGTCGGGCAGGTGCGATGCCTCGCGAGCGCTGCCTCGGATGACCTCTGATGACCTCTGATGACCTCTGATTGCCTCCCTCATCAGGTGGCGGTGCATCGCGAGCGCTGCCTCGCCGACGAGCGCGCCCGGCACGCGCCGAACTACACGTACGACTACAACTTGCCCGCCGGATGGCACGCGCTCAATCGCGAGGGGCAGCCTGAGCGAATCCGCCCGTGGGCGTCCGACGCGGCCGCGAGTGTCGGCTAGCTCTAGCTGACCAAACTCCAGACCGGCCGCTTCTGCCAACACACAGATCACAGTCACAGCTGTATTGTACCAGTCAACAGTAGTGTCGGCTAGCGGTGAACACACGTTTTGATGGATTTCCTAAATGAGATTTTCCTGATTTCGTCTGTCATGAAAAATGCCGAGAGAATCGCTTCGAAGTGCGTAATTGCGTTATATTTGAGGACAATCCTCGGAGATATGCACGGCGGGCCGCCGCCGCCCGCCCTAATACCATGGTGCGCCTTGCCATGATGAAGATCGTCCTCCTGGCGCTGGCGCCGGCAACGACGCTGGGACAGACGCTGACAGCTGCGGGCTTCGTGCCTTACTTGGGCTACACCGGCACACTCGCGGTGATTGGCACGATCGGTCCGATGACGACAGTGGGCACAAACCAGACATTCGAGTACATTCTGACTGGCGTCGACCCGGCGTGCTATGGCGGCGCGAACCTCAGCGCGGTGAACTCGTGCGGCATCCACATCCACGTGGGAACGAGCTGCTCGAGCAACGCCGGCGGGCACTACTTCACAGGCGCTGTGACGACGGACCCGTGGACAGCGATCGCGTACACGTCGACTAGCGGCACAACTCAGGGCACGTACACCGTCAAGACGGGCGGCACGTCCTACGACGTACAGGGCCGCACGGTGATCATCCACAACTACGTCGGCGGGCGCATCGCGTGCGCTGTACTGTCCAACGGCGTGAACGTGACGCTGGCGGCGACGCCCTTTGTCAAGTACTTCGACTACACAGGTTCCCTCGTGGTGAGAGGCGTCGTCAACCCGATGACGACGGTTGGAACGTCGCAGACGTCGACGCAGACGTTCACATACGTGCTGACTGGCATCGACCTGGCGTGCTCTGGCGGCGCGAACCGCAGCGTGGCGAACTCGTGTGGCATCCACATCCATGCGCAATCGAGCTGCTTGAGCAACGCCGGCATGCACTTCTACTTCCCAGGAGCTGTTGTGACGACGGACCCGTGGGAAACGATCGCGTACACAGCAGTCGCCGACGCGGTCAATGTCACGCAAACCTCCGGCACGCACACTGTGAATACGGGCGCCGAGTCTGTCGACATTGCTGGCCGTTCGGTGATCATCCATGACTACAACGGCGGACGCATCGCGTGTGCCCTCCTCGGCGCGGTGACGGTGGTGCCACCGAATACGCCACCGAGCAGCCCACCGACGAAGACGCCACCGAGTAGTCCACCGCCGACGATCAAAGACTGCTTCCCCTCCTCTGCCACCGTCATGCTCGCTAGTGGCACCGAGCGATCGCTCGGTGCGCTGCAGCTGGGCGACGAGATCGTCGTGTCCTGTGCCCGCCCTGCATGCAAGTGCTCACGACGGCGCCCGCACCCCTCTCCCCACAGGTGCGCTGCAGCTGGGCGACGAGATCGTCGTGTCCACGGCCGCGGGCGTCCTCACCACCGACTTCGTCAGTGCGCTCTCGCTCGCCAACAAGGATGCGGAGCCCGCGTTCTTCCTCGTGCTCTCGACGGCCGCCGGCCGCACCGTAACCCTCACGGAGGGCCACCACATACCGGTAGGTCCGTCCTGCTGCGCCACGCTGGTGACGGCGGACGAGGTTCAGATGGGCGACACAGTGTGGATCGCTTCGACCACCGGGGCGGCCGTGCCATCGGCCGTGACCAAGGTGGCGAAGGTGAGCAAGAAGGGTCTGCATTCGCCCGTGATGACCAACGGCCACTTCCCGCTCGTCGACGGCGTCGTGACCGCCTTCGATTCCATCCACATGGTCACCGCTGCCGGCTACTTCCTCCCGATGCTTGAGACGACCGGATTCGTCCACCTCTTCAAGCGCGCCGCCTTCGACAGCGAGCGCAAGTTCATCTGAGCCCACATCGGATAGGCTCCTTTGAGCTCCTCTCAGATTGCAGGGAGGGAAGACCATGCAAGCAGCTGGAGCCTGTGAGGCCGGCGGCGGGGCGGGGGGGTACCAGCTCCTTAGTGAGCTCAACTCAGATTGGGAGATGTGCGGCCCGGGCACCTCGCACGTCGTAGCATGATGCGAATGGGATCAACGAGCGTGAGATCATGCATGCACACGCTTCAAGCGCCTTGAACCTCGCTGGTGGCATGTAGTTGGCATGGGGTGTTCGGCGCGATGCGTGAATGAAGGCTGTCTCGGAACTGATTGTCCTGACATTCGTCAAATTGGTACAACGATGACGTGACTCGTGTGACGTGTGTGCTCGTCCCGTCGTCGTGTGAGAGAGTGGAAAATGCCGCATCGGTGTGTACCTTGGTCGCGGAGAAAGAACTTTCTTTCACACTGACCGGATTCGTTCACACTCCGGGTCGAACGATGTCCGACGAGCGCCCGCATGTGCTCATCGTGGGCGCCGGCCCGATCGGCCTCGAGGCGGCGGTCAGCTGCCGGTACGCCGGCTTCCGCGTGACGGTCGCCGAGAAGGGTGCCGACATCGCGAGCTCCGTGCGCCACTGGAAGCACGTGCGCCTCTTCTCGGCCAACACGCTCAACAACTCGGCCGACGGCCTGCGTGCGCTCGCAGAGCTCGGCAGCCCCGCGCCCGCGCCCACGGCGTGCCCAACCGGCGCCGAATTCGCCGATGGCTATCTCGAGCCGCTCGCGCGTTGGCTCGCCGAGGACGCGGAGGTGAGGCTCTCGACGCGGGTCGACTCCATCTCGAGAGGCTCGCTGCTCAAGGGCGATGCGATCAAAGGCGCCGGCGACCACGCGCGCGACCGCACGCCGTTTGCGGCGCTCCTCGTCGGGGCGAATGGCGAAGAGACCTTCCTCGAACGTCTCGACGCCGTCATAGACTGCTCCGGCACGTACGGCAACGGTACGCAGCCGACAGGCGATTGAGTACTCATGATTGCTCATGATTGATCATGACTGCTCCTGATTGCTACTGATTGCTCCTGATTGCTCCGGCACGTACGGCAACGGTACGCAGCCGAGGCGAGCTCGCGCGCTGAGTGCGTCTCTGATGACGTCTCTTCTGATGTGACGTCTACTGATTGCGTCCATCATCAGGCAACTTCCTCGGCCGCGGCGGCGCCCCTGCGCTCCTGATTGCTCCTGATTTCTCCTGATTGCGTCCATCATCAGGCAACTTCCTCGGCCGCGGCGGCGCCCCTGCGCTTGGGGAGCGCCAGCTGCGCGCGGAGGCACAGCCACCTGTCACCAAGCGTGCAAGGGATGTCTTCTTCGACTCGGTGCGCCTGATGAGACCTCTGATTGCGGCTGATGAGACCTCTGATTGCGGCTGATGAGACCTCTGATTGCGGCTGATGAGACCTCTGATTGCGGCTGATGAGACCTCTGATTGCGGCTGATGAGACCTCTGATTGCGGCTGATGAGCTCTCTGATGACCTCCGATGACGCCTGATGACGTCTCTGATTGCGCCTGATGAACACCTTCATCAGGTCCCCGATGTGCTCGGGGACGATGTCGCCTCCTTCCTGCCTGATGACGTCTCTGATTGCGCCCGATGAACACCTTCATCAGGTCCCCGATGTGCTCGGGGACGATGTCGCCTCCTTCCTGCCACCAGACGGCACGCGGCGGCGGACCATCGCTGTGGTTGGAAGTGGCTACTCCGCGGCGACGACCCTCGGCAATCTCCTCGATCTCGCGGCATCTCGTGGGCATACGTATCACGCTCGAGCTCGAAACCTGATTGCATCTCTGATTGCATCTCTGAGTGCACCTCTGATGACAAATCTAATGGCCCCCGATGGGCACTCATTGCCTCCCTCCTCAGGTACACCCTCGAGATCGAGTGGCTCGTTCGGAAGCCAACCGCCGTCGGCGCACCGTACGTGCACCTCCCCGCCAGATTGCACCTCCCCGCCAGATTGCACCTCCGCCAGATTGCACCTCCGCCTGAGGGCACCTCTGCGTGCCTCTGATGGCCTCTCTCATCAGGCTCTGATTGCCTCTCTCATCAGGTACGCGCAGCTCGAAGACGACCCGCTGCCTTCGCGCCAAAAGCTAGTCACGATGGCGAATCATATAGCGACGACGAAGGACGGCGCAGGCGGAGCGCCCGGCACAACGCCTCCGGTACGCCTGTGGATTGCCTTGCTCATCAGGCGGAGCGCCCGGCACGACGCCTCCTGTACGCGTGCACCGCGGCGTGAGCGTGAGCGGCCGCATGCAAGTGCTCACCACGGCGCCTCGCCCTCCCCAAAGGTACGCGTGCACCGCGGCGTGAGCGTGAGCGGCGGCATGCAAGTGCTCACCACGGCGCCTCGCCTTCCCCACAGGTACGCGTGCACCGCGGCGTGAGCGTGACACGTGTCAGTCGGCAGACCGATGGCACCATCCTGCTCGAGGGCATGCGCGAGAGCGCCGTCGTGGGCGAGGGCGCCGTCGTGGGCGAGGGCGCTGTCGTGGGCGAAGGCGCCGTCGTGGGCGATGAGCCGTTACCGATGGAGCCCTTCTCGCTGCGCGTCGATACGCTCGTCTCGCAGGTGATTACGTCTGATTACGCCTCTGATTACGCCTCTGATTACGCCTCTGATTACGTCCGATTACGCCTCTGAGTACGCCTCTGATTACGACACTCATGACACATGACTGCGACTGAGTAGGTCTGATTGCGACCGAGTACACCTGATTGCGTCTGATTGCGTCTGATTGCGTCTGATTGCGTCTGATTGCGTCTGCGAGCACCCCTCACAGGCGTCTGATTGCGTCTGATTGCGTCTGATTGCGTCTGATTGCGTCTGCGAGCACCCCTCACAGGTGGGCTACCGGCCGTCGTACGATCTCGCGAGCGAGCTACAGGTGCACCTGTGCTACGCCAGCGAGGGGCCGATGAAGCTGGCTTCGTCAGTGCTCACCACGGCGCCACTCCCTCTTCCCCACAGGTGCACCTGTGCTACGCCAGCGAGGGGCCGATGAAGCTGGCTTCGTCACTGCTCTCGGCGAAGCTCAAGGCGATGGCTAGCGGCGACGCGGCGGGCGCGAACGACTGCCTCAAGCAGGTGCGTAATGCGTGTAGCTGAGGGAAGCATGCAAGTGCTCACCACGGCGCCATCCCCTCTTCCCCACAGGTGCGTAATGCGTGTAGCTGAGGGCGGCGTGCGGCTGAGTGCGCGCTGATGAGCTCTGAGTGGCTCTGATGATACCTGTTGATTGCCTTGCTCATCAGGTGGCGCCTGGGCCTGAGATGCTGATGATACCTGTTGATTGCCTTGCTCATCAGGTGGCGCCCGGGCCCGAGATGCTCACAACGCCCGAACCGCGCTTCTACGTGCTCGGCTCGAAATCGTAAGAGACCTCTGATTGCGGCTGATGAGACCTCTGATTGCGGCTGATGGGACCTCTGATTGCGGCTGATGAGACCTCTGATTGCGGCTGATGAGCTCTCTGATGACCTCCGATGACGCCTCTACGTGCTCGGCTCGAAATCGTATGGACGCTTCGCCTCCTCCCTTGTCCTGACGGATCTACCTTTGGTGTGCATGCAAGTGCCCACCACGGCGCCCTCACCTCTCCCCACAGGTATGGCCGCTCCTCCTCCTTTCTGCTCACGGTGGGTCACCAGCAAGTGCAGGCCGTGGTCGGTATGCTGAGCGCCGAGATGGGCGACCGGCTGCGCCCCAAGCCCGCGCCCGGGGCGGCGCCCGGGGCGGCGCCGCCGACACCGCCGCCGGCACCCTAGCATGCGTGCCTCGGAGAAACGGGAGCGGGCGCCGAGATGGGCATCGGTCTCTCTCTGTTTGTGACGTGACATACACCGGGGTTGTACCTGTCGAATCCTGTCGATCCTGCCGTGTCTATGGGTGTCTGTGAGTCGTAGACCCATTGGTAAATGAGATTCACGCCCAATTCACCGGGTCTGACGAAATTCTGCTGATTCACACCCCCCCGTCCGACGTCTCGCCGACGAGATCGCCATGCGCTTGCCTCCCTCGGCCGGCCGAGCCACCTTGCTGCGAGGGCTCCTCGCGCTCGCTCCCGCCGCGCTGCTCAAGCGCGCACCGGCCGCCGCCCTGGAGGGCGGCCAGCTCGCATTTCAGCCCTCGCTCACCGGCAAGGGCTACGGGAAGACGGAGATGGACTACTCGGACTTTGAGCGGACGCCATCGGGCGTGCTCTTCAAGGACGCCAAGAAGGGCAGCGGCAAAAGCCCCGAAGCAGGCGACCGCGTCGTCCTCGACTGGTCCGGCTACACGATCGGCTACTTCGGCCGGCCGTTTGAGTCGAAGCAGCTGCGCTCGCTTGACGGTATCGAGGAGGGGCAAGCGTTCCTGCGCTTCGAAGTGGGCGGCGGCACGGTGATCCCGGCGCTCGAGCAGGGCGTCCTCGGCATGAGCGAAGGCGGCGTGCGCCAGATCGTCGTCACCCGACCAGAGCTCGGCTACCCGACATCCGACCCGGCGCATGCAAAGGTTGGTCCGAAGCCGTCCACGTTCTCGGGGCAGCGCGCGCTCGACTTTGTGCTCCAGAACCAGGAGCTCATCGACAAGACGCTGCTCTTCAACGTCAAGATCATCCGCGTTGATAAGCCAGGGACGAATGGCTGGAAGGCGGGATGACCGCGTTGATGTGGGACCAGACTGCGTGGATGGTGGAGGTCTCCGGAGCGGTGGGACAGAGATACAGACCAGAAATAAGACGAGAGCGATCATCGCATGTAAGTTTACGAGTTATTCAAAGACACCCCGAGTCAGAGTGACTCTGCTCTCTGCTCCTCAGCCTGCCCCGGCCCTGCAGCCTAGCACTCGCTCGTGAGGAAGTCGACACTGTGCTGCCATCAGACTCCTCTGCTCAAGACGAGACGATCCTTCCTTCCTTCGAGACCGCGCGTTAACGCGCCTCGCTCGCGGCCTGAGAGACAGAGGAAGTTGCCTTCCCTCATCACAGCTGTCATTACACCTCATCAGACTCTGCTCAGCCCCCTGCTCGTGAGGAAGTCTTCCCGGACAGTTCCACGCACCGTCATCACCACCGCCTGAGAATCCAGCAGTCGCTCAAACGACCTCTCCAGGCCCTCCCCTCCCGTAACCACCTCAGACGGCTCGCCTGTTTCAGCGGCCGCCGCGACGGCCGCCGCGACGAGTGCGGCGGCGTCGGCGGCGAGCCGCTCCGTCTCGAGGAAGGTGAAGAACATCGCTGTGTCGGTCCACCGGCGCTCGAGCGCTGTGGTGAGCACTTGCATGCAAGGCAGGTCATCGGTGGCAATCAACGTACCTGTGTCGGTCCACCGGCGCTCGAGCACGCTCGAGAAGGCGAGCAGTGCCGCCTGATGAGGGGCGCAATTAGCATGCAAGCAGACGCCACCTCAGTGCACTCAGGTAGGCAATCAGGTAGGCAATCACGGGTAGGCAATCGCAGGTAGGCAGAGGCACTCCGAGGTAACTCAGAGGCAATCAGAGGCAATCAGAGGCAATTAGAGGCACTCCGAGGTAACTCCGAGGTAACTCCGAGGTAACTCCGAGGTAACTCAGAGGTAACTCCGAGGTAACTCCGAGGTAACTCAGAGGTCACTCAGAGGCACACAGAGGCACACTCGCCTGCGCCACGCCCGAGACGGCGCTGGTCGGTAGTACGGGTAGCAAGGCGGCATCGAGCTTGCCCTTGAATCTCGCCATCCGAGATGCCAAATTAGGGGTGCCCACGAAGAGCTGGAGATCGAATCTGCCCGGACGCAGTGATTAGGGTTCATTAGGGGTGATTAGGGGTAATTAGGGGTAATTAGGGTTGCCCACGAAGAGCTGGAGATCGAATCTGCCCGGACGCGTCACCGCGGCAATCAGGTGATCCTCCCAGGGGTGATCCTCAGGGGCAATCAGCCGCCCACCTGCCCGGACGCGTCACCGCGGCAATCAAGGGCCATCAGGCGCAATCAGGCGCAATCAGGCGCAATCAGCCGCCCACCTGCCCGGACGCGTCACCGCAGCATCGAGGGCGCTCAGCCGATTGGTGGCGATGAAGAAGGCGGCCTTGCGCTGCCCGCGCAGGTCGGCGAGCTTGGTGAGCATCGCCGTCGTGAGCAGTCGCGACTCCATCGTGAGTGACGAGATGGAACGGTCGAGCACGAACTCCTCGATTTCGTCAAACAGGATGACGACCTTGTCCAGCCGCATCAGCTGATCGAAGACATCCGAGATACGGCGCGCCACGTTGGTCAGCCCATCGCGCAAAAAGGTCGAGGTGTCGACGGTGACGAAACCCCAGCCGAGCCGTTTGGCGATCGCAGCGACTACGGTCGTCTTGGCGGTGCCCGGAGGCCCAAAGAGGATCGCCGAGTACGAGGCGGTCGCCTCATACTCTTCCAATGTACACGCGGAGGCCGCCCCCACCTGCCCATGGGAGGTCATTAGGAGGCAATCAGTGCTCATCAGAGGGCCGTGCCCACCTTGAGACACTTGAGCGGCGGGGTAATTAGGGGGTAATTAGGGGGTAATTAGGGGGTAATTAGGGGTCATCAGTGATCATCAGAGGGCAGTCCCCACCTTGAGGCACTTGAGCGGCGGCAGCACTCGACCGAGGGGGTCGCATGCCGAGAGAGCGGCCAACGGCTCGATCATCCGCTGCTCGAGCGTCGTCTTGAGCGTCGAGCCCGAGACGGCGCCCGAGACGGCGCCCAGCACGGCGCCCTCGCTGCCGGCAGCCCCACCTTCCGTCGGGAGCAAGCCTGAGTCAACGGCGCCCAGCACGGCGCCCTTTTTGCCGGCAGCCCCACCTCCCGTCGGGAGCAAGTCTGAATCAAGGAGCCGCGCCCACGCCGACGCGTCCGCTGGTTGCGCCCGTGTGCCGCCCAGGTCGGCGAGCACATCGGAGCACAAAAGCGAGCGCGTGAGCTCGTGCAACCTCGAGGCGCAGCGCAACGCCTGCGCGGTGCACCACCCGAGGGGGCCACCCTCGGGCGGCAGATGATTTGATCTCCAGCCGCGGAGCATCGCGCCGCTCGCCAACGCCTCCTCCAGCACGTGCTCCTCGAGCCACGTCACGTGCGCCGAGATCGAGCCGAGATGCGGCCGGAAGAGGTCCGGAGATAGAATCTCGATCATCGAGGCAAGCATGTCGGGGGAGAAGCAGAACGCGTTCCCCACATTGTTACCCTGATGAGGGCGCAATCAGACGCAATCAGAGGTCATCAGAAGCAGAAAGCGTTCCCCACATTGTTACCCTGATGAGGGCGCACTCAGAGGTCTATCAGAGTCCATCAGAGTCCATCAGAGGTCATCAACAGTCTTCAGAGGTCATCAGTGGTCATCAGTGGCAATCACCTTGCCGCGCGAGAGGAAGATAGGCTGGCCTGGCGCCCATAATCCATTCTCGAGGTGCTCAAAGATGATGCCCAGCCCAGCCCGAATCACCTTCTCGCGTAATTAGGGGGTAATTAGTGGGGTAATTAGTGGGTAATTCGGGGTCATCAGTGGTCATCAGAGGGCAGCCCGAATCACCTTCTCGTGTAATTAGGGGGTAATTAGGGGGGTGATTAGGGGGTAATTCGGGGTCATCAGTAGTCATCAGAGGGCAGCCCGAATCACCTTCTCGTTGCGTGGGGGCAAGGCAGAGCCGGTGCCGATGGCGTCACGAGCGCCCACCTGTGGGGAAGAGGGCGTGGCGCCGTGGTGAGCACTTGCATGTTGGAGCCGGTTCCGATGGCGTCACGAGCGCTCACCTCGCGCTCGCAATCAGAGGCAATCAGAGGTCATCAGTGGTCATTAGTGGTCATCAGTGGTCATCAGAGGTCACGAGCGCTCACCTCGCGCTCGCGTGCAGCGCTTCCTTTGAGGCGGTCGAGCACGAGCACGTACCTGCGATGCACTCAGAGGCACTCAGAGGCACTCAGAGGCACTCAGAGGCACGATTCGTAGCACTCGCGTGCACAATCAGATGTCATCAGCAGGTGTCATCAGCAGGGGTCATCATCAGAGGTCATCAGATGTCATCAGCGCTCATCAGTGCCGCTCCACGCACGTGAGCAGGGAGTAAGCGAGCACCATCAGAGGTCATCAGTGGTCATCAGCGCTCATCAGTGCCGCTCCACGCACGTGAGCAGGGAGTAAGCGAGCACCATCAGAGGTCATCAGAGGTCATCAGCGCTCATCAGTGCCGCTCCACGCACGTGAGCAGGGAGTAAGCGAGCACCATCAGAGGTCATCAGTGGTCATCCGTGGTCATCAGAGGTCATCAGCGCTCATCAGTGCCGCTCCACGCACGTGAGCAGGGAGTAAGCGAGCACCACCACGTCAAAAGAGTAGTCATCACCGGCGGCATCAAAGGCCAACTGCCGGCACAGGTCGTCGTACGCCGAGTCGCACGAGCGCTGTAGGGTCAGTAGCCTCGCGTCCTTGCGGTCGAGACTCTGCCCGCCACCCACGCCCGGCAGGAGCGACGTCGCGTACGCGAGCCAGAAGCGCAGGTACGCCGAGATCGGCGAGTTTCGTCCCTCACGACGCCGTGGCCTTGCGCCGAGCATCGCCTCGATGCAGCCGGCGAGGTGCTCGTTGGGCTCCTTCTCCTCGGGGTCGAGGAGGCGAGCCGCGGCGACGATGAGCACCGCCCGCATTGTGTCGTCATCGCTCGGCGCGTTGTCGTACAGCGCATGCAGGCATGGAGCGATCCGGAGCGGCGACTGCCGCCACTCGGACGGTGCCGCGTTGATGGCATAGAGGGAGTAGCACGTCGAAGTGACCGACACGCGATCGCGGCCCGGCGTGAGCGAGAAGCCGTTCTTGTCGGCCTCGTAGAATGAAGATAGCGCCGCGATGCCCGCCGTCTCTAGCGCGCGCACCCGATCATCCAGCTTGCGGAGCGCGTGGAACGAAGCGGCGAGGGTCACCTCTTGTGAGGCCACAACGCCCGTACGACGAAGCGACGGCGATGCGAACATCGCGTGCACTGGCACGCGGAGAGGAACGAGCGACACGGACGCAGCGAGAATCCACATTGGGCTGCTGCTATGGGCGTGTTCGTCGGAGGCCTCTTGGTGGACGGGAGACGCGGCCGCGGTGATTGCGTTCAGTGTCTCTCATGCGTGTGTCTCTCGCCCTTTTTGGCAAGTTCGATCGATTCTTTTGGCATATGGGCGCATTTGTCCACGTACGAAACTCTCCATGTGCGGAAAACTGGAGATCATGTTCATCATTCACAGGACTTTCACAGGCATCCCTCGCAAACCGAACTTAATTCGGACCGTCTCGTGCCAAAGTTGAGCCCCACATCCGCAACGCAACACTCTCACTCATCATCACACCGATCACACCGACACACCAACATCATAACACGATAACAGAGCGAGAGCGCCAACAGTTGTATACATGTATTTACTGTACCGGGACACCAAAAGCTATGTGCAAGGATGTGAAGCGAAACATCACGCATCAAACTGGGGTCTGGGCCATCTCACCGAGACCCGAACCAGGTGCACGCAGGTCACCGTATTTGGCCAGCTCCTTGTCTCGCGTGTGGAGGTACTCCGCGTGGAGGTACGAGTACGCTTCGTGCCTGAAGGTGCGCTTGCAGCCCTCTGTGACGCCACGCGGATACAGGGCGTTAAACAAAAAGGAAGTCATGAATTGCATGAAGTCCGGCTTGACCGCAGCAGAGAGCGCCAAGCGGCCACGCATGCCCACGTGGTTGAAACAAAAAGTGAAATTGGTTCCGACTTTGCACTCGCCGCTCGCCAGCCGCAGCCGCAGCCGCACCGCGTCTGCAAGGGCGACGGCGCCGACATCGCCAAAGTCGTTGCCGCCAAGGTCGACCAGCTGCAGCTCGCTCGCCATGCCCATGGCGATCAAGGCCGCGAAGGATTGCAGGCCCGCGTCACCAAAGTCGTTCATGGCGAGGTACATCACCTTGAGGCCGCGCGCAACGCCGCCGCTGACCAGCGCGCCGCCGAGGGCCTCGACGCCGCGTGGGCCGAGGTGGTTCAATGCAAGGAAGAGCTGCTCGAGCTGGGGCAGCGCGCCGGAGGAAAGGACGCCGCTGATGGAGGCGAGATGCTCATCGGTGAGGCCGGTACAGCTGAGATCGAGCTTCTTAAGGTTGACGCAAAAGTTGAGCGCCTGGCCGAGCCGCTCCGGCGAGCGCCACGGGTCCATAGGGTCGAAGGGGATGCCGAAGAAAGAGAGCTCCTTGACGCCACCGAGGACGGCGCGTGCAGTCTTCTTGTACTTTTCAAGCACCATCTCTTTGTCGGCGCCGTTGGTGAAACTGCACTTCTTGAAGAGTTCCTCCATCTGCTCGGGCGTTGTCGGCAACCTGCGAAGTGCTGCACATGTCGATGACGATGACGATCCCGCAGATGACGATGACGATGACCCCGCCGATGCACGCTGCTTGCCGAGGTCGATGACGAGGGGCCAACCCGCCTGATGAGGGAGGCAATCAGACTGATGAGGGAGGCAATCAGGGCTCATCAGGTCGATGACGAGGGGCCAACCCGCCTGCTGAAGGCGGAACGTCTTGCAGAGCTCCGCAGAGCACCGCTCGTACGTCGTCCAGCCGCGGCTTTCGTACGTGCGCTCTTTATCGAATGATTCCGGAAGCTTTTCGGGCAGCTCGGTGAGCAGAACGACCGTCGTCTTGGCGTGCGCGTACCACAAGTCCAGCGTGCCCAGTGCAAATTTCGTCGCCTGGGCCTGCGCCTCCGTTTTGCTTTTGTGGTAGAGCTCGGCCGCGCGCCGCTGGTCCTCGGTGCGCTCCTCTTCGGCGACGAGCTCGGCCGGAGTCCACAGCCTCGGATCCTTCTGAAAGAGGGAGGCCCAGTCGAAGAAGACGCCCATGTCGCGGAAGCCGTAGGCTTGGCACACGCCGAGCAGCCCGGGGCGGCGCAGCACGCCGAGGCTTGGGAAGAGGGTCTTCAGCCGTTCGCACAGCAGCAGCAGCTGCTCACCCTCGCAGTCCGGGTGCCTCGGCTCCAGCCAGCAACTGCGAGTGCACGCGAGGACATGCGGAACGGGTGAGTGGTGGGCGACGGCATCGACACAATGCGTTCGGCGCGCCGTGACGCCTACTAGGAGACGGCGACAATAGGCAGCAGGTCGTCGACGTTGCGCTTGACAAACTTGCACGAGAAGAACTGGAAGAGCACGCGCAACAGACGCTTGAACTGATTACCCTCACCAAGCTGCATCTCGAGCACATACATCTCGAAAAACGAATAAAAGTCCATGCCGCGCTTCGCCTGCCGAGAGACCTTCTGCAGCTCGTCGACGCCGATGAAGGCGTCCTCGGGCAGCTCCTGCCTCCGCGGCAGCACGCCGTCGTATTTTTTGTGCACGCTGCTTTTTGGATCGCCGAGCGCGAGCAGCCACGACAGGCGCACCAGACGCACCGGCCGCTCGCCTTGTTCTGTGACGTGTTCAAGCGCTGCCCAGACCTCATCGTGTCCGAGGTAGCGCTGTGCGGCGGCCTGCGCTTCTTCGGAGGAGACGGCAGGGCTCGTACCTCTCGGGTGTGAGAGTGCCTCGAGAAGCGATGGGGACGGCTCGAGACGCTCCGATGAGGGAATGCCAAGGCAGGAGCACAGCCTGATGCCGACGGTCAAACACAAGAGCGAGAGTGGGAGGTAGAAGAGATCCACCACCCAGATGATACACCCCACGATGCCCATGATCAGGGTCACGGGCAGGATGCACAAGTGGACCGCGCGGGGCATCGCGAACAAGCCATGCAAGTAGACGTGCACCCCGAGCATATGGGCTGGCGGCAAAATGATGAGCAAAAAGGGGAGGGCGATGGGCCCCATGAGAGCGACGAGCAGTACGGCCTGGAATACGTAACAGAGGGCGAATTGTATGGATGGCCTCCATGTCAGCGCGGTGCCCGACGGCGAAATGCGGGCGGATTTCATCAAGAAAAAAAACTGAACGCGCGCGCGATGATGAAGCGCGTCGAAGCGAATCTCTTTTCATCCCTATTACGGACGAAATCAAAAGTACATCTGAGAGCAATCGAAGTCAAAAAGTGGTCGAAACTGATCCATGATGACTGTGATGAAAGTGAGAAGGCTGAAGCGGCCTGTCTGGAATCTTGTAAATGTACGTAAATGCTCGCCGAAGAGGGCGGGCGTGTGCGAGCGCATCCTCGCCGCCGCGCGGCTGCTTGCTTTTAGGAGCGTGAGTGAGTGAGTGATCCGGTTTGTAGTAACGGTGTGTTTGTGTCACAATAGCTCACTCCCCCGATGACGTAACAATTGTGCGCCTCTTTCCGAGTTAGGAAGGGCGAGAAATAAATGCCCCCGATGCTAGCGAAGCCGCACCGCCGCTTGCGCAACGCACGCACGTCGCTCGCTGGTCCCGGCATCCTGCTGCTCGGTTTGTCTACGATGCACCTTGGGCGCGCGCGAATATTTAGTGCACGTGCAGCTGTGCCGTCTGCTCCGCACGCCACCCGCACTGCTATCACGTGGCCGGCGCTCGCTTGTGATGGACGGTGTTGCAGCACAGCGGCTTGGCATGAGATCAGCATCGTGTCCAAGGAGGCGACGCCACAATCGCAGTGCGAGGCCACCGCCGTCGCGTCCATGCGCCGTGGAGACACGGCTCTATGCCTGCCGAATGTGGTCACAGCGGCGGAACTTGCCATGCTCGTTGCTTGGAGCGCCGCCGCTGCGGACAGCATTCGCCTCGCTGATGGTAAGGCGTCCTCCGACCGCGTACGGATGCATGTTGCGCCGAGGTCCGCAGATCCGACACCGACTTCGGCGTGCTGCGATGCCATCCTCGGTCGCGTCCTCGGCGTCATCGACCAGCAGCTCCCCTCTGTCGTCGAGACGCTATTCAATACCGCGAGCGCCACCAACTCGACCCTGGCCTCGTTGAGTGAGCTGCACGCCGACGGCGACCTGCAGTACTCGGCGCGTGAGCCGGCCATCAACGTCTACTACGCGCCTAGCGGCGAGTTCCTCCCTCATCAAGATCATCACTCCCTCACCGTGCTCATCCCGCTCTCTTCAGCGGCAGGTAGGCGCGGCAGGTGGCTCTTCCAGTTTTCCTTCATCGCGGGGGCGGCCCGGGCTTTCTTTGGGCTCTGATTCCATGCTGATGGCCCTCCCTCCTTGCATGCAGGTGGCTCCTTCGTTGGGGGCGGCACGGGCTTTTGGCCCAAGGGTAGTCACGAGCGCGAGGCTGTCGACTCCTTATTTGGAAACTCCTTATTTGGAAACTCCTTGTGGGAAGAGCCTGCGGTGGTTCTTGCTCCGAATGCCGGTACGGCACTCCTCTGATAACCTCTGATAACCTCTGATAACCTCTGATTGCATACCTCTGATTGCATACCTCTGAATGCATACCTCTGATGACCTCTGATGACCTCTGATGACATCTGATGACATCTGATGACAAATGATTGCATCGCTCATCAGGTACGGCACTCCTCTTTGCTGGCGACGTGACGCACGCGGGGATGCCGACGCTCAATGGAACGCGCCACGTGTTCGTGGCGAGCTTCACCGCCTTGCTGAGCGCGAAGACGCTGCTACGCCGTGCAGCGGCTCGAGATCTGGCTCGAGATCTTGCTCGCCGTGCCATGCGGCCAGCGTAAAGTGTCTGTCACACTCAGCACTGTCCCACACCCTTGCGGGCACGCGTCCACCCTCTTTGGGGGAACGCGATCTATTCACACCTTCTCTTTTTTGGAACCGAGCATCATAGGTCGGGACGGCCCGATCTGCCTGCCGACGCCAACGAGCTGCCGCTGCCTGGCGCAGGCGCTAACGCCTCGCGGCGATGCTCCGTACCCTTCGTTCACTGCCGTCCTTCCGCCCGGGCATCGCGTACGTGCTCGACACTCTCTATCTCGCACCGACGGTATGAATCACCTGCTTGCACAATCATGGGACTGTCCGGTGCGTCCATCCACGTTCGTGTGCGTGTGCATGTGCATCCACGTGCGACAGGCCCTATCGCCCGCTGCGCACTCGATGCGCTCGTGCCGGGGTCCCGGCTTTGCGGATCCTCTCGCGCTCCCCAAGTCACGGGCGTCGCAGCAGCTTGCAGTGGAGTCTGGGTTCGAGCCGCTGCCCATTGGAGCGCCGGAGCCCTCCGCTCAGGAGCTCGCTTCGCTCGTCGACGAGTTCTATGCGGCGAGAGGCGCCGGCGACCTTGGGTCGATGGGGGAGTCCGATGCCGGCGTCGTCTTCCAAGGGGAAGGCGATCCTCTCGAGGCGACGGCCGTTGTGTTGGAGACGGTGCGCCTCGTGGCGGCGCGGCGCAACGGGTTGCCTTTCCGAGTCAACACGCTCGGATTGTGCGAGGAAGACGCTCTCAAGCTCCTGCTCGAGTGCGAGGTGCTCGAGCGACTCGACGAGGGAGATCGAAGGCGTGAGACCCGAATTGCATGCGTGAGCGTCTTCCTACCGGCCGCATCCCCTTCAAAGTACGACGAGCTCCTCGCGGCGCGCGGCGGGCGCGGCTTCCGTGACGTGTGCGGCTTCGTCGCGCGGCTCGCCGAGGCGGGCGTGAACGTCGAGTGCACGGCGGTGGCGCGCCCGGATGTGAACGTGGCCGAGATAGAGACTCTCGCGAGGAGCCTCGGGGCTCGTTCGTTCCGGACGCGGAGCTGGGTCGAGTAGTCTCTGTTCTTTCAATTTGATTTTCATGGGGGGGCCGCGACGAAACTGGACTGAACACGCATCAACCTTTCATGAACAAGCAGCGGTCGCGTCTGACGTGTTAACGTTCACGCGTCCGCCACGTCATGCGCTACTACACTTCGTCATCCGATCACATGCGGCGGCGGACGAAGCAGCGGCCGACACATCGGTTGCCCTTCTGCACATGGTGGCGCGTACCGCGCAAGCGCCGCAACCTCTACGCGGGCGGGCGCGTGCCTGCGAGCGGGCTGCTTGCGACGGCCAGCGCTCGCACCAGTCCGCAACGCTTCTTTGAGCGGTTTGTCGCTCGGCGACGACCGTGCGTCTTCCGCGAAACGCTCGAGGAGATTTCCGGATTGGCGGAGACGCTCTGGGCGTCTCAAGCGGCGCGCGACCTCGAGGTACAGGTCGAGGTCCGCGACGGGCCGCGCGACGCTTTCGGCAGGGGAAGGAAGGTGTCGACCACGTTTGGCGCGCTGCTGGACGGTGGCTCGTCGAATCTGTACCTGACGACGCAGGAGGTGCCCGACGGCCAGCTGCTCGCAGCGCCGCTCACCGCCATCGCCGACCAGTTGCCGCTGCGCCCGCCGCTCCTGGGCAACCTCGTGCCGCAGGTATGTGCTCCTCCGAGGTCGACAGCGCTTCCCTCAGCATGCAAGTGCTCACCATGGCGCCCTGACCTCGTGCCGCAGACGATCAACTTGTGGCTGGGGCGGAGCTCGACGCCAGCCTCGTCGGGCCTTCACCACGACTTTCACGACAACCTGTGCGTGAGTGCTCTCCTTCCGGGCGCGCCGCCAAGGGGGGCCTTGGTGCCATCGATGGGCTCTTTCTCTGTCTCTCTTTCTCTCTCTCTCGCTCTGAAGACCTCTGATGGCCTCTGATGACCTTTGAGGACCTCTGAGGACTTCTGATGACCTTTGATTGCATCTGATGAGTGCCTCTGAGGGGCCAACGCTTGCCGAGTAGGCTCGCCCCAGCATGCAAGTGCTCACCATGGCGCCCTCTCCCCCGCAGGTATGTGCTCCTCCGAGGTCGAAAACGTTTCCCTCGGCATGCAAGTGCTCACCACGGCGCACTGACCTCTCCTCACAGGTATGTGCTCCTCCGAGGTCGAAAACGCTTCCGCCTGTTCTCCCCCGCGGACGCGCACCGCATGTACACGCACGGCCGGATTAGGAAGGTGCACTCTAATGGGCGGATCAATTACGTGGGGCATGTGTGTGCTGCTGCTGATGGCTGCTGATGGCTATTGATGGCCACTGATGGCCACTGATGGCTTCTGAGTGCCTCGGATGACCTCTGAGTGCCTCTGAGTGCCTCGGATGGCCACTGATGGACTCTGAGTGCCTCGGATGGCCACTGATGGACTCTGAGTGCCTCGGATGGCCACTGATGGACTCTGAGTGCCTCGGATGGCCACTGAGTGCCTCTGAGTGCCTCGGATGGCCACTGATGGACTCTGAGTGCCTCGGATGGCCACTGATGGACTCTGAGTGCCTCCGAGCCCTATTGACTGCCGAGTGCTCTCCCACCGACCGTTTGAATGCACCTTTCCTAATTGGGCACCTTCCCTAATTGGGCACCTTCCTTATTGGGAGGACAGCCGTCGACAACTGCCGACGGACGCGAGGCTGAGGATAGGTTATCCGAGGCATTGAGGCTGGCGATGCGGGCGCAGCGGCAGGCGCAGCGCCGTCTCCTGAGCGCCGAGGCGATGAGCGACGAGATGGCGGACGAGATGGCGGGGGTCGAGGTGGAGGAGGCGGCTGAGGGCGCCTCGGGCCAGATCTGGTCGGCGACGGACCAAATTAGGAAGGAGCTCGAGCGAGCTCAGGCGAGACTCGACGCCGCGACGGAGCTGGCTGTGAACGCCAAGAGGGCGCTTGCCAAATGCGAGCACGCGAACCGCGAGCGCGCCGCCGCCGCCGCCGCCGCAGAGGCGGCACGAGCGGGCAGCGCCGCCGCCCACGACGGCGCTCACCCGGGTGCTCATCACGGCGCGCCTCCGCCGAGCTTCAGCAAGATCCCCGATCTCGCGCGCGAGATCGCGGCGCGAGAGGGCGAGAAGCGCTTCCCGCTCCTCGCGCAATCTCGCATGCTCGAGCTAGAGCTGCATGCGGGACAGATGCTCTACCTGCCGGCGGGATGGTTCCATGAGGTCAGCTCGGACGGCGGCGGGGCGGGCGACGGGCTGCATTGCGCCCTCAATTACTGGTACCATCCTCCCAAATTAGGAACGCCCTTTGAGCGTCCTCATGGGCGCGACGGGCAGCCGTTCTGGGAGAGTCGCATGCCGCGTCCTAATTAGGAACGCCCTTTGGGCGCGACGGGCAGCCGTTCTGGGAGAGTCACATGCCGCGTCCGCCGCCACAGTCGTGAGTCACTCGCAAGCAAGTCACTCGCGATACAGCATACACCATAGTACCGCGTTACGGATCACATCGAGACCAAGGTGGGCCCGGCGGCCCAGTCCTCGAGCGAACTTGTCGAATAGAAACGCACAAAACGCGGGCACTCAATGAGACGATCACGAAACTTGGAGATGGAAACTTGGTGTAACGTCCTCATTCCGCGGCATTACGGTGGGAACAAGCGAGCACTTGGCCGGCCGCAACTTCGTCGGCCAGTCATTGACCACACACCTCACAGATGCCGATAGTGCTTGCGATCGATGATGTATCCGAGCAGACTGTAAGCATCGTGTGCCCCAGAAAGGTGGCCGGTGACGGCGGCTGGGCCTGGGACGAGGTGCGCGTGTGCCAATCGAGCATCGCTGGCTACGGGCTGCAGCCCCGCGAGAATAGCAACGTGGATTGGAGCGCGCCGAAGCATCCGATCGCATTGCCATTGCTTGGCCGCGAGACGGAGCTCAACAGCCAGCAGGAGGTAGACATCTTTGTGCGCATACTCAAAGGTGCTCACCCGGTGTTCGACACCCGCTCCAACGCCTAGCCTCGTGCTTCCTATGCTCACGTGCGATGGGCTGTGCACCCGCGTCGAGCAGGCGATTTCGTGGCGTTCCCGTTTGAGCAGATGCGGGCTCCACCGCCAGGAACCGCCTGGGCCGTCAACGGCGCCTACGTCGAGTCCGTCGCCGCCGAGCGCGTGCCCGAGGGCGAGCGGCTGGCGGCGGAGGACATCGTACTCCAAGTCAGTCTCGATGCGAGCGTGCGGCAGGCGAGCTGCAAGCAAGGCGAGAGCCGGCCAGTCGACCGCGAGACCTGCGTCTACCTGCTCAAGCGCGCGACGACCAGGCTGCTCCACATGCCTACTCACGTCTTCGCGGTCCTCGCTGCCCATCGGTGGCACCAGCACACAGATCGTCACTTTGCTACCCACTGCGCGTCGTTTCGGCGAAGCGTCAAATGGCACGCGCCTGATGGCAACGGATTGCCTCCCTCATCAGCCACAGATGGCCTCAAATGGAACGCGCCTGATGGCCACGGATTGCCTCCCTCATCAGCCACTGATTGCCTCCCTGATCAGCCACTGATTGCCTCACTCACCAGCCACTGATTGCCTCCCTCATCAGCCACGTGCTCGTAAACGCTCACCCAATCTTTGAGGACGCCGCGTACGCAGCGGGCTGCATCAACGAGCCGTTACGTGACGAAACCAGCTCGCTCGAGCTGCAATGCATGCAGCTGCGCGTGCTGCCGGCCGCGCAGCAGCCCGATCCATCTGCTCTGGCCCATTGGGAGACATTTGCCATCGAGTATCCGGAGGTGACGGAGAAGCAGCTGTGGTTCGTCACGCTACGTGAGCCACTGATTGCCACTGATTGCCACTGATTTTCTCCCTCATCAGCTGTGGTTCGTCACGCTACGTGAGCCACTGATTGCCACTGATTGTCTCCCTCATCAGCTGTGGTTCGTCACGCTACGTGAGCCACTGATTGCCGCTGTCGATCGCCACTGATTGCCACCGAGTGCCACTGAGTGCCATTAAATACCACTGATTGACATGAAATACCACTGATGAGTACCACTGATGAGTACCACTGATTGCATCCCTCATCAGGCGAGAGCTACAATCTCGACGAGGAGCTCACTGCGACGTACGGCAGTGCGTACCACCGCACGTACAGCACCGTGGACTTCACCCAGCCGCTGCCCTCGGTATGCATGAATGCATGCGCGCCTCTCCAATGCATGCGCGCCTCTCGAATGCATGCGCGCCTCCGAGCGCGTCTGATTGCGCCCCTCATCAGGTGCGTGTGCCTCTCGAAGTGCACTCGGACGAGGTGCAATCTCGCTCATGACCTCTGATGACGTCTGATTGCGCCCCTCATCAGGTGCGTGTGCCTCTCGAGGAGTACTCGGACGAGGTGCAATCTCGGGCCACGTGGCCGACGCGCGTCCCTGGCTGGTGGCACCCCGACATGCAACCCATCCGGCGGCAGGTGAGAAGGACGCCCCTCGCAATCTGCTCGGGAAGATGTCCCTCTGATCTGAACGCTCATCTGGGACACTGGTGATGGGTCTCTGATGGCCTATAATGGACTCTGAGTGCCTCTGATTGCTTCTGATTGCCGATGATGACCTATCGTGGACTCTGATTGATTGCCTCTGATTACGCCTCGTCGGGCAGGTGCTCACGAGACGCACTGATGACCTGTCTAATGACCTCTGATTGCCTCTGATTACGCCTCTGATTACGCAGGTGCTCACGAGGCGCAGTCGCTGCCGCGCCGTTGACGAACCTCTGATTGCCTCTGATTACGCCTCTGATTACGCAGGTGCTCACGAGGCGCAGTCGCTGCCGCGCCGTTGACGAAGCGCGGGGCCAGTGGGAGGCCGGTGAGCTCCGTGTGGGACGTCCATCTCGCGAGATCGCACCTCGCGAGATCGCGCCTCGCGAGATCGCACCACCTCGCGAGATCGCTCCAGATGAGGACGAGATTGGACCAGATGAGGACGAGATTGGACCAGATGAGGACGAGATTGGTCCAGATGAGGACGAGATCGTGCTCGTGCGCGACTGGCAGAAGCTCATCCTCGCCCGCAAGCAGCTGCCCACGTCCCCAAACTCACCCCGCAAGCGACGAAACCCTATGGGCGCGCCTACCAAATATGGAAAGCGCGGTGTCGCCCCAGAAGCGGCCAAACCCCGCACCAAGGCCCGCGCCACGTCATCGCTGCTCGAGGGTGTTGAGGTGTTTTGGGTCGTGCCGGGCCAATGCCAGACCCCTGGGTGCACTTTGAGTAAGTCCCAATCTCGACCCAATCTCGACCCAATCTCGACCCAATCTCGGCCCGTGCTCAGATTGCCACCGCACCTGACCTCCGATGGACTCTGATGGCCTCTGATGACGCCTAAATGCCTCTGATGGCCTCTGATGGCCTCTGATGACCTCTGATGACCTCTGATGACGCCTAAATGCCTCCTTCATCAGGTAAGCACCATCTCGGCCCGTGCTCAAGCGAGCTCATCACGCCCGGTGAGCGCCGCGCCTCGGCCATCCTAATTAAGGAGCGCCGCGCCTCGGCCATCCTGAGCCGCGAGATCGCACCTCGCGAGATCGCACCTCGGGCGGCCGGTGAGCGCCGCGCCTCGGCCATCCTGAGCCGCGAGGCGCATGCAAGTGCTCATCACGACGCCTCGGCCATCCTGAGCCGCGAGGCGCATGCAAGTGCTCAGCACGACGCCTCGGCCATCCTGAGCCGCGAGGCGCATGCAAGTGCTCATCAAGGCGCCTCGGCCATCCTGAGCCGCGAGGCGCATGCAAGTGCTCAGCACGACGCCTCGGCCATCCTGAGCCGCGAGGCGCTCGCGCGGCTCTGCGCGGCGCATGCAAGTGCTCAGCACGACGCGGAGCTCAGCCGCGCAGCGGACGATTTCCTAATTAGGGACCATGCCACGGAGGTGTGCGAGGCATGTGCGGGGACGCACGGCGTCCACACGTGCATGCAGTCATGCATGCAATCATGCATGCAATCATGCATGCAATCACGCCTGCTTCCGTGCAAGCGACCGCGCTCGACTTCAAGCTCGGCCACGAGCGCGGCGATGGAGCCCCCCGAGAAGGAGGGCTGATGGCTGAACGTCGGGCGGTTGTAATCGCTCCAGTTCCGCGTCATGCTGAGCACTTTCATGCGCCTTACATTTGGGCGGCACGCGCGGCTCCGTCGGAAGATCTAAGGAAGATCATCTATGGGAGATCTTAGACGAGATCTAAAGGAGAGACTAGCTTGGGCCATGAAATGCATCTATGGGAGACGAGATCTTAGGACGTCTTAGACGAGATCTAAGCTGAGATACTAGCTGGGCCATGTGAAACGCCATGACCCCACATGAGTACGGTCCGAGAATGTGTGCGGTGTCGAGCATGGCAACTGGGCTGCTTTTCCAACAGTGCAGCGCCAGGAGAGACGGTCCCCGCCACCGCCCACACAGTCGCACTGACGCGCGCCGTTACCGTGGCATGAGAGACGGGCTCTGCCGCGCAGCCCCACACCAACGGCCCCACACATGATGCCCACCTCGCGGCCCACCTCGCGCGATGCGCGTCTCCAGGCTTCGCCGCATCTCTCCCCTCTTGCGCCAACTCACTCTCCTCTCTTTCAGCTCTACACGTTGATTGCGACGCGTCGCGCAGGCCGCGGTAGTGCGGCATGTTGAGCTTGTGGCACCAGTAGTCGGTCTTGCTGCCGTGCTGCCCGTGCACGGGGCCGCAACGAAAGCGCAGCATCGCCGCCCCTTCCGCCGGGTCGTCGTGCACCGAGAAGAGCAGGTGGCACAGCAGCGTGCCGTCGACGCCGTCGTCCCACGTGCGCGGGCGCGCGCGGCGCGGGAGCGCCGCGAGCGCCTGCACCCACATGCCACATGTCGCACGTCACGACCAAGTCCTGCTCGTGGTCGAGGTGCAGCTCGCCGAGCGTCACGTACGCTCTCGCGCATGACATGTCGACGTTGAAGTTGCATGGGCACGCACCGCCGTGCGGGGGGCCACGCAGCGAAGAATCGGCTTGCGGAAGGCACTTGAGAAGGCGTCCTTGTAGCACCACGTTGCGGCGTAGCTGGCGTGCGCTGTCGGCCCACAGTACGTCACCGAGCGTAGAACGCACCTGCTTGGCAATGCGCTTGAGCAGCCCACTCCAACACTGCTGTGCGCGCTTGCGTGCCACCTTGGACAGTTTGACCGGGTGGGCGGGCTGGTACGCACGCAGGAATTGAGCCGGTACCCGCGGGCAGAGATCGTGCCTTAGGGAGCCAGCCGTCACGGCTCGCGAGTCCGGGCTTGCCGGCGGCTCAGAGGACGCCCTCGGCGTTGAGCTCGAGTTTTGACATGAGCTGCGGAGAGCATGTGAGACCGCTGTTGTGCGCGGATGTCTGGAAATGGTCGCACTTACTTGTAGCGCGAAGGAAAACATGGCGAGCACTTAGCGCGTCCTCCTGAGCGTTTTCGCTTGCGTACAGAAAAAAATTCAGCACCCTATTGAAAACACCTTTTAAGGCAGCTTCCAAATTAGGAAATGACTTCACAGAACCCACCGCAGCGACACATGTTCAAAGTGCTCGCACAATCTACAGATACAACCGGAATCCATTCCGGCCCTTCACCGCATCTTGCACCGCTGTTTTCCCTGCGTCTCCCAAATTAGTGCTTCCAAGCCACAGCATGGTCAGGACCGCGTTGACCTTCAGCGCCTCCGCGATCGCCTTGGCACCGTCGTCGCCGATCTTGTTGTTGTTGAGCCATAGCTTGGTCACGACTGCGTTGACCTTCAGCGCCTCTGCAATTGCCTTGGCGCCGTCGTCGCCGATGCCAGAGGAAGCAGAGGTAAACGGGCTACCAGCCAAATCCAGGCTGGTCAACACCGCGTTGACCTTCAGCGCCTCTGCGATCGCCTTGGCACCGTCGTTGCCGATGTTGTTGTGATAGAGGCGCAGCTCGGTCAGGACCGCGTTGACCTTCAGCGCCTCCGCGATCGCCTTGGCACCCACCGCACCGATGTTGTTCGCGTCCAGGTGCAGGGTGGTCAAGACCGCGTTGACCTTCAGTGCCTCCGCGATCGCCTTAGCACCCACGACCCCGATCTCGTTGCCCCCGAGCGAGAGCTTATTCAGGACCGCATTTACCTTCAGTGCCTCCGCGATGGCCTTGGCACCCTCAACCCCGATGTTGTTGACTCTGAGGTTGAGGGTGGTCATCACCGCGTTGACCTTCAGCGCCTCCGCGATCGCCTTGGCACCCTCGTCCCCGATGTTGTTGTGTTCCAACACCAAGCAGGTCAAGACCGCCATGAACTGCAGGTCCGACCTGATCAGGATGGCGTCGGCGGGTTGGAGGCCCTTCTTCAGGCCCTTCTTCGAGAAGTCGGCCTCCGTCTGGTCGCGTTTCATGCCCGAGAGCATGATGCCCCTCTCTGCGCCGATCTTGGCGAGCATCGTGGCCGACTCAACGTCCAGGCTGTTCTGGAGCAAGTTGCAGTTCTTGAGCACCGCCATGAACTGCAGGTCCGACCCGATCAGGATGGCGTCGGCAGGTTGGAGGCCCTTGCTCGAGAAGTCGGCCTCCGTCTGGTCGCGCTTCATGCCCGAGAGCATGATGCCCCTCTCCGCGCCGATATTGGCGAGCATCGTGGCCGACTCAACGTCGAAGCGGTTCTTGAGCAGAGTGAGCTCTGCAATCGAGAGAACGGCGCCGTCCGACGTGACCGTGCGAAAGGTCGTGTTCGTCTTGAGCGCCTCGACCATCCCCTTGCCGCTCTCCGCGCCGATCTCGTTGCCACCCAAGTCAAGCTGCCTCAGCGTCGTGTTCTTCGCCTGGAGCGCCACCGCGAGCGCGCAGCCGCTCGCATCGCCCAGCTTGTTGCCATTGAGGCTCAGCTGCGTCAGCGTCGTGTTCGCCTGGAGCGCCTCGACTATCTTCACACCCTCGCCATCAGTCAACTTGTTCTCTCGCAGGCTGAGCGACGCCAGCACACGCATCAGCTGCGCCACTGCAGCGACCATTGTCGGCCGATCTCCCCCAACAAGCTTCTTGCTCAGGTCGAGCTCATCACCCAACCTGGCCGTCTGCTTCAGCCCCTTGCCAAAGGCGTCGCCCATCTCGCTGCCGAGCGTGACCGCGTTGGCCCAAAACGCCGGCCATTGCCACGGCGGCGGCGACCCCTTAGGGAGGCGGTACTTGCCCGAGCAGATGGCCTGCGCTGCAAAAAACTCCTGGAAGGACAGGTGCGCAGACTGCATCTGGAGCGGCTCGACCTGCAGCAGGCTGAGAAGAGGGAGCCTATCCTGCCCCACGCGCTCGCGAACCTGCGCGACCGCCGCCCGCTCATCATCGCGCAGTGCCTGGACCGCGCCGCCCAGGGCATGAAGGCGCTCCGCATCCGCTCTCGCCATCTGCGCCCGGCAAGCAGCTTCATCCAGCCCGGACGATGCGAGCTGCTTGGGGCTCAGCCACTCTGTGGCGCCGTCCGCCAGCTTGACCTTGTAATCTGTTTTGTCGTCCTTGACGATCACGCCGTGTTGGCCCTTCCGCTCGCCGTCCAGCAGCTCCACGTAGTGGCCCTCCTCCGGCCGGCCCTTGAATGTCTTGAAGAGGTTCGACACCTTCGACGTCTTCGCCACCTTCGCATCCAGGTCGGTGAGCATCCCCGGCGGCGCAAAGGCGCCCAGCGCCGCGCGCAGGAGCTGCACGTCGGTGATCACGCGCGCCTGCGCCACGTGCGCCTCGAAGAACACAACTTCCAGAAGCGTGCGAACTTCTGCAGTCACGCCGCCGCCGCGAGCGAGCATCGCGTCCGATGCGCTCGCGTACAGCTCGACGACCGTCTTCGGCATGCCCAGCCCTTTGCGGATCTCGAAGACCGACGCGACCATCGAGAGCATCAGCGGGTTGGCCGTGACGCGATGCTGCATCGTGGGCGCAGCAGGGTCCGTGCTCGTTGGCATGCGCTCGACAAAGGTCATCAGCTGCCTCACGTCCCCCTCATTCCCCAGCCGCTGCAGCAGCGCCTGCTCCTGCTGCGCCTCGGTCAGCGGCGCCAGCTTCAGCATACGGAAGCCGGAAAAGCGCGCCTCGACCACGCCCGCCGGCCGCGAGGTGCAGAGCATCACGTGGCCCTGCGGCGCCAGCACCTCGACGACGTGCTGCTCAATCTCGGCGCGCTTGGCGCCCGCCTCGTCGAGCCCGTCGAGGAGGAGCAGCGCGCGCCGCGCCATCATCGCCTGGCGCAGCATGCGGTGCACCTCGGGCCTCTCCTTGAGGCTGAGGTACGCGTCGACCCAGTTCCAGTGCGACGCGAACGCGTCAGGTGCATCGCGCAGCTTCGCCTGGAGCAGCTGCACCTTGATCACGATTGGCACCAGCTCGGCGCGATCGAGCGCCAGGACCACCGCCTGGCTGATGAGCGTCGTCTTGCCCGCTGCAGGCGGCGCGGTGAGCAGCGCGGCTCCCGGAGCAGTGATCGCCTCGCCGCGGCTTCGTGAAGCGTGCAGCGAGTGCAGCCAATCGCTCAGGCCGCGCACGTCGCGCACGCCAGCCAGATCGGCATCTCCCATCACTTCGATGGCCACACACTGCTGCAGCGCATCCAACAGATTGCCGGAGAGCGCATCGAAGATCTGCGTGTGCTCCTTGCGCAGCTTCCGCGTCCACCACTCGTGCATCGCCTCGTAGGCGGCATGCGGCAGCTCGCGCGGCGCGTGGTTCCACGGGTGCAGCGTGAGCGTGGCTGGTGGCTCGCCGCTGCCCTCCAAGAAGGTGAGGCCGTGGCGGAGGCCGTCGGCGCCCGCCGTGGCCACATCGGCATCGCGCCAGCCGCCGGCCGTACGCACGGTGAGCGGCTGGCCGGCGGCGTAGCGCCGGGCGCCGCTGGCGCCGCTGGAGCGCAGTGCCGCAGTGAGCATGGCTTCGAGCGCGACGGGCTGCAGCCTCTCGATCGCCGCACACACCTTGCCGAGCGCTTCTTGGAGCTGCTTGGGATCGCCCTGTTGTTGTGCTTTGAAGAGCGTCGCCGCTTTGTCCACGCACGACCGCACGGCGCTGCCCGCCTCGCGCGCCGCGTGTGCGATGCTTTGGCATCGCGCCGCGCCGTCGGCGATCTCGCGCGCCCGCTCGCCCACGGCGCGCAGAGCCGACTCCGACTCCATCCGCCGAGCATCGTCCGCCAGGCGACGTGCGGGCTCGACGAGGTCGCGAAGCGCACGCGCATCGCGGATGAACGCGGCCTCCCAGCCGGCAGCGGGCGGCCGCCACGGCAGCACCGCCTGGCTGCATCGATCGTAGGCGAGCTCGGCGTCGTCGTCGCCGCCCATGACGGCGGCAGCGACGCGCCCCCCGGTCGCATCGACGACGCCAAAGCGCGGCCCGCCGCCCGCGCCGTTCCCCTGCCAAGAGAGCAAGAGCAGCGGCTGTCCCTCGGCGAGGCGCAGCGGCGACGCGGCGGGTGCATCGACGTGCGGCAGCGGCTCCGCCGGCGCGGCCGTCGCGATGCCGGACACGAGCATCTGAAGCGACCCGAGTGTCTTTGTCAGCGCACCGACGGTGTCGTGCACGTACTTCGTGTACAAGCCAACAACCACGGGGTGATCGCCCTTGCTCGTGAACTTGGACTTTTGGATCCGCTCAATGTCGGCAGCAACATCCAGCTCGCTCACCTCAACCTCAATGGGTGTCGCGTCCGCGTCGCTGCTCAGTGCAAAGACCTTGGGCTGCAGCTGATCGAGGTGCACACGGAGCGCGGGGTAGGCCGTCAACCGCTTCATCAGCTCCCGGCTCAATGAGTCCTCACAGCAGCACCTGCGTGGGACAGTGTGGCAGCCGCGTGAGGGATGAGAGGGGATCCTATCACATCTGTGCAGAATAGAATGGGCAGCGCTCACCATCCACGAGAAAAGTACGGCGTCTCGTTGTAGAGCGTGTCGAGCCCCTCGCAAAGGCCGGGCCAGGCACCCGCGTTCTTTGCCGCGACGGCAGACAAGTGCGAGGCAAAGCGCACAATGGGGGGGCTGTGGCTGAGGTCGCAGCTCTCGATAATTCCGAACCCGACGAGCGCCGCGCGTACCTTGTTCTCGTCGAAGTTTGCGCTCAACTTGAACAAGCAGACAATGCCATCAAACTCGGATGGCCGGGGTGGGATCTCCTCGATCTGGAGCACGGTCGTTGCAAGGATCGACGCATAAAGCTGATTCATCGCCCCACCCTCGAGGGCGAGCTTAAAAGAAGCACTCTGCTCCGGTGTCCTTGGTGCCTGATACAGCGATCCAAAGTCCCAGAACAAGGCTTCGATTCGAATGGCCATCCCCATCAGCGCGCGTCGAAGCACGCGGAAGCGCGAGCCCTTCGGATCTGGATCGCCTGGACTGAGCCAGCCGTAGGTTAGCGCGCCGATGCTCCGATCTCCACGCTCGACAAGTGCTACGGCCTCTTGAGGGCTCAGCAGCGGCGATGGCGAGGCCCCGCTCCTTTCAATCTCCTCGAGCGCCTGCCGATTCGGCATCTTGAAGTTGGCTGGCTGCATCAGTAGCCACTTCACGCATAGCAACCGAATCGCTCCACTCAGAAGGACCTGTATGACGATCTTGTCGAGCTCTGTGAGCGCCTTGCGCAGCTTTGGCGGCAACGGTGTAGAGCCTTCCATAGAAGTCCGAGATGCAAGCAGCTCGGACGGTGCGCCGATGGGCCGCACAGCGTCGTCGTCGTCGATGTCGTCGAGGTTGGTGTCGTCGATATAGTCGAGGTTGGTGTCATCCACGTCGATGAAGGGATTGGCTCGCACGGACGTTCCACGCGGCGTGAAGGCCTGCACGATCGCGTCGATAATGGAGCTGCCAATTTCGAAGATCGGGTTCCTCGTCTCGGCCGACGCCTCTGCCGGCGCCGGCTCTGCCTCTGTCGCCGCTCCGACCGCCGGCTCCACAACTTCCGTAGGCGCGCTGTCGGTCGTCTCGGGCACTGGCGTCGTCTCGGGCACTGGCTCGACGACCTTCGCGTCTTCGGGTGTTGCCTCCGCGCCTTGCTCCACAGCGAGAGATGATGATCTCGGAGGACCGTCGAGGTCCTGAATGAATGGCTCGGCTTGTGCGCGAGGCTTGCTCGCGGCGCAGCCGCCCCCTCGGACGCGCACCATCCCCGTCAGTCGCTCCTCTGCCGCCTCCGCCTCCGCCTCGACCGCTGCCTGAGCCGATTGCGCCGCCACTTCAACTGCGTCGTCAACGTCGTCGATATCGTCGAGATTGGTGTCGTCTCCGTCGTCGCAGGCATCAGGCCGCACGGGGCCAAGTGCCTCGGATACCTCGTCGACAGCAGAAGCAAGCGGCAGAAGCTCACTCAACTCCTTCCAAAGAGTCGCTCCGCCGTCCTTGGGCTGTACACAAACGTGTGCACCTGAGCGGTTGATGACAGTGCCGGTAGTTTCGACTCTCTTATGCTTGAAGCGCACGTAGTCGCCCTCCTTCGGGTCCATCGGACGGATGGCGGGCTGGTTTTGGGGACGGCAGAAGATCGACCGAGCTTCTTTGACGCGCGACGAGAGCCGTTGAGCTCATCACGACGCGCGTGTCGCATAACTTCGGTCTTCACATACATAAAAACGGTTCGTGGAACGAGGAGCAATTTGTTTGACCGTTTAGCAAACGCGGACAAGGTAGAAGGTTACACACGTCGCTTTCCACTTCTCTCACCGCGTCTCAGGACTCAGCTGTTAATCAGCTGTGCCTGTGCGCTGTGGCCTTTCACTGTTACCAACGCTTATCAGCCTGTTTCAGGATGTCGACATCCGCGCGGAGTGACGCTATTCCTGCACCGAGCCGTCGCATCGACCGCCGCAGCGAGCGCTTCCACAGCCTCTCGAGCCTCGTCTTGCTCAGCATCCAGGGCTAGTGCCTCTGCGACGGCGCGCTGCAGCGCAAGCTCCGCGGTGGTCGAAGAGCTTGCGCGAGCGCTTCGCCTTCGTTGATCAAACTGCATTCAACTGCCTAACTAGGGACGCAGAGTGACGCTGCTCGTGCCCGACTCGTCGCCTTCATCCCGTGTTGCCCTGGTTGCCCCTTGTTGCCCCTTGTTGCCCTGCCCAACATTGTGCTTCGCTTGGTAAAGAGCTCGCACACTCCTGGTCTGTTCGTAGACGACACCCAGGTAGATGAGAACGCATACGACCAGCATCGCAATGGCGACAGCGAGAGATGCAATCGAGAACAAAATCCAAACCCGTCCAGCCAAGTAGAAAACCAAGCCCCCGTAAAAGAGCTTGAAGTGTGAGTTGAGGCGGTTGCCCATGCCCTCAACCCACTGTTCGGTCTCCTCGAAGCTCGTGCACTCGCTTGCAATTATGTAATTGATGAGCGATTGCAACGTCGCCAAAAAGAAGAGCAAGAAGGCGAGGGTGTTCAGGCACACCATCACGTAGTCGCAGACATCCTGCGGCATGCCGACCGCTTCCACGATCTTGTCACCGACGCCATCAGAGGTTATATCCACCATACCGAGCAGCAAGGCGGACATCACTCCAACGTTCACATAATTGTTGGTCAAGTTGTCTTGCATGGTTTCCTTCTTCTGCTTTTCCGACAGCAGCATGTAATCGCCCCTCGCCAACACCAGGAGAGCTTCGAAGAAACCGATGGGTTGCACTTCGGGATTCGCCACATTATTCTGGCTCTGGGCATCGTTCGAGTCGGGATTCATCGGGACAACTTGCGCCTTCTTCGTCGAGCTGAGCCCTGGCATCACGTCGACACGACCGTAGGTCGGTTTTTCTCGCTGATGAGAATCCGTGTGAAGAGGTTTATGAAGAGATTAACGAGATACGGCACTATGTAAATAAATCGAGAAGAAAACATACATTACAGCCTCGGCGTTTTTAAAGAGCGCAAAAGTGCTGTGTTGATGAATCCGCCAAACGCAACGCTGATTCGCTGATAGGCTGAACCCCCGACCAGGGCCCGACTCGGCTGATGCAAGAGCGGAAACAAAAACATACTTGATACTATAGGGACGTGCGAAACAAGTCTAAGCCCCCGAAAACTTTTAGTTGGTTGGTTCATCAACACGCAAAACTTTTTGATGCGCCCAACTTTCCGAAATGCCAAGTTTTTGCGGGTATGTGCAGGGCTGCTGCCTCGTTAACTGCTCCAGTTAATCGGCTTAACGCTGCTGCCTGATTAGGGCCTGCAGCTGCTCGGAGCCTGGGACGCCGAGCCGGCCGCGTTCTGGCTGCTGAGCGGCATGCGCATCTTTGAGCTCGCGAGGACGAAGCCGCCCGCACGCTGGAGGAGCCGGCCGTCCCAGTTGATGGCGTCGATGAGCTCGTCGACAGTGTCGCGCGAGTTCTGCGGGCGCCGTGGTGGGCGCGAGAGGAGGGGTTCAGGCATCCTCAGGGGCAATCAGGTGATCCTCAGGGGCAATCAGGGGCAATCAGGGGCAATCAGGGGCAATCAGGGGGGCAATCATGGTCAATCATGGTCAATCAGGGGCAATTAGCTGCCCACCTGCAGCCGCGAGAGACGAAACTCATCTCGGAGCTCGAGGCGCGTCATCAGGGGCAATCAGGGGCAATCAGCTCCCCACCTGCAGCCGCGAGAGACGAAACTCATCTCGGAGCTCGAGGCGCGTCCACAGCGGGCTCTCGCGCTCTCTTTCTCGGTGCTCGAGGTGGGCCACAAAGTCGTTACAGACGCCGCGGTGGGAGGCCTTCTTAGACGTCATCGCACTCGGGCGCGGCTGCCCGCCACCGGCGCCGGCGCCGTTGCTGTTGCCGTGGCCGTTGCCGTTGCCGCCGAAGAAGGATAAGCCCCCGCCGCCCCCGCCGCCCCCGCCGCCTAACTGCTCCGTGCCCCCACACAGGTCTGTGAGGGTATCGAACGCGATCGTCTCCTGCACGACCGCGACCGCATCGAGCGCTGAGTCTGGAGCTCATTAGAGGCCATCAGAGCTCATCAGAGCTCATCAGAGGCCATCAGAGCCCATCAGAGGTCATCAGGGGCAATCAGAGGCCATCAGAGGCCATCAGAGCCCATCAGAGGCACCTGCACGACCGCGACCGCATCGAGCGCGTCCTCGCGCGTCACCTCCGAGCGGAGATCCATTCGAGCTCGCGCCTCGGCCAATCGGATGAGCGACTCGAGCTGCGCGCCGTACCGGGCACATACGCGCCGTCATGGCACTCAGAGGGTACTCAGAGGGGGCCATCGGGGGCCATAGGGGGGGGCATTTGGGGCGATTAGGATGCCATTAGGGGCGATTAGGATGCCATTGGGGGCGATTAGGATGCCATTGGGGGCGATTAGGATGCCATTAGGGGGCGATTAGGATGCCATTAGGGGGCGATTAGGACATGGCCATTAGGGGCGATTAGGACATAGCCATTAGGGGGCTCTCACCTGACGCGTCGTCACGGGCACCGAGTCGCCGCCCCGGTGCTTGGAACGAAGCTGAAGTTGGAACGTGATCGAACGCGATCAAAGGCGAGCGAAGGCGAGCGAAGGCGAGCAGCGATCAGTTGCAATCAGAAGTACTCAGACGTACTCAGATCCACTCAGACGCTCAGTACGGCGCTCCGACGCACTCAGCCGCCGCGCACCTGCAGGTAGAACTCATCCAGGACGGCACGTGCGGCGCTCGTCAGCGCCGGCTGCACGTGAGCGCGCGCGTATGCAATGTACTTGCGAAGGAGGGGAGGCGGCAGCAGCTGCCCTTCGGTGAATTTGGCCGCCGCCTCCCGAAGCCGCTGCGCTAATTGCATGCCGCCCTGGGCCTTCCACACATCGTAACCGTCGGCGGCTGCAAAAGGGTCCTCCGCACCAGCGCCGCCGCCACCGCCACCGCCACCGCCGCCCGCACCGCCGCCGCCGCCGCCGTCGCCACCAAAGCGCGCGGTGCCTGCGGCGGCGGCCCCCGGCCGCGCTGCGCCCGCATGCAATGCCATCACGTGCGAGGAGAGCAACTTGTCCATCTGCGTGCAATCAGCATGCAATCAGCATGCAAATCAGGCGCTCATCAGGCGCAGCCGGGGGCCATCGGGCGCAATCAGAATGTGCTGATTGCGCGGTCGAGGAGGCCATCAGCATCCCATCAGCATGCCACCAGCATCAGGCCGACGCACCTGCTCATTAGAGGCCATCAGAGCTCATTAGAGGCCATCAGAGCTCATTAGAGGCCATCAGGATCCCATCAGGCCGACGCACTTGCTCATTCGGGCGGTCGAGGAGGACGAAGACGAGGTCGAAGCGCGAGAGGATGTTGGAAGGTAGTCGAAGGTTCTCGCACACCGTCTTGGTCGGCATGTAGTGGCCAGAGACCTGAGGAGAGATGCACTCAGATGGATGCAGTCAGAGAAAGCAGTCAACGTGGCAAGCAGCGTGCTCAGCAGAGCGCGCTTATAGCGACGCAATCAAAGGAGGGCATCAGCGGCGCACCGGGTTTGCTGCCGCGAGGACCGCCATGCGTGCCGACAATTTAATCAGCATCCAATCAGCATGCAATCAGCATGCAATCAGTGGCGCACCGGGTTTGCTGCCGCGAGGACCGCCGTGCGTGCCGACAGGGAGCAGACGATGCCTGCCTTGGCCACCTGCATGCAAGGAGAGTGGATGATCAGCATGCAAGCAGCATGCAAGCAGCATGCAAGCAGCATGCAAGCAGCATGCAATCAGTATGCAATCAGCATGCAATCAGCATGCAATCACCGAGATCGTCTGCTGCTCCATAGCTTCGAGGAGCGCTTGGTGCTGTCCGCCTGTCATCTTATCGAACTCGTCGATGCAGCAGCAGCCCTGAGTGGCCGAACGCGTTGCAATCAACATGCAATCAGCATGCAATCAGCATGCAATCAGCAGCAGCTCTGGGTTGCCGAACGCGAATCAGCATGCAATGCCAACTCAGCGGGACACTCGGGTCATCAGGGTAATTAAGGTAATTAGGAATGCACTGAGAGGTCATTAAGGAGGCACCCAGTGGGACGCTCAGTGAGGCCAACCGAGGGCAGTGCCGAGGGCTGTGCCGAGGGCCGTGCCGAGAGCATCCCGAGGGCAGTGCCGAGGGCCAACTGAGGGCAGTGCCGAGGGCTGTGCCGAGGGCCGTGCCGAGAGCAATCTCACCTGATCTCCCATCACGAGCGCGCCCGCCTCAAGTGCAAAGTCGCCCGAGGCGTCCTTGACCACGGTCACCGTGAGGCCGGAGGCGGAGGTCGTGTTGCCCGCCACGTACACGCCGCGGGGGGCGATCCGTGCAGCCGCGGTGAGCATCTGCGGCGTGGGAGATCAGGGGAGCTCAGGTGGAGATCTGGGGAGCTCAGGTGGAGATCGGGGGGCGATCCGTGCAGCCGCGGTGAGCATCTGCGGCGTGGGAGCTCAGGGGAGCTCAGGTGGAGATCTGGGGCGTGGGAGATCAGGTGAGCTCGAGATCTGCCCATACCCTAATTAGGGTCGCCGAGGGTAATCAGGCGTCATCAGGGGTCATCAGTGGCCACCAGAGGTCATCAGTGGTCATCAAGGCACCTGAGATTTGCCCATACCAGGGTCGCCGACGACGAGTACGTGGATGTCACACCACTTTCCCACCGCCTCAGCGCCGCGCTCGGTACGGCGCTGTGTGCCGCCGAAGAGGCCGAGGGCGAGCCCCACCTGCATGCAACGCAATCAGAGGCCATCATCAGAGGCCAAGGGCGAGCCCCACCTGCATGCAACGCAATCAGAGGCCATCATCAGAGGCCATCATCAGAGTCCACAGACAGTCACAGGGCCATCATCAGTAGCAATCACCTTGACCACCTCATGCCCAAATATGGCAGGGCTCATCAGTGGCAATCACCTTGACCACCTCATGCCCAAATATGGTAGGGCAGAAGGAGGCGGCGAGCAGCTCGAACAGGTGCCCCTGGTAATTCGCATGCAGCTGCGCGATCTCGCGCAGATCTCGCGCCGAGAACGCGAGAGAAGCGTCAGGGGCAGCGCCTTCCTCCGCCGCCGACGCCGCCGTCGACTGGCTCGCAGTCGCGTTGTGGACTGCAATGGCCTCCAAGTACAGAAGGAAGACGCACCTGACGCAATTAGGGGAATGAGGGGAATGAGGGGAAGAAGGAAATCGCACCTGACGCACTTAGGGGAATGAGGGGAATGAGGGGATCAGGGGAAGAATGACGACGTACTTGGGCTTGGCCGAGGCGCCGCGGCCCCATCCGCCGCCTCCTTCTGCGGCAACCTCGACGCTCTTGACGAGACCGATGATGACGGCAGAGTCGCCCGGGCGGCACCTGATGAGGGAGGCCATCAGAGGCCATCAGAGGTCATCAGAGTCGCCCGGGCGGCATCTGATGAGGGAGGCCATCAGAGGTCATCAGAGGTCGTCAGAGGTCATCAAGAGGCAATCACCTCAGGTGAGCGGCATCTGATGAGGGAGGCCATTAGGTGGCACTTACGACACAGTAGTACGTGGCGCGCAGGGGTCATCAAGTGTGGCACTCATCAGACTCAATCAGACTCAATTAGACTCAATCAGACGCAATCAGACGCAATCAGACGCAATCAGACGCAATCAGACGCAATCAGACGCACTTGTCGACGAGATCATCGAGAAGCTCGACCTCGACAGTGCGCGGGACACGCCCGTAGAACTCTGACAGGTTGTCCTCGGGCGTCTCTTGCAAGCGCACCTGTTCGGTAAGAGGGCGATCAGCATGCAATCAGCATGCAATCAGTATGCAATCAGTGATCATACGTGATCATCAGTGGCCATCAGTGACCATCAGTGGGAAACAGTGATCATCAGAGGTCATCAGAGGTCATCAGAGGTTTTGAGTACCTTTTGGAAGTCGCGCGTCACCGCGCTTTTGAACTCAGGTAACATCGCCTTCACGCGGCAGCCGCGCGATGGGCACCCGTCGGGCGGCTGGTACCTGATGAAAACGGTCGTCAGGCGTCGTCAGGCATCATCAGAGGTCATCAGCAGCGATTAGAGGCCATCAGAGGTCATCAGAGGCCATCAGAGGTCATCAGAGGCCATCAGAGGCCATCAGAGGTCATCAGACGTCATGAGACGCACCGCCCCTCGACGAGCGCGATCCTCGACGTCATCAGAGGCCATCAGAGGTCATCAGACGCACCGCCCCTCGACGAGCGCGATCCTCGACGTGTCCTTGCAGCGCGGGCAGCAAAAGTCCATCGCCTCCACGTATGGGCGCACGCCAGACGCTCGGATCACATTGCCTCGCACCTGATGACGGTGGCGATCAACGCCGATCAACAGCCCTCAGCGGCCATCAGTGGCCCTCAGCGGTCATCACAGGTCATCAGCGGTCATCAGCGGCCATCAGCGGTCATCAGCGGCCATCAGCGGTCATCAGCGGTCATCACCTTGACGAGCCGGCCGATCTTGTCGCTGCGCAGGTCGCAGATGGGCGTCGCGAGCAGGCTCTGCGAGCCGCTGCGCTCGTAGATGCGCACGCGCAGCCGACGGGCCGCGAGCCGCTCCGCCGTGTGAGCGGGGTCGTCGGCCGCGTGCGGGCAGAGGTTGAGCAGGTCCTGTGGGGAGAGGGCGCCGTGATGAGCACTTGCATGCACTTGAGCTTCGCACCGCCCTCGACGCACCTCGTGAGCGAGGAAGGCGAGGCAGTCGAGGACGAGCTGCGGCCGGGGCGTGCAGTCGAATTGCGAAAAGGGCGGCTCCACGCTCGGGTCGCTCTCCACGCGCGCCACGAGGTCCGACCAGCTCAGGTGCAGCGTGTGGCCGGAGACGATCACGTTCATCGGGTCGTTGAGGCAGGCGGCCCGCACGATGTTCTTGACGTTGAGGAAGTGGTCGATGCGCGCGAGGATGGATGCGCGGTCGGATTGTCCGCCCACCGCCGGTGCCTCGGCGTCGCCGAACAGCGAGCTGTCGATGCTGCCGGACCCCTCGTCGGCCGCAAAGTAGAGCCGCCACACGCGGGAGCCCTCGGCTTCCGGAGGCAAGGGAAGGCCGCGCGGTGCGAGCGGCGCCGAGGGCTGGCTCGAGTAGCTGTAGCCGCCCCGGAAACCACGCCCGCCGCCACGGCCACGGCCCTTTCCGAAGGGAGGCATGGCGAGTACGTCCGCGCGACGGCGGAGGAGTCGTCCTTCTCGTGGCGCCGTTGCGGTCGTTCACGTGAACAGTCAGACCTTTTCTTGCACGAGTTAAAGGCCCACGTCACGCCCTCAGTCCGCAAGCCTCGTCTGGGCCCAGACGAATCATGGCGTGTGCGCGTCGCTGTCGGTGACGCCCTGGCGGCTTCAGACGCGCTCGGATCGGCCCGTTTGGGCTTCGAGGCGACGCCCGTGGTCGATGCCGATCACGGCGAGAGCGAATCGCGAAGCCGGCGACGCCGAGGCCGGTGCTGCGGCCTCTGGGAACAGCACAAGGGCATTGGTGTCGCACCCGAAGGCATCTGCACGGCTTGCCGCGCACGGAGCATCCGCCGCAGCCAGCTGGTAAGCTGAGGCGTCGCATCATCGGAGCAGTGGGCTCAACGCGTCGGCGATCAGCTCGTCGCAGAACCGGATGTGGCTGCAGCACGGCCCGTAGCGCACGACGCGCAGGACAGCAGATGGCTCCAGGACAGCGCGGATAGCGTCGCATGGGCGGCTCACGGCATGCCGGAGTCGCCTCGTGAGATATCCCGACCGGGCTGATGATCGGAGAGCATCACTCTTCTTGCGTAGGGGAGCACTGTGCATGCTCGCGTGTGTCGTACCGGGCATCTTGCATGCATAATGTAGGTTTCCATACTGCATACGTCGACCACTCTTCATCTTAGGATCGCACACCACTCTATAAGAGACACACCATCGAGAACAGGCGAGAGAATGTGTTTTGGAGCTCGAATTGTGGAGCTGTGTGGCCAAATGGTTCACTGGTCGATATTCGAGGCGAAGTCGGATTTCGAAGCACATCTCCAAAGATCGCGAGAGAGCACATAGCTGGAGGGCCATAGATCGAGTCTAGAGACTATATGGACTCATACAGCACAGATAATCACGCCATCCCAAGTCACTGTCGCCACTCAGATGTCACATTGTGACCCCGAGTACGGCCTGTGAGGTCGCGTTTTGGTCGCATTTCGGTACTTGGCCATGCAGAGCGACTTGAGATGGCGTGATTCTCGGTGTTGTATGAGTCCATATAGTCCCTAGACTCGATCAAAGGCCCTCCAGCTATGTGCTGTCTCGCGATCCTTGGAGATGTGCATCGAAATCCGGCTACGTCTCAAATGTCGACCTACTTATTGTCTAAGGTCAATTTCGATGCACATCTCCAAGGATCGCGAGACAGCACATAGCTGGAGGGCCTTTGATCGAGTCTAGGGACTATATGGAGTCATACAACAGCGAGAATCACGCCATCTCAAGTCACTGTCGCCACTCAGATGTCACATGGTGACCCCAAGAACGGCCTGGAAGGTCGCGTTTTGGTCGCATTCTGGTACTAGGGCTATGCAGAGCGACATTGAATGGCGTGATTATCTGTGCTGTATGAGTCCATATAGTCTCTAGACTCGATCTATGGCCCTCCAGCTATGTACTCTCTCGCGATCTTTGGAGATGTGCTTCGAAATCCGGCTTCGCCTCGAATATCGACCCGTGAAGCATTTGGCCACACAGCTCCTCAATTCGAGCTCCAAAACACATTCTCTCGCCTGTTCTCGGTAGTGTATATCCTATAGAGTGGTGTGCGATCCTAAGATGAAGAGTGGTCGACGTATGACGCACACTGCAGTACGGAAACCTACATTATGCACACGAGATGCCCTGTACGACACACGCGAGCATGCACAGTGCTCCCCTACGCAAGAAGAGTGATGCTCTCCGATCATCAGCCCGGTCGGGATATCTCACGGGGCGACTCCGGCATGCCGTGAGCCGCCCATGCGACGCTATCTGCGCTGTCCTGGAGCCATCTGCTGTCCTGCGCGTCGTGCGCTGTGGGCCGTGCTGCAGCCACATCCGGTTCTGCGACAAGCTGATCGCCGACGCGTTGAGCCCACTGCCCCGAGAATGCGGCGCCTCATCCCACCAGCTGGCTGCGGCGGATGCTCCGTGCGCGGCAAGCCGCGCAGATGCCTTCAGGATAGCGTCAACCGTGGAACTCGCGTGCGCCACCACCCTCGTCCTCGTACGACAGCGAGAAGCCGCTTCTCATCACGCAGTGGCAGCGAGTGGACCGTCGGGGCGGCGCCGGCGCGCTCGCGGTGCCCGCCTGGCCCTCCATGGCCCGGCCTGGCGCGAGGGCGCGCGCAGCGGCCTCCGTGAGCGAAAGTGCCTTTTTTCGGGTCGTTTGCAAGAGCGTGACGTGGGCCTTTTAACAAAACTGAGATTTGGTTGCTGGTCTTCACTGTGTCCTGTTTCACTGTTAACAAAAGAGCCCAAAGAGCCCAAGAGAGTCACAGTAATGGGCAAGGACGCGTATCGGACCGGCGGAACGCGCGGCGGCGCCGACCAGTTTACGTGGGACGCCGTCAAGGACGACAAGCATCGCGAAAACTATCTTGGACACTCGTTGCAGGCGCCCGTCGGCCGGTGGCAGCGCGGCAAGGATCTTACGTGGTACGCGCGGAACAAGGGCGGCGGACAGGTTGACGAAGAGACGCTGCGTGAGGAGCGGCAGCGCGCACGCGAGGCGGAGGAGGACATGATGCGCGTTCGGCTCGGGCTGCCCCCCATCAACCGGCAGCAGCGCGCGCCCGAGGTGCGCCTCGACGAGCGCGAGCGCAAGGAGCTGCTGCGGCGTGGCGGCGCCGAGGGCGGTGGCACCAGCACCACTGAGGTCACCGAGGTCGTGTATGGCGGCTATGGCGGCAAGGAAACCGGCGGCAAGGGCGCCGGCGGCAGGGCCAGCGCTAACGCCAGCTGCGGTGGTGGCGAGGTGGAGCGCATCGGCGGGCTTGGCTCCTTCACAGCTGCGCGGCACGGCGACCGCGGCAGAGTGCACTCGACGCTTGCGCCGATGGACCGACTCGAGGGGACCGGCTCCGCGGGCTCGTCCACGCGCCTGCCCGGGGATTGGGTGCGCGCAGGCGGAGGAGGCGGCGTCGGAGGAGGCGGCGGCGCTGGAGGCGTCGCCGCTGGAGGCGTCGTTGCTGGCGTGGAACGCGAGGGCGAAGACGATGACGCGGAGAGTCGTAGCAGTGCCTCGCACGAGCGAAAGAGTGGCAAGGAGAAGCGCAAGCACCGCCATCACCACCGGCACCGCGAGCATGATAAGCATGACAAGAAGGAGAAGAAGAAGAGACACAAGGAGAAGAAGGGGCACCAGGAAGGGCGCCATGGTGAGCATGAGGAGCGGCGCCGTGGTGAGCACCAGGAGGGGTGCCGTGGTGAGCATGGAGGGGAGGAGGTGGAGGGCCGGGTGCTGGGACATGCGGACGCAGCAGAGGAGATGCCGCCAGCACCCAAGCGGCAGCGTCACGATAGCGACTCGGACGAGTGACCAGACGATCCGTCGTTCAACGGCAATGCAAGGCGCAAGCCTTCTCGATGGATGTGCGCTGTATGATGAGCGCTGTGAGCGTATGAGCTTGTACGAGCATCCGAGACGAAACCGAGTGCGCGCGTATCCTACGGCGTATGCGCTGGGCTTGCCGGGTGCGGGGACTCGACGTATGTACTTTATCTTTGACCGTGGACAAGTCACAACGACTATAATCGGTCCGGTCTGATAGACGGCGGAGTTCTTCGCTTGCGGGATGCATCTCGCCCCGCCCGGCCTTGGAAGCGCCGGCTGCAATGTACCCCTGGGCGGGGCATCGCCGCGCGCGTTACGTACTAAGTCGTAAGTGTTAAGTCGTAAGTGTGAGGGTTGCGAACGACAATCGAATAAACCGAACGCAAAGTGATCACGGACCTGGGACCACGTCGACAAAGAACGGAGCAGCAGGATCCTGTATGCGTGTGAGCAATATGACCAATAAGAGCCCAGCCAGGCGAGCGAGCGGCTCCAGTAGTCTACCACGGCGTAACGCCCCGTTGGTGACAGTGGCGCCAAATTCCATCCCCTTGGCAATCTCAGCGGAGCCCTCTGCGCACGCATGCAGCGCCGCCGTACCATTCGAGCTCGAATGAATCTCCCCAGCTGCCGATGCCCCAATGGCCATCTGATGAGGGAGGCAATCAGCTGCAATCAGCTCGCCTGATGAGGGAGGCAATCGAGATGCCCCAATGGCCCGCGCGGGTAGGTGGTTGGGCTGCGCTGCTGCTGCTGCGGCGGCGGCTGCGGTGGCGGCCAGTGGCGGCGGCCAGGTGTCCACGACGGCGCTAGATATGCTCTCGGCGGCGGCGGCCGCCGGTGGCGGCGGCCCGGCTGGTTGCGGAGGTGGCGCCCCGTCGTCAATCTCGTCAATCTCGCCTTGCATGCTTCGTCGCCGCCTGGACGACCCGCTCACTACGACGCTCACTTCGGCAGCGAGTGGCGGCGAGGGAGCGCCGGACGCCCGATACGACGCCGCCGTGGCGGCCGAGCCCACACTGCTGCGACGCGGTGACTTTGGTAAGGCGACGCCCAGCTGCTCGCTCAAGGTCTGGTCAGCTTCCAGCAGCCAACTGGGTGGCTCGTATTCTGCGTCGCCTTCGTCGCCCTCGCCGCCTTCGTCGCCCTCGCCGCCCTCGCCGCCCTTGCCGCCCTCGCCGCCCTCGCCGCCCTCGCCGCCCTCGCCGCCCTCGCCGCCTTCGACCTCGTCCATTTCGTCCATCTCGTCAACCTCGTCCATCTCGTCAATCTCGTCGATTTCGTCCTCGCTCTCGTCATTCCGCGCCTCGACAGCCGCCCTTGCGAGCTCCGACAGCCGCCTATTCACCAGGCCGAGGATCTTCTCTTCGTCCTCGGCCGACATCAGGCTAGGTGAGAGACGACGGAGCTGCTCCTCTTTGTCCATCGGGCTCCGTTGCACCGCTTGCGGCGAGGGCAGCCCCGGCGCGCGCGCTGCCGCCTCCGCCACGCTCTGCCGCTGGCCCAGCTCCTCGAGCACCGTACCCACCTGGGCGGCGGCTCGCTCCGCCAGAGCGGCGGCTCGCCCCGCCAGGGCGGCGGCAGCGTGCGCCTGCGTGGTCGCTTCGGCGGCGCACGCCCCGTGCTGCGACACCTCCGCTAAAGCCGCCTCGAGCACGCTCTCCATGACATCGGGAGGCTGGAGTGCGGGCCGCAGGTGGTTTGCCAGCACATCATCGCCAAACCGACGTATGGCCTCCTGCGTCGCGCGGCCAGCGGCCTCCAGCTGCTCCCGAGTCAGAGCCACAGCGGCCTCCACCTCGGCCTTGGCGGTCGTCAACACATGGCTGCTGACCGTGGCAAGCAGGGAAGCCGTCATGCCGTCGAGGCGCGTCTGGAGCTCGCGTGCGGACGCGCAGCGATCGGCGCGAATCGCTTCGTCTACAACGCGCTGCATCTCTGTCGCCATCGCTGCGCGCTCCGCTGCCATCGCACTCCGCAGCTCCTCGCGCAACGCCTCTCGCTCGTCTGCGTGGCTGCGCTGTGTTGCTAAGGCGGCTGCATTCAGCTGCTCGTTGGAGGAAGTGATGCTCACCGCCGGCAACGCGAGCGCCGACGACTCGCACCGTGACATTGTCGACGGCGACTCGCAGTGCGTGGTGCGAAAGCCGATCTGGGTTTCGTCATTCGTGTTTCAGTTGGTGTTCAGGAAAACGGCACAGCTATGTACCGTACATGACATGTTAAGCCCCCCCGCCAACCGGCGTACATAGTGCCTCTAACTTTCTCCTTGAGCCGCTCGGCAGCGTCGGCGCATCTCCAGCTACTTGTAACGGAAGTCGTCGCCAGGGCACGAGGTGCGAAACCGTGAAGGACGATCGCAAAGGTGTAGCCTCTATGTAGGACGGTTGATGTCATTACAAGTTCAAAGATTTCTGCAACTGCGTACTGTATCGGGGAGCTGTGAACGGAGCGCGTCCAAAGGAAACCAACGGTCTCCATGGAGCACCCGGACAAGGCGTCGGCGTACGGGCAACGCAGCATGCGGAGCACGGTCACGATGCTCAAGTATCTCGCGCGCACCTCGAGTGAGAGCGAGATCAACAGCGTGCTTCAGGTGAACGCGCGGTGTGAGGGCACGTTGGCCGAGCGGCGCCAGCGGATAGGCAAGCTGCGCAACGAGCAGGAGCAGATGCAGGCGCAGTTGCAGGACCGCGTGCAGCAGCTGGCCAGCAGCCTCCAGATGGACGCGAATGCCAAGGCTGCCGAGCGCGCAAGAGCAGCGGAGGCCGCACGGCGCTCGAAGAAGATGGCGCAGCAGGCGGCACGCATGATGGGCGCTGTCGCGACGCATCGAGAGTCGGCGCAGGCGGCCGCGCTCTCGGTGCTGGCGCCGCTCGATTGGTCACCGCCCTCGCCGCCGCGCTCGCCGATGAAACCGACTGAGCGACCCGAGCGGCCCCAGAGTCCCAATAGCGGCGCGGGCGCCGGGCAGCGCGCCGCGGCGCTAGCGCTGCGCCCCGGCCGCTACTGCCTTCGCTCGTACGCGACCGACTCGGAGAGTCTCGAGGACGACACGTTCCTCGTGTGGGCGGGCGGTGAGCTCCAGCTCAGCAGCGCCGAGCGCGCGGGCTCGCACATGTGGCTCGTGCGCCAGCCCGCAGGCTCGCATGCCTGCACTTTCGGTTGCCCGAGCGGTGGCGCCCTCTTCGGTACGCCGCAAGGGCAGGTGAGCGTGGGCGAGCCGCCCAAGCCCGAGCTGGCGCATTTCCTCGTGCTGCCGCTGCGGCACGACCACAGTAGCAGCGCCGCCGCGGGCGCCGGAGCCGGCAGCGGCGGCGACGGCGGCGACGGCGGCGGCGGCGGCGGCGGCGGCGGCGGCGGCGGCGGCGGCATGGGCATGGGGATGGGCACGGGGAGTGGAGGACGGACTATTTCGCCACGGCCGTTTTCGTCGCAATCGCCGCGGATGACGTCCCATTTGCAGCCGATGCTCACGCAGCGCCCGCAGACCGCCAGCCCTCTGGCCGCTAGCGCCGCTGGCAGCAGCGGCGGCGCTGGTGCGGGCGGCTCGGGCGGCGGCTTGCCAAGCGCCGAGGCTGCCACTCCGTTGATCGTGCGACTGTACCATCCTCCAAGCAAGCGCTTCCTTCACATCGACCCTGCGAGCGGGCTGGCGTCGCTGCTGGCCGAGCCTGCCGCCCCACCCGCCGGCGGCAGCCCCGCCGCCGCCGGCCGCACAACAATCCGCTCGACACAGCGCCCGACCGCCGCGCAGCTCTCATTTGCATTCGAGCTCGTGGGCAAACCTTCGAGGGAGGTGGCACGCGCGCCGCCGGCGGGGCACAGTGCATCGGCGATGCCGCCGATGCGCACGCTGCCACCGGCCGACGCCGCAGCCGCCGTGGGCGCCGTGCGGGCGCCATCGTCGAGCGCAGTCGTGCCTTCTGTTGGCGGAGCAGGTGCTCATCACGGCGCGGCCGGTGGCACGGCGCACAGCCGCCTGCCGAACCGCGGGGCGGCGCCCTCGCATGCCTCCGACCGGCGCGCGACGCCATCGACGTTACCGACGCGCGTCTTTGACATCACGACTGGGGCGGCGACGCGTTCGACGTGGCCCTCGGCAGCCAGGCCGGAGGCGAGTCTCTTCGATACTCTATACGAGGAGGGACTGCTGTCGCTCAGCGACGCCGTCGATTTGAATGCGCAGCTGCTCGGCGGCGGGGCGGGCGGCGGGGCGGGCGGCGGCTTCGGCGCGGGCGATGCTGGCGGGCCGCGCGGCGAGTGCTCAGCACAGCGCGGCGAGTGCTCAGCACAGCGCGGCGAGTGCTCAGCACAGCGCGGTGAGTGCTCGCTCTGGGGCGCTCAGCACAGCGCCACGCCAGCGCCCGTGCTCACGGTGCTCAGAACGGGCGCTGAGGCTGCCGCCTCGTCGCGGCTGCAGTCCCAAGCGCATTCCCAAGCAGGGGGCGCCGTCCCGGGCTCTTCCCGCGCCCCGCGCAATCCAGCGGATGATGCGGCGTCGTCAGCATGGGAGGCGAGTCAGCTCGACTTGAGGGACGTTCTCTCTCATGGGCCGCTCATGCTGCGCTCTCTCTTCGCGACCCCGGCGTCGCACGCTCCCTCCCGACCTTTCTATCCCTCCAACCCGCCGCCGCACGCGCCGCAACGCCCGTCAGGCCAGCCGCAGCCGCCACCGAGGCCCTCGCTCGGCCTCGCGCCGCCCTCGGTCGGAGTGCCCGGGACGGCGCCCCGAACCGCTCATCACGGCGCTGCCTCCCGCGGCTCCTCTGCCTCCTCCGTCCACCCTCGGGAAAGCCGCTTCGCTCAGCCGGAGGGCCCTCATCTCGGTGCTCATCTCGGCCGCGTCGTACCTCGCCCTCCGAGATGAGCACTGAGATATGGCCGAGATGTGGCCGAGATGTGACCGAGATGTGACCGAGATGACCTGGAGATGGCCGCGTCATACCTCGCCCTCCCATCGTCAGCCTCCGAGGCCGACCGTGAGGGCGCGCATGCAAGTGCTCACTACGGCGTCTATTCTTCCCCACAGCCTCCGAGGGCGACCGTGAGGGCGGCGCGCCACGGCCTGCAGAGCCTCTCGGATACCCCACAGTCCAGATTGGGCGCCGTGGTGAGCATTTGCATGCGGGATGCCACCGGCCTGCAGAGCCTCTCGGAGATCCCACAGTCCAGAGCCTCCCGGAGACCCCCCAGTCCACGGCACAGTCCACAGCAGAGGAGCTCAGATCACAACCATCTACGATGACCGAAGATAGAAGACATTGTAAAGCGCACTGGACAGAAACGAAGGGGGCCAGGCCGCCCCGAGAGCGCGGAGCGTCGAGCGAGATGAGACTTGAGAGCGAGTGAGGAGCAGTCGGATCAACGAGTCGTCTTTTGCGTACGGTACTCCACACTTCACCGCCAGAGCGAGCTGCTGCGGGGTCTACCCCTTAGAAACCCGGCATCGTCGCAATTGCGAATTGGCGTTACCCTTACGTTACCGTCGCATACCTGCGCTGCAACCTTCAAGCGGAAATCATTTGACATTCGACATTGTAGTTCGCGTGTCGGATTCGATAGTAGTGATACCGGATATTATACGATTGGGCGCGTCGCGCTCGCGGAATCAACGTGATTCTGCATTCCGACTTTCCGCGCCGTCACACGACATGTTTCGTTTCACGAACGGACCCGCGGGCCAGCGCGAGCTCGAGACCCGGCAGATCGGATGAACCGGCGTGCGGCGAACGCGCAACGCGGCGGAAGCTCAACGCCACGCGAGCCGCTCGGCGCGCACGGGCATGTGATGCCGATGGTCATGCTACATCAATCACCTCAGCTCTCCGCACTCTACGATACAGCCAAGCATACAACCTCCCAGCCTCACATTCGATTCGCCTCGAAGGCCCGCAAAACTTAACAGTTTCGGAGTTTGTTGCACCTCACTTCATGCCGCAGCACGTACGGTGAAGGCTGCTACTTCTCAACTCATAGCTCCCGCGCCCAACCAGGCGGTGGGAAGGGACGATGCGGAGACGCTCTCCCCCTTCTCCGCGGTGCGTCCCCACCCCTCGTGCCTTTGCAGCTTCCTCCCTCGCCCGTCCCCCGCCACCATCCAGTCGACCCCTCTGAGCCTCCGAGGCCATGCCGCGCGCCCTCGGCCCGCATCCCAGGCGCGGCCGTGGGCGAGATCACCATCTCAGACGCGGCAGTTGGCGAGTGCGAAGACGATGATGTCGGTCGCGCCGACCGCGCACAGTTCGTCGATGATGTTCGGCACCTCCTTCCGAATCACCATCGCGTGCACCGCCACCCAGTCCCCCCGCTCCAAGGGTAGGATCGACGGCGACTTTTTGCCCGGCGTGATCTTCATCGCAGCAGGCAGCACCTCACGCGACACATTGTAGTTGATCAACTGATACTTGGTCGAGTCCATGTAGCCTTGGATGCGGTCGATGATGCGCCGCGTGAGCTCCGGGTGCTTGGACTGCGGGTTCGATATCAGCACCGCCTCGGTCGTCATTAACGTCTCGAGCATGCATAGCCCCGCCGCCTTCATCGTCGTCCCCGTCTCAACGAGGTCGATCACCGCGTCGGCAAGCCCGAGTCCGCACGCCGCCTCGACGGAGCCTCCGAGCACCTTGATCTTGGTCTGGACCTTGGTGCCAGTCTGCGCGCTCGCCGCATCGTCGAGCGGCTTGAAGAACTTGGCCGCGATGTTCGGGAACGACGTGACGATGCGGCTTCCCACGTAGGCGGAGAGCGGCTGTCCCTTGTGCTCCTCGGGTACCTGCAGGCAAGTCAAGTCAAGTCGAGTCAAGTCAAGTCGAGTCAAGTCAAGTCAAGTCAAGTCAAGCAAAGGCTGCCCCATGTGCTCCTCGGGTACCTGCAGGCCGAGCCGGCACTTGCCGAAGCCGAGCTTGAGGTTCACATGGACGATCTGCTCGCTCTCGGCGATGATGTCCTCGCCGGTGATGCCCACATCCACGTTGCCCTCGCCCACGAACATCGCGATGTCCGAGGCGGGCAGGAAGACGATCTTGATCGGCATGTTGGTGCACAGAGCGACGTCGACTCGGTCGGGGCGCTCATACTCGAGCCCGGCAGCCTCGAGGAACTTGAGGCACTTTTCATGCATGCGTCCCTTTTTGGGGATGGCGATCAGCAGGCGCTCGTCGCTGTTGCCGCGTGTCGAGATGCCGCTCGGCACTGCGACAAGCGACGACGCTCGTACTAAGGCCGCCCCGGGTAGGCGCGCGCGCGCCGCGGCCGCATGCCCGTGCAGCCCCTCGAGCTCGCCCAGCTGGACGGCATCGGCGGTCATCTGCTGTGCGGCCACCGGATCGTCCACCCGCATCCAGGTGCGCACCCGCAGGAACGTCATCACGCACAGCCCGCCGGTCGATCGTGCGGTGCCGCCCGTCGGTAACGTGTGGTTCGGTCCCGCACCATAGTCTCCGAGCACCTCGGCCGCATTGCCACCGATGAAGAGCCCGCCGTAGTGCTTGAGCCGCATGCCGACCTGCATCGCGTTCTTGATGTGCAGCTCCACGTGCTCCACGGCGAGACGGTCCGAGATGGCCGCCGCTTCCTCCACGCTACCCACAACGACCGTGTACCCGTTCTTGAGCGCGACGCTCGCGATATCAGCCGTTGGAAGCACGGCAAGCTGCGCTTCGAGCTGCGCGTCGACGGCGGCGGCGAAGGCCTCGGAGAGGCAGATGAGCGCGGGCAGCGCCTGCGGGTCGTGCTCCGCCTGCGCCAGCAGGTCCTTGGCCACCGTCGCCGCGTCGGCGTCGTCGTCGGCGATCACTAAACATTCGGACGGTCCCGCGAGCATGTCGATCGCGACACGGCCGGCGACGAGCGACTTGGCGGCGGTGACGTACTGGTTGCCCGGCCCCACAACGGCGTCGCATGCCTCGAGCAGCTCGCCCGCGCCGTACGCGAGCGTCGCGATCGCGTGCGCGCCGCCAATCGGCAGGAGCACGTCAGCCTCCGCCACGTACGCCGCCGCCATCGTGATCGCCGACGGGCGCGGCGAGGCGACGACGACGCGCGAGCAGCCGGCGACGCGCGCCGTGATGCCCGTCATCAGCACCGACGAGGGCAGCGGGTACCGGCCGCCCGGTGCGTAACAGCCCGCCGCCTCGACCGGCTCAACCGTGTGGCCCGCCTCACCGCCCGGGATGGGCACCTTGAGGGCGGAGATCGAGGCGCGCTGCGCGGCAGCGAAGGCCCGGATGCGCGCGGCCGTGCGCTCGATGCACGCGCGGTCGTCCGCGCTGATCGAATCGTATGCCTCGCGCAGCTCCACCTCACGCCGGAGGATCAGCTTGCCGCCGGGCTGGATCTCGCCGAACTGCTCGGCGTACCGGCGGACGGCCGCCTCGCCCTCGGTGCGCACCGCATCGACGATGGGCTCAGCGATCAATCGCGCCTTGCTGTCCACCGGGTCGCGACGGATCATCGGGATCTCCTCCGGCTTCAGCCGGCGGAGCATGTGCACCATGTTCGGCGCGCAGAACGCCCCCCCGAGAACGTGTCCGTCGGCGACCTGAGGCAATCTCCACTCGGTCGGAAAGCCCCCCTTCCGAAAAGTAACGGCGGTGTTTGGATCCTAGGGCGCGCTCGCCTACAGACTTGACTTGACGCGTTCACCAGGCTTCTCTCGCCGATCACACCCCGACGAAGATGATTGCCTTGGCTCCGCTGCTACTCGGCGCGACCTTTTCGACGCCCAGCTATAGCCGACCGCCCGACGACGGCGAACCCCAATATATCCGGCCGGCCACGGCCGATGGCCTGAGGACGTACATGATCGGCGCTTGGAAGCTGCAGAAGGCGATGGTATACAAGAGTGGTGGAGTGAGTGGCAGATTCACGGGTTCGTGCGTATTTGAGCCGCTGTCTGACGCAGTGCTCCGGTATGAGGAGCAAGGCGAGTTCACGCGCCAGGGCAGCGACGAGAGCGTGGCTACGCGCAACGCGTTGCTCTATGACTTCTCATCGCCGACCGGCAAGGTGAGCGTCTTTTTCGACGCGGGCTCCGATCGCAGCAGCGCCGAGGCGATCGTCGCGCAAGCGCGATTTCTGCACTCGATAGAGCCGTCATCGCTCGTGCTCGCCGACGTCACTGTCGACGACGCAGACGCAGACGCCAAATACGAGGGGTACTTCGAGATCGAGCGCCCGAATTCGTTCATGCTGACGTGGAGCATGGCTGGCACGCGCCAAGAAGGGCAGATCCTGTCACTCTTCACGCGGCAGAGCGACAAAGTGGAAGGAGTTGACCTCCGCAGCTGGGAAGAGCTGATCCAGGCCGAAGTACGAGACGGTCGCCTCAAAATCTACCCGAGCGAATAGCACGCACTTTGGCGTGTGACGCCTCCGAGCCCCGAGCCCCAACGCGATGCCAACTGGGGATGCCGTCGAGCTGCGCGCCACTTTACGAGAGGCAGCACTCGGAGAGATGATCAGCGAACGACGACCTGCGATAGCTAGCTAGTGCCAGTGGTGAGACCTTTTTCGCTTTTGGCGTGAGGGCTAGTTGCCGCGCTGCCTCAGGGTCTGGCCACCGCACCGCGCGAGCGCCCTCATTATTCGGTCGCTCAAACGTTTCTCGTTTGTCGTTTCACACGTGTCATGACTCATGTCAGAAAATCAGCAGGGTTTAAAGTTTAATCAGGGCTGTTACAGTGAGGCTACTCCTGATACCCAGCCTCTGAAACTGGTTGGGGAGCTGAGATGTACCCCTGAAATCGCTGGGCCTCAAACTGAAACTGAAACTCGAAACTGATGCAAGGCGCCACAAGCTTCGAAAGCCAAATGTCGGCGGCCTTCGAGATGGGCTCAGTGCGATATTGGTTGCGGTCCCCCCTTCGGTTCGGAGCGAAGTGCGAACCGAGACCACGCTAGCCCCTGCTCAGAATTCTCGACGCCTGGCTGACCAAAAGGAGTCGTTTCCTGCGTTCCTGCACTGACTGAGATGAGTGAGAAGTCGGCGCCTCCGACCCTGCTGCTGACGGCGCGTCAGCTGGCGTAGAGGGCGTCGGCGTCGGCGGTGCTGTCGCCGTCGGGGGCTGCACTGCCCCGCGTAGCTGAGGCGCCGTCGCGAGCAGCGCGATGGGCAGCGCGATGGGCATTGCCCGCAATGGAGCGTCTTCCGCCTCGGCCTTGGCGTCGGCCTCCGCCTCGGCTTTGGCGTCGGCCTCCTCCTTAGCCTTAGCCTTAGCCTCCGCCTTGGCGTCGGCCTCCTCCTTGGACACTGCCTCCGGCCTCGTCGGAGTCCAATCTGTCTCAGCCTCCTCCTCCTCCTCCTCCTCCGCCTCCGCCTCCGCGGCCAACAAGAATGCGGCCGCCGCCTGCACGGCAGCCATGCGAACCGCCGGCGATGGAGGCGGTGGCCCTCGTTCCGGCGTTCTCTTGGCTAATGGCTCCACCTGCCGCGGTGGTGTCGCCACGACCACTTCCGCCTGCACCTCCGTCGCGTCCGCCGCCTCCGCGTCCGACGCCTCCGCGTCCGCCGCCTCCCCGTCCGTTGCCGCCGCTTCGATTGCCGCCGCCTCCATCGCCGCCGCCTCCATCTCCGCCGCAATCATCGCCACCTCCTTCGCCTCCGAGTCCGTCACGTCCGACTCCGCAGCCGCCACCTCGGCCGCGATGGCAGCGTGACTGGCTGAAGGCGGGTTGGCCCAGGGCCTATTGGTGCTGGCAGTGTGAATGGCAGTGTGAATGGCAGTGTGAATGGCAGTGTGACTGGCTGAAGGCGGGTCGGCCCAGGGCCTATTGGTGCCCGACACGGCGTCGGTCGCCTCTCTCCAATTGCATGCACGCCCACTTGCTAAAGGCGGGTTCGCCCATGGAACCGCCACGACCAAGTCGTCCTCCTCCTCCGCCACCTCCGCGAGGGCTGTCGGGGGAGCTGTTCTGAACGCCCTCGAGAACGCATCCGCGGGCGACTCCAAGTGGGGATGGGCTCGAGCGAGGGCTTTGGCCGCGGCCTCGACGTCGCAGCTGTTCTCGTTGAGTGCCTGCTTGCAGTCCTTGAGGGGCCGGCCCGTGAGTGTCTGTAGCTCCCGGATTTGCTCATAGGATGCCTTCGGGTTCGGGACCGGGTGAGTCTGTAACTCCAACTCCCGGATTGGCTCGTTGGGTGCCGGCAGGCTGGGCTCGGTCTGCGCGGAGGAGACATCTTGATGAGCGTCATGATCAGCTTGATGAGCGTGAGGAGTGCTGCGCTCGGCCAGCGCGGACGAAGCGTCCTCAGGGCGAGGCGAGAGGTGCACGGCCCGGGCGGGGGCCGTCGTGAGCTCATCGAGCTGCGTATCGATCCGCTCGAGGGCTAAGGACGATGCGTGCCGGAGAGCGCCGAGCTGAGCCTGGAGCGACGCCTTCTCTGCCTTGCACGCCTGCAGCTCGGCGTTGAGCTCGAGCCGATAGTCACGCTCATCAAGCAGCTCGACGCGGAGGCGCGAGAGGCGTGCCTCGCAGCGCCACGCGCTCACGATGCGCCTCACGAGGCCTTCCGACACCGCCGCGCAATGCCAGAGCGCAAGCGTGTTGCGACCGTTGAAGAGGCGTGCGTGCGTTTGAGCGCCCTGCAAGCGCAGCGTCTCGGCACGGGAGGCGAGCCCCGCGAGTTCAGCGGCGATCGGAGGGAGTAATGAAGCCGTGTGTAGGGTGAGAGCGGCCCGCCGCGCCGCCGCCGCCGCCGCCGCCTCGCCAGCATCGTCGTCGTCGTCGGCGGCGGCCGCCTCGGTCGCCCCATTGGTTGCATGCATCGCCCCATTGGTTGCATGCAGCCGCAACAGCACCTGCAGCCTACGGAGCATCTCCTCCACGCTCGCGACCTCGTCGAGAGGCCTACTGGTGTCCGGCACGGCGCCGGTCGCCCCTCTGGCACGGTGAACACGATTCGGGGGCGCTTCGTACAAGTCGCGTGCAGCGACGGCGGTGGCGGCGGCAGCGCTCGCAAACCTTTCGCCGAGAAGAGAGCCGAGCGAGCCGTAATCAACGAAGCCGTAATCGACGAAGCCGCCATCGCTCGGCGCAAGGTCGGTGGTCGCATCGGCGCCAGCCTCGGCGGTGCGTTCGCTTGAGGCTTGGTCGAGGAGCGTCGCGGACAGGAGGAGAGAGGTTTGGAGCCGACGCAGCGCGACCCATGCCGACGCAAGGCGATCGTCCCCTGTGGGGAAATGGCGATCGTCCCCTCCCACGTCCTCGTGCGGCGCGCTGCCGTTGCCCGCGCTGAGGGTGTGCGGCTTCTTCTTCGAGGGCGAGCCGCGCGCGTCGCCCCGGGCACTCGACCCAGCGCGGCTCTTGATGCGCCCAAGTCCGCGCGCTGCAACGAACGGCGCTTTAGGGTCGGCTCGATTTGGGGACGAAGGAGGAGAGGGAGGCACCACCGCCACCGCCACCGCCTCGCCTGCAAGCGCCGCCTCGGGCGCCACCGCCACCGCCTCGCCTGCCACCGCAACCTCCTCCTTCTCATCATCGTCAAGTGAGAAAGCCATGCGCCGCGCGGCGGAGCGCACGCTGCGTACAGATGTAGCAGCGCCGGGGATACTCGCCGCTGCTAGGGACAGCTCTGCGGCTGTCGCGCGCGCCGCCAAAACAGCCGCCCCATTGCTCTTGAGCGACTCGATCTCGAGCTCAAGGCTTTGGATGCGCGCCGTCGCCTGCTCCGTCTCCCTTTGCTGTGCAGCGAGCTGTGCGGTGCGCTCGGCGAGAGCGTCGGCGTTGCGCTTGGCCTTGACCTCGGCGGCCCGTGCGCGCCGGTCCGCCATGGCGGAGCGCTCCTGAGCCTGCCGCAGCCATGCGAGCAGGTGGGCCACCGAGTACGAGGCGCCCGCGTCCTTCCCTCTGCTCACTTCCTTCTCGAGCTTCGCGATCTGGGCGTCAACTGCGTCCTCGACCACATGCAGCACGGCGTCCAGCCGCTGGCCTGCAGGCGTGTGCGGGGTGCTCAGGGCGCTCCGCTCATGCCAATCAGGACAGCAGGCGGCGCGCTCGTCTTGCCTCTCAACCCAAGCGCTGGCCACCTCGGCAGCGGCCGACATGGCCGGTAGGAGTGCCTCGGCAGGCGGGATCTTGGCGGCGGGCGGGTGACTGGACGGTGTCCTATCGGGCTGCTGCCAAACGTCGCCCTTCAATAGTGCCGCGCGGAGCTTGCTGGCGCTATCCATCGAAGGCGTCGTCGGCAAGAAGCCGCCGATCTGCGAGTTGATCTGCGGCATACTCGTGTCGACCCACAAGCGACGGTTTGCGAAGACAAAGTCAAGTCAAAAGTCAAGTCAAGTCATGTCAAGTCCAGAAACGAACATTGAACACGCAAGACGCCGCGGGGGGGAGAACCCGGGGGGGGAGCATGGGGGCAACCTCCCGACATCCTGCGTCCTTTTTAAAGCACAGAGTCGGGGTTAAACAAAGTCCGCTAGGCCACTCCGCGGTTAACCGCGGTCCGCGCTACCACAGTCCACACGAGCTCTCACGATGGCGCCGCAACGCGTGCCACGCACTCAAAGGTTCCCACTATCTTAAACTCGGCGAGGATGCCCTTCGCCTTGAAAAGCCCTACGTCGATACCGACGTCCTCCTTGACAGTCAGCCGCCCGTCGTAGAGTGCGAGCCTCCCCTCATTCCATTCACATCTTGCATTGAAGTACATGGGCCCGGGTGGCACCAGCACATCGTCCCCCAGCCGCATGCCCTGCTCGCTAGTCTGCAGCCGCCACTGCACCGTTTGTGGCACGCCGTCGTCGTCATCCGATTCCAGCTTCCAAAAGCCAGGCTTTGGCGCCAGAAAGCGGCTCGCACGAATCAAGTTCACGGAGCCTTGGGACGGGACGTAGCCGGCATCCCGCGAGAAGGACAGTGCAAAGTCGATGGCGGCCGTTGAACTGCTCCCCTTGGCCAACTCACCGCTGCCGCCGACGGCGCGTGCTGCCTCCGATCCGATTTGGCATCGAACCAGCCATCCATCCTCTCGGCAGAGCGCCTCAAAGGCCGCCGCCGCCTCGACAGACAGGTTGTCCTCCTGCTGAGGCGAGCTCAGCCAATCGAAGAGGCCAAGCTGGGTGCTTGCTCGCTGGGGGCGTGTGGTAGCTTTGAAGACTGTGAGGCCGTCACAGCAGCTGGTTAGCAGCACGAGCGCAAGCGCGTTCGCATGCGACCTTCTCGTGCTCCATTTCATCTTCCTCGATGTCTCGTCAATTGTTTGCAACACTGCCGTGAAAACAATACGATTCAACTGACCCTTTCTCAATACAATACAGGCCTCCCATGAGACACATGCAGGCGGAGAGCTGAGAGAAAACCTGATAAAAGAAAGAGCTGCAGGCCCCAGTATGAACTAGGGAGGGAGTGCGCCCGGCCGCCCGCCGACGTGGGCGGTGAAACCCCGAATGTGGGCAAGCCGAGGGGTGGCGAGTAGAAGTTTGCACGTCAATCATTCACAACACACCAACACGCACAATCCAAACTCAAAAGCGTGAAGGGCAACACCTCGCACACGTCACACGGTCACAGTCGCTTCATTCTCATGCTCGCGACATGCAAGTACGCGTGCCGCGCTCACAACCGTGTCTACACGGTTCAGAGTCGCCGTACAATGTACCCCGGGTCAACCCCGGGTTCGAACCCGTGGTTCTCGTCAATCACAATGTTCTATGGACTGTATCCCCTCACGACAAGCCGCGCTGCTCTGAGCGCGCAAACTGTCAGACAGTCAGTTTTGTCGCGGTCCACCCGCGCAGCGCGCGCTCACCACACCGTCTCAAAGGACGGACTCCGCTCCCCTCGGTCAACACAAGTGACGCTCAATTTCGCTCGGCTAGTCGGCGAACAAAAGTCGCGGGCGACGGTTCGGTCTCTCCCTTACTCCCAGCACAGAGCACACAGTGACTCGACAGTGTCGCGAGGTGTGATCTCTGGTGCTCCGCTGCCCTTGCTAGCGCGCAAATGCTAGCTCGGCGCATTGCCCGATGTTTCCGGGGAAACGCACGGCAGTCTAAGGCCGCATTCTCCATTCACAGGCCGCACAATCCAAAAACATGATTCGCATGGAGACACTCAGTTCAGGAGTATTGTTACACTCCACCACCGCCAGTGAGCTGGCCAACCCCGAACCCGAGACGACAGTCACCGCGCACACCCAAGACCCCAACGAATCTCGAAGTCCCTCCTTTCGACTTTGGGCCCCGCTCCCTCCTCCCTGCACAAATTGTCTCGGCGATTTGTAGGAATGTCGCTGGCAAAATTCAATCGGTAGTGGTATTGGTGGCGGTGCGGGTGCCTGAGGCCAATGAGTCGACGGCGACGTGAACCTGAGTGATGGGCACGCGAACCATGTGCTCCGCGTCGGGAGGCTCGAGTGTCGTAAACTTGACGCGCTTCGTCATGAGGCAGAAGTAGGCCATCGTGTGCGCAACTAGGAGGATGATAGCCAACCACAGGATACACAGGCCAATCGAGCCCTCGCTGAACGTAAGCAACTCAAGCACCTGCTCGCCGTTGACGTAGGCGCACGGGGGCGGGCCCAGTGTCGTCGCGTTGACGGCGAGGAGGTCGGACGCCCTCATTGCCATGGATTCGGGGCACGGCCTGCCTCGGGAGTCGAGGAAGACGAGCCCGGAGTACTCGTTCATGCACAAGGCCTTGAAGCCCCACTTGAAGAACGAGATCTCGGAGATCCAAGCGAGCTCAACAGGGATGTTCTCGGTGTTGATGTAGAAGCCTCCGAAGAGGAGGAAGATGATGAGGATGAGCGGCGCGAGGCCGGTTGCTTGCTGCACGCTGTCGGCCGTCGACGAGATGAACATGCCCCAGGCGACCGCGGTCGCGTTGATCATCACGATGATGCCACAGAAGATGAAGAACTTGTCAGCGCGCGCCTGGAAGCCAACCATCCAGTAGATGATGCATCCGAAAATGAAGGGACCGAGAGCGGCGAAGGGCAGCTCGGCGGTCCACTTGGCGATGTAGTAAGGGAAGACGGCGTAAGCTCCCGCCGTGCGTTCGCGGTCGACAATCTTCTTCTCCAACGGGAAGGTGTTGATCACGCTGAAGATGCCTCCAAAGGCCTGGTTGATGCACACAAAGAAGAGGATGCCGGTGCGATCCTGGATCGATTTCTGATAGAGGGTGAGGCCGCTGTACAACCAGCCCGCCACGAGTGCAAAGAAGATCGATACAAAAATGGGCGCGATCAGCGCGATCTTGTCGCGAACCCGCGAGCGCAAGGCGCGAAGGTAGAGCAGTGCGAATTGCTCGGCGATCGTCGAGTTGGTGGCGCCGCAGCAGAGCGCCTTCTTGTGCGTCCCCTCGAGGAGGTGGGCCGCCTCGAGATCGCTCTCCGGCCTGGCGGCGGAGGAGGCGTGGCGGCCGTGCTTGTCGCCAAGCTGAGCCTTCTCCGCCGCATTTGCGAGCTCTTCGATGCGCGCGACGTCTGCGTCTCCGCTCTTGCCCGCCTGCGTGTCGACGGAGACGAGGTCGATGAAAAAGTCGGCGGGGTTGAAGTGCTTCGGGCACTCGAAGCCCAAGGTGCCGAAGCGCGCGACGGCCGCGGTGGCATCGCCGTGAAAGATGGTCATTCCCTTGGCGAGCAGCAGCAGTTGATCGAAGAGCGAGTAGATCGAGGAGCGCGGCTGATGGATCGAGATGACGATGGTGCAGCCGCGGACCGCACACAGGCTGTTGACCATCTGGATGACCTTGAGCGCTTGGAACGCGTCCAGCCCGGAGGTCGGCTCGTCGAGGAAGATGATCCTCGGCTTGCCGATGATCTCCACTCCGACGGCGGTCCGCTTCCTCTCTCCGCCGCTCACGCCCTTGCTCTTCTCGTCGCCGATTTGCACGTCGCGAGCGGAGCGGAGGCCCAAATCGTTGATGAGCGCCTCGACGGCCGCGCGCTTCTCCTTCAGCGTCACGCTCGACGGCAGCCGGAAACGTGCCGCGAGCAGCAGCGTCTCGTATACGGTCAGCATCGGATAAAGGTTGTCGTCCTGCAGCACGTACGACGAGATGCGCGAGAAGGTGCCGACCTTGTGACGCGGCACGCCGCCGACCAGGAACTCACCCGAGAGCCTAAGGCCCTTCGCCATGGGCGTGCGATCAGCCAGCGCGTTGATGAAGGAGGTTTTGCCCGAGCCGCTCGGCCCCATGACGGCGAGCAGATGCCCTGCGGGCATGAAGCCGTTGCAACCGTTGAGGATGTTCTTGGTTGGTTTGCCCTTGCTCTTCAGAGAGAGGAAGAGGGATTTCCACTCGAGGCTCAGAAAGGGGCCATGCTCCGTGCTCATCTTGGGGCACGCGATGCAGACCTGTTGCTTATAAAGCGGTCTTGTCTAAAATGCACGCAGGTGCCGAAGACCTCCGAAAGCAGATTGTGCGTGAAAGTTTCACAGACAGTTTCGTCGCGGTCTCCCCGCGCACCACCACATTCAACACACCGCAGATTGTAGCAAGCATGGCAGGGCTAACCTTTTGTCAAAAAGCGTTCACGGCGCGTCCGTCGCGCCCGCCGCTCAGACCTCAGTCGCCGCTTTCGATGCCCGTGCCATAAAAGTGGATGCCCGCAGCGTTGAAGCGGGCGAGCAACGCCATAAAGTCGTCCAGGTCCATCTTTGACGCGCGCTGCTCCGCGAAGCCCGTGGCTGCGAGGACCTCGTCGACGAGAGCGCGAACGGGCAGCAAGTCGGCCTTCAGGCCGCCGCCGCCGCCGTCGTCGTCATCATCCTCATCAAGCTCAACGTCCATGCTCGAGGCACCGGCCAACGGCGGGGCGAGCGCGCTTGCAAACGGGTTGGGCCGCGCGCCTGTGGCGGCGGCAGCAGCCACCGGCGGCGGCAGCAGAGGCATGCCGTCGGCCACGGTGCCGCCGGCCAGCGCCCGTTGTGTCTTGAGGTTCTCGGCGAGTAGCTTGAGGACACTCTTGGTGTGGAAGATGGCGCCGAGCGTCCTATTCTTTCGGTTGAAGCACAGGCGCACCAATCCGTCCCACTCGATGAAGTTCACCTGAGGCGCAGGGTTGCGCGGCTCGAGCCGCACCACGCTCGAGTCGACCTTTGGCGGCGGCCGGAAGGAGTTCTTCGAGACCTTCATCAGGTGGTCGGACTTGGCGAGGAGCTGCGTGTTGACGGAGAGGCGGCAGTAGAGCTCGTCGCCCGGCTTGGCGCACAGCCGCATCGCGAACTCGCGCTGCACCATCAGGATCGCGCAGCGGAACTTGTGCGGATGTGCCAAGAGCTTGAAGACGAGAGCAGACGAGATCTGGTATGGGATGTTGGCGACGCACAGGTTGAAGAAGGGGAGCTCGATCTTGAGGAAGTCGGAGTGGATCAGCGTGAGCCGGTGCAGCATCTCCGTGCCGTGCAGACGCTTCTGCAGCTCGACAACCATGCGAGGGTCATGCTCGCATGCGATCACCCTCTTCGCCGACTCGAGCAGCTTGATGGTGAGGTTGCCCGTACCGGGGCCGATCTCGAGGACCGTGTCGGTGCCCTTGATGGCCGCCTTCTCGATCATCGCCTGCGTCACGAGCGGGTTCTTGAGCAAGTGCTGACCGAGGGAGTGGTGAAGCTCGACGCCGACGTGCCGGTGCTTGCCGCCAAAGCCGCCGCCGCCACCGCCGCCGCCTTTGCTAATGCCGCCAGAGGGTGCTGCTGCTGAGGCTGGCCGCGCGTACGGGGTGGGCTGCTTGAGCGCCGATGCGGGCGATTTTCCTCGTGAAGCTTTAGGCATGTGCGTCGGATGGACTGTCCATTCAGTCGATTTCTGAGCCAGCCTCGTCGACGCTGCAGTAATAAACAAGTTTCGCAACGCCCGACTGTGAACAAAACTTAACACGAATTTAGTACGAATTATATGGGAGCGCGCGCTCGTCGCGGGCTAGCTCCCCTCCTCCATGGCGTCCACGTCGTCAGGCTCAGGGTCCGGATCAAAGTCAGGGTCCGGCGGCCACCAGATGTTCAGACCGAGGCCGGCGCGGTCCATGCTCCCGATGATCTGCATGGCGGGCGGAAGCGCCTGCGGCAGCCGAGCCAGGCTCGCCTGCTGCCCGTTGCGCCCCGACGAGCCGGGTGTGGGCGGCGGCGTCGCGGCCGCCGCTGCTGCGTCCGCCCTGGCGGCCGAGGCAGGCTGCGAGCCGGCCCGCGAGGGTGTGGGCGTGGGCGTGGGCGTGGGCGTGGCGGCGCGTGACTCGCTCACGTGGTCGGCGAGCGGCGGTGCCTTGGCCGCCGCCTCGCCCGACGGCTCGCGGAATTTCACCGCCTCCACTCGAAAGCGCAGCGGGTTCTGCGTGTCGAAGAAGAGCTTCTGGTTGTCCGTGCCGGGCACGGACCACACCCAGAGCTTCTCCTCCTGTGACCAGCTGGACCCCTCCTGGAGCAGCCGGCCGGGCACATGGACCTCGTCAAAAAAGCCCAGCGAGATGCGCACGCCCTGTGCATCGCAGCTCACCAGCGTGCCGTCGAGCACCTCGCCCACAAGCGGGCGGAAGATGACGAGCCGGAACTCAACGGTGGTGTGGTGCGCCGCGTTGCCCGGATAGAGCTGCGACTCGCCGACGTGAGTCACATCGTACAGCGCGACGCACAGACCCACGTTCGGCACCACCTTGTTGGGATACTTTTCTGAGAGCGCGTCGGTGATCGTCGTCAGCAGCTTCTTGCCGAACTCAGAGGGCGCTATGTGCACCACGTCGGTGAGGCGCGCTGCGCAGGACGGATGAGCGGAAGCACGGTGTCAAGGTCGGCGTCCATGCGTGCGTGACGAGGGCGCGCCGCGCAGCGCGCCGCGCGCACCGAGCTCGAACATGGCGCCCGCCCGAGCGGCACCTCCCGCCGCTCGCGCGACCAGACAGCGGCCTCGTCTCCCCGCCAACGAGACGAAGACTTCACGAAGCGTTTCAAAGCTTCTAACCTTAGTTGAGCCTGAGTCGTACCAGGTGGGGTGAAATTTGATTCGCTTGACCGAAAGTGAAACGTCGATAGCGCGTCGCGATTTAGCCAAGCGGGACCACCACGAGCACACGAGCCTTCACGCTGCGTCATGCCGCAATCCTTCGCGTTCACCGAAGGCGAGGACGTGCTCGCCTACCATGGGCCGCTCATCCACGAGGCGAAAGTCAGGCAGATGGAAACGAAGGACGCGCCCAGCGGCGGAAAGCTCCGGCTGTACCTGCTCCGGTACACCGGGTACAGCACGCACTGGGACGAGTGGGTGCCAGAGTCGCGCATCCTGAAGAACTCGCCTGAGAACGTTGCCCTCCAGAAGGATCGTATCAAGGACTTCCAACGTGCGCACAAGCAGAAGGTCAAGGCCGAGAGCGGGGTCGGCAGCGGCGCCGCTGGTGGCGGAGGCGCGGGCGGCGTGGCCAAGAAGGCGCGAATCGAGGGCCCGTCGGAGGAGGCGCTGAGCGCCGAGCTGCGCGAGTCGCTGCGCCTGCCGCACGGGTTGAAGCTCAAGATGATCGAAGATTGGGAGCGCATCACACGCGAGCGCAAGCTAGTGCCGCTGCCACGAACGGGCGGAGCGACGATCACGGAGCTTCTCGACGAGTTTAAATCGGCGAAGACGCGTCGCACCGCGCACGAGCGCCTGTACGGCGAGGTGTGCGACGGCCTGCGCAGCTACTTCAACCAGGCGCTGCCCACGCTGCTCCTCTATGCGTAAGCATGCAGCCCACCGAGTCGCCCTCGGGGTCGCCCTCTAAGAGTTGCGCTGCGTGCTGCACTGAGCGCTCTCCGCGTGTCACAGGTACGAGCGTCGCCAGTACCGTGACCAATGCAAGCATAAGGCTGCTGCGCCCGTGGACGTGTACGGCGCGGAGCACCTGCTGCGTCTGTTCGTCAAGCTGCCCGAGCTGCTCGCCAAGTGCAACATGCAGCGAGAGCACTTGACAGTCCTCGTGGCCAAGCTCACAGAGCTTCTCAAGTTCCTCCAGTCCAATAAGGCGAAATTCTTTGCGAATGAGTACGAGGTGCCCACGGACGAGTACGTGCGCGCGCTCGGCCACGAGTAGAGGGGGTCTACGGAGGCGGCGAGGAGGCGGCGAGGCGGCGGCGAGGCGGCGAGATTATGAGCGAGATTATTAGCGAGATTATGAGCGAGATTATGAGGCGGCGAGGAGGCGGCGAGGCGGCGGCGAGGACAGGACAGCGCGGAGAAGAACGAGCAAGAGCAGGGGAGAGACGGGTCGGCGTACTGCTTGGCGAAGACCGACGGGGAGGCAGGCAGGTGAATTCACAGACTGATTCACAGCCCGTCCTTCGAGACCGAGTTTGAGAGAGGGCGGGCGAGGCCTCGGGCGCCAGGAGCAGAAGATGCGTCGGTCCTCGCTGTGTAGCGTATAATGACAAGCCCCCGCGGCCCGGATTTCCGCGGATAAGGCACAGTCATCTCGTCATATAAACCGTCTCATTCAAAACTGTGACGGACCCGACGCGCGACGGCGACCTGGCGCGAAGGATCCGCCCTGTGCCTGTTCGATTGTGTGGTTGGAACCCATGGCTAAAGCGTGGCTGGTGCGTGTGCGTCGCAAGGTCACAGGGTCACAATCCGTCGAAGAGGTCACCCACCTCGCAGCACTTGTCACTGATATCCTCCTCCGGCACCGCCTCCTTGAAAAGGCCATTGTCCAGCTGGACCTTGTACATCACGTCGAGGACGCCCTCGAAGCCGCACACGATGGTCCCCGGAGAGTAAGCGCCGTCGCTGCGAATCAACTCGACTCGCTGGCCAGGTTTGAATTTGTACCCGGGGTCCTCAGCTGCAGGCGCGGGCGCAGCAGCGGGGGACGGCGCAGCCTTTCGCTTCTGATCGTGCAGTTTGCTTGGCAGTGGCTCGGGCTCAGGCACATCCACGGTGAGCTCATCGCCCGGATAGCACCCGTGAGGAACGCAAATGTTGAAGCTCTGGCCGTTGAATTCGACAGTGAACTCATCGCCCGCATAGCACCCAGCAGGCACCACAATCGTCACCTGCGAAGGCCCATCCCCTGATTCCGCCTCTAGAGGCTGAGGCAAATCGACCTGCAGGCTTATTGCGTCGCCGGGGCCGCACCCATCGGGACACAAGACCATCAATTCCGTGCCGTTGTACTCGAGCATGAACTCATCACCCGCGTAGACGCCATCGGGGACGGTGAAAGTGACCTCAGTCGCCATGTACGCGCCGCGTTGGGCGTGACGCCGTGCTGCTCCTTCCGAAAGTTGAAAACATGAGAAAACGTCCAAAATAAAATCGGCAAGCACCACATAAGGTTCTTACTGACTTGACCGACGCGCGCCACCGGGCGGCGGTGCGCCCCGATACACGTACGCCGGGGCCGCGTGCAATAACGTTGGCACCGGCGGCGTGTCCATCTGCGGCGGCAGCGGCACCGGCGCGGGCGATGCGGGCGTGCCGTCCAGCCTGGCAGCCACGCTCGTCGTGGCTGCCGGGAGCGGACGCACCGAAGGCGCCGTCGCGGGCGCCGTCGCGGCAGTGGGGAATTCACGGCTGCTGCATCGAACGGAACTCCCCACAGCCGTCCCTCGGGCTGGCGCGGTGCCGTCGGCCGCTCCAACTGCCCAGCAGGTGGCGAGACCACGACGGTCGGCGCTCAGGAGGACGCCTGGACGCGTCGTGGCGAGCAGGGCGCACAGCTCCGCAGCTGGATGGCTCTCAATGCAAGTGAGCTCCGCGCCAGCGACACCGGCGGCACCAGCGGCGACTGTGAATTTGGTCGGGGACTGTGAATGGGATGTCGAGGCACCGCCGCCCGAGGCCAGAGTCCACACACGTAGCGTGCCATCCGTCGCACCCGCCGAGACGATCGTGCCGCTGCCGCCGCTGGGACCGCTGCCGCTGCTGCCGCCGCCGCCGTCACGTGCCAACGACGCGCCGCCAGCCAACGGCGGCGGACGCGCGAGCAGCGCGACCGCGCCGTTGTGAGCGCTCACCACGGCGCCAACGATCCACTCGAGCCCGTTGACGCCGTTATGAGCGCCCACCACGGCGCAGGTGGGCACGAGCACGCGCGCGACGGCGCCGGAGGCGAGGCCGACTAGAGCGCCGCCGCCCGCGAGGGCGAGGAGCGCCGTCACGGGCGCGTCGAGTGGCACGCGCCCAAGCCGCGCGCCACAGCCTGGTCCATCTCGGAGCGAATGAATGTGGAGCACAGCGCTGCCGCTGCCGCCGCCGCCGCCGCCGCCGCCGCTGGTGCTGAAGAGCGCACGCGCGGCGGCGCCCGGCAGCCCTTCTCCCGGCAAGCCGAACGTCGCGAGGCACGCGGCAAAGCCGCCCTCGTCAGCGCCGTGGTGGGCGTGTGCCGCAGGGTCGTCGAAACGAGCGCCGTACCGAGCACTAGGCGCGCCGAGGCCAACGCCAGTGCTGAGGCCGATGCCAGTGCCGGTGCCCTCCATTCCAGTGCCGGTGCCCTCCATTCCAGTGCCGGTGCCCTCCATTCGGACCGTCAGCTGCTGCTCGGTCGCGCTGCGCAACGGCAGCTCGGCAGCACACGCCCCCTCGACGCTTCCACACACGAGCAACGCTGGACGGCCGCGCGCGGTGCTCCCGTCCGAGGACCACCCCGCACGGGCCGCCGGCTCGATCGCGAGCGCCGACAGAGGTGAGCTGAAGCCCACGGAGAAGGCCATCGCCGGCTGCGCGCCTACCTCGGCGTGCCGCCACAGGCGCCCGTCGCGGCTGCCGACGTAGACGTGGCCCGAGTGGGCAATCAAGCTGCTCACTCCGCTCTGGCACTCAAGGGTACGCGTCAGGCGCGCGCTCGTTTCGTCAAACGACCAGAGGCGCAGCCGCCACGTGCCGCCGCCGCCGGGGCCGCGGTCAGCGCCGATGGAGCTGCCGCACTCGACCGCTTGGTGTGAATGTGAATTGCCGCATTCGACCGCTGCGGACCAGAGTTGCTTGCTATCACTGCTGAGGACGACGGCGGTGAGGCAGGCTCCCTGGTTGGTACCGCAGAGCGGCGCGCTCCATGTCGCCCGAGGCCGCAGTGATAGCACCGCCCTCCCCTCCGCCGCCAACGGGCATGCGCCGGGCGCCGTGCCGGGCGCCGACAGGGGAGGCGCCCCCCTGGGCGGGTGCGTTGTTGTCTGCGAGACGCCCGGCACGGCGCTCGCGAGCGCGACGGGTCGCGGCGCGCGATTGACGTGAGAAGGTGAGGAGGCCGATGGCTGCCTCTGGAGATCGATTCGCGAGATCGCGCTCGCCGACGGTGGGGGTAGCCCGGCTGCCCCCGCCTCCACGGACGGCGCGCCGCTGCCGAGGGACAACCTCGGCACGCCCGGCGGCGGCGGCGGCGGCGGCGGCGGCGGCGGCGCGCCGCGCGCGCGCGGCGGCTGCGGGGGAGTGCTTCCCCCTCCAATGCGCATGATGGATCCAGGGCGCCTCGCCGGCTGCATCGACGGGGAGATGATGGGCGTGAGCGCTTCCGCCGCAGGTTCGCCATAGGGGGAGGCGCGGGCGGCGGCTTCGTCTGCAAAGAGGGAGTCGGCAGCACGGTAGGCGCAGCCCGTGCCCGCGCCCACGCCGGCGCCGCCGGGCTGAGTGAACATCGCACCGGCGTTGAGGACGGCACATTGCGAGCGGAGCATCGCGGCCTCCTGTTTCGCACTCGTGGCGGCGTTAGCGAGGCGGCGTGCCTCGTCGGCATGGGCGTCGCGTTGCTTGCGGAGCTGCTCGCGCTCCTTTTCGGACTGATGGAGCAATCGGAGCAGGTGCGCTTGCGAGGAGCGCTGCGCCGCGACGGCCGCCGACTGGTTCACCTGCCCGCCGCCGACACCACCGCCGCCGACACCACCGGTGCCGCCGCCGACGCCGCTGGTGCTTGTATCCAAGTTGGATCGACGGGCGCTGTGTCCCCAGAGCGACTGAGGCGCGACAACACTGCCCGAGGGTGGCGGCGGCGGCGGCGGCCGCGGCGGCGGCGGCGGCCGCGGTACCGGTAGAGGACTCGACGCTCGCCGCTGAAACGCTGGGCTCCGCTCGGCAGCGCCCGCCACGGCGCCCTCATCCTCGGCAAGCGCCGACGGAGGGGGCGGGAGCGTGGCGAGGGCGCGCGTCTCGAGGGCAAGCTGGAGCTGCGCCTGGGTGGCCGCGAGCGCCTTCTTGAGCGCGGACACCTCCATCTTGAGCGCCAGCTGCCTCGCCGCTGCCTCCTGCTTCTCGCGCGAGCGCTCCTTCTCACTCAGCTCGAGCGCCGCACCCGCCGTGCTCGCCTCGTGCCGAAGTTTCGTCATCTCGGCCTCGTACTGGCGCTGTTGTGTCGCGAGCAGCTCCGCGGACGAGCCCGACTCCTCGGCTAACTGCCGCCGAAGTTCGGCCAACTGCCATTCGACGTCCTTCCGACGGGCAGCCTCGAGCCGCAGGGCCCGGACCGTCCGACGCGCCCTGACACCATGCCAGAGCCGCTGCGCGCACACCGCCGCGGCGCGTAGGGCGCGAAAGCGAGCCCTCGATGACACCATGCGCTGCCGCGCTTGCAGCCGCCGCGCGGCTAACGCCCGAGCGACGAGCCAGCGCGCGCGCGCGCCTCGCCACGCCAGCTGCAGGCACAACGCCGCGTCCCGCTGCCGCTGAAAGCGACAGTACGCAACCCCCCGCCGGCGCAACGTCTGCATGCGGAGCGCCGAGCTGCGGAGCTTGGTATACGACCCCTGCGCGAGCATCCGCCGGATGGTCGCCTGCAGCGTCGCCGCGCGCTGCCCGAGGGCGCCCGCCAGGCGACGTTCAAGCTTCTCGAGCTGGCCTGCGCGGAAGAAGACCTTCGTTCGCCCCACAGCGTACGTGCTCGCATTGGGGGCGTCGACGGCCGGGGCGGACGCATCGGAGGGGGGATGCTCTCGGTGGGCGGCGGCTGGCCGAGAGCCGAGGAGCAAGTGGAGCAGCGCGCCCACTGCCGCCTTGATCGAGGCCTCATCGTTGGCGGCCGGAGCCTCTTGCCCTCGAGCCGCCGGAGCGGCCGGAGCGGCTGTGTCGCCCTCGAGCACCTTGAATCGCGCGAGAAAGGCGCGCAGCGGCACGCGCGTCGGGTAAGCGAGCCGCGCGATGCGCACGGCCTCGAGCACGCCGGCGCTGCGCAGCTGGCCCGCGACGTAGGCGCTCTCAAACTCGCGTGGTACTCCGGCCCGATTCGGCTTGATGCAACGGCAGTAGTGAGTGGTCGTCGCCTCGAGTGAACGCATCAACGAGCCAAGCTGCTGCAGGAACTGTGACGCGACGGACTTGCGGTCGGCTGCGCGGCGGCCGCGCTCGGCTGGTGAGGATGGCGCGCCAGCGTCGCCGAATAAGGAGCGCACAAACGACTCTCGGCTGCCGTGCGCCATCAGGTGCGCCAGGTCGGGGTGGAGCGCGTCGCGGTTCTTGTCGCGCATGCCGATCGCCTCGTACGTCACCTCGCCGGCATAGTGCTTGATGGTGAAGGCGGTGCGTGCGGTGCGCGGGAAGCTCAAGTGAACGGCACTGGAGAGGGCGGCCGCCAGCGTGCCGAGGCTGGGACTGACACCTCCCGCGGCACCAGCCCCTCCACCTCCAGCGGCACCAGCGGCACCAGCGGCACCAGCGGCACCAGCAGCACCGCCGCCGCCGCTGCTGCCATGGCGCTCACGTAGCTTGTGCACAAACTTGGTGTCGGAGCCATTCTGAATGAACGACTCCTCGTCGAGTAGTGGAAGCACACCGGGGGGCTGCCTCTCGCTCAGCAACGCGAGCACGTCGGCGTTATCCGCGTACGCAATCGGCAGCCACGCCAGCCCCTCGCGCGTGTACTCATCCTGCTGTGCACGGAAGACGTCGGCGCAAAAGTGCTGCTGCAGAGCCTCGTTGGCAAAGTTGATGCAGAGCTGCTCAAACGAGTTGATTTGGAAGCACTCAAAGCCAAAGATGTCGAGTACGCCGATGCTCGCGGCCACGGCGGCGGGCTCCGCCACCACGAGGCGCTCGTTACAGCGCGATACCAGCCACGCAAACAGCCGGCCATACACAGCCTTGGTCAGGGCGGCGCGCGAGTCACGAGCTTGCTCGGTCGTGAGCGGTACCGTCACGACGTCGTCGCGAGTCACAAGCTGGCGCGTGCAGAGTGCATCGCTCAACTCGGCGCTCTCGACCCCTAGGAGCTCACACACGGAGGCGAGCGCTTCACATCCCTTGGCCACCGTGGCGGCCGCCTGTTCCACAGCAGCAGCAGCAGGGGCGGCGGCAGGCGCGGAAGCAGGCTCGGAAGCAGGGGCGGAAGCAGGGGCGGCGGCGGCGATTAAAAAGGAGGGCGTGCTCTCCGCATCGTCGCCAGCGGCGAAGGCGATCTGCGCAAGGAGCAGCACGGCCGCGAGCGTACGCAGCACAAGCTCCTGCTCCGCCCCTGCCATGCCGATCGCACCCATCGCTTCGCAGGTGCGACGGAGCTGCTCCGCGTCGTCGAGCCCAGCGATGCGTATGCACGAGCTCTGGTTGAGCAGTGCAAAGGCGGCAGGCTGCAGCGTGCCAAGGCGGCAGGCGGCGCGCTCGTCGGGCGTAAGGCCTGCAAGCAGCTGGTAGAAGATGTGGTAGTTACGCTGCGAGCACACGGGCAGGCATCGAGCGGAGGAGAGCATATGGACACGTGTCGCTTGGGAGAAAGACTGATCGTGGGTGAGTGAGTGAGAGAGAGAGAGAGAGAGAGAGAGAGAGAGAGAGAGAGAGAGAGCATGGTGGAGTGCTCTGGTGGAGTGCTCTGCAGAGGACGAGGGGCGCGCGTGCCAGCAGCATACCTCCCCCTCGCTCTGTCGAACCACACGAGACTTTTCGAGCAGGTAGATGTGCAACTGGGCCCCGCCCATCCGGAACTGGCCATCGAATTGCATCTGGATAAACTTGCCAAAGCGGGACGAGTTATCGTTGCGCAAGGTGCGCGCGTTGCCAAAGGCCTCGAGCAGCGGGTTGGACGCAAGCACCTGCTCCGCCACCGCGTTCGGCGCGTCGTCCGAAGGGCGCGAGACCCGCGCGAGATAGCTCATCATGATCTTCACAGACTCCGTCTTGCCCGCTCCGCTCTCGCCCGAAATGAGGATGGACTGACTGCGCTGCTCGGTGCGCACGTGCTGGTACGCGGCCTCAGCGATAGCGTACACATGCGGCGCCAGCGCGCCAAACTCGGCACCGCGGTAGCGCATGAGCATGTGCTCATCATACAGCGGCTCACTCACCTGCCAGTTGAATGGATTGACAGCAATGCAGATCTCGCCCGTGTACGTGTACACGTGGTCACGCACGAAGCGGTGGCGTAGATTGTCAAGCAGCCCCGGCTCGTGCAGGTGGTCGAGCTGCGTCATGTCTTCAACGCCGTCCTCTGGAAGCACGCTCACGAGCTGCAGGTTCTCCGACCCCGCGGCCGTATGGGTCGCATCGCAGTCGAGTGCTTTGAGCTCGACAGAGCCGTCGACGTTCTGGCCCACGACGCGTGCCCGCACCCACTCGGGGCCCGTCACGCTTGAGCTCGCGATCCATGCGAGCGTCTCACCGCTCATTGTACTTGGGTGCGGGCGGGGTGGGTAAATGTTGTCAGCTGTGAACATCTCGCGGAGAAGTTCTTCCGGGACTTCACAAATCTACGCTCTGCGGGCGTGTGGCGTGTGAAGCTATGACCGCTTCTCGAGCGCGGCGAGGCGCGCCGCGCGCATTTCCTCGGCAGTCATCGCGACGACTTGGGCCGCTTCTGCCGCGGCCGCGGATTGGTCGGACTCGGAGGCCAGGCGGTGGCCCTCTCCGCTAAATGGCGGCGGCGGCTTCTTCTCGACTCGTATGTAGCGTCCACGTCCCTCACCCTCGCTCATGTGAAGCAGCCCGAGCTCCTCGGCGAGTGAGTGCACGAGGCGGCGCTCGAAGCTGTTGAGCGTCGGAGGGAAGCTCAGGGACTTGTCGGCCGGCCGTTGGAGGAACGCGGTGAGCTGGGCGCGCCGGGCAGCCTCCAGTTGAGCATCTTGGGCCGCCGAGGCGGCGGCCCTCTCGCCACCACGCACTCCGCCTCCTCCACGACCACCCCGTTCGCATCCTCCACCCTCCCTGCCCATTGGTAAGGCATCCCGAGATATGGCCGAGATATGGCCGAGATATCCACCCTCCCTGCCCATTGGCAAGGCATCGCCGCCGGGGGCCACCGACAGTGGCGTCGCATACGCCGTCGCATGCGAACCGTCGGGCAGGGCAGGCAGTGCGAGGTCAACTGAGAGGAGCAGATGATCGGACGGCTCGAGTGCCGTGGGGAATGGGCCCGACACCTCCTCCCGCCCTGGCAGCGCCGGCACGCTCCGCACCGCCACGTGAGGTGAAATGAAGACGTAGTCCAGGCAGTCGATGAAGGGCACACTATCCTTCATCGACTGGGCAAAATTGGTGAACTCGGGCTCGTGGCCATGGGCCACGTGGTAAGCGCTACGCATTGGGCAGCACAGATCGGGTTGCCACGTGTCACCCTCGGGGCACGGGGCTGGGTATGCGTCGTCACTCGCCGCCGCCGCGGGCATAGCTCCGGTCGTGAGCAGCGCGTACACATGGTCGGCCGGCTTGAGATTCCAGTCGCCGCCGAGGATGCAAGGGACGCTCATCGGGGCCGCGAGGCGCTGCAGGTGCTGCATGGCCATCGCGGCATGCATCGCCATGAGCTTCGGCTGGTCGAAGGCACATGGCATGTGATAGGTCGCGCACCACAAGCGGACAAGCTCGTGGCTCGTGCTGCTCAGATGGACCGCGACCATCGTGTTCTCTTTGCGACGAGCTGCATCATACCACGCCGGCACCTCCGCCGCCCCGTTCGAGGCGACCCCGCGGCGCGGCTTGCCTACGCCGCGATCGTACTCTTCCGCCTGTAGCGCACGGGCAAGCTCATCGTCGTGCTCCAGGCTACTGCTTGCGGCAGCTGCTGCTCCGCTGCTGCCGCTCACGCCGATGGCCCCGGCTCCGCACCGCGCGCGAAGCCAATCCCAGAGCGACGACAGCGCCCCGCCCAACGGACCCGCGCCCAACGGAGCACCCAACGGAGCACCCAACGCAGCGCCATTCGTCTCTGGCACCACCTCCGGCTTGGGCGCATGGCACCGATAGCACGCGACCTTGGTGGCAAACACATGGGCGCCACACGAAGGGCAGGTCCAATCTCCGACGCGAGATTCGGAGCTCGAGGGCCGCCACACCTTCTCGCGCTCCGGAACAATCCATGCGTCCTTGGTGTCGGCGATGCGTTGGATGTCGATGTCAGCCGCTCTCCACCGTTCGTTAGGGAAGGCTAGCCCGACGCCCATGTAGCCGGAGACTTGCGCGCCATACAGCGAGTCGATGAACGTGTAGTTGCGCTGCTGGAAGAAGGCATGCAGCTTGCCGCTCCAGCCCCGAGAGACCTCTTGGAGACAGATGATGGCCCGCTTCTCAACCTGCGCCCCCAGCTTGTGCAAGACGCGTTGTAGCCTCGTATCGGCTTCCAAATCACGAGGATCACAATTGCGGAACCAATCCGGGCTCGCCAGGGCCGACGAGAGAATGTTGTACGTTACAACCGTGAAACATTCAGCATCCACGGGGTCTGGACCGGAAGCAGCCCGAAATGTGTCCACGGAAGGATTGGCATCATTCTGGAGCTGTTGCTGTGCGTCCATCGCTCGCTCCCGCCAGGCGCGGCGCGCGAGGTCGATCCGAAGGCAGGATTCCTCTTGTGTGAACGTAAACACTACAGACGAACGGGGCACTGATTATCCGTTCATTAAATTTCCCCACAATCGTAGCAATTCACAAACCCGAATATGGAAATCGAGCAACTTTAAACGAGCACGTTGCGCGAACGCGAGGACGATTTCGAGACGCCGTGAGGCGGCCACTCCAGGTGCAAACGGTGTCTCCGCAGAGGCTTGCAGCGGCGGCGATGGTTGCTGGCACCCCGAGCGTCAGCACGGCGCTCTGGTCTCTCGTGCTGCTGGCCTGCGTTGCCGCGCCTGCATCCTCATCTGGCCGTCTGTTTGGTGGGCAGGAGCAACATGAGGACCGTGGCGGCCGCAGCAACGACCACGAGCGGGTTGGAGCACAGCGAGACGGGATCAGCCAGAAGCTACTGGTCGACAACGTCACCACCATCGATTCATGGCTCAACGGCGCCAAGAAGGGTTTCTGTGGGCACACGACCGCAGGATCGCTTCGTGAGTGTCGAACATCTGGGCGTGGGTCAATTCGCCTCTCCATGCAAGCGGCACGCTCCCTCCGAAGTGCCGTGCGCGTGTGTCTGAACGCATGCGCCAAGTGTGAACGCTGCAACTACATCACCGTCAATCCCGAAGTACGCGACTGCTCTTGGTACGCTACGTGTGACATGGATCGTCTTCTGACCGAGTATCACGGATTCCTCTCCGCGCCAGTCGTCACACTGCGCCACGTTGCTGCGCGTGCATCACGCGGGTCCGCATCTCTCGCCGAGCCTCAGAAAGTGGTCCTTTTCATGCATATGGAGAAGATGGCGGGCACTGTCGTGCGATCGTGGTTCGAGCAGCACAGGTGGCAAAAGACGGGCTACTGTGAAAAGATATCACCAACCGTGCAAGGCGAACTGATCAAGTTGCTTAGGGCTAACCTCAAGCGCATCTTTGTGGAGCATCACTGCGGTCTCGATTGGTGAGCGCACGCGCCCTCACAACTCGCGTCCGCCTGCAACCCGTTCACGGCATCAAGTTGCCCTCCCCCCCTGTCTGCTCGTATCTCAGGGGCGCGCCCCGACAACTGCTGAACACCATCAGAGAGTACGAAGCTGTCTCAGGCCGCAACGTGCGCTTCCGATCTTTCACCATCCTTCGGTCACCGCTCGTTCTCGCGCATTCTCAATTCAACTATTGGCACCATGCCTCCGCGGTGCCTCGTCAGCTCTACTATCGGCTCTCGCCCGAGATGCTCTTGTTCCAAGACGCCCTCAAGCTGATCAACGATGAGGGACCCGTTTGCATCGACGACGAAGTTTCGGAAATTCCAAAGCCTGGCGGCAGGTTTCTCGCTTTACAACCGCCTGGTGGTTTAGAATCACGGCTGGCGAGGAACGCCCAGCCGCTCGAGAAGAGAGGGTACGGCCGCGTATGCTCTGCAGGGCCGTGGCAACTGCTCTGCCAACAGTTGATGCTCGCTCTGGTGACATCCAAGGACATGCGTCAACAGCAAGGATGGTTTCGGTTGAAACACGAGTTCCTCAGGCACAACGCGGAACTGCTCGCGGCAAATGACGTGAGCGCCAATGCACCAGCACAGAATGCAGCGTCGTCGCGTTGGTCGTGCTCCAAACATACGTGGGCTGCCGACCTCGATAAGACGGCCAAATCTGTGGCTGCAGTGGCTCCGGACGCCCCATACGCTGAGCTTGAAGCCGCCCTGGCCGGTTTGTGCCCTGCGCAGCGGCTCAAGCTGTTGCAGATCACTGGATGCTTAGTCGATCGTGCGAGGCGTGTGGAGAAGACGATGCTCGAGGTCGGCTGCGATGGAGTCATTCGACAGGCGTTTGATCGCCTCGATCAGCTCAGCCATGTGCTATTTTTGGACACGTCCATGTTTTCGTTGGAGCATGCATTTGAGATGGCGGCTGAGCAGACTGGCGATGCATCTGGCAAGCGATGGCGGACCAACATTGGCGTCACCCATGTTCCATTCATACAGAGCGAAATCGAGCCATTCAATCGATGCTCCCATCGCTTCTGTGCGTATCACGACGAACCTGCGCCTAACGCGTTGAAAACTGACTTCCCCTGCCTGTTTTGTGTGTGCAGATGGGGAGGCGTTCGCCAGATACACGGCGCGCGTTCCGCACTTTGAGGTGTTGCGCGAGTTGGACATGCTGAAGTCGCCGATCAATCGCCAGGTCCATGAGGCCATCCAAGTGAACGCAGATTTACCAAGTACTGGTCGAGGCGGAATATCTGGGTGAGTCCGGTTGGTAAAAATGTGGAGACTGAAGTTCAGGCGCGTGCGCAGCCGACGGGCAGAGTCTCGAAGAAGTTGCTTCACTCACCTGGAGTCGTATCTTACAGCAGCTCGGCAGCTTGGCACCTCGCTTGGCTTCTCTGAGCGTGCCATCGTGTGCGAAACGCCGCGTGTACTGGGCACATATTTTGACGGCACCTCGGCACGACTCTGCTCATGAGCTGACCCTGCGTGCAATGGGGGCGATTTGGCCGTCTCAGCGTCTCTAGAGGGACGGACTACAAATTGTAGAGGAAAGAGACGAGTTTGTGAGTTTCCTGTTTTCGGACAATCACTTGTTTCGCGAAGTCGTTTTTTCGTGACGTGGCCCGGCGCTCGCGTGGCTGGGTCGGGTTGATTGTGCGTATTTGATGTGATCCGAAAAGGAGAATCCGGAGCCGCCGAAATATGAAGCCGGCGGAGGAATCCTACTTGAAGCGCCACAATCAAAATGCCGCCTTGGCTGATTGCGCTTGCTGCAGCCGCATCGGCCACCGAGCTCGTCGTTATGCACAAGGACGGCCCCAAGGAGTGTGATGCCGCCCATAAGGTCCGGCGTGGTGACAACATAACCATGCACTACATCGGAACCATCGTGCGTAGCTTTTTCTCGAGCCCTTTCTCGAGCCAGCACTGCACCCGCTGCTTCTCACTGCTTGTCGTATGATCTTGTCGTAGGATGAATCGTCGGCCACGGGCGTGAAGGGTAAGCAGTTCGACACGCTGTTCGCACCTGGAAAAGGCGCTTTTGAAACCAAGATCGGCGTCGGCATGGTCATTCGAGGCTGGGATAAGGGCCTCATCGGACTCTGCCAAGGCGCCAAGTTCACCCTGGTGGTTCCGCCTGCGTTGGGCATACCAGATGTGTTGGCCGGCAACGACACTCCGATAGGTGCGACGCTCAATTTTGACATGGAGCTGCTGAGCGTCAAGAAGCCCCCAATTGAAGACGACGTGTTCGTTGGAATAGACGCCGATGGAGATGGTCGGCTGAGCCACCAGGAGCTTCTGGCGGACCTCCAGAAGCGAAACGCGAGTCTCACGGAGCTGTTGCCCGGCCTCCTGAAGAGGGAGGACAAGGACGGGGACGGTTACGTGACGTGGGAGGAGTTCAGCGGCCCGAAGGGCTTGCGGCCCTACAAGGTGGAGCTGTGAGAGGGGTGCGTCCGAAGCGTCCGTCCTCTCCACGTTGATACGCAGAGACAGCGGTGGTCGACGCGCTAGTAACGTAGTAAGAGGGCTGTCAGAGGTCTGGGTCGCAGGAGTGGAGCGTGTAAGAGAAAATGCAAAAATCGTTCACCAGAATATTCGCATACTTCCCGATGGCGCAACGTACTAATCTCTAATGGGTTAACGGGCGCAACACCTCACAGAAGGTCGGGTCAGATCGACCCGAATTCCGGAAAACTGACTTCCCAACCGACCGCGGGTCAAACCAGTGACCGCACGACACCGCCCGACCCGCCTTAACGTCACCGTCTCTCGGCGCTTCACACGACCACAATCAAGGGACTCGCTCAGAGGACGAGGGACAGACGCGCTGGTGACGGGCCTTACGTTTCCTAAGTTCGCGCTAGTTTGCAACCATTTATAAAGTGTAAGTGAGGCTCGGCCCCCACATTGCCCATACACCGGCGACGGTAACGCGCAGCCCACGACCGCGGAGCCCGGACGCCGGACAGGCGGACGCGGGCGATACCCGCGGCGGGGCACAGGCGAGGCGCCCGCCAGGCGCCGCCGTCCTCCGCAGCGCGGGCGGGCTCGGCGCTCCGCGCTCGGGGCTGTTTGTGTTTCTTATTTAACATCCCTTGGAAGTGTGAAGCACCCCGCACCCCGCACACCGCACCAGCACCGCACACCGCAGTGCACCGCACACCGCGCACCCACCGCGGACAGCACACACCGCACATGGACGGCGAAATCTACCGCGCACACAAAGACACACTCGGTCGGTCGCACCTCTCCCCCAGGTCGGTCGCACCTCTCCCCCTTCACGTTGTGGGGCTCTTCACTGCGCACACCTGTGTTGCACTCATCCCCTCCTTCGCACACGTTGGTCAACGAAAAAGCCTGTGTCGCCTCCATGCGAGCACTTTGCTGAGCTTTCATCAGTCAGGCTGTCATCCCCGGGAGTCCCTTGCATGCGGCCGGTGCCATATCGCCTCCGTCAGCGTGCGTAGCACACGCCATAACCCCTCGGAGATGCGATGCGATGATATGCGGCCGGTCCCTGATTCATTACGTGCTCAGAGCTGTGTTGAGCTGGCACACACTCGAGGAGTTCACACCCTTGAGTTCTGAGCTGGCACACACTTGAGGAGTTCTGAGCTGGCAGCTCAGAACTTCACCGACGTTCGGTTACGTGGAACTAAACCATGGTCTCATCATCGACATCGCCTCCTTTGGTCTTGTCGGCCGTGGAGGCGGCCGAGCCGGGCGTGAAGGTGGTGAGGAGCGTGGCCCCGAAGACGTTCCCAAAGGTGTTCCCAAAGGTGTTCCCAAAAGTTCGGGACAACGAATCGGGCGTGACGGTGGCGCCGAGCACACCAGCACCACTAGAGCTACCAGCGCCACTCGAGCTGCCCGCACCGCTGCCGGCCGTTTTGGGCATCGTTTCCGGCGCATTCTTGTCAGGCGTGTAGGTCTCAGTGGACCTTCCATCATGTGGCACGTAGGTGGAGTTTAGGACCGTGGACTGGAAGGTCTCTACGTTGCCCGCGCGGTACGACTTGTCGCTCCAGGTCGACGTGTTGCCCGCGCGGTACGACTTGTCGCTCCAGGTCGAGGTGCTGAGCTCGTTCTTCTTGGAGCGGCCCCTGAACTTGTCGCGGAACGACTTCTGCATATCCAAGGCGCGATCCCCATCTGAGGGCGTTTTCGACCTGCCGGAATCACTCTCGGCGCCGCTCTGCTGCACGATGTCTGCCAGCGAGGCGCGCTTCACCGGGCGCTTGTTCTTGATGCGCGCCACGGGGCGCGGATCTGCGCCCTGGGGGATGGCGGCGGTGACCATGAACGAGATCGCGTTGAATGTGGGCCGGGACGAGGGCGTTGGGTGGCAGCATTTCTTGGCAAGCTGCTTGATCTTTTCGGGGCAGGTTAAGGGGCCGCACTCCATCATCATCTCGAGCGGCGAGTACTCGCTCCTGCGCACCACCTCGATGAGCTGCTTGGGCGTCTCGATGTGCGTGAGCCACGAGTAGGGAGCGCGCTTGGTGCTCATGTGCGCAAGCATGCACCCGAAGGCCCACACGTCCACCGGCTTGTCGTACACGCCCATCCTCACGATCTCGGGCGCCATGTAGGGCGGCGTGCCCTGGATGTCGCCGCCGTCCGAGCCCGCCGCCTTCTCGGTCGCATCGAAGGTGGTGCCAAAGTCGGCAATCTTGGCCACCCACTGAGCGTCGAGGAGCACGTTGCCCGGCTTGAGGTCGCGGTGGAGCATGTTGTTGAAGTGGATGTAGGCCATGCCGTTGGCCACGTCCGAGGCGACGGAGTAGAAGGAGCCAACCCACGTGGCGTACTGATCGAAGGCGGGGCTGAAGAGCACGTCGGCGAGCGAGGCCTCCATGAGCTCCATGACGATGCCCTTGGAGCCCTCGAGGAAATCCTCGGCGATGCCGAGCGTGAGCAGCACGTTCGGGTGGCGGAGCGAGCTCATCACGTGGAACTCGTCCATGAGCCCCTGGATGAGCTTCTCCGACTTTTCCTCCTTTGAGTGCAGCTTCTTGATAGCGCACGCGGTGGCTTGGAACGTGCACTTGTAGACGATGCCGAAGGCGCCGGTGCCCAGCTGCTCGCCCAATTCGATCTCGGACATGGGGATGAGCTTGACATTGACCTTGATCGGCTCCTTCGTGGGGCTCTCGATCCGTGAGAGCTCGGTGGCGCCCTTCGTGGGGCTCTTGGTGGAGTTGGTCGAGTGGCCCGTCCTGGCGCGATGCTTGCTCTTGGCCTTGCGGCGGTAGTAGACGAATAGGCAGATGGTGCACACAACGAGCGCGCCGCCGGCGGCGGCGATGATACCGATGAGCATCCCCGTTTGTGATTCGGCGGCGCTCGTGAGGCCGGCCCCCACGGTCATCGGGATGAAGGGTGAGGGCGGCGTCGAGGGCGGCAGCGGTGGCGTCGAGGGCGGCGGCGTCGAGGGCGGGCGCGGCGGTGGCGGCGAGGGCGGCGGCGGC
>Ga0210247_100061_pt1 | contig 81475 bp, 50 predicted proteins | sample ChrtobMetP3_16mM_FD_155449 | JGI IMG/M metagenome (GOLD analysis project Ga0210247, IMG submission 155449) | Chrysochromulina tobin associated microbial communities from unialgal haptophyte culture, Seattle, Washington, United States - P3_16mM | ecosystem: Host-associated > Algae > Haptophytes >... | reverse complement strand
GAGGAGGAGGAGGAGGAGGAGGAGGAGGAGGAGGAGGAGGGGGAGATTGCGCGCGCCCGGGGCTGCGCCGCGCGCAAAACCTCGTCCCTCGAGGGAGGATCATCTCCCGAGTCGGATTGGTCGCTTGTGTCCGCCTCGTCCGCCCATCCCCTGGCCGCTCCGAAGCCCGTCCCCGAGCGCCGCCTGCCGACCCTGCCCAGCGCGAGCCGTGAGGCGTGGGTCAAGTCGGACGCGCTCTCGGAGGACGACCTGCCTCAATCTCGGCTCAATCTGGCAGGCCTGTCGACCATCTCCGCGGCCCTGGCGGCCGCAGCCGGCGGTGCGCCCGCCGCCGCTGCTGTGGAGGCGCCGACTGACGGCCCGGCGGCCGGCGGCCCGCTCGGCTTCACTCGGGAGGAGCTGCTTGCGCGCCTCGAGCGAATGGAGGACATGATGCATGCAGGCAGCACGGGCTCGAGATCCGCGGCCGCCAACCGACCCGCGACAGCTGGCGCTGCCTCGGCGGCAACCACAGCGGCAGCAACCACAGCGTCAGCAGCGGCGCGCCGACCTGCGACAGCGCCTGTAGCGCTCACGACAGCGCCTGCAGCGCCTGTGCTGATGCCTCGTGAGGGCGCCCGTCACGACGTCCGTGGTGCCTCGTGCGCGAGTGGCCGGGGTGCAGCAATGGTCGACGCGGCGCGGGCGCTAGCGTACGAGGCTGCGCACCGTCGGGAGCAGGAGGCCGCCGATGCGAAGCTCGGCTTTGCCCTCGGGGGCGTGGCGGTGTCGGTGCTCGCGGGCGACCCCAACGAGGCCATCGCGCCGGGCATGCACCCGGTGGTCGCTGACGAGGACGACGAGGACGAGGAGGACGACGACGACGACGACGAGGAGGAGGAGGAGGAGGAGGAGGAGGAGGAGGAGGAGGAGGAGGCAGAGGTGGAGAGCGGGCCGAGTCAGACGGAGCGACTGAACGCATCCCTGCTCGCCGCCTTCAAGGGCATGCTTGACCGTTTCGGACCGGAGAGTTTGCCCGGCCAGCTCCCAAGCAGCTTCGAGGAGGACGAAGAGGAGGAGGGCAGGCCTGAATGAGCACGGCGCCTGGATCTTCATATGGACGCGAACACGAGCGCGCAGACTCCTGCGTGAGAGAGAGAGTCCAGCTGAGTCCAGCGAGGGAGCCAGGGTGAGGGTGCAGTGGAGCGAGCCTGAGAGAACGTGATCTGAGTCTACGGCTTTAGCTTGTGGTGGCCAGGGCGGTGGAAACTGCCATGAATGATTTTCATCCTACGGAGAGCCGTGGCCACGTGGCGGGCGGGCGGGCCGCTGTGCGGCGGCCGAAACTTCCGTCAATTTCGACGAAGTCGACGAATCTCCGCGAAGCTCCGTATATCCGAACGCAACGATGTCGCGCTCATCCGTAATCATGCTGCTCATCCTGTCGTCCGTCTCGGAGGCTCTTCTCGTTTCGCCGCGCGCGCGGTTCTTAGCGCCCGCCGCCCAGCGCGCCGGCCGGCCGCAGTGCAATTTTCTCTCCGAGATGATGACCAAGCTGCAGGCAGGGAGTTACAACGAGATCGAGGTCAAAGCCAAAGTTGAGCGAATGATCAAGATGAAGCCCGTTGTGATGTTCGCGACCACGACGTGCCCGTTCTGCGAAAAGGCACGGAAAGAGATCAGGAGCATGGGAGCTGTCATGAGCGAGTTTGACTTTGACGAGGAGGCGGATGGCATGGCGATGAAAGCGGAGCTCATCAAGATCACCGGGCAGTCGAGCGTGCCACAGGTGTTCATCGGTGGCAAGTTTGTGGGCGGCTGCAACGACGGCGGCATGGGCGGTGTTGTGCCGCTCAAAAAGTCAGGCAAGCTCGAGGAGTTGCTCATCAAGTCGGGCGCGCTGGTCAAGGGCGCGACAATCTGAGTGGAGCTCGAAGAGTTGCGGCGTTGCCACGGGCGCACACGACGAGCATGCAATTAGGACAGAAGCGGAGCCACCGTTTGAAAGGGCGGCAAGCTGGTAGGACTGCTCCCGGGGGCAGGGAACGCTCTCGCCCTCGACGAACACAGGGCGACCTCATTTAGTGGGTTTGGTCGCGGCTCGCGGGGAATCGCAGGAGGGTCTAGTGGTGAGAGCCGAGTGCACGGGATCGGCTTCGTTTGCATTCCATGTTCTGCGCCGCTCCATGATCTGGGCACGTCGCATGAAAGCTGGGAGCCGAGCACGCAGGGAAGGTCGGCGTCGTGTAAGCACGCGAGAGAGGCTACCGTGTACGCGTGTACCCGCGCGCCACCGCGCTCGCCGTCGTCCTCCGCGTCTCGTCTAAGAGCGTACAGTGTAGGTACAGAGCGCGGCGCACTCCGCGTCTCCCTCTCCTCGGACGAGGACCGGACGAGATCCGCCAGGCGCCATTGCCAGGCGCTCCATGGTAGCTTGCTGGAGCAGATTTTAGTGTGACATGATTGTCATGTTTTTTTTCTCAGAAAGCTCCTTATACCGGGGCCTGCTTATCAAAGACATCAAATACATTACAAAGGGCCCCTTCTGTCTCTTGGATACGACGTTGCCTCACAGGTGCCATGGACTCTTCACACCGCTGCCCTGTTTGGAAAGCAATCCGGTCGCGCGGAGCGACCGATAGGGCGTGGCATGCACCTGCGAAGCCAGCGCAGCAAGGCGTGCTCGTGCTGCTGCTTCAGCTGAGGTCGTCGTAGTGCTTGCAGCACCCAAGGAGGCCTTTGGATGCAAAGCAGCGTGTTGCGATTTAGGCGGTGGGCTTCGCGACAGAAAAGCTGGTGGTGAGGGTGCTGCTGGTAGATCATCATCTTGAATCACTGACACTTCATCCGTCTGTCGTCTTGGCCACGGCATCCATTGGTTCAGCAGCTCATCCACGTGAGCTTTCCGTAATGCTGCGCGCGTCTGCACTTCTTCTCGCCTCGCACCAGCTGCCGCATCAGATGCATGATGCGCGATGCTCGCGTCGAGACGCCGCACTGAAGCCTCCATGTCGTCAATGTAGGCCGTGAGGCTGCGGTCGCTCGCAGCTTCACTGGACGAGGCACCCATGTGAAGAGTGTGAAGAAGGTCTGCAAAGAAGGTCGGGGTTTCTTTCATACACAACACGTAAACGGCACCCCTCTACGAAAGCATTACAGGACTCTCGAAATGAGACACTTGCAGGCGGGGATCTGAGAAACAGCCCAAAAAGAGAAAGAGCGCGAGACCCTTACATGTCATATTTGTCATTCACAACCACAACGCACCAACACACTAAAGACTAAAGACTAAAGACTAAAGACTAAAGACTAAAGACTAAAGACTAAAGACGCAAGACGCAAGACTCAAGAAACCAGACTCAGGTGTGAAGAAAGACGTAACTCCTGACCGCCGTTTCGTTATAATTCCATACATCTAAATGCGTATAAACTGCAACATCTAACGTGAATCTGTCGACTCTTTTTGTGCGTTAGTCGAAACACCAAATGTGTTCAAAGAAAGACTCAAGACTATGTCAACAAGTCCTGAGTCACGATTTGGCCGACTCTTCAGTCTTGAGTCCTGGATTTAGCAACACTTGTATCATTTTTCGCGTGGTACCCCATACACACGTCACACTCCTTCATTCTCATGCTCGCGACGAGCAATGCGTACCGCGCGCACAGGCGGGGTTTCACACCTCACACGAGCTACTTTTCTTTTGTTTCGGAATCAAAGTCGCTCTTAACCTGAAACCTGAATCAAGAGCAGCAAGAACACTAGAACAGCAAGCATGAAGCAAGCGGCCGAGTTCAACATACAAGCAAGTTCAACTGTTTTCATGATCTCTTCGAATAAAGCGTGCGCGACGCCGCCCCGCGCGCGCGCCCGCGCGACAGATTTGTGATGGACCGCTAAGATCTTTCGTCCCTCTCGTTGTATATTATGGCCCGGGCAGCGCCGCACCTGCGGGTGCTCTACCAGCGGGTGCTCACCATGCTCTCCAGTGCGAGCCGCCTCTCCCGGTCGCTTCGCACTCGCTTGCTGCCCAAACTTGAGGCGACTGCTGTTGCACATGCTCGGCCTTCTCATCTGACCTAACCCACTGACTGAGCCTCGGACGAATCGGAGACATGACCATCTCGCAGGGTCGGGTCGGAGGTGGAGCCGAGCAGTGGTCGTTCAGGTGGCGGCGCGAGGGCGCTTCGCCTGTAGAGCTCGTCCAACGAAGAGGAGAGTACCAATGGATAGAGCCCGAGCATCTCGCCGTCGAGCAGGGCAACCACGCAGCCTCGCCACTTGCGCGCATAGCACATGGCAGCGACAGCCTCCCAGCAGCACGGAGCTCGAGCAGCCTCCACCCACGGCGGCAGCCCATTCGCCGCGGCACTCTTCGCCGCGGCACTCGTGTCGCAAGGCGAAGGGAATTGGAAGAGCTTGCCCTCGAGGGTGGACGGACGGATCGACGAAGGTCGGAGCACCAGCTGCGCGACCACCTCCCATTGATGTTGTGTCGGATTGTAGCGAAGCACGGAGCTCGGGTCCGAGGCCTGTGCGCGACCGTCTCGGCCGCCGAGCACGGTTTTGCCGCCGCTGCCAGCCGGAGCGCCCAAGACATCTTGACGCGCCTCGATGACTTGAACGCGCGCCAGGAGACCGCCGCCCTCGTCGCCTAGGCTGCTTGCCATGCCGCCGCCGCCGCCGCCGCCGCCGCCGCCGCCGACGCCGCCCCCACTGCTGCTGCCGGCCCCACTGCTGCTCCCAGCGCTGACCTTGGCCTTGCTGCCCCTCGGCCGTCGGGGTTCGCCTGTCGCCGACAGGGCGTCGCGCAGGTGCTGGCCGCCCTTGTACTGGTACTGGTAACCCTCGAGCACCGCCTTGCCGTCACCACAGGGGCGAGCTCCCATGCCGAGTTGACTTGCCGTCGCGGCCGTCAACGCATCCTCGGGGGGGGTTTTGCGACCGTCGGCGCTCGTGCCCGCGTGGCCCGCGTGCGACGAACAGAAGGCGTCGCGAGGGGCGAAGCCCCCGGCTGAGAGCGCGTCAGGCCGCCCGTTGCCGCGTCCACCGGTGTCGCTTCCACCCCCGCCAGTGCCGCCCCCCCCGCCAGTGCCAGTGGTGCGCCGAGGTGGCATGGCTCGGAGGCTCGCTCGCTTGCGCATCGCGGCATGAATCCTCTCCGTGGCTGCCGCACACGCCTCGCCACCCTCGGTGCCGCGCCAGGGACACACGAGCGCTGCCGCGGGCACTCCCACCGGCGGCGGCAGCGGCGTGTCGCGGGGTGGCAGCCGCAGCTCCTTTTGCAGCATGCGGCATCGGTAGGCCTCGAACAAGAGCTGTGTCGCGTGGGGGTGTGACGCGAAGAGAGGCTCGTGCTCGACGACGTCGCGAAGATAGCTCATGTGCACGAGGGGGAAGCGCACCAGGTAAAATAGCTCATGCACGACCGTCAACAGCGTCCCGCCGCCGCCACCGATGACCGACGGGCCAGCACCGACTGACGCGGAGTAGGCGAAGGCGTCCACATCAGCAACGGCGGCGGCGCCCATGGAGGCGTCCCCGGCGTGTGCGGCGTAAGCAGCGTCGACGACATCGATTCGTGCTATCGCCCTCTGGGCAGCTGCCGCAGCCGCAGCCGCCTCCGCGCCCTCCGCGCGCCACGCGACGCCTGCGGCCACCGCAGCCCCTGCCGCCTCCACGTCCTCCGCCGGCACGGCTTCCTCGTCGTCCACGTCATTCCTCTCTTCCGGCTCATCTTCCTCGGGATATAACCACGCTCCCTCCGAATCGTCATCTCCCTCCTGAGCTCCCTCCTGAGCTCCCTCCGAATCGTCATCTCCCTCCTGAGCTCCCTCGGCTGGCATCCCATCGAAATCGCTCTCCTCCTCTTCCTCTTCCTCCACCTCTTCCTCGTCCCACATCTCCATCTGCTCCTCCGCCGCCGCTGCCGCTGCCGCTTCCTCCTCCTCGTCCTCCTCACTGTCCGCCGGAGCGACCGGCAGCAGGGGCGGCACCAGCGCTTGTAGCACGGCAGCGGGCGGCGGCATCTCAATCTGCTCCGCCGCCGCTTCCTCGTCGAGGTCCACCTCGATGTCGAACTCGACGTCCTCCGCCTCCACGTCCTCCACCTCGTCATCATCCGCCTCGTAGGGCATCGGCATCGGCCTTGGCCAAGGCGCGTCGATGAGCGCTCGAGGCAGCGCTCGAGGCGCTCGAGGCCGGCGGTCGTGCCCGATGAGGGCTCGAGGCGCTCCATCCACCGACACCGCCCACTCCGCCGCCGCCCACTCCGCCGCCGCCCGCTCCGCCGCCGCTGCCCGCTCGGCCGCCACCGCCGCCCGTTCGGCCGCCGTATCCGCCGCCGCTCGCTCGGCCGCCGTGTCCGCCGCCGCTGGGGCACGAACAAGCGGCAGCCACTCCGAGGAGGTGCCGTCGCCCGCGGGCACGGCCACACCGCGGTGGCGCGCCCAGCGCACTATCGCGGCAAAGACGCAGTGCTCGGCTCCGGGCAAACCGCAGTGCTCAGGTGCTGTAGCCAGTAGATCCGAAGCGAGCAGCCAGCGCAAGTGGTGCAACTCGAGCCGCAGCAGACCGTCAGAGAGGCTCGCCTCCTCGAACTGCTCGAGCGTCAGGGCGCGCGCGGCGTTCGCGAGCCTTTCGAGCTGCAGACCCTCCGCGAGCAGCCACGCGTCCACGCAGTTGGACGCGTCCAGCCGGGAGAGGACGTAATTCTCGCCCAGCCGCACGAGTGGCGAGATTTGCAGACGGCTCGCCGCATCGAGCGTCGACGTGAGCGTCGCTTCGCTCACGAGGCACGCGCCCATGTACAGGAACTCGAGCACATTCTCGAAGCCCTCGGTTGGAATGTCGTACAGCTCGAGCGGCCGTGGCGCAGGCTCCGCGTCCGCGTTGTCATTGTCCTGGCTGCGGCTCCACGCGGGTGAGAATGCTGCGGCGAGCATGTCGGAGCCTGCGGCGAGCACGAGCTGGTGCGCGAGGAAGCTCCTGCCTGCGATACGAACCTCCACGTCGCACATTCGGCCAGCGCGCCACATCGCAACCAGCCGCGGGCTCTGTGCAAAGTCAGCATCGTAGAGCCGGCCGTCGACTTCGGGCTCATGAAAGGGCGCCGGCGCAGGGAGCGCGCCGGCAACGAAGCGCGGGCGCAGCATCCGCACCGCACCGTCCTCCTCGCGGTCCGGCTCGCGATGCCGGCGGCCAAGCAAGCGAGCAGGCGGCATTGTGTGAGACGTGCCTTTGGTGCGGGACCTCGGTCGGGTTCGTTCTCATATCATTCTCATTCACAGCCAATGTTTATTAGAATTCGACACCCAAGACACCGGACCGGCGTACACCGACGAACGAAATCGCGCGCTCGTGAAGACCAATACACACGTTCACACTCGCTTCATTCTCATGCACACCGAAACGGTCAACCCCGGGTCAGAACCCGTGCAACCACTTCGCCAGGCTGGCGCGGCTATACGTGGCGCGTGGACAAATGGCGAACACGGTTGTCGCGTCTGTCGTGTTACTGTAACGTTCACAACAATTTCACATCAACCACCTCGCCAGGCCTTTCACACCACGTGTTTAGCATGCCGCTAGCGGTGGCTTGGCTGGGCGTGGCGGTGGCTTGGCTGGGCGTGGCGGAGTCGCGCATGGATACTGCGGTGCCCGACGATATCGTCGAGGACGGTGGTCGCCAACTTGGCTCGGAGGCCACCGCCGGCAAGCACCGTGGCGTGTCATTGTGCACCGAAAATCGTACCCAGCACTGCTGCGGCGACGGAGTCTGCAGCGGTGCGGAGGATCAAAACACTTGCCTTGCCGATTGCCCCGGCGTAACGACCGACGCGATATGCGGGGAGGAACCGCATAGCGACCGAAGTGGGCGCACGCTCGCCTTTGGCGTGAGTCACCGTGCTGCGTCAGCCCAGCAGTGCTGCGACAGGTGCCGGGAGCACGCGGCGAAGGGCAACTCTCCTCCGTGCAACTCTTGGACATTCTGCGGCTATCCCGTGTGCTGGGGCTTGGATACCGGATGGAATCACACATACGGTGAGTGCTGGCTCCGTCACCTCGACGGGCCGGTGACTTTCGGCCAGCGCGGAGCGTATTCCGACTCATACCGCCAGAAGATGCTACATACGCGGCCGAAATGCGTCATCGACCTTCCCGGAGGGCAGAGCGAGGGCTGGTCTTGTCCACCCACCCATGTGCCCTGGACGAGTGGCTCCCTCGGCGTTAAACCCGATCTGAACATCAAGTGGCAGACAAGCGGTGGCTGGGGCAACATGCGGATCCACCGGCTCGAGGCCGACGGCACGCCCATCGAGTCGTCGTGCACGAGGAATGGTGGGCAGGCCTGCGATCCCAAAGTGCTCGGCCACGCTGGATGAGGCGGAAGATCATCCGCATGCTTCCCGGGCTCGGCGGCCGCTCTTCACTTCCCAATTTGTACTCGATCGACAGCTGCGAGCCCGGGGGTCCATGTTGCAGTATTGCGCCACTGGACAGCATGAGAGCATGGGGATACGTGCACGCTCACCTCGAGGTCTCCCTCTCAAGTATATCGCGGAAAGGTGTGAACGTTCACGACACACTCAAACAGGTTTGCAATCATGTTTGCAATGTTGTCGATCATTTTCGTCGTCAGCTGCGAAGCCTTCGCGTTCAGGCCCGCTCTGCCATTCGTACACCATCATCATCATCATCATCATCATCATCATCGGACGCCATGTGCTCAGATGCTCCTTGTGGAGGCGACGGTCGACGCTCAGTCAGTCGTGGAGATCAAGGACGCGGGCGTGAAGGGGAAAGGCGCATTTGCGAGCATAGATCTCATTGAGGGTACATACATCGGCCCCTACGTTGGCGACCTTCTCACCAATGAGGGAGTCAAAGCTCGTTACCCAGATCCTACGCAAGCCTCGTATCTTTTTGAGCTCACCGAGGATCTGTGCATCGACGCGCAGGAATCGACACACTTTTCGCGGTTCTTCAACCATGCAGAGCACGGCAACCTAGAGGTGCGAGCAAACGTAGAGGCCCGCACGATCGACTTTTATGCGCTGCGCGACATTAGCGCCGGCGAGGAGCTCACCTTTGATTACGGTCCCAAATTCTGGATCTTTCGTGGTCAGCCGACAGGGGACAGTCGCAACTTCAGCGACCCGATCTACAGGGAGCGGCCGCCCGAGTTGTCGATCCGCTATCCGCCGCCTGTGGGCACGCGGCTGCCGCTGATGCCGCTCACTATCGCCGAGCTCAAGGCGGCACTCGCGTTGCCCACAGACGAGGCGCGAACCGCATTGCTCCGCTGCTTGGAATTTTTTGGTGCCACTCGGACGGCAGCTGGCGGCTTACGCGCACGCATCGGCGTGGGACCCGACGCCGAGGAGCGGGTGCTCGATAGCGGGGCGCAGGCGGACGTGCTCGAGCTGCAGCGCATCGCGCTGGCCTGCCTCACGCAAGCGTTGGACGCGAGCGAGACCGCGCAGAGGGACGTAGGCGAGTGGATGGACTCCATGGAGGCAGAGCTGCAACTGATCCGACGGTGGCGTGATCGTGTGCCGCGGCTCGCGAGTACTCGGCACGACGCGGCGAGCATCGCTGCCTTTTTGCTCTGGAAGAATCCGAACGGTCACGGCGTGACGCAGCCACTCAGCCGGGAGGAGTGTAACGACCTTGTGTACCGTCTGGAGACGAGCGAGGACTCGCTGGCCGAGGTACTCGACGCACTCGGACAGCATGCACCACGTGCGCAAGTTACAGAGCTCGTGGACACGCTCGCCGAATGGGTTCGGCTCGGCGACGGATGCGTCGTGACTTCCCATGAGGGCGTGCCCACACTGGTAGGCCATGTGCCACCACTCCTGGACGCCGTCTGGAGGCGAGTGCCGAGGCTCATGCAGGCGCGTATCCTCGTGTACCACTACAATCCGAACTCCACGTGAGCCGTGAGCCGTGCGAGCGCCGTGTATGTGTTCGAATGAAAGTGGCTCGTACGACGTTACCCGCGCGGTACCCGCTGCCTATTGGCCGATCGACCTGCAAACACAAGAGTCCCTTGTTTGTGGCATTCACAACACACCATTCCTCATCCAGCCAATTCACAGCCAATGTTTAGAATTCGACCAATTCACACACCATTTCACATCTCGCGTTCTTTCGCTGCGCTTCGTTGACGGCGCGGATGTCGCAGGCTGACAGGTTGAAATCGCAGGGCAACATGGCTCTTCAGTCAGGCCAATACTCTGAGGCTGCCGAGCTGTACACCAAGGCCATTCATCTGGATCCGTCGTGCGAGGTTTATTTTTCCAATCGCTCAGCCGCATACGCTGGGCTGGGCCGATTCCGTGAGGCCCTCGACGATTCTTATGAGGTTGTGACGCTCAAGCCCGAATGGGTGAAGGGGTGGGTGCGTCGTGGTACAGCGTTTTCCGGCCTTGGCCAGCACGAAGAGGCAGTCAAGGCCTTTTTCAAGGCGACGCAGCTTGAGCCCGGGAACGCACAAATCGCAGCGATGTACCAGGCGGCTGAAGAGAAGCTCAAGAATCACAAGGACAAGAAGTGGGAGGATGACCTCTGGTCTGACGAGGATGAGGCGAGCGGGCAGCCACGAACACATTGTTCGACGGCGGGAGCGTCATCGTCGGTTGGCAGCAAGCGTGCGAATGCTGCTGGTGTTGCTGATGAGGCAGACGTTGCTGTGAAGCGCGCGAAGCGGCCGAAACCGGGCGCCTCGCTCCTCGCACAGCTTGATCGTTCGCTCAAGGATGCGAGCGAGGACTCGCTGCGGGCGTGCCTCAGCCAGCTGGCGAGTGCAGACGAGGCTACCTGCGAGCGTGTGCTGCACCTTCTCGAGGGGTTGAATGCGGCGAGCTCGGAGGGTTCTGCCGACGAGGACGGCGACAGTGGTGGGCAAGGTGCTGCCGCATGGCTCGGAGGGGCTTCATGGAACCGCGGTTCAAAACTGCAGCGCAAAGCTGGGCAGCGCCGTGCCGGCGGCGATGAGGATTCCGATTGAGTGCACGCGCGAAGCGTGGCTGCGCCACTGCGCCACTGCGCCAGCACGCCACTCGCCACGCCAGAGATATGTGATATCTGAGTCTTGCCCCGTTAACGCGCTCGTCTGTTAGACGGCACGGTGCGATACGATTTGTATGTGTGAGGCTAACGACGCTTCGACACCACACACAGCTAGAAGTTCCTATATCCTAAAATCTACACACTTGTAGTAACACTAGAGACGCGCTACAAGACACGGAAATCGCCCTGCGTGTGTACGGCCGTGGCTCCTTCCACAGAAGGCTAAATCACCCAGGATAATACTCAGAGGCGTCGAAGCTTGCCGTGCCCAGTCTTTCATCCACTGGCCCTGCGCTTTCGCGTTCAAGGGCTGCTCGCCCCTTGGCAGTCACGTCCGACACCTTGGGCGCAAGCAGCCGTTCATAGTAATCGAACCAGAGGTCGACCTTGATCAAGTTGAGCGAGGAGGTTGCACCACCGCCTCCGTGGAGTAAGTCGACCACTGGAGCCCCAAAGGCGGGCCATTGTGCGTTCGCCTCATTGGTCGCGTCGGCTACCCGTTGCCGCTGTGTCGGCCCAGCATCCGTCCAAGTTGGATGGAATTCGCGCCGGATGGTCTCGAGCAGCAGCTGCAGCCACACGCGCCAGAAGCGCTGCGAGTAGCAGTATCGAGTGCAGTCGCACCGGATCGCGCTGCCTTCGCTCACCTTGTGGGCTGCTCGACCCATCTCTGATGCGGACGGCGACTCTGCGACGCCGATGGCACGAGGACCGTTGGCTTCATCGAGTCGGTGCTGCCTGGCCTCCACACGCGCACTGCAATCCTGGTGGTGCCAGCCGTACCGAGGCGCGAGGAAATCCTTGACCCAGAGCACACGAACTGCGGAATGCGAGGCCGAGAGGTTGCGCAGCAAGCGGTCGAGGCGAGACGGTCCGATGGAAGCAGGGCGCGGCATGCATCGACAGCCAGGGCCCGCCTTGGCGGGAGGTTGTGCGGAGTCGCGGAGCTTTGTTGCAGCGCCGACCTTGCCCAACATGGCAACCTGACCTAATATGGGACCGTGGCCAAGTTCTGGTTCAGCCCGTGGCGTCGCCTGTGTCCACAGCTGCTGTGGGGATGCACGCGGCGACGCTTGGTGGAAGATGCTCATCTTTCCATGGCCTGAGGTCGCGTGTGCCTGCAGTCTCGCAAACACCTCGGCGAGCTCCGACGCGTATCCCGGCGTCACAAGCGAGTCGTGCTCCGTCTCTGGCGGAGGCGCCAAGCTCACAATCGCCACGTCAGCATTGGCTAGTAACCGCTCGAAGTGTTCGCGCTCGTACCGCTCGTCGTGGAGCACATGCCATCGCGGCCCATGGAGTGACGCATCCGACGCGACCTCGCCCAATCGATAGCGCGGGCGCGACGGATCGGCGGGCTGCCCGGCGGACGCGCGAACCACTTCCCAGTCCACGAAGGACGCAAACTCGGGCACGTAAAAATGCCGGAGCTCGCAAGCGATGGCGTCCAGCGCTTGCCTTAGGAAAGGATCAGACGCGAGCACGCCGACTCTCGTGCGCATGCCGCGCGGGAGCGCCGCGAGAACCGAGAACACACCCTCTCCACGCGGGTCCCAGTTGGTTGGGAGTCGTTCTCCCGCCTTCTTGTCTCCTTCGATGCTCTGCCGCAGCGGCTCGAGCTTTGAGAGTTGCTTGATACTGGGCGTGATAATGGTCCCGTTGAACCTTGTGAGCGGCAGCGGCGAGCAGAAGATATCAGGATAGACCAGCGGATCGAGGACGCAAGCGCCACAAGTTCGCGGGACATGAGGTGGGCCGGGCTGGGCATCCTCATTGCTCCGATCCAGATCCAACTGCGGCCGTAGGTAGTCTGTGCCCGGCCGGAGCCAATGTGCGTACCGTGCCGGATATCGCGCCGGGGTCATACTTTGGGTCACTTCTGTGAGGTTTGGGACAACATCCACGGCCCACCACCAGCGATCTGGAGGCGTGCTGGCATAGCCCATGCCGTTCATGTCCTCCCAAAGCCGCAGGCGCATGGCCTCGATGACTGACGGTGGGGGTTGCGCCGACATGAGCCACGCGCCGGTCAATTCTGTCGCGACGATCAGAGCGAAGAAGTAGATGAACGTTGAGGAGCGACGACGGTCGCACTCCCTGGCGAGTGCATCTTCTACGCCCTGGCGAGTGGGAGCGAGCGGAATATCCATCGCGCCTCTCCCGTTTCCTGCACCACAAAGGACCGAGTCGCTCAAGGCGCTCACGCACCACCTGGCCAGATCGAGCGACTGCACCACGTCGCGCACACGCAGACTGTGCTCAACTCGTGGTCCACAAAAAATGGGTTGCGGAAGTTGTTGCGGATTAGTGTGAACTATGATGTGAATATTGTTCGTCTCTCGTGGTCCCTACGTTAGCGGAGCTCTCCCAACTCTGGGTCCGCGACTCTTCTGCTGATTGCATTCTGAGTGCCGTGTTTCGATCTCCATGATGGTGCCGTGGTACGCTCTGGCGGCACTCTCGTGCTTGCCACCGCACGACGCGTCCATCGTGCAAGCATTTCTGCGCTGGCAACATATTCCACAGCAGCCTATCGTTCATCGATACACGGTCCCAGCAGATAGCGGGGGATTGCGACTCACAAAGGTGGCCGCAGGCGCCTTTACAGCACTGGGCTCAAAGTCACAGGCGGAGTTGGCAGTGGGCCGCGGCGTGCTCAAGCTCAACGGAGTGGTCGTCGAGAAGAGTCGAAAAGTTCATACCGGCGATGAGCTGTCGTACGAGCTGCCAACGGGAACAGTCCTCACGCCCGAGAGCCTTGCCTACCGCGCCCGCTTCACCGAACACCTGCAGATGCAAGGTCTGCGGGCTGTGTACGAGGACGATGACATGGCCATCGTGTACAAACCGCCTGGCATCCACACCAAGACTGGGACGAACGCCAAGTTCGGAGCCTTAGAAGACGCTCTCCCCGCGATTCTGACGCCGTCAGCTAACTCCGACGCACTGCCCTCCCCGCTCGTGATGCATCGCCTCGACGTGCCGGTCGCTGGCCTATGCGTCACGGCCAAGACACGAGCAGCCGCGCGCTCGTTTGCGGCACAGTTCGAAGGGCGTCGTGTCACCAAGGTGTACCATGCGCTGTGCGTGGGCGAGCCGCCGATCGCCTCCAAGGAGCTCGTCACCGTGCCGGTAGGCGGTCTCCCAGCGGAGTCGTCGGTTGAGGTGCTTGAGGTGACCCCGCACAAGCAGTGGGGCTGCCTCTCGACGTTGCGGATGACTCCGCACACGGGGCGCACACATCAACTTCGCGTGCATGCGGCAAGCCTCGGCACTCCCATTGTAGGTGATGACCTGTACTGGCCTCTCGCAGAGGAGGCGCGGGCGGCGCGAGAGGGCGTCGAGGCCCTCCCGCCGCTACGTAAGAGCGGCGGCCTCTTCCTCCAATCGTGTGCGGTGACGCTCGAGCGGCCGCACGATGGTGGCTTTCTCACGGTCATGGTGGCCGAGGCTGCCAAGTACGGCGCCCTCCGCATGCGCGCTCTTAGGGGGGCGGCGTATGATGATGAGCTCGGGCTCGCTGCCGACGGAGAGAGCAGAGAGTTCGCAGGAAGACGAGATGGAGGTGCTGGCTGCACTGGACTCAGCGCTATAATAGAGTGATTTCGGGTCGGCTGTCTTTAACACCGTCTAGAGATTTCGCGCAGGCATTCAGTACCTGAACAATGGGCCCGAAAAGCCCCTAAGGGTGAAGTCTGCTGTGAGTTCGGAGGAGCCGCGCACCCAGCGCCCCGTTGTGGCCGTGCGATCGGATTTCGGCGTCAACACCCCACACGACGTCGACCTTTACGGCTCTCATTATGCCGCGTGCGGCGAACCATCGACATAGATCGAATGGATGTGATCTGAGGCTGCGGGCAGACGCCGGCGCCCCCCACCTCAGAGCCCACCAAAATGCATCCAACCCGCCGAGCATTTGCGCCTCCAAGCAAGCGCGGGCCCTTTCTTGTGGCTGCTGTAGGTTAGACGAGGTCGCCATGGCCATGGCCCGTGTGATGCCCGTTGGTCGGGTTGGTCGGACGCACTGCTTCGCATTGCCACAGCCACGCAAAGATAAGGGCGCTCGTCGGGATCGCGAAGAGGAAGGCGAGCGCCTTCGAGGTGAGCAGCAGCAGGAGCACGTCGCCGAGGTCCACAATGTTGAGCACCTGCGCAAACACGAAGAGCAGGATCGCGGCCGTCGCCGCGTACACGACGGGCCACCACGAGAGGTGGCACACGTAACACAAGATTTGGCCGCGGCCGCAGAGCGTCTGGCACGGCCGCGGCCCGTCGGGCGCGTCTTTGGCGCAGTGGCAGACGCCCATCGAGGCGCCGGGTACGTCCCACAAGAGCTGCAGCAGCACTGACAGAGTCGTGGGGAAGTCGCGCAGAAGTGCGACCACGGGCTCGCCGAGCACAGCCTTGAGCTGCTCGGCATCTCGAGCTTCGGCACCGGCACCGCCAAGCGACTGGGCTAGGCAGGCCACGAAGAGGGCGAACCCGAACGTATTGAGTAGCAGCAGTTGCCGTCGCTTGAGGGGATACGGATGCTCAGGGTGCGCCACAAACGCAAAGAGCAGCACGTGGTTATTGCGCAGGTAGAAGATAAAGTCGCTGAGCAGGTCGGGAGGCCGCGATCGCACGTGGCCTGTTCGAAATTGCTCCTTCCTCAAGGCCCTTTTCGCTGCCCGCAAGTAATCGTCCTGGCCCCCACTCACACCGCTCGACGGCAGCAGCGTCGTCATGCTCTGATTCCTGTCTTCGCCACGTAGTGACACGCTCAATCTGGCAGTGGGTCCCGTCCGTCCGAAATGATCCTGGCGCGGGAGGTGATCCAGGTCCTCACGCGGCGAGCCCCCATCTTGGCTGCCGTTGCTGCGCCACGTCACCGGTGGTGATCCGAGCTCGTGATTGTCTCGTGGTGACATGTTGTCTCGTGGTGACATGCTGGGTGACGACATGTTGGCACTCTCATCGGCGAGGGTACTGCGCTTCTTCTCGGCCGCTGCGATTCTGGCCTCGTCGACGAGGAGCTGCTGCTGCGATGGATTGTTGCCCATTCGCAAAACTTGCCCTGCCTGCTGCTGCTCAACACAACGCGCACACGCTCCGGACCCCCAAGCACGAGGGCCTCTATCGCTATGGACGGAGGTGTGGCCGACACAGCCCGTGCTACCACAACCGTATTAACACAGGCCGTTAATCGGCAGAGCGAGGGGGAAGAGAGAACCCCGGGCTAGCATCTGCGCCAGCCTGGTGTCCTTCTTCCCCCGACTGTATACTTGCCCTGCCTGCGTTAGTCATGTCTGACAATGTCAAGTCAAGTCAAGTCAAGTCGATTCAAGACTGTGAATGAAACTTGTTGAGGGCAAGATCTCAGTATCGAAAGTCCCTGCACACTGTGAACAGGTCGAGGCTCCCGACTTTTACTCAAGCGAATAGCCTTTTTTAAATGAAAAATGCACACCTTTTAATTAATGCAGAACGTACGGTATGAAAACAGCCGAGCCAGCCTCAATCACGGCGGGCTCGCTTGACGGTCTTGCCGGCGGTCCTAGGCGCCGCGCGCCCACGCCGCTCGCTTCGCGCGAGAGGAGCGGCAAACGCGCTCCGCCGTGCGCCGCACTGGCAAACGTCCTGGAGCGGTCCGTTACTGATCTCGCCGCAGAGGGCGCACGACCAGCGGGCGGAGCCCACGCGGCATGCGCGGCACGTGCACGTGAAGAAGAACGCTTCGAGGAGCCTCGACTGCCGCGCAGGGGCGGGCATGCGCGGGTCGACGTACGAGATACACATCTCGTCGCCAGCGCGGACGTCACGGACGGCACGGACGACGATACAGCCATCCGCGTCCAGCGCCCACTCCGCATTCGGTTCGCAGTCATGGTTGAACATCGCGACCGAGGCCGAGACGCCCACGCCCACTTCGGCCGGCACGCCCAAGGTAGCGCCCGCTTCGGCCTGAACGACCCCAGCGCTGTCTTGGGCGCTCCCGCCAGAGAGGTCTGCGTAGAGCGTGAGAGAATTCGAACATGCGCGACCCATAAGGTCGGCGGCGACGTCGAGTGAGACGCGCATATGGGCGGGCAGGAAATAACGGGCTTGCTTGGCCATCTCGCCCAGCGCGCTCCACAGCAACGGCGGCACGGAGCTGCCCGCACAAGACTGCAGCTCGTCTTGTGCCGTCGGCGCGTCCTCGGGTGGTTCGCACAGGGCCCAAATGTCCTCAAGCTCGTCCGCAGCCACGTTGCCGCTTCCCCACCAGATACCATCGGCTGTAACGTACTGCTCATGTGGGCCCGCGCACTCTGCACGCCAGCGAGCACAGAGCATGCGGATGAGCAACCGTAACGAGCGTGTCGAGCGCGGCCTGTCAGACGAGCGAAAGAGCGCCGCGAGAGACGAGCACTCGTCTGAATGTATAAGCCGTGCGTGCGCCGAGCTACCACAGCGTTGGCAAAGGACGGCGCATCCGCACTTGGCACAAGGCACTGCCCGACGAGCCGCCGAAAGGCAAACGCAGCACCGGCTCAGCAACGCATCGTCGTTCGGCACGACCGCGAACGGCAGCGCTCGTACGAGTGTCGTGCCCGCCGCGGTGGGTGCGGTTGCTACGACGCCTCGGCCGCGCCGCGGAAATTCGCGGATCGCTATGGCAGCAATAGCGGGATCGGCAGATGCGTCGTCGACTTCTGCCATCCCCGAGGCCCAATCGCTGTCGTCGTGGCCGCGTCCCCGCGCCCCCGTCTCGATGACGATGTGGGCCGACGCGGCCTTCTATTAACGCGCGTTCAGTGTTAATACACACAACACGTAAACAACGGAGCCGTGAAGAGAATACAGTACAATGAAATACCGGCCAGCCGTGAGACACATGCAGACAGAGAGCCGAGAGAAAACCTGATAAAAGAGAAAGCGGCAGGCCCCAGTATGAACTCGGGAGGGAGCGCGCCCGCCGACATGGGCGGTGAACCCCCAGATGGGCGCGCCAGGGGGCAGCCAGGAGAAGTATACTAGCCGCCCCCTGAAGAGACGTTGGCTCCGTCCGTCCTCGCGCATCTCAACGACCCGGCATAGAGCCGGATTCGAGAGAGGGACCCACTCGAGCTCTCCCCTCCAAGGGGCAATCACCCGAGGAGCTCTGCATGTGCCCCAAAGAACACGAACAGAAGACTACCACAGAGCCAGGAAGAAAAGAAAAAAGGAAAAAGAAAATGAGCGCTCGTCACGCAGAGCCTCGATGTCTCGGTCCAAAACCACGCCTCTGCGGGTGGAAAAAAAGTGGACCGGGACGTATGTGCAGGTCGTGGGGCCCCAAAAACCTTCGGCGGCGAAGCGAGATCAGAAAGGGATCGCTTGCCTTGACGGCCCAAGTGCGATCAGGGCGGGATCACTCGGAACGTGAGCACGTTGATCACCGGAATGGAGTACGTTCACGCTTTCGACTGTGAATTGTTACATGTAATTTCTGTTCTTCGATTTTCAATCTCCCCCTGGGAAAACGACTTCATTCAGTCGCCCAGCAGGTCAAGCAGGTCGTCATCGCCGTCACCCGTTGCTGCACCTGTGCTGGTAGCAGCAGCCTCGCCCTCTGCTGGCGGAGGCGGCGCCGGCCCACCGACCTCTTCGTCATCGTCGAGGGCGCCGAGGGCGGCTGCATCGGCCGCTGCACAGGGTTTGCATAGGTAGGTAATCTGCTCGACGGTCGCCTGGCTGTGCCCAGTGCATTCCCCATGGCACCAGCGCTCACACTCGGAGCACTGTGCCCACCACTCAGGCTCATGATCGCTACCGCAAAAGCAGGCGGTGAACTCCTCCTCAGCTGCCGCGGCCGTTGCTGCCTTTCCGTCTGTCGCTGGCCTTGACCAAGCTTTCGACGAGGCCTCTGCCTGCACCTTCGAGCCCTGAGAGGCGTCGCTGCCATCCACTGCCCGGGTCACTTGCTGCGCTGCCTGACGCTTCGCGGCGAGGACTCGGGCCTTGAGCCTCCGCTTGCGCTCTGCCTCCTCCTCGTCGTCTTCCGAGTCGCTTTGGTATTCAAACCAGAGTGGTGGCACCCATGCGTGCTGTGCCTCATCCAATGCAGGGTCGGCGGCTGCTGCTGCTGCTCCTGACCCGCCTTCAGCGTCCGAATCTTCGTTTGGCCCCGCGCCTCGCAGTTGCCGTTCCGCACGCACACCATATTCCTCGATGACGCTGTAGTCGACGCGCCGCCGCTTCGCATTGCGCCCACTGCGCCTGCTGCCCTCGCCATGGTCCCTTGCGCCAGCGTCCTCAGCCCGTGTCTCCTCCTCCTCCTCGTCGTCGATGAAATCGTCAAATTCGTCGTTATGGGCGCGACGCTTCTTCGCACCCAATTTCCTCGAGCCGCCAGCAGCGTTGCCGCCCTTGCCGCTGCTCCTCCTCCTTCCGGCGGCTTTCTTCTTGCCTGGAGGCGGTATGCCTTCAGGGTGTTCAATCAAATCATCGTCGGAGCCGAGATCGTCGTCCGCAAAACCCGCTCTCGCACTGATGGCAAACGATACGTCCTCCTCGTCGTCGTCCTCTTCCTCGCTGCTGCTGTCGTCCTCGTCCTCCTCATCGTCCTCGCGTGGAGCAGGATCCATCTGCTGAACGGTGGACGGCGCGCTTGGTTTTGGCTTGGATGGCGGTGGCCGTGTCGGCGGTCTTGCTGGATTGCGCACCACGGAGGGCGCTTGGGCCACGCGCACAGTGAAGTTGAGCTCGCCCTTGCTCAGCTTCGGAGCTTTTGTCGCCGGGGCAGGGGCGACTTGCGCTGGCGCTGGCGCTGGCGCTGTCATTGTGGTGGTAGTAGCTGTGGTGGCAGCATAGTTAGCGCCACCGGCTTGCGCCTTTGCTAGCAGCGCTTCGAAGGCAGCGCCAACGCGTTGGAAGGCCGTCTTCGCTTCTTCGAGATGGCACTTGTCCGGGTGCAGCAACTTGCACATCATGCGAAACGATTTGCGAAGCGTGGGCTCATCGGCATTTCGAGGAACGCCGAGGATCTCGTGCGGCTGCTCGAGTGGGCGCATGGCACGGCCAACCGCCTCTCGCTGCGCCTCTGACATGGACAAAAACTTGTTGACGAAGTCGACGACCGCGGCGGCTCGCGGTCTGAATTTGGCGCAATGTTGCTGCTGTGGTGTCGAATTCTAAACATTGGCTGTGAAACACACAACTGACCCCCGAGCACGAGGGCCGCTATCGCAATGGACGGAGGCGTGGCCGACACAGCCTGCTATTACTCAGGCCGTTAATCGGCGGGGAGCGGGGAAGGAGGCGATTTTTAGGGGGAGGACGAAGGCTCAAGGCACAAAGCAGATCTCCCCAACGGAGCCCTTACTATCGCGTGTCGCGTTTGCGCGCCGCGCCCGCGCGCGTGCGAAGCGTTATGTGACGGTCCGGCCCATTTTGATGGTCGCCCACACCACACGCACGCGGTGGTGGCTGGTGCCACATCGGTCCGGTCCGGCCGGCAGACCGCGCGCGTGTGGGTTGAGGGCAATGTGTGTGTCTTGTGTCTTGAAGAGTGCACAGTTTGAACGCGCGGTGAACGCCTATGCTACGACCCGGTCTAGGGCTTCGTAGGAGTCCTCGGAGTCCTCGTCGTCAGTGTGCGCGTAGGCCGGTGGGACTAAGCGCATGTGCTCGGTCGCAAGTCGTCGAGCTCGCATGAAGTCTTTGGGGAGGATCTCCTTAGGCTGGAAGACGCCGCGGATCCGTACCGCTACGCCATTTGCTCCATCAGCAGCTTCGGGGAGCGGAGTCAGCCCATCCCGTGGGCGATGCGGTGGTGAGCGCACATCGTGCACACCAGGCTTCGGCTTGGCAGATCCGACGGTGTCCACCAGGTCACGCAACGCCCCATCGCCCAGCTGATTGTGCTGTAGGAGTAGTCGGCGCAGAAGTGGCATTTCGCCTTTGGCGATCGCTGCAACAAGTGGGGCCACAGCTGTTATACCGTTGCGGACGAGCCCAAGCTCTTCGAGCGCAGGTAGCGCCCCATCTCCCAAGGGGCCTGCGAGCGCTGCCACTCCTGCGTCGCCAAGCTGATTGCCATCAAAGCTGAGGAGGGTGAGCGCAGACAGTCGTTGGCCGCCGGTGATAGCTTCGGCGAATGCGCGCGCACCAACTGCGCCGATGCGGTTTTCGCTCAATCGCATCACGCGCAGCGATGAGAGCGCACCGCTCTTCACAGCCGCGCCGAGCGACTGCATCGCTGGGTCGCCAAGCTTGTTGAGTGAGAGGTTGAGTTCGCGCAGCTGTGGCATTGAGGCGCCGGCCAGCGCGCCTGCGACACTGCTCGCACCCTCGTCGCCAAGACTCTTCTTGCTCAGATTGAGCGCTCTCCCACGAAGGTCTATGTTGCAGCCACCGTGTAGGACCACACGTGACACCGCCCCGCTACGGCAGGCACGGCACGCTATGGTAGTGAACGCAAAGGCAAGCTGCACAGAGCTTGTGGCGTTGATAAGGCCACGAATGTCCAAGATGTTGCGTGAGGCGACGGCCGTACGCAACCAACGCGCATCCAGTCGGTCGAATGCGCCTACCCGAAGCTCCTGTAGATGCTCGAGCTTCAAGATCGCATCGGCAGCTACCCTCAGGCGAGTGACTGGCTCGTGCGCAAGCAGCTGGCCCCAGCGCAGCCCTCGCAGCCATGGTGATAAAGCAGAGCGAAGGCGCTTCTTGCAGCACGCGAGGGCTAGTGCTGAAACGAGATCGCCGTACCCAGCTGCAAAACAAAGTGATTTGTCGAATTCAACAGCCAGCCAGCACTTGCCCATCTGTGGCTCATAGTACTTACCCATCTTTGGCTCATCGGCTAGGCTGGCTGTGGCTGGTGGCACTGCTGCAGTTGCAGGCGCAGCCCAAGGAAGTGCAGTCAGCCACGCGGAAGTGCCATCAGTTGGTGGCTGCTCGACATTGCTCTCAGATGATGGGACTTCCGCAGTTGCAGGCGCCGCCCAAGAATCGACTGCGGTTGCCCAGAAGCCAAAGAACCCTTTACTCTCGAAGGGTGCTGCTGCCACAGGCGCATCGACTGTCTCTGCGTGGTTGGGTATGCCCAACGGAGCAGCCCGTCGTTCGCCCTCGAATTCTGACGGGGCCGCCGCAGGAGCTGACGCTGCAGCTGGCTCGCTCGACGCGCCGACCCAAGCCGACGGGACGTGGATGTCATCCAAGACGGCTGAGAAGACCGCCCTAGGATTTGTAATCCACCAAAAGACCATGCTAGCAGTCGAGACGAAAGTGCTTTGGTTCACCTTGGGCTTGCCACCGTGAGCACCTGCCTCTTTCTGCTGCCTCCCAAGGGTCAGAGCTGTGGCTGGTGACGACGACCGAGTAGCCTCTTCGATGTGGGCGCTGATGATCTGCAAAGCCTTAGAGGACGGCAGGGGACGGAGCGTGTTTGGAGGTGTCGTTCGTTGAGCTGGCTGAGTCACGTTCTCCGAAGACTGGTCTGTCAACTGTCGGCGAGATGCTGTTGGCTTTGAATATGCTCCCTGAAGCACGCCTTGCTGGACAGCAAGTGATTCCGAAAATCGCACGGTATGCGCTCTTGACGGTGCTGGCAGTGGAGCCGGTTCTGGTAGGTGCATCGCAGATGTTGGGGCAGGAGTGTCGGGAGCAGGAGTATCGACTGCAGGTGACACAGCTGTTGACTGAGCGAGAGTGCGCACCTCCTCCTCCTCCACCTCCATCTGATAGCGCTCGAGCGACTCGAGCTCGGCTATTTTGAGCAGGTGGCCGCCATTCATCTTCCGCAGCAGCTCGTCAAGATCGGGCGTCTCCGTTGCATACGGAACTGAGAGGCCCTTGGCCAATCCCGCCTGCTTGTTTAGCTGTGGTGGAGTCACGGTTTTCCACGATTCGACAGGTTGATCTGACTGGAACGAGGTGGAGTCTGATCGTGTGTGCATAGTGTGCTGGTCTTTAAGCCATCGTTTTATAGAGTCTTCGAGAGCGTAGCACAGCATGCCCTGGACTGTGCGTCCGCACTACGGCCACTCAGTTTGGACGAGCGCATTGGTGCCGAGCTATGCCAACACGAGCGGATGCGACCGGGATGCGGGCTTACCAAAGGCCAAATTGATAGAGTTTTTCCTGCAATGTCAGTCCGTCAGTTTCGTCGCGGTCCCCCCCTCACCACGCTTCTCCTTTTCTAGGAAAAGGTGGAAGTCGACCCCCACGGGATGTGGTCAACTGCGAGTTTGTCACTGAGCGTCTGCGGGTGCCGCGGGCTCGAACTAAAATCTAACGTAAAATCAGAACAACAAGACCAATTGCCGAAGACCGACCGAAGTGCGAAGAACCCGTACCCGAACCACTCTTCTTCTCGCCTCTTCTTCGAAGAACCCGTACCCGTAACTACCGAACATCAAGTACATGACCCCCCAGCAGGGCGCCAAGGCCTTGCGCCAAGGCAGGGCTGACCCCGCCTGCCCGCCGTCGCTGCGAGCCGGCGCGCCGGCCGCCGGGACGATACAATTCTCGAGTCGTCTGGGATCGGCATGTCGTGGCTGCCTTAGATTTCCTTAGATCGGAAGGGGGCGACTTAAGTCTGGGCCTACTTGAGTCGGTGGACGGTGCACTGGTCGACTTGACGACGGCGGCGGGCGGGGGCGGCGCCGCGGGCCCGGGCGTGCGTCGGGGCACGGCGCTCCGGGCGGGGCGGCGGCGACCGGCGAGAGAAAGGAGCGAGATCAGACTCAGGCACCTCAGCAGAGACGCGCTTCCGCTTGCATTGTTGACGCGTCGTGAGGAGCTGGTCGTGTTTGAAGAAGTTGCGACCTCGCGGGAGCTCACGCCGCACGGGCCCCCCTCGCCCCCTGTCACTTCGACTCGACCGGACTACCTCCGTATCTACCGTTCTGCGCGGTCTGAGCACACGCCCTTTCGACTGCCCTTGCTCGCTTGCCCTCGCGCTGTGGACCGGTCCCGGTCCGACAGACCCCACAGCGCGCGGGTGAGGTTGGTCAGTCTGCATCTCTCTCTCTCTCTCTCTCTCTCTCAGACTCTCCTCTTCTCTCAGACTCTCTTTTTTCCCCGGCTAAGTCGTGTGCAGTTGCTGTCGTTGCCTCAGGACCAGGACGATCCCGAGCAGCACGCAGAGCAGCAAGATGAGCAGCGAATCGCTCTCGAGGCCTGCTGTCGCCGTGCGCAGCTGTTCCAAAGAGGCGCCACCCAGGAAGGAGCCAAAGTACTCATACGGGTCGCCCAGCTTACCGCCGGTGCGCTCCTCCCACCACCGCAGTACATACAGCTCAAGCATCGCGAGCTGCACGGGCGCCCACGCCTCCGCGGCCGTCTCCATCGCCACGTCATAGTGCCGTTTGGCGAGGTGATAGTCGCGCGTCAGCCCGAGGCCGTGTGCATACATGTACGCGAGGTTGAACATCCCGTGTGCGCTGCGCGCCTCGCTCGCAGCACGGTAGTGGCTCACCGCCGCCTCGAGGTCACGCTCGGTGCCGTAGCCGTAGAACTTGTAATCCCCGAGCTTCAGCTCAGCCTCGATGTTGCCCTGCTGCGCAGCTAGCCGATACATGTGCAGAGCACGCGCCGCGATCTCCTCCCCCACCATCCCGTGGAGTGGCGTGTGTGGCGTGTGCATGTAGTGCTGGTCGAGGAGGAAGGCGACATTGGCCTGCGCGAGCTCGAAGCCGCCCTCCGCGAGCGTGGCGTACAGCTGTAGCGGCAGCTCGGCGTCGCTCGTCTGGAGCGCCGCGTGCGCCTCCTCCAACTGCGCACCCCACGGCCCCCGCTCGGCCACGGCCTTCAGGAACTGGACGCTGACTGGGCACGAGCGCGGCGCACCGAGCCCGTTGAGGTGCATCTGCGCCAAATTATAGAGGGCGAGCGTGTGCCCCTGGTGCGCCGCGAGCGTGAAGTAGTGCAGCGCCTTGTCGTACGCCTTCTTGAGGCCCATGCCACCGATGTGCATGGCGCCCAGATTGAACTGCGCGTCGGCATTGCCGCGCTCTGCGGCCGCCTTGAAGTACTCGGCCGCCTTTTTATAGTTGCGATCGACGCCGTAGCCATGCATGAACATGTAGCCCAGCCCATTCTGCGAGGCAGGGTGGTCCTTGGCGGCGCCCTTGCGAAAGTATTCAAGGGCCGTCACGTTGTTCTGCTCCACCCCGAGGCCGTTAGCGTACATATGGCCGAGCTGCGCAAAGGCGGAGGGCTCGCCTGCGCCCGCGGCCTTGCTGTAGTACCCAAAGGCTTTCGCAACGTCCGCAGGCAACCCGCGCGCGCCGTGGAAGTGAAGATGTCCTAGTGTGAGCTGGGCATCCACGGAGCCCTTCAGAGCGCTGTGCTCATAGTACTGCAGCACGTCGTCGTCGGCGCTTCTCTTGGCCACTCCTTTAGGATTGTCAACGGTCAGCCGCACCTGCGCAAGCGGCAGCAGCGGGCACGGCCGGGCGCGCGGTCGAAAGAGGGCGGATGAGGGGGGGGGAACGATCGCAGCGGCGCCGACAGACACGAGGGGCAGGCAGGGGCTAGCGAGGGAGCGCGTGGGGGGTGGCGGCCGCCAGGCGGATCGCAGCATCAGGACTCGAAGGCAGTCGCGGCGGCGATGTGCACTCGAAGGACGATGTGCCGACGCACCTTCTCGATCGTCCCTCCTGACTGGTGGCGCTGCGCGTTCGCGACCACCTTCTCCGCCACCGGCGTATAGTACAGCAGGCTCTTGTGGCACGCCTTGGTGGCCGCCACCCCGAGGAGGTGGCGGTACCCCATGGCGAGTTGCGCGTGGATGTCGCCACCCTCGGCCGCAAAGTACATGTACGTCGCGGCGAGCGGCGCGTCGCGCGGCGCACCGAAGCCCGTCGAGTGCAGCACGCCGAGGATCGACTGCGACTCGGTGTCGCCCAGCTCCGCTGCGTGTTCGTAGTGCCTCACTGCCACGGCAGCGTCGGCCGTGACGCCCTCGCCGCGCAGGTGCATGTGCCCCAGCTCACGCATCGCGGCAGCGCTCGTGTCTGACGGCACCGCATGATTGCCAACGGCGCCGGCGAGTGCCTCGAGCACTGGCAGTGCCTTCCACGGCTGCTTGCGAGAGCCCGCCACGCCACTGCGCAGCTTCAGGGCCTCCTCTAAGAGAGCGCTCGCGTTGGCAACGTTCACGTCCGACATGAGCTGCTGCAATCGTTCCCACGCAGCCTCGGCCGAGGGTGGTGCATCGGCGTCACCCTGGGGCTGCGGAGACGCCGACGCACCCTCCGCTGAGGCCGCGACCACGGATGCTGCTAGCACAGCTTCGGCGGCGGGTCCTGGGTCGACCGTCTCTGTGCTACTGCTATCAACACTGCTGCTGCCGCTGCTGCCGCTGCTGCCGCTGCTGCCGCTGCTGCCGCTGCTGCCGCTGCTGCCGCTGCTGTCGCTTCTGCCGCTACCGCTGCTGCTTCTGCACAAGGCCAAGGTGATCGCCAGCCAGAGCGCGAGGCCGCCATGCCATCGTGGCATGGATAGGGAGGAATAGCGTGAGAGTACACGTCAAGGTGATCTTCCTGAGCACTTCCTGAGGGCGGACTTCCCGACACATATTCACTGGATACAATGTAAGCACGTGTGAATGCGAACTGCCGTACGCGGTCGCCGCGGCTGTCGTTGGAGGCGTGATCTTGCAAGCCACTGGCTTGATCGCGTCCTTGTGCGCCACGACTGAGTCCGGCCGTCCAGCGAGCTCCAACGCTCACGACCAGCCCTTGGGCACAGTCCGTCTCCAGCAGCCATGTCGGAGGCGCCCAAGAAGATGAGCAAGAAGGAGAAGGAGGCTGCCGAGGCAGCCCGTTTGATGGCGGAGCGGCAGAAGGCGGCGGAGGATGCCTTCTCAAAGGCGGACGTCGACGGATCGGGCGCCGTCGATAAGGAGGAGCTCAAGAAGCTGCTCTGGGGGCTGCTGCAGCATCAAGGACATAAGTGCGACGCCACGATCATCAACGAGTTTGTCGAAAAGGAGTTTGGGATCGCCGATAAAGACGGCAGCGGCGACGTCGACTTCGACGAATTCATAGAGTACTACAACAAGTTCGTCGACCGACAGACGGGAGGCGAGCTCACCGCGGCGATCGATGACGCCAAGAAGGCGGCGGCGCTAAAGGCCGAGAAGGCGGCCATCGCCGAGGACGACGGCGTGTACGTGGCGCTGCACACGGTGCTCACGATGCTGAAACAGCCTTCGGTGGGCGAGTACAACGGGTTCACGATCCCGTTCAAAATTGGGGACAGCTCGGAGTACTCGAATCCCAAGGCCGAGCACGGCGCGACCTCGCGCGGGCTCATCCTCGACCTCTCGCGGCGCGCGCAGCGGCTCCTCACGCCGTGGGGCAGCTTCCCAATCGGCTACCGACTCGCCTTCCCGGGCTACCAGGAGAAGAAGCCGCCCGAGGAGGACGAGGGCGACAAGAAGAAGCGCGGCGCGAAGAAGACGACGCCTTTCCCGCTCATCACGCCCGCGAGCGACGGCATCGCTGAGGCCGACAAACAATCGCTCTTTTTTGAACTTGCGAAGTTGCGATTGGACGCTGAGTGCCTGCTCGTGCTGCGCAAGCTGCCCAACCGATGCCACTTCCAAGTGGTGGAGGTGCTTGGCGTGAAGCAGCCCAAGGGCGAGGTGGTCGGGATCAGCGACCCCGAGGCGATCAAGAAGCTCTCGGACCGTTGGCAGGCGCAGCGCAAGAAGAACCCGAAGGACCCGCGGCCCGAGTTGCTCGGCGTAACGCCGCAGGTTGCCTTGAAGTGCTTCGACGACCAGAGTGACCTGGTGGTGAATCGGCTGCTCGACGAGGCTGGGCGGGTGATGCCCCACGTGGCGGTGCACAAGGAGAAGCTCGACATTTTGAAGAAGAAGAAGGAGGTCGCCTCGAAGCAGGGGCCGAAGCGCTTCCCCGAAGAGGACCTTCATTTGGCCCTGAAGGCGAAGAGGAACGACCCTACAGAGGCGGCCAAGATGCTCGTCGAGATGGCGCGCTGCGAGAACAACACGCTCGACAAGCGCGGCGGCCACTCGACGCGCGCGGGCGTGCGCTACGCGCTGCAGCTGTGCAATTTCGATGAGGAGGCCGCTCTCTGGTACCTCAAGAATAGCGAGAAGGTGGTGACACCCAAGCTCGAGTACGTCTCTCAGCGGTTGGGGACAGCGAGTGGGCTGGGCTACCCGACCAAGATGGAGCTCGAGTCGCTCCTCGTGGTCAACCGCGGCGAGGATGGCAAGGTGATGGCCTACCTCAAGCGTGAGTGGAAGATCGCGATCACATTCATGTGCGAGATCCTCGCCGCAGCCGAGGTTGAGGAGATGCTCACCACCGAGCAGTGCGACACGTTCGCGTTCTCGCGCCCGGCGAACGCGGAGGATTCGATGCACGTGGAGGAGCTCTACCTGTCGGACGAGTTCGGGCGCGACAAGGACAAGCTCATACACTTCCTCACGCAAGCAGGTACCGTCATCCGACGCGCCCAGGGGACCAAGCCGTCGCGAGCAGAGACGGAGAGGCTGCTGCGAGAGATGAATTCGGAATCGGAGCGCGTGCTCGCGTTTCTGGGCTCGCTCGACACCATGTGCGACCTCGCGCCCAAGCAGGGAGGGGCGACGCGTGAGGACTGCGCGCGCCACCTCAGGAACTGTGAGTACGACGAGGCCAACGCTACCGAGCTGCTCAAGACGATCTGGAAGCTCGCTAACCCCAAGGAGCCCAAACCGCCGCCAAAGGGTTCGAAGAAGCCGCCGCAGCCGTGGTACAGCCAGGAGTGCAGTGCGCTCTCGAGCGTGTTCCCGTCGATGTCCGAGTGCGAGTGGGCGCTTCTCGGCACGCGCAAGCAGGACGCCCCCGGCAAGCCACTGATGCTCGACAAGGCCGTCGAGCTCCTCAAGAAGGTGGACTCGCTCACGGCGGAGTGCAGGGAGGGCAAGTACCCGGGCGTGGTGCGAGAGGACCTCGTGTGGACGCTCGAGCCGCTCGTGAAGCGCATCGACCTCTCGCTCAACCGCGATGCCAAGAAGCTGCTCACGGGCATCTCCGAACTTCATCAGAAAGGCAAGGAATCTGGCGTGAGCACCGGGCGTGTCGAGTTGCTCACCGCGTTCGAAAAGTTCAAGTTCGACACGGAAAAGTCGGCCAACTACCTGAATGCGATCGGCACGCTGATGAGCCGCAAGGCCGAGCTGGGCGTGGTTTCGCGGGAGGAGGTCGAGGCCGATCTCGAGAAGAACGCCCTCGACGACGTCAAGGTCATCAAGATCTTCGAGGAGATCGCGCAGCTCAAGGCCAAGAGCAGCGAGATCGGCAATGCGAGTCGCGAGGAGATCAAGGCGATGCTCTCGCTGGCGTGGGGCGTCGAAGACCGGGTCACGGTCACGCAGCGCTGCCTGAGCACCTACCGCAAGCTCATGCAGGACGATACACAGCTCATGTCTCTCTTCGGCAACGGCGTGGGAGAGCCCGAGAGGCAGTACTTGCGGGAGTCGATCTTGCGCTTCTTGGGCGACGAAGAGGCGTCGCTCGGATACCTCAAGAAGGTGTCCGAGATCTTGGGCAAGGGTGAGGCGCTCGGCTGGCCATCACGCGAGCTTGTGGTTACCACACTCGATGCGCATAACCTTGACCTTCGCAAGGCGACCGCCGCGATCCGCGAGGAGTACCATCGCGTGCGTGACCTGCAGCTCAAGGAGGAGTACGCGAAGAATAAGGCCAAGCAGGGAGCGACGGGCGGCACGGCGGCCGAGTGAGATCGCTCGGTGTCAGGGCGGCGTGACCGCCCCCGGCGCGACCGGCTATCTCGGTGGTCACCTCATGTATAATTTAGAAAGCGGTCGAGGGTCACCGAGCGAAAGATAAGCTTGAGACGGCACACGCTGCACACGCCGCACACACACCAGTCGAGTGACAAACACTCGACTCGAGGACTCCTGCAACGCTTAGCGGCCGCCGTCGCTGTTTTTTTTACTATTTCCAACTCCGCCCGGACGGAACGGGTCTCTGCCGCAAACTCCGCAGCCGCAATGCAGGCGCTCGAAATCCGCTGATGTCTCACTCGTCGAAGCCTCCAGCGTGGAATCGCGCGAGGGCTGCCGCGCACGCGTCTTCAAAGCGGCGACGTAGACGATCCATCGCTGCCATGTCGGGATCGAAAGCGTGGGCGAGGGGCGCCTGCGCGAGCTGCGCGATCTCCTCAACGCTCAGATGGCACGCCATGGCGGCAAGTGCGAGCTCCCGCGACGAGGTCGTGTCGAAGACGGTCGAGTCGTCGGTTGAGATCGAGACGGGGTAACCCTCTGCTAGCCACGTGGTCAGCGTGGGGTGCGACTCGAGCTCATTCAGTTGCAACGTCTTGAGGTTGGAGGTAGGGCACAGCTCAATCGGGATCGGACGCTCACGGAGGCGCTTCAGGTCGTGCGTAGAGAGGAGAAGCGCGTGGCCGAGCCGCTCCGGCCTGAAGTCGATCACCGCGGCCGTGTCCTCTGGAGCGTTCACCTCACCCACGTGCACAGCCACCCGTAGGCCCGCGAGCCGTGCCGCCTCAAAAGCCTCCCGAAAGTGCTCAAAACTGCTCCGGGTCGGGTTGCCCGAGAAATCGACGCCCACGATGCAACCGAGCTCGGCACGCAGCCGTGTGGCCAGCTGCACCGTCACCATGGCTTTCGCCGTGTCGCCCGATCGGTCCACCGACAGCAGCAGCCGCACCGTCATCGGCCAGCTGATCCCCTGCGCGACTTGTTCGGCTTCGAAGCTGGCCACCTCAGCCAGAAGCGCGCGCACGTATCCCTCGACGTCCGCGTCTGCCAACGTTCGCGGGGTCGTACGCAGCTCCAGGTACTTGACGCCGTCCGCCGCAAAGTCCGACAGCACCTCGCGGGTGATGCGGCGCACAGCGGCCAGCGTCGTCACAGTCTTGTGAATGGCGCCAAAGATGGCGAAGCACGCATCGAGGGAGCGGTCATTCTGCCCAACCTCGCTGGTATTCCGGAGCTCAGCCTTGTCGACCCCTGGGGGAGCGAGCTCTCTGACGGTGTCCAGTCGAGCACAGCCGTGCAGATGAGCATGCAGCTCCGCTTTGGGCAGTGCAGCACAGAAGCGATGGATGGCACCCATAGATACTCGTCTGGCCCCCATCCATAAAAATCTGTTTCTCGTCTGCCTCGCGCGGTGTTGACGTACGGCCTCAGCGACCGCGCACATGATCCCCACGCCGAGGAGCGTCAGCCAAGCACGGCTTGTCACTCCCAACATTCAGGCGCGGCACGCTGCAGGCACTGTGTGAAATGACAACGATGAAACGTTTCGAATATGGCTGGGGAATGGGGGTTCCCTCGAGCTAGTGGAAACTGCATCCGTGGTCGCCTGTCCAGTACAGTACCGGTACTGTTTGGATGGTTGTGAGGTTCGTCTGTGTGGTCCGTGTGCCTTTGTGCGCCCGCGTGTCCCGTGTGTCCCGTGTGTTAGAAGTCACACAGACACACATTCACACGGGTGTCCCGGCTCCCCCCGGTGTCTTTTTACCGGTACTGTACGCCTCGCCTCTCCACAGAGGAAAAAGGGGATTCACAGCCAATGTTTTTAGAATTCGACACCCAAGACACCGGACCGGCGTACATACGGATGCGGTTATGCGGTTAACACAGCTCGGACCCCTGGACCCCCTATTATCACAGCCATACTCACGGCAAATTCCAGCCATGTTCCGGTCCACAAGATGAGCCTCTCGGGCAAGACGATCGTCGCTAGATCGCCGGCCGAGGAGCAGGAAGAGGCGCCCGCGGCGAAGAAGGCCACACGTGATGACGAGCCGATCCGCGTGCGAGCGCGAGACGGAGAGGAGGTCACGATGTCGCGCGAGGTGGCTCGACTCGCGGGTCATTTGAAGGATCTCATGGACGATGCCAGCGCCGAGGACGGCGTGTATCCGGTGCCCATTGTCACAGCCTCGACGCTTCGCGCGCTGGTTCGCATGTCGGAGATCGCGCGTAGCGACCCTGGTGTGCATCGAATGGAGCCATGCCAAAACAAGTCGTTTGAGGAGCTCCGGAGCGAGGCCGAGGGTTACGCCAGCAATCCATTGTTGCCGAGCTCTGACGAGTATTCGCTGTTGCAGCTCATCATGGAACACGTCGAGGGCGCCCTGTTTCTGGATGCCCCTATGCTGCTCAAGCACAATCAGTCTGTCATCGCTTCCCGGGTCAACGGCATGAATGCTGACGAGCTCCGTGCGCTGCTAGGCGCGGGAAGCGACTTTGACGGCACCGAGCTCGAGGCGGCACTCGCCGAGTCGGCGTTTCTTCCAGAAGGCTACGAGGCGCCGCAGCAGCTCGGCGCGGCCAGCTCCACGGCACCACTCGCACCTCTGCGGCAGCCCTCGCTCTCGGGGGTGCCAGCCACTACGGATGCCTGGGAGGCTGCTCTGGGAATGGTGGACGTGGCCACGCTGTGCGAGCTCAAGGGCGTGAATCGTTCTTGGCGTGCGCTGTCACGGCGTGTCCTCTGCTCGCGCCTGTGCCGCGGCCGCGGGCAGCCGGCACCCACAAATCTGGAAGAGATCACCGACCTGGACGTTGAGCTGCTCATCGAGGCCGGCCGTCCCGGGGACACGGCCCTTGCGGGGCAGATGCTGCCAGGGCTGGCGCGCCTCCATGGCTACGGCTTTGTGGTGGACGTGGCGAACGTACGGGCCGCGAATCTGGGCGTCCAGAAAGCAAATTCTTTTGGTGGCGGCTTTGCTGACGCTCCGCCGCCGCCGCCTTCGTTGCTTCGTGGTACTGCTAAGGCTGCTCTGGACAGCTGCATCTCAGGCGAGGGAGAGGCACCGTTGAAGCTGACGATCGCAGCCGTCGCCTGTGCGGGCTCAGGTGTGGTATGCGGCATTCCGGTGCAGCACATGCGGGAGGACACCATGACGGAGTTGGACTTGCGCAATAAGGGGCTCCAAGGGCCTGCGGCCATGCTCATTTCCTCTCTCATTCCTGCCACGGGCGGGCTGACCAAAATATCACTCGCCGAAAACAAGTTGGGGGAGGAGGGCACCAAGGCCATCTGCGAGGCACTAGAACAGAACAAGACGCTCAAGGAGCTTGACATCAGTGGCAGCTTTCATGGTAAAAGCGACAACATCGGAGGGGCAGCAGGAGTCAAGCACGTGGCCAAGATGCTTGGCGTCAATGGCGGGCTGACGAGCATCAACCTGTCCAAAAATCATCTCACCAACTACGGCACGGACATGACGGGCGTCAAGGAGCTCGCCGCCGCTCTTGGCGTCAACGGCGGGCTGACGAGCATCGACCTCTCCAACAACCGGCTCTGTGGCGTCTGGACTGACTACAGCGGCCAACATGGCACCTACACTGCAGAGGGCATCACTGCAATCGCCGACGCCATGCGCGTTAATGGCGCACTGACGAGCATCTCCCTCGCAAACAACATGATCTCTGGCATTGGAGGACAGTACTCAGATGGAAGTGGAGAACTAAGAGGTGCCTTCAGCATCGAAGGCATTGCGGCCCTCGCAGATGCTCTCTCAAAGAGCATGACGCTTCGGTCAGTGGACTTATCCAACAACTCTCTAGCTGGAGTAAACCGTTCAGGTCATGGAACCTTTCGTCCCGAAGGCATCAATTTGATCGCCGATGCCATCCGCGTTAATGGCGCGCTGACGATGGCCAACTTTCTGGGCAATCAGCTTGATGCGGAATCCGCCAAGATGCTCGCTGAGGTCGCGAAGCAGAAGGGGATCTCGCTCTGCGGCATCCAGCGCGACCAGACCATCGCTGACTTCCGCTACAAGAGACTCGAGCCGCCCGATGCGATCCTGCTGGCGTCGGACCTGTCACAGGCTGTTGTCACAGGCGGGTTGACAAGCATCAACCTGTCCGGAAATCGCCTCACCAACTACGGCACGGACATGACGGGCATCAAGGAGCTTGCCGCCGCTCTTGGCGTCAACGGCGGGCTGACGAAAATTGAGTAAGTTGGCCCCAGTTTCGAACTCCCCTGTGCATACCCTGTGCATACCTGCTATCCAGCTACCCGGCTAACGCTTCGCAAAGCGATTGATCATCCATCTACCCTTGTGCCGCGCAGTCTTCGTCACAACGATCTCGAAGAGGAAGGGGAGGCCTCGATTCGTAACGCAGTGCAAGGAAAGGCCGGCTTCCAATTGGAATTGCAACTGTGAGATGTGTGTGCCATTGCATTAAGCTTGAAGCGGCACTCGCACGGAGCGAACTAGAAGTGTCGGTAGCGAGCACAGTAACGATGCTTGAAGTCGGGGATCACCGTGTCAGGTCGGGTCCTACTATAAAATTTAACGCGAAATCCGAAACAATCGAATCAACATGACGAACCGCGTCGAAGCCGGTCGGACGACGCCCGCAATCCGCGTCGAATTACAACCAATGGCTGGTGAATTCAACGACTCTTGAAGCACCGCGCGGAATGCCTGAATTGGCGTCTCTACGAACCTGCCCGGACATGCCCTGATCCAGTTCTCAAGACGTGATTGCAGACGAGAGGACAGACCTGAGGACAGACCATATGGCGCTCAGGAGACACCCTCGCTGGGTGCGCGCCTATCGGCTATAGGCACCAGCAAAAACATCAGCGAGTCGCCAAAGAGCCAGAATGATGCTGAATACGCGTAGCGCGTTGAGAAGCCATTCGCGAGAGTGGTTCCGACCGCCTGCATGTCCGAGAGCTCCGAGAGTGGCATGCCTTGGAGAAAGGCTGAAGCAGCGGTGAGAAAGAGCGCGGCCAGCACTGGCAGCAAGGAGCATTGGTTGACGAGCGACTTGAGTACGGAATCGAGCAGCGGGATAGGTGAGAACTCGGTATGACTCAAGAGCCCGAGCCATACGTGCGCCTCGCACGCAGCCGAACACCTCGCCTGACAGAGGGAGCCGAACGAGAGGCGAACTGCGCCAGTTCTGGGCGACAGTGTGAGGCTCACTCCGGAGTATCTGACCTCTCTGACACACGCTCTAACGCCGCGGAGGTGGCGTTGGCTTGATGGTGGCCCCACTTGCGGACGCTCCACTGGCCGCATCGACATGGCGTGCCCCCCATGGGGCCATCGTCACAAATTCCTCGGAGGCTGTCGGATGGATCGCGACGACATTGTCAAAGTCTGCCTTTGTGGCTCCCATCTTGAGCGCTAACGCGAAGCCCTGCAGCATCTCGTCAGCAAAGACACCGATGACGTGCAGCCCGACGACGCGCTCCTCGTCACCCACGCACACGAGCTTCATCGCCATCGGCTTCTTCGCGTGCTCGTCGGACAGCGCGTAATGCATCGGCTTGAAGCGGCTCGTGTACGCGCGCACATTGCTCTCGCCATACTCCTTTCTGGCCTGCGGCTCTGTCAGCCCGACCGTCCCAATTGGTGGGTGCGAGAAGACGACGGTGGGGATGTTCTTGTACTCGATCCGCGCTTCGGCCAGCCCGCCAAACAGTCGATCGGCGAGCCGGCGCCCGGCCGCGATCGCCACCGGCGTGAGCTCGAAGCCAATGTTTGTAGTCGCCGCGTCGCCCAGGCAGTAGATGCCGTCGACGCCCGTCCACTGGAAGTCATCCACGCGCACGCGGCCGGCTTCGTCGACGGTCACGCCTGTGCAGCCGAGGTTGAGCGCCGCCGTCGCAGGATGCCGGCCGACTGCGAACATGACGCAATCGAAGCCGCTCAGCACCTCGCCTGACCCAAGTGTTGCGTCGATCGTCCCGTCCGCACTGCGCTTGAGCGCCGCCACTTCGGTGCTATTGGTTCTGAGCGCCACGCCGCTGCGGACGAGCTCGTCGTTGAGTACCTCGGTGATGAGCGGGTCGAAGCCGCGGCGCAGCACGCCGTTACCGCGGCATAGGATGGTCGTGTCACAACCGATGGCGTTCAGGATTCCCGCGAGCTCCACGCCAATGTACCCCGAACCGACGACGAGAGCCTTCTGAGGCTGCTCCTTGAGCTCAAAGAAGCCGTTGGACGAGATAGATAGGTCGGCACCCGGGATCTCTGGCATGGTCGGGGCGCCACCCACCGCGATCAGCACGTGATCTGCCGTCAGCCTCCGGCCAGCAGAAGCCACCTCGACCTCGCGCGGGCCGACGAAGCGCGCGACACCGACCACGCGCTCGACGCCGGACGAGTCGAGATTCCGCGCGTAGATGCCATTGAGCCGCTCAACGTACTTATCACGCGCCTTGACGAGTGCCGGCCAATTGAGCCGCGGTGGCGCAACATGCTCGATGCCGTAGCCCACCGACTCCTCGGCAGACTCGAGGAAGGAGGCTGCGGTGAACATGAGCTTCTTGGGCACGCAACCAACGTTCACGCACGTGCCGCCGTAGCCGGCGCCGACGCGTTCGCCGCCCTCGGCCCACTCGGGCCCGCGCTCCACGAGTACGACGCGCTTTCCATACATGGCCGCGCGCCGTGCAGAGGCCACGCCACCGCTGCCTGCGCCGATGACAAGGTAGTCGTAGTGGTCGCTACCGGTCTGCGTAGAGAGCGCGGCCGCACCCAACCTCGTTGCCGCGGCTAGCGAGGCCGAGGCAGCTGCCACGAACGAGCGGCGCAGGAGGACGTGAGGCATCCGGTCCGCGAGCGTGACGAGAGACGGCTTTCGCTTTGCGACGCTCGTGTGGATCCTCGTGTGCTTGTTTTCTCACCGCTCCCCCTCCTTTCTCATTGTGAATGGGGGCTCGCGCCGAGCGTGCGAGCGGCGCCCGCGCCGGGCCGACTCCCCGTGGGGAAAACGGGGAGGAGTTTTGATACCGTGAGCTCCCTACCTCAAGTCAAGTCAAGTCAAGTCAAGTCAAGTCAAGTCAAAAGTCAAGTCAAGTGACAAGTCAAGCTGTTCCTAGACACCGCTAGCTGTGGAACACCGTTGGGAGTCTTACTTATAAACTGCGGCCCACAATCAGATGAAGAGATGTCTGAGAGTCGTCACGTCAGTGGCATGGTCAGTGGCCATCCCAGCGATCGGCATCGACACCCTGATCGACACTGTCGACCCGTCTTTTCTTCTGACCTCGCGAGCCAATGGAGTCGGGCTCGGCTGCTGCCACCGCCACGCTCGCACTCGGCTCGGCTCGCTGCGCTCGCTGCGCCGCGGCCGCCTCCGCACTGCCTGCCCAGCCGGCCTCGGGCACCGTGAACTCGAGGCACATCATAAGCTTGTGAGGGGACACATCACGTACCACGTGCGCCGTCGCGTCGGGCAGCGTGCAGCCCATGAGGCGCTCAGCCGTGGCGATCACGTCGGCACGTGGGTCATCCGCTTTCGAGAAGCAGTAGCAATGCACTCGGGGCAGCGGCGCGGTCCATCTCGTTCGGTCAAACGCGCCCACGAACACATCGAGGAAGGTGAGCGCGGACGCTGGCAGATTCATGAGCACGTGCGAGAAGCAGCCGAAGGAGAGCGGCGCGCTCGCCGCCGCCGCTGCCGTTGCCGTTGCTGTTGCCGCCGTCACCTCGCCTTCGGCCTCTCCGGTGGGCGCCGGAGCGAGCAGCGCGAGCACGAAAGCGCGACCGTCGAGGTTGTAAGTGCGCACGCGCGCACCGACCTTGTTGATCTCCACGTTACGCACGAGGAACTGGTGCGAGGCTGGGTTGAGGTCGTTGGCGTACACGGACGCGCCGCGCAGTGCCGCGGGCACTGCAAACGGGCCGATGCCCGCGAACGCATCCGCCACCACGGCGCTCGGACCGAGCTGCTCGACGATACGTTTGTGCTCGGTCTCAAGACGCGAGTTCCAGTAGACCTCGCGGTAGTCGAGCTCGAAGCGCGCGCCATTCTCGCGCACGCTCGTGAGCAAATTGGACTCGCCCGCGAGCACCTCCATCGGGAAGACGCGGAAGCGCCACGCCTTCTCATCGCTTGCCGTGCGCTGGTCGGCGGCGGTGCCGTCGCGCGAGAGGCTCTCGACCTTGTTGACCACCGAGCGCAGCCGCGGCGAATTCTTCTCGAGGAGGACCTGGCCGATGAGCCGCTTGTACGGCAGGTGTTCGGCACGCAGATTCACGTGCGCTATGTGACCAACCTGCTCGAAGGCGCTCGGCACCTCAATGCCTGCCGGCAGCAGCAGCCGCAGCACCTGCTCCGCGGTGAGGATCTCGTAGCCGAGTCGCAGAGTGTACCGGACGGGCTGCGCGCCCTCGGCGAGCGCAAATTCACGCACTTCTACCGGCAGCTCGGCGAGCTCCAGTCCGCGCACGGCCTCGGAGAGCAGAAGCAGCCGTGTCGCACCGCTGCCCTCGGCGGCTTCGGGGTCCGCGATGATTGGCCGTACCTTTGGCCTAGTGAAGACGTAATCACCAAGGCGCTTGGTGAAGGTGTTGCACTGCCTCGCGGCGATGCGCAGCGCGACTAGCTCGAGCGACACCTCGAATTGCGATTTCCACGAGCATTCCATCGCCGTCGACGTGGTCGCGGGAGTCGACATGAAATCGACGTTCACAGACTGCGTTCACAGGTCAAGAGAGAAAAGAGAGAATCGAGATCAAGGACACCGGCCGCTGTACACAAAAACACGGTATATGTAATCCAAGGACATGAATTCCTCCTCCTTTCCAAGTTCAAGTTAATGACAATCAGCTAGGCAAATATGGCTCCCCGCCCCCGCACTCACCACCGTCTCAAAGGAAGGCTCCGGCCCAGGTTCAAGTGATTAATCAGCCATCCCGGCAAGAAGAACGAGCGCCGGTCCCTGGGAGACAATTCGTGGATGGCGCAGACGAGAATTCCACATCTCCATAAACTCAGCCATGCCTTGCAAACGTCGGCTGGGCCTGGCGCCACGCCTCCACGTCCTCGATAGGTGCCGCGCCCGTGCCGTCGTCCTCATCGAGTGCGTGCACGTGCGGGTTGCCGAAGATGTGCACGCTCAGTTTGGGCAGTGGAGAGTCCTCGCGCCCAATCTCGTCCGCGAGCTCCGCGACCTCCGCCTGCGTCACGAGCCCCACGAGCCCTGCGAGCCGCGCCTTTGCATCCCACTCAAGGTGCTCCTCGTCGATGGGCGCCCAATGATGATAGAAGGCCTCAGCGAGCGTGCGTTGCGGCTCGAGTAGCCGCGTCACCAACGCCTGGCGCGACGTGTCGAACTCGGCTGCTGTGAGGGCACGGACCACCTGTGGGAAGCCGCGCATGTAGGCGTCGACAGCCCGCTGGACGGCGGGTGGCGCATAACTCTTGGAGAGCACCTGCACCACGAGCCCGTGCACCTCATCACGCCCGACGTGCTGGTCGAACGCACTGCTCGCCACCACGTAGCCGAGCTGCTGCTTGGTGCGCAGCGCGTCGAAGAGGGGCTGCTTGAGCAGCCGGAGCAGCAGCGTGAGCTGCGCGTGCCGCGCGCTTCCCCGCAGCTGCCCCAGCTGAACGTAGTGCACCACCGCCGAGTTGTTCTCCTCCTTGGACTGGGGCGGCAGCCGCAGCCGCCAGCGCGAACCCGCGCCCAGCGTCGCGACCGGCGTGAAGACCCATTCGTCACGCGGGAGCGGCGCGGCGCCCGTGGCGTGGATGGCGCGCTCGATATCGTCTGCGAGATGCGCGGCGCGCGCCTCGTCAAGATTGCCAAAGGTGAGAGCGCGCGTGGCAAGCTTGGTGCCGACGGTCTGTTCATGAACGCGGCGCAGCTCCTCGAGGCCCATGCTCTCCAGGGTGGCGAGCGACTCCTCGACTGGCCGACGGCGCGGTCGGAGCAGCAGCCCGAGGAAGTAGTACGCGAGCTCATCGGCGCGCCGCTTCGAATGCGAGCGCAGCTGGCGCGTCTGCAGCTCGCGCTTCGCCTCGAAGAGACGGGCAGTCTCCGTGGGATCCCATCGCAGCAGCTCACGCAGCAGGGTGCTCACGAGCGCGGGCAACCTCTCGGAGAAGCCATGAGCCGACAGGGTGAGTGCGCGCGGGCCGTGGCCAAAGGACCAGCGCAGCCCTGCCAGGTATGCGGGGTACAGCGCCACCGCCAGCCGCTGCTCGAGGATTGCAAGCAGCAGGTCCATATGCACTGAGTGCAGCAGCCCGGTCGTGATGCAGAGCGAGACGACGACGTGCGCCTTAGGCTTGCCAAAACTGAGCTCCGTCTGGTGCCAGTGGACGATCCGAGACTCCTCAGCACGTTGCAGCTGGCGCGGTGGCGCCGGCACGAGTGGTGGCACGCCCGGCGACGCAGTTGACAGCGCATCTACCATGCGAAAATCGCTCGTCAGGAAGGGGTTCGGCTCAGGCAGGTGCATCAGCGGCCCAGCACTCGTGGCGCCCGTCGCGTCGGTGACCGTGAACTGTCCCTCGGACGCATGCCGGAGTGCCTCGAGAAGCTCGCTCGGCACAGCGCGCCTCTCGTACGGGATCTGATAGTATGTCTCGAGAAAGAGCTCGTCGAAGCTCGGAGTGTCCCTGGTGGGCGGACCGGCGCCCACAGGCACTCCTACGCTGACCGAGTCGCCCTCGTCCTCGTCCTCGTCCTCCTCCATCGTAGCGGCGAGCCCCGCCTTGAACGCCGTGCTCTCGCGCACGACCATGCAGTTGGCGGGCACCACGTACGTCCCGAGCGCCTCCCGCACCGCCGCCGCCGGGAAGGTCTCCCCGTCGAGCACTCGCCCTCCCGTGAGCACATGCCGGCCGCCGTACGTGTACAACCGGCGCGCCCAATCGGCCGTTTCTGAGAATGCGTCGCCACGCTCCGCATACACAAAGCCGAGGCGAGCCTCATGGCAGAGCTCACGCCACACGCGGCATGCGTCGGCCTCGTCCGCGCGCCGCAGCACGCCCACCGCCGCGTACACGAGTGCAAGGACCGACCGCAGCTGCGCCTCCCCCTCCGTTGTCAAACTCACCTTGACTAGCAGCATGTAGATGTCGGCGTCATCAATGTACGAGCCGGCGCTCACGTGCGTCGCAAGGCCGAGGCGCTGCAGGGCCGCAAAGAGCGAGCCCTCGCCCTCGTGCCCGAGCACGTAGCTCAGGTAGCGTGCTGCGGGCGAGCACGGGTGACGGTGCTGCGAGGCGCTAGGGGGCATAGGCCACATGAGACTCACACACCGACGCTCGGTGATCGGCGCGATTCGAAGCTCGAAGGGCCACAGGCCCGCGTCGGCCCACGGGTGCGCAACACCCACCTCGGCGCTCGCGGCCAGGTCGGCCGCCTCGTTGACGAGGGTCGCCGCCGCTCTCGCTGCTCTCGCCTCCTCGGGTTCTGGAGCCGCCGCCGCGCCGCCCGCGAGCACACCGCCGCCACTGTCCATCACGGTCGGCAGGATGGCGCCGCCGTCGGGCGAAAAAGCGGGCCCAAAGATCCGACGCGCGAGCGCCTCGAGCTCGTCGAGCGAGGCGGCGGACACGAGGGCAAGGCTCATGTGGTCGAGTCGGTAGAAGCGCTCGCGATAGGCCAGCAGTGCAGGCCGCACTGCCACGCCCGCGGCCGCCGCGGCCGCCGGGCCGAGGGTATCCTTGTTGCCGGTGCCAAACTTGGCCCACGTGTGCGTGCCCACGCGCTTGTCGGGCACCGTGTGCTGCACCACCATGCGCTTGCGCCGATCGTCGTTGATGCGGTTCCTCGCGTCCTCGGCCGTCACCGCGTTCAGCTCGCGTTCGGCCGCGCCCTCGTCGAGCAGCGGCTCGCCGACGAAGAATTGGGCAAAGATGTCGAGCACGTCCTCGAGGCCCGCCGCGTCCACTTCGAAGTGGTAAACCGTCTTCTCAGGCGCCGTCGACGCGTTGCACCGTCCGTTGTGCAGCGCGACCACCTTCTTGTAGTGCGACTCGGATGGATACTTTTTGGATCCCAGGAAGAGCATGTGCTCGAGGTAGTGGGCGAGGCCCACGAGCTCTATGGGAGCGGTGCGTGCGCCCGCACCCTCGACGCACATGGCGGCCGCCGCGCGCTGCTCCGCCCGTGCGTCCGAGCAGAGGAGTATCGAGATGCCGCTGTTGGGCAGCGTGATGTGCCGGTAGCGACGCTCATCCTCGACGCTGCGCTCCACGCCATCGGCGAAGACCACCTGCTGTGGCTGGCGCTGCTCGGCAGCCGCTTCTAGCAGTCGAACGCGGCGGCGGCGGTAGAGCACATAGAGCGCAGCGGCCACGCCAAGCACAGACGCGGCGGCGCGAAATTGCATTAAAAGGCGCTGCAGTGGGCGCCGACAATGGACGTCGTTGTGCTTGGAAACCTGTCGCGGCACCAGCAGCCGCGCCAAAGAGCTCAGCCTCTGCGAGCCACTGCGGTATAAACGCTCCGGTGACGTGAGTCCGGCGAGCTAGGCGGGTGAGGTGTATGCCGAACGTCGAGCACGATTTCAGGTCCATCCCCAAATCATGCGCCGCCGCCACCATCGCGGCCAGCCACCGAGCAGCGCCCGTCATGGACCGGGACAGCCGGCTGGATGAGCGTCCACCTTGGCTCGAGGAAGTCTTGTGGGACACCTCGACGCCAGGGTGGCGGGACATCAAGCCGAAATTGCCCCGCGCTGCGCGAGGTCGCGCACCTCGTGAGGCTGCATCTGGGGAGCATGAGGAAGGCGCGCTGCAGCAGGTTGCCTCGGCCGTGCTGAACGGCATGCACGCACCGCTGCCTGGCCGGCTCAAGCCCGGGCTGCCCGGGCGCACTTACGATCATACTTACGAGCAGCCCGGCGCGATGAGCCGCACCGAAGCGCCCGCAGAGGACTGGGCTGAACGGAACGCATGGGCGCTCGGCGGCTCATTCCTCGACGCTGCGGCGGGCCCATGGGCGGAGTATCGGCCGCCGCTGCCGACCTCATTTTGCGAAAATGTGTTTGTACCGCTGCCGCTCTATCGCGTCGAGATAGCGAAGCTGCTCAGGCAGAGCCGGGTGGAGAAGGGGAAGACGGAGGAGATGGACGCGGAGACACGCAAAAAAGTGGCTGCGCACCGAAGCGCTCGGCTCGAGGCCGAGCAGCGCAAGGCAGCGGCAGGCAAGGATCTCCTCTCTAGGCGGCTGATGCAGCGGAGCGTGGCGCTCGAACTTCGTGTGGCGATGCTCAAGGTCAATGCGGCGAAGAGGCAGCAGCGCAATCAGCTACAAGAGGAGCTGCGATGGCAGCGCTACGCCCACCTCGCTTCGCCTCTCACGTCGCCGCGCCAGCCACAAACGTCGCCACGCCATCACCGCGCCGCTCCCACCGCCTCGCCACGCCATCACCGCGCCGCTCCCGCCCTCGGTGGCGATGGCGGCGGGGGCGGGGGCGGGGGCGGGGGCGGAGGTGGCGGCGGCAGCATGGGAGGAAGCGCCCGCGGTGGCGCTGGCGCCGGCGCCAGCGCTGAGCAGCAGCAGCAGCAGCCCGCGCAGCCAACAGCGGCGGCGGGCGGCGCGTGCTCCGCCTGCTCCGCGGCCAGCAGCAACCCGGCCGAACCACCGAAGAAGGCGGGCCTCGGCGTGACTGGTGGGCCCGCGGCGCACTCGGAGCTCGGCGCGCAGGCGATCAACGGCCGCGCCGGCCGAGGCCGCGGCGGCGGCCGCGGCGGCGGCCGAGGCATTAGCCGCCGTCGCGAGGCAGAGGTGGCGGGCGCTGAGAACCTACACTCGGCTGACACGACAGCTGAACTGGAGAAGGGCAGTGACAGACGCGGCGGCGTCAGGCGTCTAGCCGGCCTGGACGTTGGAGCCGCGTATCCCGCGTATGGCCCCGCCAATCTCGTGTGGCATCTCACCAACATGGATGAGCCCGTCCTCGAGCCTCCTGGCCTAGGTGCATTAGACCAGGCGCGCCTGGGCAGTATCGTCGAGCCGCTGCTCTCAGGTGACCTTGGCGTGCTGGCACTCGCCCATCTTGCGAGCCTGGGGGAGACGATCGAGGCGGACCAGAGGTAGGGCGGCGCGTATTATCTGCTCTAATTATATACATGGTTCGATTAGGAGTGACATATTAGGAGACGAGATATTAGGCGAGGTAATGGTATTTGACTACGATTGGAAAATTGACTACGAGTTATGCTACTGGCTACAGCCTATCGACACCAACGACTTACACAACATCACAAAAAGATGTATGAAGGTTCCGGTTAGGCGCGGACTTCAAAACCAAGGCTTCGAAACATCGCCGTTCCAGAAAGGATAGTCATAGGCGTAGAGGTCACCTGCCGCATACGTTGTGACCTTGCGCGCAAGCTCCTGCGTGTAGTGGCTGCCCATCCTTGAACATGCGTCGGTCTCAGCGCCATGCGCTGTTGAGTTGCCATGATTGCAGCGGCGGCGTTGAGTGCTGGCCTCGTCTGGAGCATCCAAGGCAGTCTCGCATGTCCTATTTGGAGGGATGTAGAAGCAACCTTGCTTCCACTCATTGTTGCGCACACTGTCTGTCAGCCCAAGCTCGCGTATCAACGGTGCATACCATGTTGATATCTCTTCGACCTTAAAGATGCGCATGCTCGGTGCGATGCAGCGATCGTAGGTTGAACTGATGGGTGCATAGTGAAGCTTGGCGAGCTGGTTTCGGTACTGACCGGTCACAGCGGCGTTCACCCAATCCGCAAAAGTACCATTGCGAGGCGGCATCCCGGGGGGTGATAGCGTTAGCGTTGCCTTGTTGACGTACTTGTTGAGGTAGCACGAGAGTAGTCGCTCATACGGGTTTCGCACCAGGCAAAACGAGACGAGGCGTTCGGCTGGATTCGCAATGGCTTCAACAGCCAAATATGGCACGAACGTGACATTTGCGCCAGCTAAAGTACCCGTGAAGCCCCGGTAGATGTCCCTCTTGTAATGTCCGGTAAAATGCATAGCCACTAGCTGCAGCCATTCCGTCGAGCCAGCCTTCATTGGGAAGGTTGCTGCCAACCACACCTTGCTCTTCAGCTGAAAGGCAGGCGAACTCGCGCTGGCGTTGAAGTGCACAGGCACAGCCATACCGCGTGGCATGTTCGGCGGCGGCCATGGCTGCCGAGGTTGAATCCAGCTGTGCGACATGCTGCCGCTTGACCCCAACAGTTAAGCGGCCGTGAACTCAACGTGTGATGAGACTGTTGGCAGAGCTACCACAGGGGCCCAACCAGGGGGAAGGGGTATTGGGCATATGGGGTACCGTGGGGACGCATACCGGGAGCTATGCTGCTCACGTTTCAGATTCAAGGGAATCTCGAAACTGTTTGATGCGCATCCCGATTTAATTCCAACGGAAGGCACGGACTGGGTGCATACACCTCGTTGAGGAGATCCTCGAACGATGGTCGCATTCTCGTCTGGCTCTCTGATGAGAGCGGAGTGGTCCCGCCCACCCACCGCGATGTAAGCCTGGTCTAGCTTTAGCAGGGACCGGGTTGTCGCGCTCACCAGGCTGCTTGTGTACATGTGTAGCTCTGATGAACAGCAATTCAAGTCAAACACGCGACCAAGTTTACCGGGCGGAATGACGAAAAACCCGGGAGTGCGCTCGCGCGGGAGTATAGGCGAGATTTCTTGTGACTCTTTGTGATGAGGGGGCCGGCAAAGGCAGCCCCTCGGGGCTGGGGGGGTGACGGTTTTTTTTTGGTCGAATTTTTGGGTGCGATTGTTATCAGGATAAATGAATGCTACAGTCGCCGTGTTAGCCGTGCGGATCGTGTGCAGGGGTGGGGATCAAGCCGGCGGTAGCACTCTAAACATTACTCTTCAGTATAGGTGACTCAGGTGCAACTGGACTCAGGCAGACGAGAGACGTCAACGGACAACGCTAACCCCCATTCCCCCCCTTCCCCCCACCTCTCCCCCCCAAACTTGCGCTAAACTTGCGCTGAGAGACACGTCAATCAAACTCCTCATGATGCCCTGCGTGGACGACACGGCAGTCGCTGGTCGCCAACGCCTTCTACTCGACCATGCTCTGGGTGTGCGCGCACCTCGCGGCCTACGAGGACACGCTCAGCGCCTTCGGCACCAAGAAGGGCGGTTAACCGTCTCTCAGCACATGATCAAGATTCTCCTCCTTCATTGGGGGTGGATCACTGCGTCAGCTGGCAGCCGCGGCGCTCCTGGCCAACCAGCATGCCGAGAGACCCCTTCCAGGTGACGAGCTTGTGCTGCAATGGAGTGAGTGCTTCACGTGCGAATTCGAGGCCGCTGTGGGCACCCGTGCAGCAGTGGAGCTCACGGACCTATGTGCAGTGGTGCGCAAGCTACTAAACCACTTCCCGCACGAGCTGCAGCGACGAAGCACGTCAGATGCACAATATTCAAGAATGTCCCCAGACTTAAGAATCATGTTTGAGTGCACAGGGAAGAGATCTTCATGGTGCTCCTGCCGCCGAGCAGCCCCCTAGAGCTGACAATAAGTCTTTCTCGCGGTGGGCTTGCATTCATGCATTGTCTGTGCGCACTCCCGCCACATCTCCTGTAGAAGCTCCTCGTGCCCGGGCGCCGGGGTCACATACCGGGCCCAGTTCACAAGTGCAGAGCGTGCCAAGCTACCAAGCAAGCGACCAATGATGCTGTGGCTACCAGCTTCCGTCAACGCGTTTCGCAAGAGGACGATGTTCTGGAGGACGAGGAGGATGAGGACGACGAGGCACGAGGACGACGAGGCACCGCCTCTGCTGCGGTCGCCGCCTTCGCCACCACCGCCAGCGCTGCCTGTGGCGAGTACGCGCGCGCGCAGCGTGCGGAACCGCAGAACTGGTGCAACATTTGTCTTGAAGCCGAAGATGAGCATGGTGTCAGGGCATGGTGTGAGCGTGTGACGAACCTCGTCGCATTCGGCTGCTCCTGCGTGGCGCCTTGGTTTCACCATAGGTGCATGTGGAAATGGTACTTGCAGAAAACCAGGCATTCAGAGCTTGGGCAGCTTGGGCACGGCGCTGCATGGCGGAGCACGTGGCAGGACAAGGTAGTAGCGAGGTGTCCCTGTTGTAGGACACTTGTGAGAGTGTCGCGCCCGCCCCGCGCCAAAGAATGTGACCGGTCCAATAGCAAGGTGTGTGTGACCAGCAGATAACTAAGGTAAGAGCTACTCACCATGGCTACACACCCCCGAAACGACGAAACGACAAACTGCTAACTGGGTGGGGAAGCCGGCGGTGGCAATCTAAACATTACTCTTCAGTAAAGGTGACTCAGGTGCAACTGGACAGGCACGTCAACGGACAACGCTAACCCCCATCCCCCCCTTCCCCCCCTCTCCCCCCCAAACTTGCGTTGAGAGACACGTCAATCAAACTCCTCATCAAATCCTCCACACACAGAGCAGAGAGCAGTTGGATGTGTTTCTTTTTGACACCGCCACCGTCGCCGCCGCGGCTGTAGCCGCCGCTGTAGCCGCCTTGGCGACGAATGTCCTTCCCGCATCGGACCAGCCACGAGTGGAGCCGGCGTGACGCCACCACGCCATACACGGTCAGTGTGTTCAACAAGCCTCCCGTGTTGAACAGGGGTGCGATCGCTCCGCTCGGCAATGCATTCGGCCAGAAATTCTCCATCGTCCAGGGCACGATGATGTCGCAGAGTACAGCGCTTCCAGCTTTTGCGCCGCGGAGCGCAGTGACGCCGCCATCCAAAGCGGTCTTGCTGCCATCGATGGCCTTGGCGCCTCAGACTCTGGGCGTCGTGCCGACACGCACACAACGGCTTGGATTGTCCACGTTTGAGCCACTGCCGATGGTCAAGAAGACCACTCTGAAAGTGGGGCATGGCAAGCCGTGCGCTGTGGGGGACATGGTCGATGTCACGTACGTCGGCTGGCTAGCGGGCGACGACCCGTCCTCTCCGTCGGGCCGCTTTGACGAGGGCGCACACTTCCAATTCGTCCTTGGCGCTGGAGAGGTGATCCCCGGGTGGGACCTCACGTTCGTCGGCATGCTTGAGGGCGAACGAGCGCGGTTGGTCGTGCCGCCGTTGCTCGCGTATGGCGCGCGAGGGATGCCCCCCAAGGTGCCGCCGAATACGGAGCTCCACTTTGAGGTTCATATCAATACCGTTGCTCGCCCAGCCTCCGCCGCCTCCAACGCTCCCGCCCCGGCTGCAGCTCCCCCAGCTGCCGCAGCTGCCGCTGGCCTGCATCCCTTCTCCCAAGACAGGCTCCGGGAGCTGATCCCGTCGCCCCCTAAGGCTGCGCGTACAAAGCCTGCGATGCCCTCCACGCCAGCACCAGATGCGGCCGCGCCCCAATTCAATCCGCTGGGCTCGTACACGAACGGTCGTGCGCCGGTGCTCCAGCCTCGGGTGGGAATGCCAGTTCCTGGCACAGCCCCTCTCTCCCACCTGCCTCCTCCGACGGCGACCGCTTTGACAACAAGAGCCAGCTCTGCGGCCGCCGCCAAAGTGGCCGCCACCCCCGCTCACACCAAGGCCGCTGCAGCAACCCCTGGCGCGCCCGCTGCTCCTGAGCGTCACCGGCCCGCTCTCCCCGGCGTGCCTGCCGAGCGTCCAGAGCCTGAGCGCGTGCAGACGGCGAGTAAATCGGTCCGATTCGACGAGAGCGTCTTGCTGCCGCCCCCGACCGCCGAGGCCACCGATCCTCGCCGGTACTACGAGCGTGCTCTCGCCGAGATCCTGCAGCGCAAGATGAGCGAGCAGCTGGGTGTGTTCCAGCCGAGTGTGTTCCAGCCGCCGACAGCACTGCAGCAGCAGTTCCCAAACGGCGTGCCGGGCCAGGGGAACTTTATGCGCCGAGGCTTCAAGCACCTTTGAGGCCATGCTCCTCTGCTCAGCAGCAGCGCATGCCGATTGGTGCGGGGACATCTGAGATTCTGAGATGGTCACACAGGACACATGCGGTTTCATGGTCTTCTGCGAGCCTCAGAAGATCCGACCGTGGTCGCGAGGGACCGGCGAGCGGCGTACAAGCTACAACCCTGAAAGGGTGTTATATCTAGACGTCTATAGCGCGACCGTCCGAATCCAGCCGCGAGCCGGGCCGCCATGCGTATCGGTTAATTATAAGACCGCCACGACGCACGAGTCTCACTGAGTCACTGTGGCAAGGCGCCCGTAGAATTGGCATCGCAATCCGCGTCACGCTGAGAAAGCTTCAGCCCCGGCTCTTGGCCCCCATCCGTGGGAGCCGCTTGGGCGGCGGCACGGCAGCGGCACTCGAGTGCGCCATCGCAGGCACGTCACCTCTCGCGACCGCCGCGGCGGCGGCTTGGCGGTCTGAGAGGGCCTGCGCGAGCAGCACTTGTGCGGCCGCGGCCCCTCGCGAGAGTGGCGCGGGCGCGGCCGACGCAGATGAGGAGTGCGGCAATCGTTCCTCAGCCTGGTCCAAATGAGGCGCCGCGACGGTAGCGGGCACTGATGATAGCGAGGCGGTGGTTGGCAGGGCAGCCGAGGGCGGCGAGGGTCGAGGAGGCGGCGACGTCGGCGGCAGGGAGTCGAGTGGATTCGACGGGCGCGGCGAGGCGACCTGGGGAGCCACAGGCGCAGGCGGTGGCGAATGAGGAGAGTGCCCAACGCGCCACCCCCCCGACCTCGGAGATCCAATCTCCGATCGCAGCAGCGCAATGATCTCATCACGCTCGACGCACCCAGAGCAGTCGATTGATCGTCGTTTGGCCTCTGCCAGCAGCTCGCGAACGCCCAAGCTCTCGAGCGCCATGCCGGGCGCCTGCACGTCCTGCTGGCGCTCACCGCCCGCTGCCGCAACGGCCCCTGCTGCATCGGCCGACGCTGCATTGACTGATGGCGCCGTATCTTCCGACGCCTCGGCGAGCGGCGCCGTAGCGGGAATCACATGGGATGCCGCTGGCGCCGCCGCAGCCCCATCGAGCGCGTGCGCGGCAAGTGGCGCGGTCGATGAGCCGCGCTTGATAGGGCGTCCGGTCCGCTTGTCCCACAGTGCAGTAGGCGGTGTGGGTAGGAGCGCCGAACGCAGCGCCTCCGCACGTGTCTCGAGTAACTCCGCCTCAAGTGCACGCAAGAGCTCCATGGACTGACGAATCGACGGGTTGATCGTGGGTGGGCTCACGACGGCGGCTGGCGCGGCGCTCTGCTGTGCGCTGTGGCTCGAAGGCTGTGCGCGGCTCGCCGGCAGCCGGCGGCAGCCGGCGGCGAAAGTGAGTTGATCCCATTTGAGGGTGAGAACCCATCGCATAGCCACCTCGAATGTTGCCAGGCAGTAGCCTTGCTCGCCTGCCTGTTGATGGTCGGTGGCCAGTCCCTGGAGCAGCGCCATCTCGATGGGGAGGGAAGCCACCTGCGCTATCACGATCACGTACGCGACGAGGGGCACGAGCTCGTCCGCAGCGGGAGGTGGTGCCCCGAGCGCCTCGGCAGCCTGGGCGATCAGGCGACACGTGTCCACGAGGCAGGCGAGCGCGCGCGTGGGAGTGGTCGCCTGTGGCAGCTGCTGCAGTCGCCCCACGGGCTTCGCGTACGGTTGGCGTGCTGGGGCCAGGGGCGCCGATGCCAGCGCCTGCAGCGTCTGCGAGGACGACGACGACGGCTGCTGCGGCGTCACCGACGACGACAACGACGACTGCAGCAGCTGCTGCGGCGGCGGTGGCGGCGACGGCTCGCCACAAAAGGCCTTCGGTAGTCCAAGGTGCTCGGGATTGAGCTTCGCGAGGAGTCGCAGCTGCTGCTGATAGAGTGTCATCTCCGCCGCATAGGCCTCCATATGCACGCTCACCAACGGGCGACGCAAGGCTTCGTAGGCGGCCATCTCGACGGCACTCACGAGCTCGACGCCCGCCGCGCCATACGCAATCTCGGCGGCAGCGCGTGGCGCGAGCTGTGGATAGCACAAGAGCACCTCCGCCACCAACCTCTTCACGGCAAGCCTCGCCTGCACACACGATGCCACGCAGTCGTCGGCCGTCGGTTCGGCACGTGCTGTGAGACGCGCCCACCTCTCAAACTCTCCCCCGAGCCGCCCGATAGCGCGCGCGAGGGGGTGGACGGCGGAGGCTTCACCGTCCGCGTCGCCGCCCTCCGCGCTGGCATGCCGCACCCCCTCAATACGTCCTTCGAGCACACGCTCGAGATGGCGCTCTACCAGCGCCGCATCCCATGGCCGTGCCGCGAGCTGCCTGAGCCATTGCACCTCCCGAGCGAGCCAGCCGCCCGACGCGGCCGGTACGGGGAAGAGGGCGCGCCCGACGGACAGTGCGACCGCGTGTGGCCCGCGCGCCGACAGTCGAATCGGCACGCTTGATGAGCTGCCGCCGCTGCCGCCGCTGCCGCCGCCCGCGGTCGCGCTGGCCGGGAGGCGAATCGCCTGGACCAGCAGCCCCTCAACGAGGTCGTATATGCGCACGTGGCCGCGCGAGCACGTGATCAGCAACGGCCAGCCCACCACCGCGTCCAGCGGAGGCCCCGAGCCGTCAAGCGCTAGCGCTGGTCGGCTCAGGGTGCCGAGAGCACCTGTGGGTGTGCCCGGCGCCTCGCGTTGCAGGACGCTCCAATCGGCGGCCTCAAAGGTGAGAGCGACGGTGCCGCCACCCTTGCGCGGTCCGAGTACGATCGTCTCGCCCGTGCCCAGCGAAAAGGTGCGCGCATGCCCGCCTGGCCGTCCGTCGCGCGCGTGAGGCGTCTCGAGCCACTGCTGAAGCGTCCGCACGGGCATCGCGGCCACCGGCACACTCTCGCGCCGCGTGGGTCCGCCCGGCATGGGCAGGGGTGGCACAAGCATAAAGTGCACGCCGTCGCACAGCAGCACACTGTCGTCCGCTGCCCATGCAAGCGACGCCAGCCCAGATGCGATCTCGAAACCGAGCGGCAGCTGCAGCGGCACGATGGCTTGCAGCTCGCACGTCGTGCTGCTGCGCAGGTCGCCGCTCGTGGCGGCCTCGTCGCCGTCGACGTCGTCGCCATGGTTCTGACGGAAGCCGAACACGTGGAGTGCGTACTCGCCAAGGCAGGCGCAGCACAGACGCGTGCCGAGGCGGCGCGACCACGACGGTGCCATGCAGCTCACTGCGCTGCACTCGGGGTGCGGCGGTTGCAGGTCGATGGTCGCGACGTCGTCGGCGCCGCCGCCGCTAAGCAGCGATGCGTCGGCCAGTGGGCAGGCCGCGTGCGACACCGCACCCGACTGTAGCACGAAGACGAACGTGGTCGCCGAGTCGCACGCGAGGTGAGTGACGGGGCTGCGCTCGTGTGCGCGTGCGCGAGCGAGCAAAGAGCCGCTCGCCGCGTCGAGCAGAAGGAGCTCGCCGTTGGCCGTGCCGATCAGCAGCGCGCCCTCCATGTGCAGCAGCGCGGTGACAGTAGACAGCCCGGTCGGCAGTGGCATGCCATTATGCGCGAAGGGCTGCATTTTGCGCGCCGTCTCGAGCACCCGGCGCCGTCTCGAGCGAGCAAGCGTTCACACAAAATGGCGCCGATCGTCGAGGCTCTGTATCGATACACCGTCAAGGGTCTGGATCGCGACGCGCTCGAAACCGTGGCGCTCGTTCCAAACCGTGGCCTCCCCAAAGACCGCGAGTGGGCCCTCCACTTTGAGGAGCCGCCAATCGCCAACGATCCGAATGTACCGCTCACACGCTTTCATTCGCAGGCGCCCGCATGGACCCACAAGAGTAACTTTCTATGTGCATACACAGCCGGCGAGTTGCTCGCGACATTCGAAACGCGGTATAGCGATGCCACCGACGAGCTCACCGTGTGCCGCCGGGCCGACGGCGAGTCGCTGCTCGTCGCTCGGCTGACGGACGCCGACGAGCGTGAGCGTGTTGAGACCTTCTTTTCGGACGCGAGCAGCAGGGGCGTGCGCCTCGTGCGCCCTGCCGATAATCGGCCGCACCACTTCGGCAATACCAACGCCGGCTTCCGGGTGGGAGATGCCGGCGGCTACGTCCTCCATATCGTCAACCTCGAGACAATCGCCGCACTCAACAAGGCGACGGGCAACACGTTCGAGCCGTCGCGATTCCGCCCCAACATTGTGATCTCGGGCGTGCCCGCTTGGGCCGAATTCGACTGGGTCGGGTCCACAATCCGTGTCGGCGGCGCCACCCTCGAGGTGCTGAAACGCACGGTCCGCTGCGATGCCATCAACGTCGACGGCCACGAAGACCTCGGCAACGCTCTCCGACATCTGCGCTCAGCACAACGGCCCGACGTGCCCGGATTGCTTTCGAAGCACTTTCCGGAGCACGGGCCCTACCTCGGGATCTATGCGCGCGTGGTTGAAGGCGGCTCCGTGCGCGTCGGCGACGCGCTGCAGCCACCGCCGTCCCCCATGTTCAGTATCGACCCCAGGGGATGGTCAATGAAGGCGAAGGCCACCGCCGCCATCATGCTTGCGACGCTGCTACTGCCGCTTCTCGCTCGCCGGGATCGTCTTCTACTACCACCCTATGCGTGGCCCGCTCAGAGGAGCAATTAAATGACGGTGCGGATTGGCGTGGGCGTTGCGGCACCACCGGACTCTGCCACGGCACCGCATCGCGCACGGCATGGGCGCGCGGCGCGCCATGGCACCAAAGTCCAAATCTGCCGAGGTTGGTGCTAACGCCGTTTTATACTGTTAAACACTGTATTGCCGTGATGCGTGTGCGTGTGCGTGTATTACGGTGCTGCTCAAAATCACCATTAAGTCGTTCACGGCATCTCTACTTCGATCATCACGGGCCCTTGGATGAGGCGCCTTGCGATGCCCGGGTTGGCATTCGCCGCATTGACCAGCACGGTCGCCGGATCCGCCCGCGTGCCGAAGCGCACGCGCGCCGCACCTGCGCCTTCATGGATGTGCCCAAAGAGCCACAGGCGCGGCTTGCGCGTGGCACGTCGCACGGCGGTGCGCAGGCTGTCATCGCCTGCCTCCTCGCCGCCCGTGGCCCTGTCGAGCACCCGCTTTGGCGGCACGTGCGAGACGAGCACATCAGAGGGAGGCAGCTTGCCACGGAGCGGGCCCTTGCAGTACGGCACGAGTGTGAACGAGAGGCCAGCAGCCTCGAACTGGCTCACGCTCGTCACGTATGTGGCACCCGAGAGTGGGAACGCCGCGACCGGTGGGTCGTGGTTGCCTCGCAGCACAAGCTTTGTCGGTGCTTCCAGTCGGCTCAGCCACTCGTCGAGCCGTGCCGCGGCATCCTCGTGCTCCCGTGACTCAGTGCCCTCGCCGCTGCGCGACCCCGCACGCCCTTCCGCCGCAAAGTCGGGTGCAAAGTCACCGCAGTGCACGACGACGTCGGCGGCGCCCACGTGCGTGAGCGTGGCCTCATGGCCGTGGGTGTCCGATACGACCAGAAGCCGCGCCACGTCAACTGCCACGTCCAACGGCTCTGCCTGCGAGCGGCTCGCAGCAGAGCCCGAGTGAGCGGCTACGGGGGTGCTCAGCGCGGCTGCATCAGCGGTCGAGGGCGGTGGCACGTCATCATCCTCATCAATCTCCGCGGAGCTCGCATCGGAGATCGCATCTCGCTCCATCGCCGCGGCAACTCGATGCGACGCGACGAGTCGAATGCCCACCTGAGCGTGCCGCCGCTTGCGCTGCCTCTCGCGCCGCCCGCCGCCGCGCTCTGCCTTGGCGCTGCCGCTCATGTCTTCAATCGGGCGCACGCCGTCGCGTAGGCTCACCCGCAGCATGCGCACCGCCATTCGCTCGTCACTCGTAGGTGTCAGCTCGAGGGGCTCGAGAGTGCCCTCGTCACGCGCGCTGTCATCGGCGCTGTCGCGTAGCATCTCACGCCACGCCATTCCGACGGGCGCCGCGACGAGCTGGGCCACCTCCGCACGCGTTGAGGCGCGCAGCTCGGCGGCGCTCAGCACGGTCACTTTGGCCGCGGAAGTCGCCGCTTCCTTCGAGTACGGGGCGAATGTACTGGTTGCTGCCGCGGTGGCTGGATGCTCGTCGCGTTGGTTCTCGCCGTTGAGCATCGCCACATACCGCGCGGACGGCGAGGAGCCCACCGCCCTCTCCACAGCCCCCGTGGCCACCGCCGCGGCGACTTGTCGCTCTTGCCGTCGGCGTAAGCGTCGGCGTAACCGTTCGGCGAGGACGACTCGATCGCAAGTATGCTCAGTAGGGACGGCCGAAGTGTGCTTGGCGCCACGCACGGCGGTCTTCCGGCGTGCGACGAGGGTGTCGAGCCACTGCTGCTGCACGCCCATCTCGAGCGCTCCCTCGCCGAGCGCCGTCACCTGGTCTAGCGAGGGTGCGCCTACCTCGGACGAGTGGGCAAGCGTCGTCTCGAGCTCTGTGCGCAGCGCCTTTCGCTGCTTCTGCAGCGCGACGGCCTTTTTGGCATTGCGTGCGACGCGCTGGTGCGCCCGATCGGCGCGCGTCACCGCCGCGCGCGCCCGCATCTCCGCCTCGAGCGCCGTCAAGTGAGTTTCGTCCAGGCTCTGTGGCGGCGGCGACGCCGCCGCCGTGGCAGCCAAGGCGGGCAATGCTGGCAAGGCCGACGACGAGTCGTGGCCGATGGCGGCAAGGAGCGCCTGCGGCGGCGCGACAATGAGTGAACGCCCCGATGGCCCTTTGCGGCACCGCTGGATCAGGCCCGAGTCGGCCGTGACCAGCATCACATCGTGCCCACGTCGTTGGAACCATGCCACGTCTCTCGCCGCAACATCGTCGGCAGACGCATCCGGCCCAGAAAATGCGACGGCTGTGCCGCCCAGCTGTGGCATGTGGAAGGCGTCCGCGGACGATCCGTGATCTATAAGCACGATGCAACGCCCTTCGAGCCCAGACCGCTGCGCCCATCGCGCCGTGCGACCCAGCAGCGCTTCATGCGACAGCGAGAAACCCGACTTTCCACGCGTGTTATCGCCATCGACGACCAACACGCCATTGGCATGAGCAAGCTGTGAGACCAACCCATCGAAACGTTTGAGCGCTCGATCTTTGGTGCTCACCGGCGCGACCAACGCACTGAGAATTGCTGTCGGGATGCATAGCGGCATCATCATATCAAACTCGAAGTTGAGATTTCGATCTCCTTCATTCGTTTCAGGGCCCTCTCGGCCAGACACACACCCGCCGTGATTCGCGAAGATGTGCAGTCGACTTCGTCTGACCCTTTTTCGGTGATCCAATCTCCGATACATCCCCGAACCCTGCACCCGAACCCGAGTCCAAAACTCTCCGCGCAACGTCAATTTATCGGCATCCATCATCATATAACGTGATGAAGCTCCTCGTCCTCGTCCTGCCCTTTGCGTCGGCGTTCAAGCTTCCCATCTCACCAAAGCTGTCGGCAACTGCAGTCACACTGGCTGCGCCTCTGCCTGCGTTGGCGGTGTACGAACCCATTCACAAAGTGCTGCCCGGCACGGAGTGTGAGTGACCAAGAGGCTTTGAACTCTCATCCGATGGATCACAAAACACGCGCTGCTCTGACGCCTCCTTGTTGCTCCGTCCAGATGGTGACGTGATCATGTCCCAAAACAACGTGGCGTCCGCGGCCCTGGGCCTAGTCATGCTGCTTGGTACGCTGGACATTTGAGCCATCAAGCTCGCCTAGTTTTCCTTGTGCCTGGCACTCCATCACGCACTTGCGCCGCACTCACGCTTCCTTATGCACCCAACTTCCCAGGCGTCTTCTTCGCCTTCTTCGATTACATGCTCAAGTTCGGCGCTGAGAAGGCCTGCATCATCTCGAGCACCACTGGCAAAAAGGTCTGTGGCTACATTCTAGACGCCTCGCAGGATGGCTGCGTGCTAACCGACCACGATGGCTGGCAGTGCGCCTAAATGGTTCGCGCTATCAACGGGGATGTGGGCACTTTTCCTTCGTGCCGAACTGGAAGACGAGCTTGATGACGCGCTCATGCACGCGAATTACCAGCACGATGTCCGCGCACGAGCACGGCCAATAGAGCCCGTCCTCGGCCGTCGCATGGAAAATCACCTGAAATACACCCTCCTTCACATACCATACAAAGAAGGGAGGGGGCGAGGTGCTATGTGTGGGATGTATTATTTTCCGTTCCCAAACTATACTCGATCGGCGCACCTATACATACGGTACCGGTATCGAAGGCGTTACAGAAGTTCAAAAGTTGCGCCGCGCGATGTCCGACGGGCTCTCACGCTGTCCCACGCCTGAACCCGCGCAGAGCCCTCGCGACGGACTCGCCGCGCAGGTGAAGCAGCTGCAGGAGCACGTGGAGCGGCTTGAGGAGGATAACCGCAGACTGAGACTCTTGCGCCAGGCCAATCTGAGCGAGATCTACGAGCAGAGCCAGGCGGCGCCGGCGGGCGGCGCAACTGGAGTGGAAGATGAGGGTAAGCATGATATGGTTGCCTCCTATCTTGCAGCGGAGACAAAGAGGATGCGGCGCGAGCTTGCAGACAAGAATGCTCTGATCGCGCGGCTCAGTAGGCTCGCAGACGTGCTCCCGGAGGACGAGATGCTCAAAGGCGTGCTCGCAGAAGATATGGAGACTCAACATCGCCGTGAGCGTGCGCGCTGGCGCTGGCAGCAGGCGATGCTCCGGGTGGGCCTCGCGCACAGGCAAAAGAGGGTAGAGCGCGCGAGTGCAAAGCAGCTCGTTGTGCACTGGTTGGGCGCGCAGCATCAAAAGGGCGCGATCGAAAGGATTAACACTCAGCTTCAAGAGACGAAGTTGATGTTGGACCGCACCCTCGCCGAGCGTGAGTTTCTGGAGGCACAGGCAAAAGAGATCGGCGAGGAAAAGGCGTCGCTGCAAGCGCAGCAGACCGCACTGATTAGGACGGCGCTCGAGGCGGCACAGCGCGACAAGCAGCTCTTGCAGGTGGCCGATTCGGCAGAGGAGAGGGCCATCGCTGCCTCGAAGCGTAAGGACGAGCTTGCATCGGAGATACACCATCTGCGCTGGCTGGTCAAGCAGGTCGAGGAGGCTGCGGCCGCCTCCATGGATCGCTCGGCGCTGCTGGAGTCCGAGCGCGACTTTGGGCGCAAAGAGATTCTGGACGCGCGGCGGCGCCAGGCGGCGGCGGAGCAGCGCGTCGCGCTCCACTTGCAACAGAAGCACGAAGCCGAGGCAGAGCTCGTGGCCACACGCGCCGAGATGGGCGCCCAGATGGACGAGCTCCGCCGCAAGGAAGTGCGCGGCGCCCGTGGCAGCACAGCCGAGCTCGCGCACCAGCTGGAGGCGCTCAGGCACGCGCGCCACTGCGATGCGGAGGCGTTCGACCGCATGCGGACCACGGCACGTCTGCTCGCGGCGCGTGTCGTCGAGCTCGAGGGCTCCTTCGGCGAGATACTGCGCCCCTCGGCACCCAATGCGGCGATCGCGCGCGCCATCGAGAGCCTCTCCGATGGTGATGGAACGAGCATCACGTTCACGATGCCGTCGGCGGCTGAGGGCGCCACTATGGCGCTGGGCGCGTTCCCCATCGGGAGAAGAATCTCGGCAACGCCGCCACGCCGTGCGAGCGACTATCGGCCGTCCATCATGCCGACGCCGACCTGTGAGCCGCCTCGAGGGGCGCTGAGCACGCCGCCCGCCCTCGCGCCAGCGGCTTGTGGGCCCATCCGAGCAGTGGATATGGCAAGCAGTCGGGCAAAAGCCACCAGCTACGCGCACGCATTCACTTCATCGCGCGCACAGATGCAAATGGCCTGCTCGCCTCTTGCGGGCCCACCGCTCAAGAGTTCGTCTCTTGCCGCCTCGCTGTCCATGCCATCCATCGTCTTGTCGCCCTCTCTTTTGCCGCTCCCTCGACCTATCACGTCGCCTCTCATATCGCCAATGCAAAGGGCACCCGCCGACCTCAATGTTGCCTCTCTGCCCGTTGCGCGCGGCGCGGCTCGTGCAGCTTCGCGACAAGGCACGCCCTTGAATTGCGCGAGCCGTAACGAGACCTGGCACGTCGTGCGCTGTCACGCGAACGCGTCGGTCACGGGTGCGGCCGCAGAGTCAAACCCAGTAGGACCTTGGCGGCCCGAGTGGAGCCTGAGTTAAGAAACGTTATGGTAGGGCTATAGAACGGTAGAAGTGTTCCATTAGGCCTTCTTTCGTTTGGTAACGCCTTTCGCGTTCCTTTCGCATAGCAACGTTTTTCCGCATTCGACATTGTCCGTACTCTCGAACGCTCGAGCCGCCGGCCCGAGCCGAGAGTTAAATTCCGACTATTGATTGAGTGTTGTCCGCCGCCGCGCAGTGCCGCGGGCGGGGCCGCGGCACTGTCTCTCAAGTCCGGTCAGGTCTCTACGAGTCACTACGCTACACGCTATATACACGCTATACTTACGGGTAGTCGCAATCACCCTATATGTACCCTCTCGTATGCGTGAGTGTATTGCTACATCGGCCATTGCTACACTATGACTGCGCCGTTCTGCGCCGCGACAGTGATGAGTGAATTTCACTGTGAGCTGTGTGATCCCTGCGGCTCCTCAACTTCTAGGAAGCTCAACGGTCACCTCTTCGAGCTCGGCTTGAAGATGAAGTCGGTGGGCGGCAGCACGCGCTGCTGCAGCAGGCAGTGCTTGGCCCAATCCTGCGAGATCGCGATCACCTCGCGGGCCCGAGCCCGCTCAAGCCTCGTGCGGACCGCCGCCTCGTCGGCATCCTTCTCTACGAGGACCAGGCAGCGCTGCGACACGTGGTCGCGGGCGCCATGGTGCTGCGGCGGCAGGTCGGTGCGCACCTCGGCGCCGGCGGCGCGCAGTAGCGGGGTCCACTTGGCGCAAAAGTCATCGGAGCCTGTGGGAACGATGACGTACCCGCTCAAGAGCGGCGTCCACGCCTGCGCTCTCGCGCGATCGGGCGACGCATCGACGCTGCGGCTTCTGGGCCCGCCGCCGCGACCGGCGGCGGCGGACGCGTTGGTATTGGCAAGCTTGGCCGCGTACTCCCCGGGCACGGGCTGCCAGCAATTCTGCATGAGGGAAGCATGGGCCCAGCTGGGGCGCAGGGGCACGCAGCCGTACGCGAGCCCAAAGAGGACTTTCTCCGTGATCCTGATTGGCATGTCCTCGGCACAAGCTTCGGCGAGCAGCACGAGCTTTCGATTCGCCACGAGCCGGTGCAGATCGTAAAAGAGACTCTCACTGTCGCTCTCGACGATGACCAGCCCAGCACCCTGCTCCCGCGCCACGTCAACGATGCGCCCGCCCGCCACACGAAGCGTCGCCTCGAGCGCGGCGCGGTCGTCATCCGTGAAGCCGGTGAGCATGAAGGCAGCGCCTACGAAAAGGCGGCTGCATGCGCCGGCTGCCGCTGCGTCGCTCGAGCTGGCGCCGGCCGTTGCGGCGGCGCCGGCCGTTGCGGCGGCGCCGGACGCAGAGGAAGCGCCAGCGCTACCGAGGGCGATACGCGTGCCACCTGGTGACGCTCGGCTGCGGGCGGAGCGGCCGCCGGCGGAGCGGCCGCCGTCACTTGGTATGGGCGATTCCGCAACGGCCTCGTCCGTCGCGCCGTAGTCGCACGTCTCAGCGAGCGCGCGAGATCGAGGACGAGATTGTGATCGAGGGCGAGATGGCTCTTCACCCTCGTCCCCCTCGTCCTCGTCATCGATCTGCCGAAGCCGGCCGCTGCTGCAAGCAATCCACTCGTCGAAGCGCTTATTCCATCCGAGGAAGTGCACCTTGACCTCTCGATGCGACCCTATCCCTCGGGCATCGACCACGCGTCCATCATACCACTCGGAGAACGAGTCGCGCGCCTGAAGCGAGGTGCCCACGCGCAGAGCAATCACCTCCTCCGTGCTGAGCACACGGCAAGGCGGCTCCGGCTCGTCTTCCTCCTCACCCTCCTCCTCCTCACCATCCTCACCCACCACCTCCTCCTCCTCTGCGTCCTCTGCCTCCTTTGCCTCCTTTGCCTCCGCCGCCTCTTTCTCCGCCTCCTCCGGAACTCGTGCCGCCCTGGCCGCCCTGGCTGCGCTGGCCGTCGTCCCCCCAGCGGAGCGCCGTCGCGAGCGCATCCCCTCAGGCGAGCGGAGCGCCGTCGCGAGCACCGCCCCCTCAGCAGAGCGGTCCTCCCTCAGCCGCCCCGCGTTGAGAGCAATCCACACGTCGTGCCGCTTATGCCATCCATGGAAATGAATCTTCGCCTCGCGCTGCACACCCAGCCCACGCAGGTCGACCACCTTGGCCCCGTACCACCCACCTTGCTGATCGCACGCCTGTAACCAATCACCCAAGCGCAGTCCATCCCGAAGCATGGTGTCGGGCGGTGCCGTCGCAGCGGCGGGGGGAGCGGCGGGTTCCTCTGCTAGATCCGGTGCCGCCTCCGCATACAACGCCTCGTGAGCGTCGACGTGAGCATCATCGTCGTCGCCTCCGGCCTCATCGTCGGCGCCTCCGGCCTCGTCCTCGGCCCCGGCCGCCGCGCCCGCGCCCACTTCTCTCAGCCGACCCGCATCCAAAGCAATCCACTCGTCGTGCCGTACGCTCCAGCCATGAAAGTGCACCTTCACCTGACGGCGAGCCCCCAGCCCGCGGAGCGCGACCACCCTGGCCAAGTACCACGCGCCGCGCTTGTCGCGTGCCTCCAGCCGGTCGCCCACGCACGTACGTGCCCACGGCGACGCGTCCAGCTGTGTCGGCTGCTCCTGCTCGACGTCAACCTCCTCGGCCTCCTCGTCCTCCGCCGGCGCCGCGTCTGCTGCGGCCTCGCTCGCGTCGTCCTGGGCGGCTGGCTGCTCCTCGTCAGCCACTGCCATCGACTGGGTGGCTACGATCACCTCGAGCTGCGTCGGCACGATGGGCTCTTCGTCCACGGCCGCGTCCGCGGCCTCCTCTTCCGCGGCCTCCATCGGCGCACCCGCGTCCAAGTCCATAACCTCCTCGGATCCGCCCCGGAAGTGTCCCGGAAGTGTCCTCGCCTCCGCCGCCTCCTCGCGCACCGCACTCGCATGCGCCGTGTCGAGCGCACCTTGTGCATGGAACTCGCGCAACAGCTCATCACAGCCTCCCTCAAGGTTCGCTCGTGGCTCCCACGTCGCATCAGCTTCGCCGTAGCCTTTCCAACGTACCAAGTACGCGAGGCCGCCGTCGTCGCCCAGGCGAGATGCGAGGAGCGCCTCCGCCTCAAACTCCTCCTCTGCTTCCTCCGCTTCCTCCTCGTCCTCCGCCTCAAACTCCTCGTCGTCTTCTTCTTCCTCATCTGACACGATCACGAACCCTCGTTGTCTGACACGACAAACTCCGCGCGGCGGCTGCCGCCGCGCCGCCGCGCGGGAAAGGTGGCCACGAGAAGCGCGCCGATCGGGCGGCGAGGCGGCGGCTGCCGATCGTGCGCCCGGTGCCGCCGCTGCCCAGACCTGGGCTGCCTTAGCTGCACACGCGCGCTTCGGCTTGGCCTCGGCGGGGGTCGGCTCGGCGGATGGCTCAGCGGCCCGGCGCTTGGAACCAGCAGGCGGTGGCGGTGGCGGTGGCGGTGGCGGTGGCGGCGCCGCCCGCGCCGTCGTTGGCACCGCCGGTGGTGCCTTGGGTGCAGGCGCCTTGGCTGCTGCTGACGCTGAGGAGGCGGCAGCCGAGCCAGTGGCGCCGGCGTTGGCGAGGAGAGCACCAAGGACGGCGGCAACCGAAGACTCTGGCGGCGCATCACACGTACTCGAGAGCCTCGAGCGACCGGGGAGCGCACGTTTCTTCACACTCCCGCTCTCAGCGCGCGAGGCTGCGGACGGCGACAGGAGTGACACTGAAGGCGGCGGCGGTGCGAGAGGTCGCTTACGTGACGGTGGCGGCAGCTTGGCACGCGCCGCCCTGGCATCACTCGCCGCCTGGCCGCAGCATGCACCGCCACTGCTGCCGCCTCGGACAGCCCGCACCAGATTTGCCGCACCTGAGGCGCACACTGCCAGCGCGAGCACGTCGTCGAGGTCGACAGATGGTGACTCCTGCGAGCCAAACGCGCCAGCGCCGTCAGAGCCCTGTGAGGCTATCAGCATGGGTGGCACGATGGGCAGTGGCTGAGCCCTTGATTTCGCCCCTCCGTCTGCTCGCTCGGAGCGTTGGCCGCTCAGCGGAGGCGCGGCCGCCACAGCCCCCTTGGCCCATTCGGCTTCGGCTCGAGAGCGAGGCGCCTCGAGCCACGCCAAGGGGTTGTCCTCAGAGCTCTCGTCTGACGCCATGGCGCCCGCCGCCGCTGGCTCCGAGTCCATCCCCATCTCGGAGGCCGCCACGGGTGGACTGTCGCACGCGACTGTCGCACTGGCGGCAGAGCGCGCGGAGGCGCGAAGGCCGCTCTGCCCTCCACTGGCCCGCCTTTGGCTGCGCCCCGCGGCAGACGAGTCCTCATGACGAGACGACGCGCGGCGAGATGAGGCGCGGTGAGACGAGCTGTCTTGTCGGGTCTCAGAGCTGCCCTGGCCCTCGCCGCTCCTCATGAGACTCTCGTGCAGGCTGTCGCAACGGTTCATACTCGCGCTGGCCGGTGTGGTCAGACCCTCGCCCACGCCCTCGCCCACGCCCTCGCCCACGCCCTGTCCCTCGCCTGTGCCCAGCCCCTCGCCCTCACCCTCGAGTGGACTGCGGCTTGGGCTGGCACGCGCCGCAGCCGCCATCGCGCTCTGCCGAGGCTCGGGTGGCTTGAGGGTGGCTTGGGGATGCCTTGGGGGCGGGGGAGGCTCGGGCGGCTTTGGGGTGACCCTCTTGCGCTTGCGTTTGGGTGGGGGCGCCTCCCATGGCAGCTCGTCCTCATCTGGCAGAAGTGCCATCTTCGAACCGTCGTCGTCGTTATCCTCCTCCTCCTCCTCATCCTCCTCCTCCTCCTCGTCTTCGTCGTCGTCGTCGTCCCTCTCCTCCTTCTCCTCCTTGCCCTCCTCCGCTTCCTCCTCCTCCTCCTCCTCCTCCTCCTCCTCCTCTGCACGCACAAGGCAGCTGATGGGCTGCAGCGGCGGTGGCGCCTTGGCCCCCTCGGCCTCCTCAACCGCCTCCGCTACCGCCGCCTCTCCCCGCTGCCAGGTGCTCGTGGCCCCGCCATTCTCCTCGTCGCTATCAAGGTTGATCACAACAGCCGAGGATTGGACTGCCGTTGGGAGCCCTCCGGCGATGCCGCCGACGATGCCGGAGGCAGCCGCCGCCTCAGCACGGGGCGCATGTGCCGGCGTCTCGACCGCCTCGTCTCCCTCGGCTCCTAATCGCCCTGCCGCTAATCGCTCTGCCGCTGGGGTTGCCTCCGCTGGCGACGGGCAGCCCACAGCGATGTCGTACGGCGCCGACAGCTCGGAACCACCAAAGCAGCCCGTCTGCGCCTCCACCCAAAGGACGCCGTGTTGGGCAGATGCGGCGCCGCCCTCGGCTGCCTCCTCCGCCACCGCCTTCTCTGCTTCCACATCCTTCGCCTCCGCCTCCGCCTCCGCCTCCTCATCCTCGGCGATGGCACCCATGCCGGCGCCCATGCCACTAGCGACTTGGTGACTCAGGCTCAAAGACGGGCTCATGCCCGGCTGCTCGCTCGTGGGTGGTTGCTGGCTCGTTTTGAGCTGCTGGCTGGGCCGATGGCTTGGCGGCCACGAAGGGTACAGCGATGGGCCTTGCTGCCCCTCCTCCAAACCTGCAAGTTGCGCCGCCTCCGCAGCCACCGCCTCGCGCGCCGCCGCTATCACTTCGGACTCTCGCTCTGATGCCTCTGATGCCTCATGCTGCGCCCTATCTGCGCCATGAGCCAGCGCCACGCTCTCCGCCACGCTCTCCGCAAGCTCGAAGGCCGCGAGTTGCGAGGCGGGCTCCGACAGTGCCATGACGGCGGCCCCTGCCCCCGCAAGCGGCGCCGATGGCGGGTACGGCTGCGTGCATGCATTCGGAGCGTCGCCCTGGTAGCGCATCAGTGCCGCTGCGGCGTCCTCGACAGAGGTCGACGGCGGCTCGGCGGGCGCAGCTTCGTCGGCTTCGTCGGCTTCGTCCGGCTCGGCGGGCGCGGCCTGGGCTTGCACCGACTCTGAGAGCGTCGAGTCGGGCGTCGAGCCCCTGCCAAGGCCAAGCAGCATGGCCGCCTCGGACGTGCCGTGACGGGGCGTGCCGTGACGGCGCAGCGCGCCAACACCTGCCGCCGTGGACTGCTCTGAGGACCTGCCTGAGGCTGATGGCCCTCCTTCAACTGCCGGCTCTGCTTCATAGGTGGCAGGCGCCGCGTCAGTAGGTGCTGGGTAGTCCGCCGGTCCACTGCCTCGATTGCTATGGATTGCGCTTGATAGCCCTTGATGACCTCTCTCATCAGGCGTCGCGTCACTCGGTGCTGGGCCGTCCGCCGGCCCAGTGGCGTTGGGGGGCAACGGCATTGGAGGGGTGCCTTGCGTGGCTCTTGGCTTGCTCGAGGAGGGTGCCGTGGTGAGCACTTGCATGCATCGGGCTCGTGGCTTCTCGTGGCGCACGTCGTCAGGGCCAGCGGCACCGCCCTCGCTAGGCGCACCGATCTCAAGGGCGCCGGCCGCAGGGAAGGACTCGAGCGCCAGCAGAGGGAGCTGCGACGGCGGTGGCGGCAGTTCCAACGGCGGCGGCGGCGGCGGCGGTAGTGGCAGCAGCGGCAGCAGCGGCTCATGTTGCGTCTCACCAGCCGGATCGGGCTCGTTGATCCCCAGCTGCGTCGGCGCCGGCTCATCCTCTTCGTCCACATCCTCGTTTTCGCCGTCCACGCCCATATATGGGATCGTCTCCAATGCCATATTTGGGTTCTCGATGGGCACCTCGAAGGCCATCGGCTCAGTGCTCGGGACGGCGCTCGGTTCCGGTGGAGCACTATCGAGCTGAGGCCAGTCTAGCGGAGGTTGGGCGCCACCCGCCATCGCCGGCGCTGCTGGCGCTGCCACGTCCGCGACGATCCCCGTAACGTCTCCAAGAGGATTTCCGAGAGGCGTTCCCATCGTCACACCTGCCACGCTCGCCGCAGCACTCGCCGCAGCACTCGCCGCAGCACTCGCCGCGGCGCCCGCCGCGTCGTCGCCCTCGTCATCTTCCGAGCTCAGCTCATCCAGGTCCTGGGTGGAGCCCAGGCGCAGCGCCGTCGTGTCGGCAGGGCAGGCGGCCTCGTGCTCGGGACGGCGCTCGCGCTCGGTACGGTGCTCGTCCTCGTACTCTGTGGCTGAATGCGGCGCCGCGAACCGCGTATACAGATTGACAGGGCGGCCGCCCGAGGCAACGGTGGAGGCAGCACGGACAGTGGCAGAGGCGGCGGCGGCAGGAACGACGGCAACAGTGCCAGCTACGGGCGCTGCTGCGGCGGCGGCAGCGCCGGGAGCGCCCTTGGCTTCGATGGCGCCCAAGACGGCGCCTTGGGCTGCCGACGACAATTCGTCAGATTCGTCAGAGCCGCTGGCGGAAGCCGACATGCCGTTCCCACTGCGCGAGCACGGGCCCGGGTGCGATGCCCTCAATGCGACCGATGAAGGCGAGCCGCATGGGACAGGCGCATGCGCGTGCGCGTCTGCCGATGCGTGCGACGAAACATGCGACGTTGCATGCGACGATGCATGCGACGAAACATGCGACGATGCATGCGACGAAACATGCGACGATGCATGCGACGAAACATGCGACGATGTGTGGGCGGACGGCTGCGCAGCGGACTGTGCGGAGCCGTGCACCGGGGGTCGAGCACAGGAGGGAGGCGCGGAGCCGACGGAGCCTCGGCCTGCGCCTCGGTCCGAGCAGCCCGTCGACACGCGTGGCGAGGTGGCAAGCAGACTGTCGATCTGGGAGGCAGTGCCGCCGTAGACACGCGGCTCGGAAGCGATGGCATATGGTGAGATGGAGCCCATCGGGGGAGGCTGCGACGCATCAGCACGCCGACGGTTGTTCGAGGGCGGTGAGGGCATCGCAACGGCAGCGTGTCTCAGTAACTGACTCAACCCTCCACCATCGGAGCCGGAACCGATCCTGGTACCGGTACCGGTACCCGTACCGGTACCCGTACAACCCGTGCCGGCCGCAGCGGCAGCTGCTGCCGCCGCACCTGCGATTGCCGGCGTATGCTCGCTGGCAAATGAAGCGGCTGCGGCCACGTGGGCCGTTACGAGCTCTTGTGCCGCGCACTGCCTCGCCTCAGCCCGGCCCAAAGATTCGTCAGCCCGGCCCAACGATTCCTCTTCCTCGGTCTCGGCGTCGGCGTCATCGACAGGCGCTGGCGCCGCCGCGGCCGCCGCTCCAGAAGCTCGCACTGCCTCCGACTCCGGCTCCGACTCCGGCTCTGTCTCCGCCCCCGCCGCCGCTGCGGCCGCCGCCGCCGCCGCCTCAGCCGCCGCCTCGGCCGCCGCCGCCTCGGCCGCCGCCTCGGCCGCCGCCGCCTCCAGACCGACGTCGACTGCCGTGTAGCCGACGTCGACGACCGAGTGGCTGACGTCGAGCGTCGTGTGGCCCTCGGCTGTGTGGCCAATTTCCGTGGCTTGTCGGCCGATGTCGATCGCCGTGTGGCCGATGTCCGCTTCAGTGAACCCGAGCTCGACGGCCGTGTGCCCAAAGTCCAAGACCGTGCGCCCGCCCGCCATGCCGCTCGGGATCGGCTCGGCCTCGGTCTGGCCCACCTCGGGCTGGCTGGCTGAGAGCAGTCTGTCCGAGCGTACCACCGGAGGAGCGCCCATGCGCTGCGCTGGTGACGCCTCGTCGTCATCCGTGTCCATCCGAAGGACGTTCTCCACCAGGCTGCCGGAGCTGTTGGCGCTCGCCAGTCCGCCGGTTTCTGTCACAGTCGCATGGGCAGACACGCCACCTCGAGGCGTATCTGCAGCCGGAGCGCTGGCAGTGGCAAGGGGGCGTCCCCAGCAGTCCTGTGGAGCGAGGCCCATGGCTGAGTCCAAATGTTTGAAGTGAGTTGCATGGCCTGCGCTGCCGTCATCTTCGGGTGGCTCGGGAGTCGGGACATCAGAAGGTGCTCGTCTGTGTGGCACTGGCGGCGGCTGCTGCAGTGGATTCCGATCCGGGGATTGGGCGCTGCGCTGCTGCTGCTGCTGGTTGTCTTCAGCACGCCTGCGACGAATGTCGCGCTCGCGCTGAGCTCGGCGCTGAGCATCACTGAACATCAGGAAAGGGCGCGGACGAGATTCGCGGACGGCTCGAGGGCGACTCTTCACGAGCGCTCTACTTGAAGACTGTGAGAACGTGACGGTAGAAAAGCTAGTCTTTTGTCTCACCGGACCGTACCTAACGAGGCGGGCGGCTAGCGAACCTTACGGTAAACTCCCCCACGCGCGCGTGCACACCGAGACCCCACTAAACAGCGCCTAGCGCCTTCATCGTGGATAGGAAGTCATCAAACGCTGCTGGCAGCGTGGTCGTCATGATAGGCGGCGGCGGCGGCGCGCACTGCTCGAGCACTCGATAGTAGCCGCGGCCCTCGGGGCCATCGCGGTGCACATAGCCCGGAAGCTTCGTCACCTGGTCGGCGCACGCGACGAAGGCTGCCCCCGCGGCGGAGGCGCGCTGGAGGACGAGGCGCGAGTACTCGGCCGCGTCGGGCGGCGGCGCGTCGGGCCGTCGATAGTAACCGCCGCCGCCTTCGGCGAGCGCACGCGGATGGCCGTCCGACACGTACTCGTATCCCGCATAGGGGCCGACGTAATCTGCACAGCGCACAAACTCGGCGGCCTCGGAGGCGGCCTCACGTAGGATGAGGCGAGCTGCCTCGATCGGGTCGGCCGGAGGCGGCGCGTCCAGCCGCCGGTAGAAGCCGCGCCCCTCGAGCCCGTCGAGGAAGTCATATGCATGCGCGAGGCTCGCGATCTCGTCAAGGTCACGGATGCCCGAGGGGTCCCCACACCCGATGAACGCAGCGCCAGCCTCGCTCGCGCGCACCAACACGGCGCGCGCCTGCTCGTCGGGTCGGCGCTTGGTCAGCGACGCAACCAGAGGCACTCAGAAGAGGCAATCAAGAGGCAATTAACGACACTCGCCTGCTCGTATGGGTCGGGCGGTGGCGCGCCCTCGTGCCGATAGTAGCCGGCACCGTGCGCGCCGGCGGCCGCGTACTGGTAGTGCTCGAGCTCGGCGACAAAGGCCGCGCAGCCGATAAAGGGTGCCCCTTCCGCCGAGGCAAGCCGAAGCACGCGCATCGACTCTTGGTATGCTTGCGCCATCTCGCCGAACCCAAAGCGCTGCTGACGGCGCACATCCTCGCCCGCTGGCAACACGCGCGCCGCGCGCCCGTCGTCGAACGCCACGCTGAGCGCGCGCTCGCAGAAGAAGCGGCCGTCGAGCGCGTCGACGGCGGCGGCGGCGGAGAGCACCGACTGAAAGCGGATCGCTGCACATCCCTCTGCGGAGCTAAGGGCGTCGCCATCGAGCAGCGGCTCGATCCGCTCGACCTCGCCATATTTACAGGCCTCTTCCCACAGCTCATCGACCATGCGCGCGGCCCACACGCGCCGCGCATCGACGGCGCTCGCCGACGGCACCTCCGACGGCAGGAACAACCGTCGTACCACTACGACGCGCAGCATGTCGCCGTCGGTCGGCGCCGTCGTGGGCACATCGCTCGGGTGGGCGAGGCGGGATGGCGCCGCCGCCACCGCCGCGCTGGAGCTCGAGCCGCCGGTGGCGGCGGCGCTGGCGCCGCTGGCTGCGGCGCTGCGCTTCGCACCGGCTGCGACCGTCTTGCCTGGCTGCGCTCGTGCACTGAGCATGGCTTGGTATTCGCACAGCCCTGGGATGCGGGTCAGTCCCGGGATGAGGCGAGGAGGCGCGGCGATGCTGCTCGCGGCTGGGGCGGGCGCGGCTGCAGCGCCTCGGAGGTCGACGAGCGCGGGCGCGGCCACCTCGAGCGGCGCGGCCGCGGAGGTCGACGACCAAGTCGTGCTGGCTGGGCCAGCCGGTCGGTCGGCGGGCGCGCCGACTGCCCCACCATTCCACACCGGTCGCGAGATGTCCACCGGCCAGCGCTGGCCAGCGCGCTGTCCCGGGCGCAGCTCGCGCCCGTTGAGCAGCTGGATGGCGCCGAGCACAGCCGCGTCCTTCTGGTACGTGACGAGCGCATCGCCCTTGGCGTTGCCCTCGGCGTCGCGGTAGAGCTTGACGCGCACGACCGGTCCAACTGCCTCCATGAGCAGCTCCAACTCTTCTGGTTGGGCGTCGTGAGGCAGACCTGACGAGGGAGGCAGTCAGACGTCATCAGAGGTCATCAGAGGTCATCAGAGGTCATCAGAGGTCATCAGAGGTCATCAGAGGTCATCAGCATCTCAATCTCTTCCGGCTGGGCGTCGTGAGGCAGACCTGATGAGGGAGGCAATCAGACGTCATCAGACGTCATCAGAGGTCATCAGAGGTCATCAGCATCTCAATCTCTTCCGGCTGGGCGTCGTCGTGAGGCAGACCTGCGACGTAGACCGAGCACGCCGCCGCGCCGCCCGCCGCCGAGCGCTGCGTGAGACGCGAACCGTCATCGAGCCGCGCGGCCTTGGCCGCCGGCGCGCCGTCGGCGGCTGCAGAGCCACCCTCGGCGTGAGTGGAGGACGAGGCGCTGGCCGTACTCGAAGCGGCTCTCAGGGCCGTTGTGGCCGCGCACGCGGCCGCCTTGGCTCGCGCCTTGGCTGCCTCGTGCTGCTCGGCTACATAAGCGAGGTTGCGCTTCTCAGCCGCGGCGATGCGCGCACGTTCGCGCGCGAAGAGCTCGTCGAGCGTCTTCTTGGGCGGAGGAGGCGCCATGCTGGGCGCCATGCTGGCGAGCTGCTGCTGCAACGGAGCCGCCGCGGCGCTGAAGGCGTCCGCCATCCGCTTGGCTATCTCGAGCGCCAGGCTCTGCGCATCCGCCGCGCTTCCAGGCGTCTGTGGCAGCACGTCGAAGCCGGTCTGCCGCGGCGGCTGCGGCGGCGGCGGCGGCATCATCATCATCATTGGCGGCGGCGGCGGCGGCGGCGGCGGCAGCACCATCGATGCGCCCGAATGGCGCCACTCGTCAAACGATGGTGGCGGCACGGATGGTGGCGGCGGTGGAATCGTCGGAGACCATCCGAGCGAGGCAAAAAAGGCGTTCGCTTGCTCGGACGGCGGTGGCACAGCGCCAAAGGCAGCAGGCGCAGCTGGCAAGCCTGACAGCATTGGCAGCATGGGACCTGTGGTGGCGCTGAGCATCGGACTCGCAACAGCGCCGAGGCCGAGACCACCACCAAGGCTGCTGCCGCCAGCAAGTCGTCGTTCAATGTCCTCGAGCGCTGCACGCGCTCGAGCGACCGACGCTTCTCGCGCGGACATATCTGCTCGACTCCACAGAATACTTCGAGAAACTTTCACACGTAAGAGTGTGAAAAGTAGGTGGTTCGTGAGTGGGGGCCTAAACCGCACCGTGAAGTACTTCTGTGGAACGATGGAGCTCGAAATAGAAGACGAAGTTTTACAGCTGCTAGCATAAATAAGGAAAAACCATTCGTTGAATTACTTATGATACAATTGTAGGCGTTTTCGATTTTTTGAATTACTCTGAGCTGCGCACTTCAGGGTCTCGCACGTCCTTCGTTGGCGCACTGTCAAGCATTTTGCATGCGCTGCTGCTCCGTCCGCCTGCTCCTCGTCGCGATGTTCGCCACACCCATGACACCGACTTCGAGCGGGACTTCGAGTCGTTTACGAATGCGCTCGGTGCCCTTCCGAATCAGCCGCCCGTACCGATGGCGTGCGAGCCGTCGCCGAGTCCCATCGATGTGGACACCAAAGCCATCGTGCAGCAAGTGGTCAATGTGCTGGTGCTCCTTGCTGGTGCTCAAGCACACAGCCCTTCGCCCGCGGTGCATCTCGAGGTGCTCGGCCGCCGATGGCTTGCGCTCGCTCGCAACGAATCCGTGTCCAACCTCACGTATCCGCCGCCGCGTTCAGTAAGTGGGGGTCCGGCGGGCTTTTTGAGTATTCCGAAAAGAATACGTATCCGTCGCGCCCCCGTTCACTAATTGGGGGTCCGGGGGCGGGCCCCAAGCTTTTCTGAGTACCAAGTTCCTTTTCTCTAGCCTATCTTCCGGTCACGCTATGTTTCGGGGGAATTTGCATGCCTTATCAAATGAAACTCCTTTTCTGTTTTTTTCCCCCAGGGGGAGCCGCACGGCTCGCAACGAGAGGACGACGCGAGCATGAATTTCTCTAAGAGAGATGTGCGTTCACCCCCACTCTCAGAGTCGCCGTCAAATCGTAGCGTTTCGAACTGGTACAAGCGGAACTGGAACTCCCATGCATGTGCATCTAGCATAGCCGGTCGTACATATGCTCTGGTCATCCGCGGCGAGGCGTATCGCTATGGCTGCCATGAGCATGGCGTTATGCTGCAAGATGCAATCATGGAGTCGCAGCGTGACATGATCACAGAATCACTGCGCTCTTGCGGCGCAAAAGTTGGTGTCTTCTTGCCCATCGACCCACGGGGCTGTGCAAATATTACGCTGCTACAACGATTGGCTTCGTGGCACGGAAAGCACGTTCATAGCTCTGCCACTGTTATTGCACGGACTCAAGGGCAAAATGTGCGCGGCGCACTGCAATTGTTTAGTTCGTGGGCAGCAGATTTCGACACGATGATCTTATCGCGTTACGATCTTAGGATCCTCCAGCCCTTTAGCACATGGCATGGTTGCCAGGACTCGAGCACAATCGGGATTGCTAGCCGGTGCGAGATGCAACAGTGGCGGAATTGGAATTGCTCAAGCGATATTCTCTTTGTCGTTCCGAGAGCTCTCCTGTGGGCATTCAATGCCTCGGTGGGAGCTTCACTCTACGCCCACGACTCAAGATACTTTAACGCCCCTCGAGGTAAGGCCAAAGTGAACCCTTCAGCATGTTTTGCGCCTTCTGGCGAGAGCACCTCGCCAGGCGTGCCCAAAGGTCTTGGCCATGGCTGCTACAATTCGATTGCACACAGAATCGGCTACGAGCAGCTCTCCTTTTGCTGGCCATCCACTAGTGGTGTCACCGAGCCCAACGAGTATTACCAGTGCTGCATACACGGTTCCAACCGCCCGCTCCTGGGAGCGCGCGCTCCAAGCCCTTTGATTTCACCGGGCCCGACTCCAAGGGGTACGGACTCACGATGATTGGCGCGAAGCTTGGCTCCCATCTGGAGCACCTCGACCTCTCCGGCTCGGTCGGCTTGCCAGCTGCGGTGCTCGAGAAGCCGCTTCCGCGGATGGGCCCGGGCTGCGCGCGGCTGCGTGTGCTCGAGCTCGGCGGATGCGACGAGCTCACTGACGAGATCCTTGCGGGCTACTTTCCACGCGCCCACAGCTTGCGCCGGTTCAGCGTACAACGCTGCACCAAGCTCACCGATCTGACTGCCGAGCTCATTGCCACCGGGCGCAAGCGGGCGCTCCGAGCCCTTCGAGTGCTCGACATCAGCGACTGCGAGCGCATTTCGCCCAATGGTCAGCGGAAGCTGGAGCAGGCCGTGCCCGTCGTGCTGACCAATGGTGGCGCCCGCGCGGGGCCAGAGGAGGACAGAGACGGGCAGGACCCGGCCACCACGACGCAGATCACGCACGCCTCGCACAGCGCTAACGAGGAGAGGCTGAACCGTATCACGTTAGGATAGAGCGGAAAAAGGCCGTCTCACTGTGTGGCGGAGTGCGAGCGGTAGGGGGCCCCTTAAGGGGGGTCATTTCCCCCGGCGGGGATCCTTGGTTATGTGACAGTGCACTGGGGCTGTGGGGGAATTCTTCTCATGAAAGAGTGTGAAATGGGTTTTTGTGAAGTACTTCTGTGTTACTAGTGAATTACGAGGAGCTCGAAATAGAACGACGAAGTCCCGGAAAGTACCACATGAAGACGACCGTCGCGGTGCTGTTTGCCGTGTTTCAGTCCGCTCCTAAGCCGCGGCATGCAGCGGTGCAGCTCAACTTCTTCGAGAAATTCTTGAGTGAGCTTGACAATTTTGCGGATGACGCAATGGGACGCCGGCTCGGCCAAGGGGCGAAATTCTATGGCAAACGCAAGAGCAGCTTTTACGGCGAGGACGACCCTTTGCGCAAAAGCGACGCAGGCAGCTTCAACAGTGAGGAGGATTACTCCGGGCCAGCGGGCGGGTCCTATTTTGTGCTCTCCAAGGAGCGCGACGAAGAAGGTCGTCCGATGGGGTTCTTGAGCCGAAAAGAGGCACGTGCTCAAAAAGAAGCCGAAGAGGCAGCGCGGTGGGAGCTGGCTCGACGCGAAGAAGAGGAGCAGAAAACTGTGCTCGACGAGTTCAAGGTGAGTAAGTTCAAAGCCGGGTTGCAAGGCATGGAGTTGGACGAGAGTGGACAGCAGTAGCACACACCCGCCGAGCAAAAGACTGCTGCGAGACATCCATAGAATGGTTCTGGTGCCGGACGCCGGTGCGGGCGGTGTCAGGTAAGGTGTCACGTTCAGGACAGTAATATATCGTTCCGTTCAAGAGTTGATACATACCTTGGCTCTCAGCATTCTCCACCCTTACTTATGCGCGTGCGGGACCCTACGATCAGAGTCGCAAATTTTACACGACAGACGAGATAGGGTGAGGCTCGAAGGCCACAGCGCACAGAGGACTCCGTTCCGCATTCGGCATGGCGGGAATCATGCAGGTTCTATGCAGCATCTCTCACGGCATCCCTCATTTCAGGGGCGTGCCGGTGATCACCTTGTGGCACAGGATTATCAGCGCGTCGCGCGTCGCCGAGTTGGGCAGCACGCCGAGCGCGTCGGCGGCCACCTGAGCATGCTCAGCCGCGAGCTCGCGGGTCATCTGCACCGCGCCCGCTCGCTCGAGCATCGCTGCCAGCTTCGGCGAAGTCGAGCCAGCGAGCAGCTGGCGTACCTCGGGGTACGTCTCGGCCGCCTTGAGGATCGGTACGCGCACATAGCTAGGCAGAGTGTCGCGGAGCTTCTCGGGGTTGCGCCGGATCTTGCGCAGCGCTCCATCAAGTTCGTCGGCTTCTTTCATGAGCTCACGCGCCATGGCGAGGTTGTAGCCGTACTGGTGGCAAGCGCGCGCAATCGTCGAGTCCGGCTCGTGGCCCGAAAGGATCGCCGAGCACTGGCACGAGTTGCCAATGAGCTCTCCGACTGACGCGCCCGTCGCCTCCAAGTGATCCTCGAGCGTCAGCCCCTCAGGCGAGTCGCCCCCACGGAAGGCCTGCATGCCGCCCTCGCAGATGGCCTCGAGCCCTCGCGCGACGATCGCCGTCACCGGCGAGCATTCGAGCAACGAGAGCTCCACCGCTGCCTTGGCGAGGAGGAAGTCGCCAGCCAGGATGCACACCTTGTTGCCCACCTCGAGAGCCACCTCCTGGTGCACGAGCGTGCCCTGCGAGGTGTCGGTCTCGTCCTCCTCCAGCACGTCGTTGTGGATCAGCGAGGCGGTGTGGATCATCTCGCTGATCACTGCGAGTTTTGAGTGCAGCGGGCCCGTCGTGAAATCGGGATTGGTCGCCCTGCCGATAAGCAGCACAAGCATTGGCCGGAACGACTTGCCCTTGCGGTCCATGAACTCGCGCGCCGCCATAGTGAGCACGCCGTTGCTCGTCAGCGCCGCCCCTTCGCCCTTTTTGGAGCTGAGCAGCTTCTTGATGCTCCGCTTGATGAAGTCCAGCTCATCACCCACCATCTTGTACGGGTCGGGCCCGACCGGCACTGGCGTTTCCAGATCCACTGTGGCCATCTGCATCGCAACGGGGACGCGCCACCGCAGAATTGCCGAGGGCGCGCCGCTACTGCCGGCGCTCCAGCCGGCGCAGCAGCCGATCAGCAGCAGCACGGTCGTGGAAACGCAAAGCCTTCTGCTTAGCATCGATCCCAGGCACAGCGTCTCGGGGTTTCCTGGAAGCCCCAAGAAACTTGCACAAGAATCTCTCTCCTCGTGATAGTCAAGTCAAGTCAAGTGAAATGCGGGCGGAATTGTTCACATGGTCGCGTACATCTAGGATGGTGCTTGCGGTTCATTTGAAAAAGCTCTTCACAAAGGCGGCCTCGACACGGTTGAGCGCGACATCCCGGTCGAACTCCTCTTACACATGGACATGCATCAATGTGTCATACATCTCCAAGCGACGTACCCGCGCTCTACCGGAGTCCTTGCGACTTGGCCACGAGCGCGGCGGCCACCGTCGGCGGCGCGGCGAGAAACGGCGGCGCAGGCCCGCCGACCGCGCGGCCGTACTGCGCGGTCGGCCTCGAGTGCTTCTGGGGCGCTGCGTGGCTCTTCCATGCTTTATTCGCCGCGTCATTCGGCTGCGGCGGCGCGTAGCGGAACGGCGGCAGCGGTGGCGCTGTGGGAACCTTCTCGCTGTCCACTTGCCGGGGTGCACGCTGGGTCACGGCCAAGAGCACTGCCGGCTTGGGCGGCGCGAGGCTCCCAAGTTGAACGGGGCCATTGGAGGCAAAGCCGACGGAGAGGATCGGAGGCGGTGGCGGCGCGGCGACCGCGCCGCTGCGGCCCACGCGCGACTCACCGCCACCGCCGCTGCGGCGCGCCGCCGGCGCGCCACGCAACTCGCTGCCACCGCCTGCGCTGCCACCGCCTGCGCTACCGCTGATGCTGAGCGCGCCGCTGCCCATAAGGTCCATGCCGGTGATCGCAGCGTCCGTGGGCTTGGGTGCGTTGCTGAGTGGCGGCACGCGCGCGGGCTTGTTGACGCGCGCGCCCAGCGGCAGGGGCGGGGTGCCCGCGCGCAGGCGCGCCTCGAGCTTATCGCCTTCAGCGCGCTGTGCCCGGAGCTGCGCCTCGAGCGACGCTGCGCGCGCCGTGAGCTCAGCCCCTACATCTTCGATAGATCGGTCTGCAATGGTCTTCGGATCGACGCCCATGACCTGTCCGAGGCGCGTGCGCGTGAACGCCTCGAGGTCGCCCGTGCGCATCGGTGCCTCCTCTGCCGCCGCGAGCACCGTCTCCGGGTCGAGCGCGTCCACGTCCGCAAACAGAGCCTCCTCCTCCGCGCTCAGCGCCTTTCGGCTAGGCTCGGCGAAGAGCACCACCGAGCGCCGCGTCGGCGAGGCGCTGCCCGCACCGGAAGCGGCATGGCCCGCCATCGCGAGCGACTCGCCGCCCGTTGCGTTCCGTCCGGCGAGCATCGGGTCGAGATGCGATACCTTCTTGTGCTCGCCGTCTCCGACGTCGGCAGCCGCGCCCGCACCGAGACCGCCGCTGAATTCGAAGCTCGCCTCCCGACCAACGATGACGAGGATGCCTGCGCCGACGTCGAGGCGCACCTCACGGCCCTGCTTCGCGGCGTCGCCGAGCCGGAAGAGCATGTCTCTCACATACGTGAACACCTGATCCTTGCTCAGGCCCTCGGAGTGCTGAATTGCAAGGCGGTAGAAGTTGACCTCGTCGCCCGTGCCGGGCGCGGGCACACCGCTTTCGGCAGCAACGGCAGGCTTCACGCCAAAATTCTCGCAGAAGCGCTCCGAGAGCACGAAGACTGGCCGGTTGAGCCGCGAGCCATTGCCGTCAGTCGCCAGCGTCTTCCAATAGATTTGGAAGAGGTTGGGCACGTAGACACCACGCTGCCGCGCGATGCGCGAATTGATCCACACTCCGAGAGCCTCCCACGCCTTGCGGCGGAGCAGCCCGTGCGCGTCCGCACCTGCGAGCTCTCGCACGTCCATACGACCCAACGGTTTGGGCTTTCTTGTTAACAGTGAAACAGGACACAGTGAAGAGCTGCAACCGTTTGGTCCGTCCGGCGTGTGAATTTGGCTGTGAATTTGAAAGGACAAGCAATCATTCACACCCGTTTTTTTGCCATCTCGGCAAGACGCACCCCCCCGCGGGCACGTTGGTTTCACACCGGTGCCCCTCTCATCTCGGACGGAGTTCTCAGCTGTTCTCCGTCACCACCCCTCACTCCAAGTAAACTCGCGGCGTTGTCAGCACTTATTTTGCCCAGCAGCTCGGGATTCGCTCCTCCAAGCCCGAGGCCACGCATGGCGCGTGCGTCGAACGTGGTCGGTCCCCAGCCACCCTCCGCGTCGAACTTCTGAGGATCCATCGGAAACTCCCCTGGCCGAGCGCGCACCTCATCGGCAGCGACCATCGCGTACGAAGTTCGAAGCGCATCTTCATGATATTGCGCGCCCATGAAGCGCTGCCCAAACACATCACTTCCAAAGCAGATCTGCCCAGGGTGCTCATGAACGAGGAGGCGAAGGGCTGCACTGTGCTCGGACGCACGGCCCAGCCACTTGGCGCGACCTCCGCCGTAAAGGCTCGTGTCTAGGTACAGGTTCGTGTGGCGGGAAAGGAGGTCACTCAATCGAGGTAGGGTCATCGCGCTGAAGCCTAGACCCCAATGAGCCAAGATCAAGCGCAATTCAGGATGTTCACTCAAAATGGCGTCGAGATCGGCCACGTAATCACGGTGCGGAGCATGCTGACAGCCGAGCCATACGTGCGCGAGAATTGGCACGCGGCGCGCCTCGGCGAGACGGAACACGCTCTTCATGACGCTGGAGCGCAGGTCATAATCATACTGCTTGATGAATGTTCCCGACCAGCCGATGAGCTTGAGGCCACGAGCGCCGTGCTCGATGGCTGATTCGAACATTGCGGCCGCTCCTGGGTCGTCCTCGATGATGGTGACGAACGGAATAAAATGTGCGCCGCCATATCTGCGTGATGCATCTAGCACCCACCGATTGCGCCGCCGCACATCCTTCGCATCGCCACCAGGGTGGCGCAGAGCCAGCAGCACAGCATGCGACACGCCGAGCGCCACATTAATCCGATGCAGAGTATCAAGACCTTCAGCATCGTCCACTTGACAGTGCTGATGGCAGTCGATCAGTGGGTGGTGAGAAAGAGCCAGCGGAGCAGCTCGAGACCTGCCCACCATGCGAGCCCAAGGGCTCCCAGCCCCTTGGCGAGCCGTTCGGCCACACACCAAGGTAGACTTCCAGATCAGAACGTCAGAAGTCTCGTCAGAAGTCTCGTCGCAGCACGCGCAACCGTCGGCGTCCTCGTCACAACGTTCGCACAGCGTCGCAGCCACGAGCGCCGCCGCACTGCTGCGCATGCTCGAGCGAGCGTGCGCCTCGCGCCGCCTCCTGAATCAGGAGTGTAAACATTGGCTGTGAATGTGAGTCCCTGGGGGTGTTTCCGGCGCGCGCAGGTCCGGCAGGCTCCGGCCACCAAAGGCCAGAACAGAAGTTTGAAGTGTCCGCGGGGCATTTTCATCCACTGTGGTATCCACAAGCTAGGGGTAATACGCGACCTTTTAAATCGAAATGCGGGTGTGGGATGTCCACAGCAGTCGCCAGGACGGTAATTTAAGATCTGTTCTGACAGATACCACGCTGACAGTCACAGTCAGAGAGACCGATGAGAGCTATACACAAGTTTTGGCGCCGGTATGATGGCCTAAAAAGTACATAACATGCTGACAAGCATTGTGACAAGCATCATCGGGTGAAACGCGCAGAGTAGCCCCTGGACGCAAGTGGGAACACGAAGCCCCAGCACGAAGGCAGAGGGGATGCAGGTCTATCCTCAGACCTCACGTCAGCCACTCATCTCTGCAATCATCTCAAGCAGATCTTGGTGGCCGTCCAGGTGGCGGAGCGGACTCTCAGCGCCCAGTCGCTTGTGCGTGCCCATCGCCAAAGCCAGCCGCCGCAGCTGCCACCAGCCCAGCACCAAAGCCGCCGCCGATCCCTGAGCCGCCTTGCCCTTGGCGTGCAGCTCGCGCGCGAGCGAGAGCGGCGTGGGATCTCCAGGCATGGCGGCGGCGAGTACAGTGGCGCCCTTGCATAAGAGAGCGTGGGCGCGTCGGGTGGGGATAATGTCGAGGTGGTGCAGCGGCGTCGTCCACTTGCTGGAGCTGGCGAGCCAGGCGGCGAGGGCGGAGTTACCCGTTTGCATGGCCGTCTCCTCCAACGTGCGCTTGATTCCGGGAATCTTGATCGTGAGATTGCGCGAGGCCCCATGTGAAGAGAGGAGCTGGGTCATGGAAGCGAGTCCATGAAGGCAGGCGTAATACATTGGTGTGTGGCTCCAGTTGTCGGCCTTGTTCACGTCTGCACCCGCCTCGATCAGCGCGGTGGCTATCGCGACTCCATCGTTCATGTTGGAGACCCACAGCAACGCCGTCTGGCCGTCCCCGTTGGTCTGGTTGACGTCCGCGCCCTCGGCGAGCAGACGCTGCACCTCGGCTAATATGACCGCACTAGGAATGGGTTGCTTGACCACGTCGACCAGGTTGTGCCGCGACGGCGACGGAGGCGGCATGGTGTATTTCCACGGAGCCATCATTGGACCGAGGAATCGCGGATGGAGGATGGAATCTCGTGGGACTTACGGGTACATGTACAGGTGGAGTCATCAGATTAAAGTCAAGTCACACCGCACTGAATTAGGATACACTCGCACAGCCATTGTATCAACATGTGCCCGGTGTCTTTCGTTTTCCTAATACATGTACTTTGCCTTGTCTTGAGTTGTCTTGACATCGTGCTGAATCAACATCCATGAGCGCCTAGAGCGCCTTGAGCGCCTTCAGCGCCACTGTAAATCAGAAAGACGTCATGAACGCCCTCAAAATGCAACTTGCGCTCGTCATTTTCGTCGTCGTCGTCGCGTATTTTGTCGCAATATCCACGCCGATCTTTGATCGGAGTGGCGGGCAGCAGTTCACGATCAATGGCACGCGGGTTTTCTCGCCAGCAGAGCTGGTTGCCGCAGCGACAGCTCGGCGCGCTGCACTCCAGGAGCTGCCGTCACAGATGCAGGAGCCGCCAGCAACGCTTCCGCCGCTTCTGCTCGTCATCATTGGCGAGGTGTATGATGTCAGTGCGGGGCGTGTGCATTACGATTCGGGCACCGGATACGAAGGATTTTGCAACGGCTCCGACGTGTCCCGCGCCTTCCTGACCGCTGACTTTGAAAAGGATGCGACGGACGACCTCGACGATCTCAAGCCGGGCGAGTGCCTCGGCATCTCCGGTTGGGCTCGCTTTTACGCCAATCACTCCAATTACACGTTTGCCGGGTTGATGCACGGCCGCTTCTACAATGCCTCGGGCGCGCCCACCGACGCGCTGCGCCGCTTCCGCGAGTGCTTGGGCCTTGGGCTCGCCGCAAAGGAGGTGGCGCGTGCAGCCGCCGACGCGGCGCCCGCCTGCGGCAAGAGCTCGCCGCCGCCGCAGCCCATGTATGCGCATGGGAAGTGGACGACCTTCACGTGCGCCGCACCGCTGACACCGCGCCGCATCGTCTTCCCGGGCGAACGCGGGGATGTGTGCGCGTGCCTGCCGGCAAAGGGCGACCCCGCCTGGGACCCCACCGCGCTGGGGCTCGCTGACGATCCAGAGCTGCCGCAGCCGTACAACCGGCAGGACTGCATAGAAGCCAGCTCTTGCACCGTGCGACTGGCGTAGTCGTTTCAGAGTACAGAGAACAAGACACGCAGGACAGTAGGAAGAGATTAGAAAAGGGAAGTCTTGCGGTCCTAGACTGGGTCCGAGACGCCGCAGCGCGAAGAGCTCCCAGAGCATTCTTGTTACGTGCATAACTAGGCCAACTGAGCAGTAAAGTGGGGGAATCTAGCAAGATTCCTGACATGTCCGGATTTCCGAGACCCTCCTTGATGTCCGGGAGGGTCCTGGAGGAGTCTAGGAACATACTCATTCAAACACAAGAGTACACAGAGAAACCCCGAATTTGTTTACAATTGTCATACAATTGTCATACATTTGTATACAAAAACAAGGCTCATTCACGAGCGAGCTGTGCAGCCGTCTTGAAGCGCTTTGCGTCGCGCTTGAAGCTCTTCTGAAGCTCCTTGATGTATTCTGACGACTGATATTCG